>Ga0153916_10000126_pt1 | contig 44003 bp, 63 predicted proteins | sample Opewatmetagenome_FD_109642 | JGI IMG/M metagenome (GOLD analysis project Ga0153916, IMG submission 109642) | Freshwater wetland microbial communities from Ohio, USA - Open water 3 Core 3 Depth 4 metaG | ecosystem: Environmental > Aquatic > Freshwater > Wetlands | place: USA: Ohio, Lake Erie...
AAAAGATAAACGAAGATCTAGTAAAATTAAACCGCCATTTTCTTGGTTCTATTGACCTTGACGACATCGTTAATGCAGATACTCTTACTGGTACAGACAGAAAAATTTATCTTGAAAACGCAGAGGTACTCTTTAGCAATCCCGTTTTAATGAACGAACTGAGGCGAGCGGTTAAACTTCAGGTTGAGTTCATTGCTCGAGAAGCGATAGGTGATGAGCAGGTCTACATCGGCCGAGGAGGAATAAATATGGCCGACCTTCTTGTTGAGAGATTTAATAACTTGCACGCTGAGTACAAGGAGGAGACAAAGAGGGAAGATCCATTTGACCCATACGGAGTTGTTTGATATAATTTTTACATAGGTCGATAGTGTACGCCTTTCGTGTTTGGCGTCAAAAACATTGTTACAACATTATCAAGAATAACTAATTTAACTAATGGAAGAAATAGAAAAAGAAAAGCAGGCAGCTCTCGAAGCAGAGAAGGCTAAAGCAATTGAGGAGGCAACAGCTGAACTCAAAAAAAATCTCGAAGAGAAGGAGGTAGAGCTTAAGAAGCTCCAGGATAAGGATTTTAATTTTAGTAAGGTTCGAAAGGGAGAAGAAGAGAAAGAAAAGGAAATTGAGGACCTCAAAAAGAAAGTTGAGGAGCTTAACTCTGTTCGCATTGGGGAGCACAAGAGTGATCTCATTAAGGTTCTTGCGGGAGACGACGAAGATCTCAAGAAGACTATTGAGCATCACTATGACCGCATCAAGGATGACGCTCAAACGAAGGAGCAGATCGAAGCAAAACTCCGTGAGGCTTATCACCTCGCAACTCGCGGGACAGCCTCACCTGACCCAATCCGAAGGCAGACTTCTGCAGCTTCTGGTGCTCCAGTAAAATCAGGAGCAGGGGAAATCGACCCAGAAACAAAGGAGTGGGCCGCAGAATTCTCTCGTCGAACAGGATTGGTTCTCACTGATGAGGATCTTAAAAAGCACGCTAATAAAAATTAATCATGGCTAAAAAAGAAAAAAAAGAAGGCGAGGTGGAGAAGGTTTTGACAGTCGAGGAGAAAATTGAAGCTCTTCAAAAAATTGTTGAAAACCAGAATTCAACAATCGCAATGCTCACAGAGGTTGCGGACAGGGGGCGCGTTGATAACTTCAATAAGAACAACAAGAAGGCAATTGAGACAATTGTTAACGTGTCTACCCTTAACGGCCTTGTTGTTGTTGCATGGAGGAGTATTCTCGATGAAGTTTACAAAGATTCTCTCGGGGTATGGCACGAGAAGCAGGTTGTCGAGGTTACAACAGAAGATGAAAAGACACAGACAATGGATTATGTCGATTTTTCGAGGAACATTAAAAAGGTTCCTGCTACTGTTGTAATGAGGGGAAAGACAAAGATTTCTGATGAGCCAGAGATTTACTCAGAGGAATTTCGTGTTTCAGTAGAGGGGAAAGAATACACCCTCGATGGTGCGTTTATTAATTAATAACTTATATTTTTATGGGAAAGAAAATTACCGCGAAAGCAGCAGGGAAGATGATTGATAAGATGGGAGGTATCCCAGGTGTTAAAAAGGGACCAAGACATATGGCGAAGAAAGGGTTGAGTGCCTATGAAAAAGCTAAGGCGGGAGGTACTCTCGGCCTTGGATTCGGAGGTCCAGCACCAAAGAAGGTCGTTGTTGCAAAAAAGAAAGTTTCAAAGAAATAATCATGGCAAAATTCTACGGAGAAAAAGAGATTAAAGAGATTAAGGACTGCACAGACGAGAAGAAGCAGGAACTTGTTTTCACAGACGAGTCATCGTTAGTGCTTCCCAAAGCAATGGTTGCGTTGGCAACCACGGATGAAGCGATTGATGCGACAGCACTTCGCAATAAAAGATGCTTCCCCGTTGCAAAAGCTGTTCTCGAATTGTATCTTGACTGGGATATCCACATCTCAGAGATTGACTTCATCTCACAGCGTGTTATTATGAGTATAAACGAGAGCTTGATAAGAGCAGACGAAGTTCTTTGGAAGAAAAAAAGGCAAGATCAAACAATGTCTGACGTGAACAACGTCATTCAGAGCGCCCCAGCGGGAGAAATTCCATCTCCTTACGTTGGAAAATAGTTTGTAATCACTGACGTGCCGCCATTCATGGTTATGGCGGCACGAACTGTGGCAATAAACCACTCTCGAGGACTCAACCTTCGTAAAAAAAAGCTGATTGTACCGTTAGATCACGTCAAGATCCAAGCAGAGTTTGATTATCAATTTAGTTCATTTAAATAAAATGTCATTTATTTTAAAGAAAGGAAGAACAAAGTTTGTTTATCTTCCTGTAACTACGTCTACTGCGATTACCGCTGGTACTCTTGTTACTTTTTCATCAGGACTTTTGGTTGCGGCAACTAGCTCAACTGCGGCGGCTGATATTGTTGGTGTTCTTCGCCACACAATCGCTTCAACAGATACAGACTATGCAACAGCTCGTCTTGTAGAAGTTCAGGTTCCTACAGAGCGTTTTACTCAGTGGATTGGATCTGTAACATCAGGTCTTGTGGCAGCAGATATCGGCATCGAAGTTGACCTTACTGACGGCGCAACGGTAAACCGTGGAGCAACATCTGTAAAGGCTGTTCGTTGTCTTGAGGTTGTTAGCACGACAAGTGGTACATTCCTCATCAAGTTCATGGGCGCTTACTAGTTTATTATTAAGTTAATTTAAAATATTTCCTTTTAGATCTGAGTGCACACCGGACCTTGGTTGCATACTAAGAGGAAGGAAATATCATGGAGCTAAATACAATATCACTCAATGTGTTCGTACAGCTCGCAAACGTTATCTTCGAAAAAGCGAAGGACGCTGTGAATAAAGCTGCTCGCAACTCAGGACTCTTTGCAACTGAGTCCGTACCTGCAAATTCAGGTAACATCCGTCAATACACGGAAATCGATCTCAACCGTTACGCTCGCGTAAAGGGTGAAAGCGATCAAGCTGCACGTGCAAAGGTACAGCAAGGATACACAAAGAACCTTAGTTCTTACCGTGTTGCTGCTGATATCGGCATTTCATACGAAATGCGTACTCAAAACAAGTACAACGATGTTATTAATCGTCTCACAAGCCTTGCAAATCAGGCGAACGAGCGTATGGAGCTCGACTTGTCTCACCGCATTACTTTCGGTACAGCTACAACCTATACCGATATGGATGGACGTTCTGTGGACATTTCTGTTGGTGACACGCTTGCCCTTTTCAGCACAGCGCACACAGTTCGTGGTTCTTCAACTACGTACCGCAACAAGCTTGCGAACTCACCTCAACTCTCACGCGGTGCTCTCGAGGCAATCGAGAAAAACGCTGTTGAGCAGTCAGTGAACCAGTTCGGAGAGAAGGTTAATATCTCGTTTGATATTCTCTTCACAACCGACGACCCATCAACGCTTAACACTGCTCGTGAATACTTGAAGTCAATCGCTTCACCAGATTCAGCAAACAGTGGCGTTACAAACGTTTATGAAGGTAAGTACAAGCACGTTGTTCTTCCTTTGATTGCAACAGACAACGCTGGTCTTGTTGACTCAACAAAGGCAAAGTATTGGGGTATCGCATCATCGATGGCTACCTCAGCTCACCTTCTTGTTTGGGAGGAACCACACCTCAAGACACCTTCAGCAGGTTCTAACGGGGAAGACTTCCACACAGACGACTGGACATTCGGTGTTCGCGCAGGCTACGGTATTGCTGTAGTAAACGGACAGTGGATCCACATCTCTCTTGGAGACGGTACAGCTTAGTTCCTGTTTATCATTTAACAACCCTCACGGGTTGTTACCTCAAGCTTAAATTATAGGCTTAAGATAACAACCCGTGAGATAAAATCCTTCGACAAGGGCGAAGTAAAAAATCCCAAGTAATTTATATGTCATTTCCAAACCAACTTAGTCGCTATGGTGCGATCTCGAAGACACTTCCAGGTCTCGCTCCATCAGCAAAAGTTTTCTTCGTTCTTAATACTTCAAATTCATGGTTCGCAGATTTCTCAAATGAATTTCCTGTGGACTCGTTTGGTGTCGTTCGTGTTTTCTCAACAATTAAGACGGCTCTTGCTTCTTGTGTTGCAAACCGTGGAGATGTTGTCCTTGTTATGCCTGGACACAGCGAGAGTATTACAAACACGACCGACCTCAATGTGAATATAGCAGGTGTTCGTGTTATCGGTGTTGGTAACGGTAATAATCGTCCAGTTATCACGGTTAACACAGCAACAACGGCATTGATCACAATGTCCGCAGCTAACACATCTCTCGAGAACCTCATTATTGATGGTACTGGTTTCGATGCAATTGCTAAAGTTATTAGCGTTACTGCGGCTGGAGTATCTATTCTGGGGAACAAGTTTATCCTCGCAGGAGCAAGCGCTCAAGCAACACTTGGTATCCTTACTACCGCAGCTGCAAACGACCTTACGATTAAGGACAATTTGTTCTACGGAACATCAGATGCTGGAACTACTGCAGCAATCGAACTTGTTGGTGGTTCAAATATCCTCATTGAGAACAACAACCTCATTGGAGCATACTCTTCTGGCGTTGGTGGTATTACAAATATCACAACTGACTGTGTAGACCTTATTGTTAAGGGAAACACTATCAACAACCTCACTGCTTCAAACACAAAGGCTATGGCCTTTACTTCTGGATCAACAGGGATTATCGCAAACAACCGCATGCAAATTCTTTCGGGTACAGCTCCTATTACAGGTGCTGCAATGTCATGGGTCGGTGGAAACTACTACGCTGCAACAATCGCTACTGCAGGTACGCTCATTTAATTATCCACTTCCTTGTGGTCTTCCTTTGTGGTATGATTTATATACCACAGGGATAAGACCACAAGATAAACACACAACATCATGGAATTACTTTCACGCGATAAACGAGATGGATATGTTTATGACCCAATTGTAAAGCAGTACGATACTACTTTCTGGAAAGCAACAACAGGAACACCAGCGATGTCGGGGAACGTATTGCGCTTCAACGCAGCTGCGGTTGGTTCATACATCCAACACATCTATGCTGACATAGAATTTAACCTTACGGTTCCAACAGCACCTACTTCAGGAGATGCACGACATTGGGGCCTCAGAAACCCATCATCTGACAACATGGGGGCAGTTTATTTCAAAATTGCAGGGGCAGTATTTACTGCTGAAGTCGTTGATAGCGCAGGAAACGCAACATCGACGACACTTTCATGGAGTGCCGGGTACACAGCTACTGCAACAACTTATAGAATCCGCTGGGAGGCAGATCACATTTTCTTCTATATCAACGGAGTAATTGTCGCAACGGTGTCAACAGCAAATACTTCAAAGAACCAGATCCCTTGTGACGCGCTCCTTGCCAGAATTGTTAACGGTAACGCAGACAACATGGACCTTACCTACATGTGGGTACGTCGCGCAGCATCTATCATCTAATTATGAACAAAATACTCACAACAATAATCGGACTCCTAATGTTGATGATAGCCTTTCCGGCGTCCGCTGCTCTCCTTGGAGTAAATACATGGAGTCTTTTGTCTCCATTCCTTATTCAAAAAACAGGGACGGCTCTTATCGCAGGAACCTCGGGGGACACTCTGGGAACAAGCGGAAACACATGGGCTGCTGGATGGTTTACGAACTTAAATGCTTCTAATAGTATGAGTGTTGGGACCTCTACTGTTTCCGAGAATACAACAACTATTCAAGCAGTGTCAACTACAGATACGTTTGAAGCATATAATGCTTCTGGAACTTCACAGTTCATTATTAAGGCAAATAATTTTGTTGGAGTTGGAACATCTACCCCATCATCACAATTCCAAGTTGCAACAACAACAGCATCCGCAACAACAACAATAACGATTGGTCGAGGTGGGCAGGGCAAAGGATCTTGCCTTGAGTTATATAATACGGCGGGGACTGTCGAATACGCTTATATTGTTGGAACAACATGGACAGTCTCAGCAACTAGTTGTAAATAAACTATGGATATATCGACAGCTATTCAAGGTGGTGGAACACTAGCGACAATCGCGGTAATGTGGTTTATGATAAAATATTTTATCCGCGTTGTTGAAAAAAAAGACGAACAAATTCAGACTGCATACAATGACTTTAAGACCATAATCACTGGTCACATGACGAGAGAAGAGCATGCTTTTAAAGAACTAACGATGTCTCTTCAGGACTGCTTAAGAAATAAGAAATAAATGGCATACCTCAAACTTAAAAATACAGACAGGAGAGTCAAGGAAAAACTTGTCGCAAAGAAAGTTGAGGATATTTCATCTAGCATAAATAAGAAATCTCAAGAGTTGGGAGATGTCACTTCTGTTCATGAGTCAAAAAAAAGAGAGATTGACACAATGAGCAAAGAGGTTCTCTCCATCAACAATATAATTAGGGTAAAGGGAGAAGAAATTCTATCTCTTGAGAAATTAATCTCAAGAAAAAATGATGAGCTAAAAGAACTCATTGCGAAACACGGCGAAATTGACCAATCTCACCGTGAGAAAATTTTGTCTCTTAATGAGAAAGAGAATGCTCTAATTAATTTAGATTCATCAATCCAGGAGAAAAAAGAAGAACTTGAACTAGCTACTCACTCATGGGAGAAGGCAGAGCTCGCTCTTTTTGAGGCTAACAAAAACAGAAAAGAAATAGAAAAAACAATTGCTGCGAAGTTTGCGATTCTTGCAACTCGAGAAAACGATGTGGACAAAAAGGAAAAAGAGGTTAATGACAAACTCCATAAAAATGGTATGATTCTAACTAGGATAGAGGAACAGCACGGGAAGCTTGATCTCTATGTAAAAAGACTTCAGAGGTACTATAATGAGACTGGGGTCAATATACAGATTCTCGATGAGTTCGGCATAAAAGGAGACAATATTTAAACATGACATCAAGATTTTTAAATCCAGTTGCACCAGGAGGGCTTCTATCTCAAGACGGAGGATCACTTAGCGCCGCAGAGGCACTTATGGTTCAGAAGATGAATCTCGGAACTTATTTTTATGAAAATGAGGTTCCTTCGGGGACAGTAAATGGATCAAATGCTGTATTCACCACTGCTCATACAGTTAATCCGACAACATCTGCTGAAGTATATGTCAATGGTCAATTCATGAAACCGGGAGGTGTTGACTATACGTTCAGTTCCACTAACACCATTACATTTGTTACCCCTCCACCAACGAACTCAATTATTCTTGTTAATTATCGAAGCGCACCATAATGAAAAAACTATTATTTTTAATCGGATTTTTGGTAGGAGGAGCAACAATTGCAAATGCTGCAAGTGTGTTCTTCCCATATCAAGGCGGAACGGGCACCTCAACAGTACCTACGAGCGGATACGTTCTCGTCGGTCAATCAAATGGCACCTATGCGCCACAAGCAACATCAACACTTGGTCTCGGTGGAGGTGGTTCAGGGACAGTAACATCTATTACGGCGGGTACTGGTCTGACAGGTGGAACTATAACGACAAGCGGAACAATCGCTCTTTCTTCTCCTGTATCAATCGCAAACGGTGGAACAGGTTCAACAACAGCAAATACCGCTTTTAACTCCTTGTCACCATTAACGACACTGGGGGATATTCTTTATGGGGGATCGAGTGGTGTGGGAACTCGTCTTGGTGGGAATACAGCAACTACAACATTTTACTTATCTCAGGTTGGAGATGGAACAAATTCGGCCGCTCCTTCATGGCAAGCAGTACCAGTCGCAGGTTCAAAGTTTTATTACATGTATGCGACTCAAGCAACGTCTTCATCTGCATTCTTCAACATGAATTCAGTTGCCTCGACTACGTCGACTACGGTTCCTTATGTTCTTACTGCCTCCACTCAGTTTGTTCAAAACTGGATTTCACCAACAGGGACACCAGACGTTACTGTGATTCCCGCCGGGTCATATACATTAGATTTGTTTGCTTGGAGAAGTTCTGGTTCTGCTTCCATTACGTTATATGCAGAGATTTGGGAGGTTTCTTCAACAGGAGCAGACATATCGCTCATTGGCACAACAAACACCACGCCAAACCTAACAAATTCAAAGGCTCAGTATAATATTACAGTAACAGCGTCACAGCATACGATGTCTAGCACCGCCTCACGTATCCTTGTGAGACTATATGCTACAGCCGCAGGAACGCCTACACTCAGTCTTGCAATGGGAGATGGGGATCCAACGGATCTTTTTACCCCTGGTATTACTGTAGATACCACAAACTTCGTACCATACACAGGGGCCACCGCAAACCTCAATCTAGGTTCCCTGGATTTTCTAACAACTGGTTCTCTTGGTTCAACTGGTTCGAGACTTCTAAAGGCATGGCTTACGGATCTTACCGTTACAAATACAATCTCAGGTTCAATCACTGGCAATGCTGCAACGGTAACAACTAATGCAAACCTAACTGGGCCAATCACTTCTTCGGGGAATGCAACCGCTATTGCATCACAAACAGGAACGGGTACAAAATTTGTAGTAGATACTTCGCCAACCCTTGTAACGCCGATTCTTGGTGTTGCCTCATCGACAGCATTATCTGTTTCCGGGAATCTCTATGTAACAGGAACCTCTACTCTCGCAACGACAACAATAACAAGGCTTGGGGTTTCTTCCTCTGCCCCAACAAATAGTATTTCTGTTGGTTCGGGTGCAATTTCGGTAGCAGAAAATACTGTTGCAACGTCGACCACGCAGACGATTAATTGGACTGAAGGGAACCAGCAACTAATGCGAATTGGGACAGCGGCAATCTCAGTTACTTTTGCATCTTCTACTCCAGGGCAGAAACTAACCTTGGTAGTATGTAACGCACCAGCGGGGACAGCCGGAGCATTGACTTTCTCGAGCGCGGTAACATGGGCAAACCATACGACACCAACGCAGACAACGACGGCAAATAATTGTGATGTGTGGTCGTTCCTAAGTACCAATGCAACATCAACACAAAGATATTTTGGGACCATGAGTCCAAATTTCTAATATGAAAAAGATACTTTCATTCTTAATTGGAACTTGGAAAAATTGCAACAACCAATGTGATACTTCTTATTATCTACGAGAAATGTCAGCATTAAAAAATATATGAAACCAACTACCTTCAACAAAATCATAGCATCAATCCTAGTAGGGCTCTATGCCATGTTCACTATGGTTCCGTATGCGAGTGCAACAGCAGGAACAGTAAATGTACTCGTAGTGGGTGGAGGTGGAGGTGGTGGTTCAAACGCCGCAGGTGGAGGTGGTGCGGGTGGTTATCAAGCTAATACTTCTTTTACTGTAACACCACAAGTATATTCTATAGTAGTTGGAACTGGTGGAGCTGGAGATACATCTACTACTGCTAATGGAGCTAATGGTGTTGCTTCTAGTTTTTCTACAATAACTGCTAATGGTGGTGGAGGTGGTGGTACAAATGGTGTTGGAGGTAATGGTAATGGTTCTAATGGTGGTTCGGGTGGTGGAGGTTCTTCTGTAACAAATGGTACTGGAGGTACTGGCTCTCAAGGTTCAAATGGAGGGGCTGGATTATTTACCACACCTTATCCTTCTGGTGGTGGTGGAGGTTCTTCCGCTGTGGGTGGTACTGGTGCAGGTTCAACAGGTGGTGTTGGTGGTGCAGGTACAGCAAACTCTATTTCTGGAGTTTCTGTTACTTATGCTGGTGGAGGAGGTGCAGGGGCAACTACTCAAGGAGCAAGTAATGGTGCAGGAGGGTCTGGTGGAGGAGGTGCAGGAGGTGTAAGTGGTGGTGCGGCATCGGTAGCTGGAACTAATGGTCTTGGTGGTGGAGGTGGTGGAGGTACAAACAATGTTGGTAATACTAATGGAGCTAATGGTGGCTCTGGCGTTGTAATTATTGCCTATCCAACCGCAGACGCAGCAAACTATACTTGCGGCGGTACCACGACGACTTCAGGAAGCAACACTATTTGTACATTCACTTCGAGTGGTACATTTACGTACATTTCTACCACTGCAACCTTCGCATTTTGGCAGTGGTTAGACTTTTAAATGGAAAAGTTGTATCATAAAGATATGTCAATAACCATGACCAACAACAACCATGAAAAACAATATCGCCATTTTTTTGATAGCAATAATCGTAATACCAGTTCCGTTCCTATTTAAGAAAACAATTATGGACACCCAAGAACTACAAAGGCAGTTAAATGAATTGCAACAAAGGGTCGATAGTATTGACGCCCAGAGACTTTCTTATCCGCTGGATGCAAATTCTCGAAGTGTCCTAGAGAGAGTCACGGATGATTTTCTTCTTGACAAGGTGTTCGACTTGACTTGGAAAAAAATGTTTCACTATTTAACTACATTCGAGAGTATAAATACTACGAATAGTGGTTTTGGGGTCGTGGCCGTTGGTGGTTCTGTAACGGCAGATGGCACTCAGGTTACTATTTCAACTGGTGGTACTTCATCAAATTCTGCTGAGGTTTATAAGAGGCCATTCAATTTTGGTCCGTCTTCTTTCAATCAAAAAAGTAATTTTAGAACAGCAATTGATTTAAGTGCAAGCACAAACCAGACAGTATATATTATTGTTGGAAAAACTGGGGCAAATGATTATTATGGTTTTAAAGTAGTGAATGGGAATCTTTATGGAGTAACAAAAGATGGGACGACTGAAAACGCAGTCCTTCTTCAAACGGTAACATCTTCTACCATTTATAACATTGAAGCAAGATATGTTCCAGGTGTAAAAGTATCATTCTATGTCGATGCAATCTACAAAGGAACTAGCACCGTAAATCTCCCTAGGCCTTACGTGTCAGGATCTGTTGTTGTTAACAAGAATTTATTTGATATTCTTGTAACAACAAATGAGAATGCGATAAAAACTTTAACTGTGTCCTTCTTTGAATTCCTGCAATTCAGAAATGTGCTAAAATAGAAATATGCCAATCATCCCCAACCCACAAACTCAAAAATGGCGAGCAGGACTTCCCGGTAAGTTTTTTGGGGATATTATTCAGTCATGGAATATTGACCTCGAAAGAAGCGAGGGGAAGGTATCGTCTTCTCAGAGAGCAGCCATCCTTGCAGATTCTACTGATGTCAGTGGAATGGGGACTCCTTTACACTTTCTAGCCACAGACGCAGACGCAACAAGCAGGTGGTGGGCTCTTTCTACTGGTAAAATGGCAAACACTTCTGGTTCAGACCCGGTTACTGGGTGGGCGGCTGACGCACTCGCGAATTCTCCAACTGACGCTCAGGATATGGTTGTTCATGAATCAAATAACAGCAACCAGAGACTTCTTGTAACTAGAGCCTCAGACATTGCGATACTGAACAGTTCTGGTTCTAATAACATCTGGACTTCAAGCTGGTGGGTTACAACACTTGGGCAAACAGCACTATCTTCTTCATATAAACACCCGACAGATCGTCTCGATAGACTTGTTGCTGTTGGAGACGGAGAGTTTATCCACACAATAGACCAGTCTGACGTTGTTGCATACAAAAGACTTTCTTTTAGCGCCACATATAAATGTGTCGCAGTCTATGTATCTCTAACAAGATTTTGGTTTGTTTTTCAGAATAAAATCGGAGGGAAGGGGATGGTGGCTGAGTGGGACGGTGGGGCCGAGAAAGCAAATGTAACTTACGAGATAAACGGTCATCCTCTTTTTGGGTTTGTCAAAGATGATGTATTTCATGTCATTACAGACGACGGAAGAATAAATAAGTTTAATGGGCGTGGTTTTTCTACCCTCGTTGAATTCCCATGCAGCGAGGAAAGACAATTACTCCCACCACCGTTGTCAGTTAAAAACTGTACTATTGATGGAGATGTTGTGTACATGAACATCAAGGAACCATTTTATTCAAAAAAAATGAGATCTGGAATTTGGGCATTTAACACAAAAAATGGAAACCTCTATCATCATAAAAGCTTTGGACAATACAAACTTTCTGTTGGGACATCTAAGGACTTTGGACAAGGGCAAGGATCTTCAATAGAAGCTGGTGGACTGGTTCAGACCTTTGCAGCATCAACATATCAATATTTCTTGATGGGGGCAAAAGTTTATACCAATTATGCCGGCGGAGGTTCAACGGAAACTGCAATTTATGGTAATTACTATATAAACAATCATGGATATTTTGTAACTAGTCTTATCCCATCTTCAGAAATCGAGCATTTTTGGTATAACGTTTGGGTCAGATTCAGTCGCCTCATTTCATCTTCTGAAAAGATCATTACGAAGTATCGTGTTACGGAAGGTCTTATTTATAGCCCAGCAGACAACATACTTTACGCCACGGCAGCGTGGACATCAACAACAACATTTACTGCAATCCTTCCGGTTGGAGTTGCTGTCGGGAATGAAGTTGAAGTCGTTTCTGGAGACAATGCTGGATGTTTATTCCACATATCATCCCTTTCGGCAACTCCAGATGGCGCATCGACTATTACGGTAACAATTGATGAGGCAACCCCATATTCTTCTTCAGGGAGCTCTCTTGTGCGCTTCGACGATTGGGTAAAGATTCCAAGTGGAAGCAATAACCCTATAACGACCTCGTTGTCGAACGCAACTAGGTGTGTAAACCAAGTTATTGGCGACCCAACAGCTGCATGTGGTCCTTACATACAATTTAAGGTTGAATTGAGAGGATATGCTGTCGAGATTGATCAACTCCGTGTTGACGCTAAAATTCAGACATCATCCCAGTTATAAACAGTGACAATATTAATTCTTTAGGATATAATAAACGTATATGGCAACACCTATTTATCTCTACACAGACCTCTCCACCGCCGTCAATGAAGCAATCTCGGGAAAGAAAACAAACCTCATCAATGAGCGCGCTCTTTACAATCGAGGAGTAAGAGAGATAATTTCTGCGATAGACCTTCGAAGTCAAAAAAGAAAGAGCCAAATTTCCCCAGGAATCTATACAAAGGTATATTCTTATGCAGCACCTGCTGATATAAAAGATAACGCGGTTGTTGACATTCAGAAGCAGACAGACAGAAAAGAAGAATTCTTTTTAACAACCCCAGAGGAGTTCGACAGAACAAAAACGTATCGTTCAGGTCTCGTGGCTTTTGATGATCACGATTTTATAAAGACAATGAACTTGTCTACGGAATTAAATACCACGGAAGTTGCAATAAATGAGTTCGATTCTCTTACAGGGAATGGAACTTTTGCTGCAACTGGAGACGCAAGCGCTTTGAGTATTGATTCAGTGAATTTCATTAACGGGTCGGCGTCACTTCAGTTCAGTACCGCATCATCGGCAACAGCTGCAGTTATTACTAACCCAGACATGACAGCTCTCGATCTAACAAAATTCAATAGCCATGAACTCTTCCTATGGGTTTATATCCCCTCAACAACTGGGCTCACGAATTTCATTCTTAAGTGGGGGTCAAGCTCTTCGGACTATTGGTCTCAGACAGTAACAACAACACACGAGGGCCTCGCATTCCAGACTGGGTGGAATCTTCTTCGTTTCAATTGGCCATCTTCATATACAGGAACCCCTGTAATTACTGCGGTTAATTACATGCAATTGACTATCACGAAAACTGGCAGCATGGCGGCTCAGACACAGTGGCGCTTGGACTTCCTCGTTGCGAGATATGGAGAGATACATTCAATTATTTATTATTCAAAGTTTGCATGGCAGGACAGCACGTATGCTTACAAGGAAAATTCAACAGCTGATACAGACTACCTTGTTGCGGACACAGATGAGTTTAATCTTATCGTTCAATACTGTGCGAAACTTGCTTCTCAGGCGGTTCGCATGGACGCGAATGACAGGAAGGCAATTGCTGATGATTTAATTACCATGCAAGACAGATATATACAGCGTTTCCCTTCCGACCGAAAGCTTTATCAGGATACCTACCACGAATTTGCTACTATTTCTGGAGACTTTGACGTGTTCCGTGATAGGGGTGGATTATTCGAAGATGAAACAGTACATTAGAATCTGATTTTTTAAAAAAACGACATGGCATATACAGACCCAAAAACAGGAAAGACGGTAACTCTACAGGGAGATCCAGGAGCTCAAAACCTCGAGGCGAATAAGAGGGGTCTTGATTATGTCCCAGATACTAAGCCTACTGTCCCAGAAAGTGCTTACGGTGGTCAGAAGCCTGGAGCATTTGATGCAAGCAAAGTTACCCCAGTGACCGACTCTTCCGCTGTTCGCCGTGATGTTGCAGCTGCTGGAGGTGCTGACGCTGTCGGCCCAAAGCCGTTTAAGGCACAAACATACGATGAATTCAAAGCAAGTATGGGGGAAACGACAACACCACCACCTACTCAGCCGAGCCAAGTTGACCAGTATGCGAAGTTGCGAGCAGATCAAGGTATTTCTGCTATTGAGGATTCTATTGGTCAGTACGAGGGAGAAAAGGCTGATCTTCTTTCTGCTGCAGAAAAATTCAAAAGAGGCGCAACTGCTGGATATTCGGAAGCAACTGCTGGTGCACGCATCAGCGAAGAAGAGCGTAATATTCAAGATAGATTAGATTTCATTGGTCGTCAAGAGGCTCTTGCTCAGGGGAAGCTCACGATTAAGAATAACTATATCCAATCGATAATGGGGTACACCAAGGATGACTATGCAACCGCACGACAGAACTATGAATATGAATTCAACAAGAATATCCAGATGCAGAATGCATATACTTCAGCGGTTAACAAAGATCTTACCCTCGACGAGAAGCAAAAGAATGATGCTCGCGCGACGATAACAAGTATGTGGAATATGGCCAAGGATACTGTTGGTCGTGACCCAAAAGCGCTTGATGACTATTTTGCTAAGCACGGAAATGATTTGAACCAACTCGAGCTTCTTGCTGGAGAACCAATCGGTTCAACTGAAGCATTTCTTCGCGCGAAACCAAACGCTACTATCTTGAGTAAAGGGACAGGCGTTAATCCAGCGACCGGGAATATGGCATCTTGGTTTGTTACTATCGACCCTGTTTCTGGTCAACCAACCACATCATATGTTGACACAGGAACAAAATATCGCCCAACTGCAGCAATTACCAAAGCTTCTACGGCGCAAGAAATTTCTGATCACTTTGATAGCATTGCTGGAGATGACGGATATGTTGATCCGCAAGCATTTATCGATGCACGTGCAAATTCATCCCTAACACCAACTGAGTTTAATAACAGATTTGGTGATTATGTAAATCCTGCTTCATATAGTCAGGTTAAACTTAAGCCACTTAGTGCTGCAAAGGCTGCTGGTGGAGACACCGCGGCAATGATTAGTGCCATCCGAGATAAAAAGACCACACAATAAAAATGGATGAACTTAATACAATAAAACAAGGGGCCGAGAATATTTTGGGTGGCGTTGCTGATTGGGCAAAGAAGAGTGTTTATAATGTTTATGACAACATAACTCACCCTGGGCGCACCATCTCAAAACTTACTACTCCATCTTCTGACCCAACGAGCCCTTTCTATAAGGCACCACCAGAAACTCCTGTCAGCCAGAGGGGTGAGGAGCTTAGTATGCCAACAAATACGCCTAAAATAAGTGCATCTGAAATGGAGAAGATGCAAACAAAAGATTCTTTTCAAAAGACACAAGACCTTGCTCTTTCTTTTACTCCAGCAGGACTTGAAAAGAAGGTTGGTGAAGAGGCCGTAAAGCAAATTGCTGAACATGTTGCTGGTCCAAAGATCCCAGAGATGGAGGCGATGAGTGGGAAGTCTCCTGCTGAAGTAAGGGCAGACACAAAAGAACCAAAAGCTGAGGTTCCACAGACTGACCCATCAGTAAAGATGGGGGTTTCACATGACACAGCGAAAACAAATGGAAGTCCAATTGGTATTGCTCTTAGAAACATGGAGTCATTCCCGAGTTTTTCTAAGATATTTAGTAAGCGTGTTGATGCGGGGATAACGAGTACTGGCGACGAGTCTGCTCTCGGGAAAACAAGACGTGTTCTTCAGGAAGGGCAAGAAATGATAAAAACGCAGGAGGCGCAAGATAAAAAAGGAAAGACTCTTGACAAACTTATGACAGAGATGTATGACTCTGGACACTCTATTAATAAGTTCATGTCTACCGCTGAGGTGAAACTCGGCAGGAAACTTACCACTGATGAAAATGCTTATGTCGCTGCTCGTCTCTACAAGGGTGTTTCTGGGAAGATAGAGGCATCTCTTAATAAATTTGGAGAGGCAGTAAAGACAGCTGGGGAAGACTCAGGAAATGGAAACCTTTCATCATATCTTTTTGCTCAAAGAAGCTCAGAGCGCGCAGGACGTGGCTTCAGTAACCCTGGAGGCTTGACTGCTGAAGATGCAATGAAGGCAATGGAAGACCTTAAGTCTGAGGTTGGGCCTGAGCGTTTTTCAAAGATTGAAGATGCCGCAAAGAAGGTATACCAATATGCAGATACGCTTCTTTCTCGTGTAAAAGAGAGCGGAATTATTAATCAGGAGGCCTACGACGCAATCAAGGCAAAAAACCAGAACTATACTCCTTTCGATATCCTTGAGCATATGTTGAACAAGGAGGATGCTGGCGTTATTCCATCTAACACGAAGGCGTTCTCTGTGGCACAACAAGATGTCATTAAGGGTATCAAGGGAGCGGATACGTCTTCACATATCGATGATCCACTAAATGCCTTCGTTCGAAAGACGATGAAGGTTATTGACGTCACTGAGCGAAATAATGTGGCAAAGAAACTTGTCGATGTTGCAAAAGAAAGCGGTCTTGGGAAAGAACTTAAGCCTGGAGAAAAGCCGCCGAAGGGTTTCGACAAGATAAGTCTATTCGACAACGGCGTAAAGAAAGAGGTCGCAGTTCCAAGTGATGTCGCTGAGTCAATGAAAAGACTCACGGTGAAGCAGGCGGATATGGTCACTAGATGTGCTCGTTTCTGGGCGGGGGCTCTTCGTTCTGGTGCGACATCTCTCAACATGGCGTTCATTGTACCAAATGCAATGCGTGACTTCGAAACAGCAACACTCGTAAATAAAGACGGTTTCAATATCGCCGACTGGGGGAGTGGCTTCTTTGAAGCAGCGAAAGCAACTGGTGCTGAATATGGTATGAACGTTGATGATTCTATTTTCCAGAGTTATCTTAATGATGCTGGGCAGATCGGAGGGTACTATTCTACTTATCTGAGGGAGGTCCCAAAAACTGTTGATCAACTCACAAAGCCAACATACAAAAAAATCTTGGGTCTCCTTAACCCATTTAAGGTCATCTCTGAGGCTGGAACGGTAATTGAGCGCGCCCCTCGTTTGGGAATCTACATGAAAGCAATGAGCAAAGGAGCTTCTCCAGCAGAAGCTGGGTTTGCATCACGTGAAGGTACGGTAGACTTTGCAAAGATGGGAGAAACTATGAAGATGTTCAATATGTGGGTTCCGTTCGTGAACGCCCGTCTTCAGGGAGAAGTAAACATCATGAAGTCAATAAAGCGTGACCTTAAGGATCCTAAACGAGCAGCGTGGATTACTGCAAAGATTGGCGGGATGGCAATTGCTCCTTTCGTTGCAAGTTACTATAACAACGTTTCTCGATATCCAAAGGTTTGGGATGATATTTCGAGTTTCGAAAAAGCAAATAATATCATCATGATTTATGGTGATAAGCAAGATGAGGCAGGTAGATACACTCAAGTATTGAAAATACCAAAGGGTGACTGGAACTACTTCATCGATCCGGTCCAGGACTTCCTTGAATGGTCACGAGACAAGAATACAAATCTTCTTCAGACTCTTGCCTCTGACACCTTGATGGACTTTGTTCCGCTTTCAACGTCCCCACAATCGACAATGGGAAAGACCGCAGAACAGGCTGCAACGAGCCTACTTCCTTCTCCTGCAAAGGCTGTCGTGGAAGATGTTACCAACATGAACCTGTACCGCATGCAACCAATTGTTCCAAAGTCAATGGAACTTGCAAAGCCATCAGAGCAATATCGTTCTTATACGCCATGGCTTGCAAAGCAACTTGGGGCAGTTTTTGGTATTTCTCCGCTCAAGCTTGAAAACACAATGGAGACACTCTTCGCGGGCCTCGGAAAACAAGCAATGTCTATCGCTGGCACAGTAGAGAAGCCGGGGCTCACAATACCAACGGATGTAGTTGGGCAGAGATTTACTTCTGTTGCTGGTGGAGCAGAAACAAAGAAGATAGGAGAAGACGTTGCAACCGCACAAGCCGACCAGGCAACAAGACAGGTCATCGAGAAGCGCGCTGCTGAGAATGCCCTTAAGTCAATTGTGAGCGCATCGTCACAAGAAGAGGCTCAGAAGATTTATGCAGACCTTTCAAGCAATCCCCGTATTATGAAGCGCGTTGAGCAAATGATTAAAGACCAGGCTGAGCAAATCTCAACTCAAGATAGAATTATTAAGCAATTGTCTCCTATCGAACGTGCTCAGTATATTTATAAACAAATACAAGATGCTTCAGATAACAATGCAGCCGCGGACTTGCTTCAAAAATTCACTGATAAAGGATTTATGACAGCAGAAACTCAAACAGAATTATCAAATTTAATTGCACAATAACATGAAATACAAATACATATTCTTCACGTTTGATGGAATTGGAATGACGATCGCTGAGAAACTTCAGGCGGAGGGCAATGATGTTGTTGTTGCTCAGCTTCAAGATGTTAAGGAGCTCGGATTTCCCGACACAGAAAAGCCTGAAAATAAAAAGAAACGTTTGAAGCTTTATGATGGTATTCTGAAAAAAGTTCCTGCCAGCGTTGCCCTTAAGGCTCTTCCAAAGATAAAGAACAAGGACGAGTATTTCATCATTTTTGACTTTAATAACCTTTGGAACTATGGGGAGCAGGTCCTAAAGATGGGTTTTAAAAACATCTTTGCACCAACAAAGGAACAGTTCGACATGGAGAAGGAGCGCATCAAAGGGAAAGAATTTGTTGAAAAATACTACACAAACCTTAAGGTGGCTGAGGTTGAGGAGTTTAAAACGGTCGAAGATGCAATTGCTTTTCTTGAGGACACCGAGGAATTCTGGGTGCTAAAATCTAATTCCGATAAAGGAGAGACGTTCGTTCCTTCCACAGAGAACGTTGAGTTTGCCACGGAGATGATCATCGACAAGTTGAAGGAGCAACAGAAGGACTATGAATCTGCTGGCTTTATCCTTGAGAGGCGAATCCCGGGGATTCGTGAATTCACGCCTGAAATGATGTTCTGGAACGGGGAGCCAATTCTCTACGCTGTTGATATTGAGTATAAGCACATAGGAGCTGGCGCAAATGGAAGCCAGGTCGGTTGCGGGAACAATTTGATTATTAAGGTTGATAAAGAAGAAGAGGTAATCAAGATGGCGTTTCCCACTATTGTGTACGAGATGGCAAAGAAGCATAAGGGTCTCTTTGTTTGGGATGCCTCAATTCTTTATTCCCCAGAAGAAGATGAATACTATTTCGGTGAATTCTGCGCGAATCGTGTTGGTTGGGATTCGATTTTCTCTGAACTTGCGATGGCCGGAGGAGCGTCAATCTTCTTCGAAAGGATCGCAGCCGGAGAGAACCCACTTTCTTCGAAGTTTGGTGTGTCGGTGCGTGGGTTTAATGCAGAAAGTGCTGAGGACTCCCTTATGCTTTTCGGCAGAGAAGGAGACATTTGGGTGTATGATAGGTATCTTAAGAATGGACAGAATCGCACTACGGGGCTCGGAAAAGACCTTGTAGTCTTCACGGGTGCATCGAATGACCCCGAGGAGGCCGTGGATGAGGCGTATGATGCGCTAGAAGAGTATGCCTTCAACAAGATGCAGTTCAGACCAGAGTTTGATTTTCTCACTAGGGCATTCGACTCATCTATTGTCAATAGGTATGAAACATTCAACCATAAACTCTGGGAAGCTCCAGATTTCACTTGCGAAGATGATTCAGATGATGTAGAATAAATAAATGAGGGAAACTTCATATTCGAATAGTTGCAGTCTATCGGGGAGAAAAGCGTAACTTTACTGTTGCGCTTTTTTTCTTTTTGTTCTTTTAATTTATGGAGGTGTGCCATGACTGTCATGCGTAGAGGTGGAGACGGCAAGCATTGCGTTGCTCCTCCCCAGACAAAGAAGTATCACTGCAAGCTTTCTTCTTGCAAGAAAGAAATTCATCCTCGTATCACGGTAGGACTGAAAGGTGCAATCGTTTTCTGTTGCGCTGATCACTACTGGAAGTGGAAGGAAAATACTGAAAAAGAAGGAATGGTCGTTTTTGTTGCGAGTGAATAGTTTTGGGGCACGCAACGAGTGATAAGCAGAACAACGCCCAACGGAGTAACGACACTCCCCCCTAATCATACAAGGAGTCAACTATGTTCAAGTGCACTCATTGCCGTAGGAAGATGAAAAAGGTTTATAGATTTTACCATAGGAATAGGAAATATTGTTCCGAAAAATGCTTCAGCAAAAGGAAGCGTGTGAAAGACTGGTGAAAGGAGGTGCTCCATCTATGACTAGAGGGAAAGACCTCTCGGAACCTGCAATGCGAAGCAGATTAAACCGTACGTCGTGGTGCCTGAGTGCCCACAACTAGGGAGGTCATTCCTCCCGCCGCCCACGATCCTTGTAGCACGAGGTCGGGCGGTTTTTTTATGATATACTTAATAAGTAAGAGGAGTGCTATGGTCAGCAACTTCTCTTGCAGTAAAAAACCACCTACTTCGACCTAGGTGGTTTTTACATTTATACAAGAAGTCCTGAAAGGGAGAATGACTTTGTTACGCCCATTGCTGTAGCAACCTGCTCTGCATAACTTTCTGGGTCATTGCCATCTGTAGATGGAGCATAGATATGAAAGAATTGCTGGATAGTACAAGGAGACGGAAATGTCCTCGATTTACCTCTCGCAACAAGAAGCAGTTGTCTCTTCAATGCGTCCAATCCGGCCTGGTAGTTCGGGAACACTGCAAAACCATTCTTCTGACCAATGGAACCAATCTGCCCAGCATATCTAAGATTTCCCGGGTTACAGTTCCTAAAAGCTGGTGTCCCGTTTGGATAGTTTGGGTTCACCCCGGGAGCGATATACCCCTCACGGTCTTGGATTGCCGCGCACATCTTATTAAGCAAATCGTTGTTAACGGGAGGCTTTGTAAGAGGAGCGGTAATTTTCTGGATAATTGTTGGCTTGTCTGATGTGTTCATAAATGGAAAATTTATTTCATTAAGTGCACCGGATAGATTTAACATGTCATAATCCCAATGGTGAGTTGTATCATTCTGGCCGGTAATCATGAATAGTGCGTGCAAGATTTCATGCTCAGCAAAGTGCTGGAATTCGTGAGACTGAACTTTTGATGTCCCCAATGTCTGTATGATATCTTCCCATTCATTTGCTGCGACTTGAAGCTCCACTGGTCCTTGGTCCTTGTCTGTTCTAACACCGCGGACAGGAGTTTTATCAGCTGGCCATTGGATCATATTAACGAGGAATAGAACAATATCACTTGTTGCACCAATCGGTGTGATATTGTAATCGTACCAACTAGGATCTACTTGAAGAAGAACTGAACCAGCCGGTGCGTTAGTCGACACAACACCTCCTATCGGAGAGAATGGGATATTGGGATAATTGGTGTGTATTACCGTTACTTGAAGATCAATCTTTGATGAAAAAAATGCCTTTATATCATCTATTTTTGACTGCAACGACTGCCACTGGCAATTATTTGCTACAATGAGTAATTTAATTTGCTTCATTATTCATTCAATTTACTTTTAACTTTCTGCAGATCCCCCTTTGCTGGCTTAATTCCGCCAAGAGACTCCGCTTTACCTGATAATTTTACGTTACCTCTTGAGTCAGTATGGAAGTGACCAGCACTCAACACTGGCTCCCCTAATGCTTTTGATTTGTGTGAGGTAGTCGAAGGAAACATCCTTATCTCGCCACTCTTCATGATAAGATATTTTCCTTTTTTCATTGCTAGAGATTGTTATCTTTGAGCACCTTGTACCAATCCGTGCTAATTTCTCTTTGTGCTTCTTGAAGAGTCATCGAACCAATACAAACTTGCTTATGAAGGAAATTTTCTACAGAATCTTTCTTTTTTGCCCCACCATCGGCAACAGATGCCTTGTATGGTTCTGGCCACAAATTTTTTGGATCGGTAGGACTTCCGCCAAGCTCGAGGGAGATTATGTGGTCCTCCTCATAGTCAGCAGTTCTGATATCAGAATAACCATACTCCTTGATTTGTTTGATCTTAAGTGGTGTGGTGTACGAAACAGGAGGACGGATGCTTTTCGTTGACCAAGTTCCTGCTGGAGCACAGATATTTTTCTTTATGTTCGACTGAGTGATTCCCGTGTTTATTGCTCCTGGTTGAGTTGCTGGGTTTGGATAGATATCACTTGGACCGACACGAGACAAAACATCCGAATTGGGCGGCATTAAATGCTTCCCGCTTATTGCAACTCCGGCAGTCAGTGCTACGCCTAGAGTGGCCGCAATAAGTTGTTTGTGAATTACCCTCATACTTTAATTAGTAACAAACAACTTTCGAACAAGGCCATAAACTGTCTGCATTGAGTGCCATGCGGTAAAACCTACGGCAATTCCAGTAACGACTGAATCGACGATAACCTGAACTTGATTTGTAATTGGGGTCGCGTCAACACCCTTCAGGGCAATGAGCGATCCGATGATGCCGATGATAACCTTTGACCCAGACTCAATGGTAAGCGAAAGCTTTGTTGGGTCGATGCTTGATGCGAATGCTGGCTTAATATTGTTCATGTTTTTATTTCTTAGCTTTAAATAATTTCTGATGCTTCTCTTTTGTCTGCTTAACGACAACTTTCTTTGCTTTTACCCTAATGTTGTCTTTAGCATTCTTACTATCATTCCCTGAACTCTTTTTTGTTGATACCATAAAATTATTTCTTAGGAATCTTTGCTCCTGCCTTGCGGGCCTTATTGAGCATGATCGCGACCTTTTGTTTCTCAGCTGCCTTCACTCCCTTTTTTGCGGCAGTTTTTACAAGCACACGAGGAGGATTAACCTTTATCTCGTGACCAGCGGCCTTAATTGCCTTCTGGGTTTTAGTTTGTTTCTTTGACATCTTCTTTTTCGATAGTAAATTTTAATACCGGCTTTTCGACATAAGTAGCCGTACCTTTTTGCTCGGCGTCCTTTTTGAGCGCCTTTAAATCTTTCTCCATTATACTGATTTCTTCAGGATATGTCCATGTTCGGTAAGGGGAAAGTGTGAACTTTCCAGTCCCCTTAACATCGAGTTGTTCGGCCCCTGAAGAAGTCATTACCTCAAGAATTGATGGAGCGATCTCTGACACCCGCGCCTCCATGTCCTTAATCTTCGCCTTCAATTCTGCGTACTCAAGGAGTACATCTTTATCTATTCCGTTCATGTGTTTATATATACTTATTAATCTTTGCTTCTAGTAATTTATCTCTATGTTCGTTGATATGGCATGAGCGACACAACCACTCAATGTTTTCTTTTCTATTATCTAAAGTATTTTCGTTCTTATGATGTCGAATCATCTGGAACCTTGTCTTTAGTTTTCTTCAATTCCTGCACGGTTTGGGGTCTTTAAAAAGTGTCTGGGCTCGTCTATTCCCGGCATTTTTACCTGCCTTGTCTCCAAGAAATGCGTGCTTGTTGCCAGCACCAAAACCTTTTAACCCCTTATTCCACGGGATATGACCAATCTTTGCAAGGCTCATCTTCTTTCGAGTTTCTTCAGATGGCCTTATTCCTTTGTGTGATTCACTTATTTTTCTCTTCGTCTCTTCTTTCATAGTGTAATCTTCTTGATATCTTTGATTGCTTTTTCTTTTCCATCATTAACCCAGTCATATACCTTAGAAAGATTTGCAAATGCCTTAAATGCACTTGAAGTATTAGGAACATCATATACGGTTACCTTGTCGTAGTCCTTTGACAGAAGTATAATTCTGGTCTTTTTGATCTTTAGTCCAGTCATATCTTCAAAGAATTTTTTGTAAGTTGCTACCTGCATTGAGTATCCGATTGGATCTATCTGGTTTGATGTTTTGTGATCCCACAGTTCAAGATTTCCTTTAGAATCTGCTGCGAGAAGGTCAAGCGTCCCCGCAGATTTGTATTTTTCACTTCCAACAAGAATCTCTGGAGCAAGTGGGACAATATTGTATTTTTCGAATACAGCTTCCCCTGACCTGACGGCAGCATACACACGACCGTCAGAACCTTCTGGAACAAAATCTCTGGCATCTTTTGGCTTCTTTCCTGTTTTAATCCATTCTTTTTCATACTGTTCAAGGCAATCATGCGCTATCGTCCCTATGTTCCCCGCATCGTCTCTAATTGCAGTGTAGGCAAACTTCGCGGTCTTGATGATTCTTTCTTTCTGCTCCTCATTTTCCTCCATGAAGAAATCAATCTTTTCGACAAGGTATTCAAGACCCTTGCCAACTGCCCAAGGAATAAGATGTGGCTTCGATAGCAAGGATAGTTTTGTGGTCACTGAATCAACAACAACACCACTATCGCGGTGGCGATAATGGTGTCCTGATTCGTCATGTGCCGCAACCCAAACACCATCTACTTTTTCTTTGATGATTTTTTTGACTTGTGTTGCGTTCATTTGGATTAGAACTCTGTGTTAGCGGGAGCCTTCTTCACATACACTTCGATACTTTTTGCTGGATGGAAACCTTTTGTCTTCGGAGGAATCTCCTTAACGAATTCAAAGCCAACAGTATCTCCGGGCTGAACTCCGTTAGTTCGACCAATAATATAGTCGCTCGTCTTCTTGATCCCTACATTTATAAAACCTCCATCCTTCTGCTTAAGAATAAAAACACGCTGATCGGGGAACGTTGGATTCGTTGATGGCTTATCAAACATCTCAACTACTTCCCCCATAACACGCGCTCCGACTTTATCAAACGAAAACCAATTACTCTCGGGGATATTCTTCTTATCAAACAGTTCTTTTTCATCCATGATTTTATTTGTCTAATTATCTGTACTATTAATCTATATGACAAGTGCATTCGCACTCGTTGTAATCGCACCCTTCGTCCAGGTCACAATCACACCCAAAATCTTCTTCTATCTCTTCGAACTCATCATCATAAATGATGTCATCGTCCATAATATTACTTCTTTTTGTCGACCTTACTAATAATTCGGCTAACCATTTGCTCTGTCATATTCATGATAAAGGCAATCTCTTTACCCGTGAATTCCTTATCGTTGAGATCGAAAATAATGCATTCTCTCTCTGCGAGAAGTACCCCTTTGAGCGGTTTTCTTATGTCAGCCATAGAGAAAGTATATACCTAGTGGATAAAAAATCAACTGTGGATAAGTCCCTTGTTGATTTATTTTTGCACGGGTATATACTATGTGAATAACCATGAACCTATACCATTCAAAACTTGGTAAAACTTTAGGCATTACTGTAGATGGAGAGTGTTTTGTAGTCCCCACAACTAAATATAAGAGCGCAATAAAGAGCGAAATAAAGGCACTTGAAAAATCGTTGAGTTCGCTAATCGAATTTCGCAGAGATTTGCACACCTATGTGCACAATAAAAACTGGAACTTTGTTGAGAAGGAAAACTATCTATACTATGCAGATGGATTTTTTGTGCAGTTCCTCGTGAATTTTTACCAAAAGAAAATTGATGAACTTACCTCAAAACTTTCTTTCATTGGTGTGGAAAAGAGTGTGGATAATGGGTATAACGTAGACCTAGAACGAGCAAAAAAAATACCAATAACAAACTATATAAAATTTAATGGAGGATTTTCACCGTGTATCTTCCACAAAGAAAAGACCGGTTCGATGAAGTATTATCAAAAGTCGAATCGCGTTCACTGTTTCGGATGCGGGAAAGATGAAGATGTGATCGGTGTGGTGCAGCAGTTACACGGAGTAGGATTTTTACAAGCGGTGAGAATAATTAATGGATAAGATGTCAAAAATAACCAGCATCAAACAACTCGTTGACTTGTACACCTCGATATACTACCTCGAGGATACATCTATCATTCCTCTTGTGTGTGCTGTTGCTCTTTCTAATAAGCTCCCCGGTGATCCTATCTGGCTTATGATTGTCGGAGGAAGCTCATCAGGAAAGTCAGAGATTGTGAATGCGATTACTGCTCTTCCGTTTGTTCACGAGATTTCAATGCTTACCCCAAACACACTCCTTTCGGGAATGAAGGCGAAGGGCGGTAAGGAGACATCGCTACTTCTCCGTATTCCTCGAAGTAGCGTTATCGTGATGAAAGACTTCACTACGATTCTTTCCATGAACAAGGAAGACCAACAGGCAATCATGGGTCAGTTCCGTGAGATGTATGATGGCAAGATGAGCAAGGACACTGGAACCGGCGATACTTTAAAGTGGGAAGGAAAGATAACGCTTCTCGCTGGTGTTACTGAAAAGATTCACGCGGTGTCTGCAAAATTTGATGGTATGGGAACGCGCGCTATTAACTACACCATGGTTCCTCAAGACCGTATGAAGACCGCTCGGCGCTCCGTAGTTATCGCTAAGGGCATCAAACAGCACCGCGAGGACATCCGACAAGCATTCAAGGAATACATCGAATACATCCTCCCCATTATCGTAGACAAAGAATACACCGTGGACGAAGTCACGAGCCAAAAAATCCTTAACGTCTCGGACTTCGCCGCTCTCGCACGCTCACCGGTAGAACGCGACTTCCAAGGCAAAATGGCGTTGGTGCTATCCCCAGAAATGCCGATGCGTATGTCAAACCAGCTTCATCTTTTTGCGAGTGTTTTTATGGCCATGGAAGATGGGAAGTTACTTCCTGAATATGAGCGTATCATTTACAAGGTCGCTATTGATTGTATTCCTAAAGGGCGCCGTATGGTCGCAGAGAGGCTTGCGCAGTTCGATAAGGTGACAACAAAGGCTTTGGCTATGGATCTTAACTATGAGACCGACAGAATCGGTATGTGGCTCGGGGAATTAAACGTTCTTGGAATATGCAAGAGAGACTCTGGGCGCGGGCCGAGAGGAGATATCTGGGAGATGAACGAACCATTTAGAACAATTATGCTCGAGTATGGACAACTAAACAGGGAAGTTGGAATCCTTGAAACGGCAGAGGAGGAGTCGAATGCTGAAATTAGCAGGAGGGTAGACGAGGAGTGGGATAGCGAATTTTAATGTATGAAGAATCCTAAAGTAGATAAAACAACACATCCACCTGTTGCACAAATAAGTCTATTCAAGCATCAGCGGGATATCATAATAAAAAATCCTTCTCGTCATCTTCTTGCATGGGGGACTGGAACTGGCAAAACCCGTACAGCGATTGAAATTGCGTACAAAAATTGCTCGTCGTTCCTTGTTATCTGCCCAAAATCACTGAAAGAAAACTGGAGGAGAGAGATTGGAAAATGGAACGGGGGAAGAATATCTTCGTGGCATGTGATAAGCAAGGAGGAGTTTCGTCGTGATTGGGCGAAACTTGAGAAGTATGAGGGAATCATCGTTGACGAGGCACACTTCTTCGCCGGGCAGAAAAGCCAGATGACAAAAAACTTGAAGGCATATTGCAAAAAACATCAGATAAAGTACCGATGGCTTTTAACAGCGACACCGTACCTGAGTAATGCGTGGAATATCCACACGCTTGCCGGTCATTTGGGGATTGAATGGAACTACTGGCAGTTCAAGAACCAGTTCTTTTATGATGTTCCTATGGGATTCAGAACCATTCCTATGCAGAGGAAGGGTATTGAGGAAGACCTCGCAGCGCTTGTGAATGTGATTGGGAGCACGGTAAGCATGGAAGACTGCGTTGATATGCCAGACCAGGTATTCGATGTAGAGTATTTCAAGATGACAACCGAACAAAAGAAGGCCATCGAGGGGATTGAGGAGACGAATCACATTGTGAGGTGGACTAAAATACATCAGATTTGTGGTGGGTATGTCAAGGGCGACGAATATGTCAAAGGCGGTGAAATCGCGTGTGACAAGCTCGATCGCCTGAAGGAAATCATTGAGGAAAACAAAAGGACAATCGTGGTCGCGCGCTATCTTGGGGAAATAGAGATGATTAAGAATGTCCTTAAGGGTAAGAATGTCCATATTATTCAAGGCGACACAAAGGACAAGCAGGGGGTCCTTGATGGGCTTCGCAATAGCGAAGAATATGTCCTTTTGGTTTCTGCGGGGTGTAGTGAGGGGTGGGAGTTGCCGGAATGCCCTTTGATGGTATTTTATAGTTACGATTTTTCGTTGAAAAATTATATCCAGCTATTAGGCAGAATACAAAGAATTAATAATGTCAAGAAGAATACTTACATCTCATTGGTAGTCGAGGACTCCATCGACGAGGATGTGTACGAGTCGATGATGAAGAAGGAGGATTTTCATTTAGCGCTGTACAAGAAATAACATGATAAACAAGATAATACACGGTGATTTTCGAAACTATAGTATCCCCAAAGATGCTTTCTTTATTAGCGATCCGCCGTATAATCAGAAATACCACTATTCAACCTATGGAGACGATTTGCCAACGACTGAATATGGGAAACTTTTAGAAGATGCTTTTAAGGGAAGAAAATCGGCAATTATTCTCTATCCAGAAGAAACAATAAACATTCTAGGAGGTGGTATGTTTGGAAAAGTGATGCAGGTTGTCTCTTGGATTTATAACTCAAACACAGCGAAACAATCACGACTCATCACTTGGTGGAACTGTAAACCAGATTTTACCAAAATTGGGCAACCATATAAAAATCCAACAGACAAAAGAATTGCGAAACGAATTGCTGAAGGAAAGACCGCTCGTGCATACGACTGGTGGGAAATAAATCAAGTAAAAAATGTTAGTAAAAAAGATAATCCACATCCCTGTCCTATTCCATATGAACTTGCTGAAAAAATAATTCTCTCAACAACGAAAGAAGGAGACCTAGTGATTGATCCGTTCTGTGGAAGTGGTACAGTATTACTAGCCGCTAAAAACAATGGACGCAATTATTTAGGTTTCGATATAGATTTAAACTATGTAGAATATGCACGAAAACAATTGATATGAACGAACGCGACATCACAACACCCATCCTAAAATGCATGAGGCATCGGTTTGGTGCTACTTGTGCGATTGAGATTAAGATATGTAAAACGAAGAGTCTCCCATTTTCGAGACTCGAGGAACACCAGAAGAACGCATTACTGAACGCCAAGCACGGATGTGTGGTGCATAAGATCGCCGATTGTGGCTACCAGAACCCGTTTGATGCGTTTATGCTATGCAATGAGCCGGCATTTGTGGTGGTGATGTTTTACAAGAGGGGGCAGAAAGAGTTTTTTGCGATCGATATCGATGACTGGGTTAAAGAGGAAGCGGCATCTGTTCGACGTTCTCTTTTGGAGTCTCGGGCTCGGCAAATAGGGCAGTCATACCTGATCGGATAGCGGCATCTACACATCTGTGGCATATCTTCCCCTTATTCTCTCCTTTGTGATGTTCCTTCAATACTGACCGCTTGGTATCCACTGGATAAGGACTCGGTCCACAGTAGAAATCAATAGAAAGAACTATCGGGGTTAGTGACTTGACGATATGGAACATCTCCTCTGATTTTCTGTTTTTATAGAGCGCGATCATATTGTTTATTAAAAAACTCTGTTGTAAAATTTTCGTATTCCCTCCAGTCGATGCCGAGTTCCTGGCATATGAGACGTTCCATAATCGTTGCAAACTGGTGCTCTTTATAATATGGTGCATCTTTTTCATCTCCTGGCTCCCCATCTTTCCCAGAGTTTTCATAGGCTATATCGAATGCGGAAATACTTTCTTCGGATATCCCCCTCTTTCTACATAGGTACTGCTCAATGAGCTCGTGGATCGCAATTAAAAATTCAGCATCCTCATTCCCCACATCGGAAACAAAAATGTGAGATTCTCCGTCTTTGTCGTAATAGTCACCCAATGTTGGGTATCGGTGATATTGGTGTTGAATTGTCTTGATTGATATTTTCATATTGTATTATGTTTACAAGGGTTCTCACGCTGCTGTTTATATGGTCTCTTTGAGCAATCAGCACAGGGGATTTTAATATTACTGCCACCAGATTGATATTCCTGCTTTTTTCTTACGGTGTACTTGATTGAAAAACATTCTTTGCACAGTGAATTTTTACCTAAAAGGCCATTCTTGTTATTAAAAAATTTATCAAGTTTAAATACTTCCTTACATTCTGCACACCTTTTTGTTTTTGCGCAAGATCTACCAACGCATTCTAGGCAGACACGCCCCTTTTTTATGAAGTAATCGTGACCCTTTTCTGTTTTGCAGATTACACAAGTTTTCATTCTATTCTTCTAATTAGTTGATTAAGTACTTGCTTGATTTGTGTCGACCAGTAGCGCTGTTCTTCCTGTCGTACCTTGTTAGCAATCTTCTCGCACGGGGTACACACGCCACCGAAGTAGGGGACAGAAGTATCTTCGCAGTATTTACAGAGAAACTGTTGGTTGTTGTCGGAGTAGTGGGTGGTCATTTCTTGTTAAGTTCTAACCAAAGCTTTGCGACTGCTTCTTCGGGGGTATCTCCATCAAAACCATTCATTCCTCTTGCTTTTATTGGTTCCGGCTGATTTGAATTTAGTGCCTCAAAATACGCGATAAATTTTTTAGAATTTGTGAAAAATTTATTTACTCGTAGAGAGTCAAAATCATTCCCACACGCTTCTATGAGTTCAGGGAGGGTAGGTGAGTAAAAAGTCGTATTTGGACCATTGACATCAGTTGAAAATCCAAGTGAAGCAGTTTTAAAAATTGCATTGTGTTCTTTTTGTGGGAATCCCGCGTCTTTAAGTTGTTTTGCTAGTTCGTAATTCATAAGGTGATTTCTTAACTTGTCGTTTAATTCTGCGTGTTTCTTTTTCGCCGATAAAGGCTTCCAAGCGCTTCTTTATCATCTCACATTCTATGCACCCGTCTTGAAAGCGCTCTAAGGAGAGTTCATAGAGATGCTCGGCGTTCATTGGGGAGAAGGATATGCGGGTCATAGTATTTTATTTATTTTTATTAGACATTTAGGACAATAAAGAAAAGCTACACCACTTTCTCTGCCAATGTGTAATCTTGTATAACAAAAAGAACATGCATCATACTGAATCCTGTTTTTTCTAATAGATTCCTCGGAAACACGACCTCGTTTATTCCAACCTACCGCGATACCTAAAATTGTTTTTGGGAATGGCATTTTAGTTTGTTCTTAATAATACTCTCTACTTTCTTTAGATTTCTCATAAGGAAAGCATTTTTTACAAAATTGAAACGCATCATAAACATTTGGTACGAGTTCTATATCTAGCCCCAGCTTCTTTCTCTCCTCACGGTGTCTTTTTAGTGATTTAAGAATATTTGCTGTGATTTCTAACGGATTGTCTGTCTTAAACTTTCCTTGATAGTCATAGAGCGCAAAGTAAAGCCACGTGGGGGTAGTGCTGTTTAATTTATTGTGGTGGTTGCAAATTGGGGTTCGTTTCATTTTATTTTGTTCTTAATAAGGGAGAGGATTTCATCAATAGTATTATTCCTGCCTTTTACTAGACCAGCATTTGTGGAGATTTCTATCATAGACCCCGTTTTGTGCCATTCTAGTTTTTCTAATTTCTCTATCTCCTCTATCAGTTCTTTAAGGACTTGGTTGCGGGCATCTTTCACATATCTATCGTATTCTTTCTCGTTTTCTTTTACTATCCCTGTGTAAGTATATCCTTCGATTTCCGTCCCCGTTGCTTCCAGTGGCGCGGGTTGTGGGGTGGAGGAGAGGCAGGTGCAAGTACATCCTTTACAGTTTACTTTATGAGTCCATTTACAATCTGGTTTGTGTTTCATATTTCTTTAATTTAATTCACGCTGGTAATGGGGGGCTATTGCTAAATTCTCTCTAAATTAGTTGTTTCACAGTTTGGACAACAGTGAGTTTCTATTTTGTCTGCTTTCTTAAAGCCCAATTCTTTTTTAAGTCCACAATTGGTACACATAACTTTTACAAAATAGTACCCATCTTTTTTGCCTTCTGGTACTTCATTTTCTGCTTTTGGTTTATACATTTTATTTATTTATTTAATCTCCTCTCTACGACTGGGGGCGCAGGCTTTATTTTCAAGGAAACTAGCGACTCGAGCGTCCATTTCGGCTCGACAGGCATTCCACATTTCTACTTCGCCCTCTGTTTCTGCCACTGTCCCAAACTTTGCCATATTTCGTTCGGTCATTTTCTCTGGCACTATCTCCTCGCTCATTGTCTGGCAGATGGAGGTTATGTGGGCGGAGAGGAAGGGCATTATTTCACTTTTAAGAACCCAAATAATTCCATCATCTCCTTCTTTTACTAATTGCATAAATGGCTCCTTCTCAAACGCTTCCTCGGTTTGTGCAATTATTTCGTGTAGGGTTTTCATAGGGGTTATTCTTCATTAACTGTCTGTTGCCACTTTGCTTGGCACTCAGGGCAGTATTTATGACTTTCGTTACTTTTGTAACCGCATCTTGCGCATTTGTATTTCATAATGTTTTAGTTAAATGGCACATCCTGATAATTAAGGTCTAGGTCGTTTTGATACATTTCGAGTGCTCTTGCGTGGTTTTCATTCTTAACTTTTACACCCACACTGCCTGTATCTTTTCGGTAGACCATTTTTCCTATTCTTTCCTTGAACCAAGAGAAAGTATGTTTCGCTGGCTTTTTCTTTTTGGTGTTGTTTGCGGGCATATTATTTCCATGAGAATTTAATTAAATGAAACCCTAAACCTCCAATTAAATTCCCGATTATAATTCCAATTATTATTTCTTTCATAATAGTTATTTGTTAGTCCCTTGGAGGGCGGATAAAAGTAGGTCAAACCTATGCTGCATTGCACTTCCATCAAAACACCACCCCTCACCGATTCGACCTTCTTCTTTCATTCTTTCTACAAACGATATCACCCTCGCCCTCTCTTCTGCCCGTCCCTCTTCCTTTGCCATTGCTATAAGGCGGTTGCGTTCACCTTTTATCTCTCCTTCGGCTTCTGCCTTCCCTTGTTCGTAGGCTTCGGCTTTTACGACTGAACGTATCTCGTCAAGTCGTTTATTTGTTTCTATTTCGTGAGCAGTACATTCCTTGAGTTGGTCTTCTCTTCCTAGCCTGTAGGCTTTGGTGCGTTCGGAGCGGAGGAGGGATTGAATGAAATCAATGGTGTCCTCTATTGTCCAAACATCGTTTTGTTCTACTCTCCTTACCGCTTCATTCCACTTTTGTTTAAGTATTTTTCTATCCTCCTCCTCTGGTGCAGAGGTGTCCTCTCTTGGGGTGCAGGTGCAGTGAAATCCTCCTGCTCCAGCTCCGTGTTGATTTTGCATATTGCAGTTGTCGGTGTGGGTCATGTTTATTTGATTACTGCTGTATAAGTCTTCCCGTCAAGAGTAACAGAAACTTCTTTGCCAGAGAGGGATGGTTCTTTTTTCTCATCTTCAATAGGGGTAATTTCATAGTCTCCTAGCACATATTGATTTTTCCAATAAGTTGAGCCAGTTTTGTCTGTGATGTCTGTGATTTTTCCTGAATCATCTCCACCTATAAACCAACCTTTTGTGAAGGATGCTTTTAGAGACACCCGAGCATTGCCAGACACCCGAGCATCGCCAGACACCCGAGCATTGCCAGACACCCAAGCATTGCCAGACACCTGAGCATCGCCATACACCTGAGCATTGCCAGACACCTGAGCATCGCCATACACCTGAGCATTGCCATACACCTGAGCATTGCCAGACACCTGAGCATCGCCATACACCTGAGCATTGCCATACACCTGAGCATTGCCATACACCTGAGCATTGCCATACACCCAAGCATTGCCATCTTGATTGAGGTTTTCTTCTTTTTCAATGTAGCCACCTAGTTCGCCTTTTGCGATTGAGCCGAAGGCAATGAGGGCTTCAATTTGGAATAGTTTGGTTCCGAAATAATCTTTTGATGTTTTTGTAAGTTTGTATTTTTTTGTCATTATGGTGCTATTGATTTAAGAAGCTTGATAAGTGATATTCTCCTCCAAAGGTCTGTCTTCTTTTGGTTGTGTCATTTTTCTACTAGGATGATTATAGTTACTACAATCTTTTCTGTCGCATGCCCCAAAGTTTTTTTCTAACGTACATTGGGGACATCTTCTTTTTGGTTGTGTCATGGTGTTAGTTAATTGGTTCCTCTACTGCGACCGCTTCGTCTAATTCTACGGGGATTTCGACATATACTTTTACTATTCTTTGTGGTGAAAATTTGAGTGCATCTTCAAGAGTTTGGTGTGCATTAGGGTAATTAAAACTTTTATCACCTGATGATATATAAATTGTTTTTTTCATCTTTTTATTATTATTCTTTAACTACCACACCCAATGCTTTAAAGAAATAACCGACCTGCGACTTTTTGATTTTAGTTGAGCCGCCTTTTCCGTAAAATTTTGCGTTCATAAAGTCTGCCCCGCTCAAGTCTGCCCCGCTCAAGTTTGCCCTATTGTCTTGGCACGCTTCTTTTATGGTGGACTTTTCACTTGTGAACTTGATTTCACTTGTAAAACGATTTTTGATTTCAATACAAACCTTTTTCTTTTCTTCTTTTGCACTATCTGCCTCGGCGATATATTTGCGTACTTCCTCGAGATTTTCTAACACTGCTTTTTTTGTGATGTTTGTCATTATGGTCGTAAAATATTTATCGCTTCTTTTTTAATGGTCTTCATTATCTTTAGGAATAGAAACTCTTTCTCGAACCCAGTTAGGCGGGGTGGCGGGACAAAGAGTTCTTCGAGGGGGGTGATGATGGTGGCTTCGTCTTCCCTGCGGAGTCTCACTGCTTTCTCGCGTGCGAGGGCTTCGCGGAAGATAGTCTCGCGGTCTTTCTCTATCGTTATCGTTTCTCTGCGTCTCATTTTAATTTGTTTATATATTCAGCAACTCCTTTCCCATAAAAACGCCCTTCTTTTTGCTCGACAGGTTTTATTGAGATATCCAACTCTACTCCATACATCATCCTCATCCAGTTTTCTATATTCTCAAGTTGCATTAATTGTTCGCCTAAGCGAATTGATTTAATGGGCGATGTTTCTGCTTGTTCTTAAAAGAAATCTTTAATGTTCATTTTAATTAAGATTAGCTACCTGATAAAAGCTGTATTTGTTGTTCGATCTTGGATACTTCCTCAAGAAAGTGATCGCGGGTAGATCCGGCGCCGGACATCTCTGCGTGGTGGCGGTATTTAGCGGCGAGATCTTGCAGAACTTTAATTTTGTTCGTGATTTCTAGTTCGTTAGACATGGTTAGTGTTTTTATTATTATCCAAAAATCTTTTTAAGAAACGCTGGGTCTGGTTTTACTCGCTTTGCCTCTACGCGAGCAATCGCACGCTCGTGTGCGCGCTCCTGCTGGCGTTCTTTTCTCTTCCTGTTCGCTTCTTTGCGGTTGCGGATTGCCATATCGGCGAGGAACTTCTTCGCTTGTGCCGGTCCATGCTTGATAGATGCAATGCGTGCACGGCGCGCGTGGCGGTTGCCATCGGGATGTCCGGCTTTATTCATCTGCTCAATACTCTTTGTGTATTTTGACATAGTTATTTTGCTTGAAAGCCGGGAACTTTCTCGCACGACTCGCGAGACGGCTTAAACTGATCATCGACGTGCGCTTGACGAAGATCCGCGACGGGGATCTCTGCCGAAAACGATTCGACGTATTTATCATTCAGCTTCTCATAAATGGTGTAGGCGCAGACATTGCCGACTACCTTTCCGTGAAGCTGTTCGCAAATGTTGGAGCCTTTAATATCCTTGTTGCGAAGCTTGTCGACATGCTTGCCGAATTTGTTCTCAAAGGTGTAGATGAGTGCCATGCGAATAATCTCCGATCCTGTAATGTAACCTTCCTTCTTGAATGCATTGATGATGTCATCGATGCGTTGATTTGTTTCGAATATGATGCGCATAATATTTTTATTTAATAAACGAGAATAACAATCCCATGATGCGTATCTGCCTCGTCGTCGTCCGACCCGCACTCAAGCGGACGTGTGTCCTGCTCTTTCCTGATCAGTCTAACGATAGAGGAAGGTGGGGCGCACCAGGGGATTGTTATTCTCTATTGAGATTGTAGTTTATTGTTTTTGATATGTAAAGTAAATGTAATGGAGTTATCCACATATTGTGATAATTATGTTACAAAATAACGGGATAAGTCAAGGTAAATATAAAAATAATCCCAATTTTTATTGGGATTTTACTCTCTATGTTGATAGCAAATAATAATTTTCGCCCTTCATTGTAGTGCCATGATGTTTTGTATTCTTTCCTTGTGTGATTGGTCAGAATATAGCGCATAGCGCTTCGCCTTGGTCGCTTGTAGGCGGTTATAGGGTGAGCGTGGCGCGGTGTTTGGTGTTGGGGTGGTATGTTGTATCATCTTTGTATTTTTAGTGGGCTTGTAGGCGATTTTGTGGCTTCTGTTTTGGGTGTTGTGTGGATATTGTGGGGTATTTTGTGCCCCGTGAAGGTGGGGATCCTTTAGGGGAAAACAAAAGCCCCCGGCGCTTGTTAGGCGTGGAGGCTCTGTGGTGGCTCGTGCGGGGCTGTGAGGCGAGGCGTGAGCGATTGTAGGGCGTTGTCGTGATTATTGTTGCGGTCTAGTCCTCTAGTATATCGGACTTCCATACACCGCACTTCGTGCATTTCCCGTAATAGTCCCAATCGTGCTCGCAATGGATACGCTGAAGAGTTTTGAGAATTGAGAGGCTATTCCGCTTGATTGTCTCGTTTGTGTGGCTTAGGAGTTCGCCAAGGGTTAGGGTTGAGTAGTTCATGTTAGTCGTTCATAATAGTTCCGTCTGCTAAAAAGGTGTACTCGTTTGCTTCACAAAGTTCTGCAAAGCTTTCCTCGCTGTCTTCGTGCGCAATTTCAGCGTAGCCGTAGCTCTCGAGTTCCTTGCAGATGTTTACATATACCTCGTTGAAAGCATTGAGCGGCTCATCCGTTTCCGGTTCGTTGCCCTCTTCGTCTACTATGTCAATGGTTTTGCTATTGTAGTGGTAGTAGTGTCCTTGGTGCTTTACTGTTACCGTGTAGCCGTTCCACTCGAACACGCCTTCAAACATTGCACCATCGCCCTGAGAATATGATAATGAGTATAATACCGGCGTTGGCTTCGTGCCGGGCTTGCTTGTGTCGTTCGTGTCTACTATTCCGTTTTCCTCGAGTAGTTCGTGCAAGCGTTCGTTCATATCGTCGGGTAGAAATGGATAGTCGCTGCCTTTGTTGTAGTTCTCTCGTGCTTTATCTTTTGCCTTTTGTGTAAGTTCGTCAAAAGTAAAAAGATTATATTCTTTTATGATTGTTTTCATATTTATTTAGTGTTATCGCTTCCGTTGATAATGTACTCAGCAAGTAGGCGGATTGCGTTGCGGACCTGCTCGTCGTACCAGTAGGCGCACGCTTGCGATATACTTTCTCCGCCATATTCGTCCATTGTGTCCGCTATCTCGTTCTCATTGTATACGTTGAGATATGCAAGTCGGTCAGTAATGTAAATACTTGCGCTTTCGTATTCGTTGATTACGTTGTCTTTGTCGTCGTCTTTGAGTTCTTCAATGGTGTAGTTACAAAAGAAGTCACACGCGTCGCTAAAGATTTGATAATCAAGGTCGCGGATTTCGTAGTTGTCCATAAAGATGTCTTTAATTGCTTGGCTTGCGTTGTCTTTGAAACAGTAAAAGCGAGTTGATTCGTCGCCAGGTGTGCGCTCTTTTGTTTCCATTGCGTTCTGTACTTCTGCTTGGCGTGAGCGCTGGTCTTTTTTGTTGGTCATATTGTTAGCCTACGGGGTATTTTTTAGCCGTAGGCGGTGATTATGGGGATTTGATAATGATTGTACTCCCCTCATTGCGGGCAATTGGGTTGCGGTTGATTGCCGGCAATGGTTGGGTGCAATGTGCTATCGGCTGTTGTATTCGTGCATTTGTTTTTGTTCGTCTTCGGTGAGTTCAGGTATTTCCTCGAGTCCGATGTCATTTGAGCCACACCAGCAGCATTTGAGCTCGCCCTTATCTTGCGAGTATCGCCCGCATTCGTTGCATAGTTGGCGCGTTTTCATGTTGTTAGTTGGTGATGATTAGGAATGCGTCTACTGATAATAGGAATACGAGCCAGAGCGCTACGGCGCCGGTGAGCTTGATGAGCTTGTGAGCTACGATTGCGTGACGCTCACGGCGCAAGGTGCGGGATGATATTGGTTTTGTGTTATGGATCATATGCTTTTTAAATTCGGAGCTTATATCCTTATTTTGTAAGGGTTATTTAATAAATATTATACCACAAATGGGGTATTTTTTCTGCTCCTTGAAATATCATACACCCGATGAATGTTTTTTGTCAAATTGTTTTACATATTATGTCAGGGAAATGGGTTGAAAGTCAAGGGTGTTTTTGTACTAATTAAGGAGAATTTTTGAAAAAATGCTTGGGATATATGAATATAAGCGTTTGTAATTTTACCCCCCTATATGTGTACTATGAAAAGCGTCTTTTTTTTCTAATTAAATATTTTTTTTTAATATCTCTATACATATATGCAGGGGGGTAAATCGTCCGGAGCTTATATGTATATTTTTCAAGGCTTTTTGGTTTTTCAGGTGCAAAAATCGTGTCAAGTTTTGCACTGCCCGGCGGGGTGTTTAGCCCGACCACCCGACCGCCTCACGATCGCCGCGCCTCTATAAACGCATTCTGTGCCCTCGTTTTTGTCGGTTTTTGGTGTTTGATATCAAAAAAGCCTTATTTTGTAAGGGTTGGCTTGCATGTCGCACACTATAGTCAGAAAATGTATATTGTCCGTCTATGGTGTGCGACATGCAAGCGCCCGCCACCCCCTCTATTTTCACTTTTGATTCGTCTCATATGTATATAGGCCTATATATTCCTTATGCTTTCAGGGCTTGAGGCCTCAGGGTACCTCCCGCCATCGCCCCAAAAAGGGTACCGCAATCGATTCCACTTAATTTAGATGAACAAGGAAAAGGGGACCCAAATAAAAAAGGGGACCCATTTTGTATGGATCCACTTTTAAAAATAAATATTACTTAATAGAATTTATAAATTCTTGAAATTTGCTTACACCAATTACTTTAATGTTTTTTCCTAATTTATTTTTTTTATTGCGAACAGTTTTTTCTATCTCTTCTTCCGGAATAGACTGATTTAGTTGAACAAAATAAATAGGTACTGTTATTTCATTTGGGACCTTTTCTAATTTTTTTAGTTTTGCATTCAAGCATCCAGTGAAATTCCTTAGATCTGATGGATAAAAGACTTCAACAAAAAACTTTTTATTGAATACGTAAAAATCCATTCTCTGCCTTAAATTGTCGCTAACCATCCGCTCTCTATGGATGTTTACTTCACCAAATTTTTCAGAAAGATATCGGTGTATTTCATTCTCTGCATCTCTTCCCCTTCTGTTTACTCTTATACATTTTTCGCTCGCGATTTTTCCTTTTCTAAAATCAACATCTTCTAATCCAATTAATTTTCTGACCTTAACTGTCCCGCCAAACCTTCTCTCTAACAACCGGACAGATGGAAGATATTTATATTTGTTTATTTCATCCGATGATGGGTACCTTCCTTTTTCTTTAAAAAATTCTTCAAAACCACTTCTAAGTGAATCAATCGTTGTCAACCTTTTACTTGCTGGAGTTGTTTCGTAATTTATAAGCATATTTAAAATATTTATTTACTAATAAGAATAGTCTATCACAAGATAGTTTTTGCGACAACCCCCCTTATCCACATCTTCCCATCAGCAATAAAGCGTGCTACAATTTCCTTATGACAAAAGAAGAACTCAGGGAAATCCTTAAAAACTACTTCGCTGACTGTGACAACTTCAAAAAGACCTACACCATTCCAGGAATCGCTGAGGCAATGAAGTGGTCAGTCGATGACGTACTCAACTATCCTTCTACCGGCGAACTTTCAAAGATGCTCGATCACGCTAAACTGAAATGCGAGAACTCGCTCATCAGCGACGCGCTGAGAGGAAAGATTGATAAGACAACCGCGCAACTAATTTTAAAGACCCACTTCGGTTACAAGGACAAAAAAGAAGTCGACGTTAAAGGAAAAATAAATATTAGTTCCATACTCGACGAAATAGAACAATCATAATGTCAGACCCACGTCTCGCTTCAAAAGAGTGGAGAATAAATAATCTCTACAAAATAAAAAACAAGAATAAGCAACTTGTGAAATTTAAACCTAACCGTGCGCAAGTAGAGTTCCACAATAACAAAGCAAACCGAAACATCATACTAAAGAGCCGACAGCTCGGTATGACGACCTTTGAGGCAATCGATTCTCTCGATGATACTCTTTTCAACAAAAATACTGATGCAATGATGTTGTCGTATGACCAGCAATCACAACTCGATATTTTCGACAACAAAATAAAGCTTGCATGGGATAATTTGCACCCATCTCTTCAGAAACTCTATGACCTCGATGCTGACCGCGCAAACAAATTGAAGTTCAACTGGGGAGACGGCTCTGTTTCATCTATCGCGGCTCAGACCCATGGCCGTTCAGGAACATTTAATCGTCTCCACATATCCGAGTTTGCAAAGATTTGTAAAAACTCCAAAGCGGCTGCCGATGAAATCATTTCAGGTAACATCCCCGCTGTTCCTATTGACGGTCGCATTGACATTGAGTCTACTGCGGAAGGAGATACAGGAGCGTTCTATGACATGTTTATGGAGGCATGGCTTCGCGGAGAGCCCGAGACACCGGTGGATTTTAAGGCGTTCTTCTTCAACTGGACATATGATGATGCGGAGATTGCAAAAGTGAAACCGCTTCCAGATGAAAAATTTCCGAAAGAGTTCCTTATCTATAGGGATAAGCACTCTCTTACTCAGTCTCAGATAACCTATTACTACTTCAAGTGGATAGAGATGGCGCGCGACTGGGGGAAACTTCACCAGCAGTACCCCACAACCGTTGAGGAGGCTTTTGAGTACTCGGGGGATAAATTCTTCAACGCAGAGAAGCTGCACGCAATGCAAACGCGCGATCCGAACGATGATTCGAGTGGATATTGGAAATACTTCGCCGATTACAAGCCGGGTCATCGATATGCTCTTGCGGCAGACCCTGCCGGAGGGTTTCAAGGAGACAATGCAACTATCGCGATCATTGATTTCGATGCGAAGCCTCGTCCGGAGCTCGTGGCGACATATGTGAACGACTCTATTGAGCCGGATATGTTCGCTTACGAGGTGAAGAATGGGGGAACGCGATATGGGAATTGTATCGTGGCGGTTGAGAGGAACAATCACGGTCACGCAACCCTTGCTATACTCAAGGGGATATACTATAATATTTTCAAGGAGTACAAGGAGGACACGATGACATCGGAAGAGACGGAGAAGCTCGGTTGGCACACGAACCGCGTCTCCAAACCGAAGATGGTTTTTGATATGAAGACGGCGATTGAGGAAGACCTTATTAGTATTCCAGACAAGGAGACAGTGCACGAGATGATAACGTACCAGAGAGAGGACGTCGACAATGTAAAAGATGGGGACGGCAAGCACTGGGATCGGGTCATCGCTTTGTGCATCGCATGGCAGATGAATAAGTACGCAGCGTCAACGCGCGTGGTGACGACGGGAAGCGATTCTGAATTTGATAAATTCGGAATGATAGCAAGTTTGTAATTTTTATATTTAAATACATGGCAAAAAAAACAAAAGACCCCATCCTTAATGCAGAAGAGGAAAAAAAGAAGCACGGTGTCGATACTCCTTTTTATTCCCCCGAAGAATTAAAATATATTCACAATCTACGCGCGAAACTTGCAACGGCGCGCAACGTGCGCGAAGGGACTCACGATGAGTTCGATGGGATGACGTACACGCAACGATGCGAGGCGAACAGGAAGGGTGCTCAGACATTTATCACGCCAAAGAAAAATAAAGAGGATACCACTTTTGTTACTGGCACAACCCGCCAAAAGATTTTTGTTATTCTGAACGCGCTCCACAACCTAAATATTACTTCTGAGGTTCACGCTTTCGATGAAAAGAATACGGAAGACGTTGGTCTGGGGCACGCGCTCGATCTTCTCAACGAAAAGACATCTATTCTCGACAATGATGAAGAGAAAAAGATTCTTCGCCACTACACAATGCTCGAGCAAGGGGAGGTGTTCGTTGAAGAAATTTGGGACGAGAAGTTCCAGCTTTTTAAGGATGTCACGGTGCCTTTTGATGGCAAAAATATAAAACTCGCCGAATGGACAGAGCGTTTGAAGAAGGTATCGTCGGGTCCATCGCGCAATGTTCTTCTTAATGAGAACGTTTATCTTGGAGATATCACTGTTTATGAATTTAAAAACCAGCCATTTATCTTTACGATAGAACAAAAGAACTACGACGATGCTTTTGCTCTTTATGGAGACTGGGAAAGATGGCAGTACGTTGATAGGGGGGCGAAGTATTTTAATTTTCCACCAGACGCAGGAGACTACAACAAAAATTGGACGATAACTGAGACACAAAAAGATCAGGTTGAGGTTATAAAATTCCAAGACAGGAATAATAATGAGTATGCCATTATTATAAATGGTATTTTGATGACACCAGTGGGACTTCCTATTCCTCGCAAGTGGGGAGACGGGGTGGAATACAATATCACTCAGCAAATTGGTGAGATTATTTCCCCATACTTCGCTTACGGAAAGTCGATGGTTATGAAACTTCGTACAAAGCAAGCGGTCTATGACGAAATGCTTCGATTGGCAATTTTAAAGACACAGAAGTCTTTCATGCCACCAATGGCAAACAACACAGGCGTTCATTTGTCAACACGCATCATGATGCCAGGGAAGATGACGACAGGAATTGACGCTGACAAACTAAAGGTTATCGGAGACGCAAACGGATTGCAGCGCTCAGAGGTTTTGATGATGCAGGAAATCAGCAAGGCCCTCGATGACGACTCAACGTCACCAATTATGCAGGGAAAGAACCCTGTGGGTACAACGCGCATGACGGCTACTCAATCACAGCAGCTTCGTCAGCAGGCAGATCTTGCTATGTCGGGGATTATCTTGGCTACGACGCTACTCGAGACGAAGCTTGGAACGATGAGAATGTTCAATAATCTTGAAAACTGGTTCAAGCCGGTTGGAGCAACGGTTGAGAACGACCAAGTGAAGAATAAATACCGATCGATGAACATCGACAAGCTTATTGAGGGCGAGGGTTCTGGCCAGTCAATTCTTCGCGTTTCCGAGACACCGAAGAGCTCTCCTCAACTTTATAACGAAGAAGAGAACATCAAAAAAACAACGGGAATCCCCACTCGAATCCAAGAGGTTAATCCTTTGTCGCTCCAGAATGTTAAATACACATACTATGTTACCGCAACACAAAAACCAAGAAAGAATTCTGACCTTACGAAGGTTCTCTTTAATGAGATGATGCAAGGAGCAGAGCGATTCCCTAATATCAACATGGAGTACATGTCTGAGAGGTTTGCTGAAGTATGGGGAGAAGACCCAACAAAGATGTTCCAGAAGGGGCAAGGAACACCGGATGCCGGAGCAGGAGCCACAGACACGGCTGCGGGGAAAGGAGGCGCAGGAGCTCGCGGTTCTATGTTTCCAAAGAGTATGACTGGAGCAGGGAAGCCAAAAAAGCCAAGCATTAACACAATGGAATCATTGCCACAATAATGAGCAAAAAGATAAACGAAGATCTAGTAAAATTAAACCGCCATTTTCTTGGTTCTATTGACCTTGACGACATCGTTAATGCAGATACTCTTACTGGTACAGACAGAAAAATTTATCTTGAAAACGCAG
>Ga0153916_10000127_pt1 | contig 43975 bp, 39 predicted proteins | sample Opewatmetagenome_FD_109642 | JGI IMG/M metagenome (GOLD analysis project Ga0153916, IMG submission 109642) | Freshwater wetland microbial communities from Ohio, USA - Open water 3 Core 3 Depth 4 metaG | ecosystem: Environmental > Aquatic > Freshwater > Wetlands | place: USA: Ohio, Lake Erie...
CCGACCGATCGCAAGATGGTGATCAACGCGCTCAACTCGGGCGCCTCCACCTTCATGGCGGACTTCGAGGACGCCAACTGCCCCACCTGGTTCAACATGATCGACGGGCAGATCAACATCCGCGATGCCGTGCGCCGCACGATCACGCTAGAGCAGGCCGGAAAGCGCTACAAGCTGAACGACCGGACGGCGGTGCTGATCCCGCGCCCGCGCGGCTGGCACCTGGACGAAAGGCACGTGCAGGTCGACGGCAAGCCGGTCTCGGGCGGCATGTTCGACTTCGCGCTGCTGTTCTTCCACAACGCGAAGGAGTTGCTTGCGCGCGGCTCGGGCCCGTACTTCTATCTGCCGAAGCTGGAGTCGCACCTGGAGGCGCGCCTGTGGAACGACATCTTCACCATGGCGCAGAAGGAGCGCGGCGTGCCGCACGGCTCGGTCAAGGCCACCGTGCTGATCGAGACGGTGCTCGCCGCGTTCGAGATGGACGAGATCCTCTGGGAGCTGAAGGACCACTCCGCCGGCCTGAACATCGGGCGCTGGGACTACATCTTCTCGTGCATCAAGAAATTCCGCTCGAACAAGAATTTCTGCCTCGCAGACCGCGCGCAGGTGACGATGACCGCGCCGTTCCTGCGCGCGTACGCGCTGTCGCTCGTCAAGACCTGCCACCGGCGCGGCGCGCCGGCGATGGGAGGCATGGCGGCGCAGATTCCGATCAAGAACGATCCGGCAGCGAACGAGGCCGCGCTCGAGAAGGTGCGTCAGGACAAGCTGCGCGAGGTGACCGATGGCTGCGACGGCACCTGGGTCGCGCATCCCGGTCTGGTGGCGGTTGCGAAGGAAGTCTTCGACAAGCACATGCCGGGACCGAACCAGTACGGCAAGCAGCGCCCCGACGTGCGCGTCGCCGCGAAGGACCTGCTCGATTTCCGGCCCGAGACGCCGGTCACCGAGGCGGGCCTGCGTAACAACATCTCGGTGGGTGTCCAGTACCTGGGCGCCTGGCTCGCGGGCAACGGCTGTGTGCCGGTGTTCAATCTTATGGAAGACGCGGCGACGGCCGAGATTTCGCGCTCGCAGATCTGGCAGTGGATCCGCAGCGAGAAGGGCAGGCTCGATGACGGCCGCAAGGTGACGGTCGAGCTGTTTCGCAAGCTGCTCGCCGAGGAGCTGCCGAAGGTCAAGGCGTATCTCGGCGAAGAAGGCTGGAAGGCGGGAAAATACGAGGAAGCAGCCAAGCTGTTCGACGAGATCACCACCGGCGATTACGTCGAGTTCCTCACGCTCCCCGCGTACCGACGGATCGACTGAGCGCCGCCCTGCGGGTAGCATCGCGCGAGCATGGACCCGCAGCCCAGCGCCAGGCCAACGCAGGACCTCACCCGCACGGTGCTCGCCGTGCTTACGATGGGCGGGCTGATCGGCATCTCGGTCTGGGTGCTGAGGCCGTTCCTGCCCTCGCTCATCTGGGCGGTGACGATCGTGGTCGCGACCTGGCCGGTGATGCTCAGGGTGCAGGCTTACCTTGGCGGACGCAGAGCGCTAGCGGTTGTCGCGATGACGTTCGCGCTGTTGCTCGTGTTCATCGTGCCGATTCTGCTGGCGGTCGTGACGATCGCCGAAAACGCGGACCGAATCACGGACTGGCTCAAGACCCTCGCTGCGATGCAGGTGCCGCCGCCTCCGGACTGGGTTGCAAGCCTGCCGGTGGTGGGCGAGCGGGTCGCCGCGGTCTGGCAGCAAGTCGCGGTCGAGGGCTATAGCGAGCTCGCGGCGCGCCTCGCACCGTACGCCAAGGATGTGGGAAAGTGGATCGTGGGGCACGCCGGCAGCGCGGGCGCGGTCTTCATTCAGCTCTTGCTGACGGTGATCCTCACCGCGATCCTGTTTTCGGGGGGCGAGTTTGCCGCCGAGCGGGTGCGGCGCTTCGGCCGGCGGCTCGCCGGGGCGCGCGGCGAGAGCTCGGTCATTCTGGCGGGTCAGGCGATCCGCGGGGTAGCGCTCGGCGTGGTCGTGACGGCGCTGGTTCAGTCGATCCTCGCCGGGATCGGCGTCGCGATCGCCGGCGTGCCGTTTCCCGCGGTGCTCACCGCCCTCATGTTCATGCTTTCCATCGCGCAGATCGGCCCGGTGCCCGTCCTCGCGCTGTCGGTGGGCTGGCTCTACTGGCAGGGCGAGACGAGTTGGGCCGTCGCCCTGCTGGTGTGGACGATCGTGGTCGGCGGCATGGACAACGTCGTACGCCCGATCCTGATTCGGCGCGGCGCCGACCTGCCGTTGCTGCTGATCTTCGCCGGCGTCATCGGCGGACTACTCGCCTACGGCGTAGTCGGCATATTCATCGGCCCGGTGGTGCTCGCGGTGGCGTACAAGCTGCTCGAGGCCTGGCTCAACGACGCGCCGGAATAGCGCCGCGCCCTCAGCGCACGACTTAGCCGTGGCCGCACTTGCGGCAGCGCACGCTCATGGGCGTGCTCGCGGGCGCGACGACGTCGAACTGCCCTTGGGCGCCGCAGCCACCGCAGGTCGACGCTTGGGCGACGCGTTGCGCCTCGGCCCCGAGCGTGCACAGGATGCACGTCACGAGCCAGACATGGCTCTCGACCAGCGCTTGAAGCTTTGCTTCTCGATCCTGCGCAAGGATTCCATGGCGGGTCTTAGGCCATTGTACGTGGCGCAACGCGCCGCGGATGCGACAATGCCGTCCCCGGCACGGGGATACCTGATCAAGGAGACACGCGATGATCGAACTGTACATGTGGGGCACCGCGAACGGCTTACGCGCGAGCGTGGCGCTGGCCGAGGCGGGGCTCGAGTACCGCGTCCACAAGGTGGACCTGACCAAGGGCGAGCAGAAGAAGCCCGAGTACCTGAAGATGAACCCCGCCGGCCAGATCCCGGTGATGGTCGATTCCGACGGCCCGGGCGGCAAGCCGCTGACGCTCGCGCAATCCGGCGCCATCCTGCTGTACGCGAGCGAGAAGTCTGGCAAGCTCATGCCTAAGGATGCCGCCCGGCGCGCGCTGGCGTATCAGTGGTTCATGCACGCGACGAGCGACGTCGCGGCGGCGAGCGGAACGATCTTCCTGCTCGAGAATGCCGTGCCCGAGAAGCACCCCGCGAACACGGACTTCTTCAAGAAGCGTCTGGTGGCGTTTTTTCGCAACGTAGACCTGCGGCTCGCCGGGCGCGAGTTCCTTGCCGACGAGGTCTCGGTGGCGGACCTCGCCTTGTATCCGATCTATGCGTTGCGCAAGGCGATGCTCGAGGAGACGGGCGGCATGGAGGCGCTCAAGCGCTGGGGCGAGCGCATGGCGGCCCGGCCGGGAGTGAAAAAGGGCATGCAGCCCTAGGCGATGTCCGCGACCACCGGCGCGTGGTCCGATGGGCGCTCGAGCTTGCGCGGCGCCTTGTCTATCGTGCAGGCGGTGCAGCGTGCGGCGAGCGCGTTGGAAAGCAGGATGTGGTCGATGCGCAGCCCGGCGTTGCGCCGGAACGCCATCATGCGGTAGTCCCACCACGAGAACGACTTCTCGGGCTGGTCGAACAGGCGAAAGCCGTCCTTCAGCCCCAGTTCCAGCAGCGCGCGAAACGCGGCGCGTTCGGGCTCGGAAACGTGCACCTGGCCCTCCCAGGCCTTCGGATCGTGCACGTCGCGATCCTCCGGTGCGACGTTCAGGTCACCGAGCACCGCGAGCCGCGGATGGCGCTTGAGTTCCTCGGTGAGCCAGGCGAGCAGCGCGCCATACCACCGTAGCTTGTAGTCGTACTTCTCCGAGCCCACCGCTTGACCGTTGGGCGCATACAGGCAGATGACGCGCGTGTCGCCGACGGTGGCGGCGACCACGCGCCGCTGCGCGTCGTCATGCCCGGGGATGCCGATGGCGACCTCGGCGAGCGGCTGCGCAGAGAGGATCGCTACGCCGTTGTAGGTCTTCTGGCCCGCGTAGGCAGCGCGGTAGCCGGCAGCTTCGACCTGGGCGGCGGGAAAGCCGGCATCCTCGGTCTTCGTTTCCTGCAGGCACACGACGTCAGGCTTCGCCTGCGCGAGCCAGTCGGTCAGGTGCGGCAGCCGTACCTTGAGCGAATTGACGTTCCAGGTCGCGAGGCGCATCTCTCGCGAGCGGATTACTTCTTCGATTCGGAGCTGAAGCGGGGTGCGTAGGGTCCGAGCTTCGTAGGCTCTTCCCCGGTAGCGCTCGCGGGCCCGCCGCCTGCCTGCTGCTCGGGGGTGGTGTAGCCCTCCGGCGATTGCGGCTGGGACTGGGTGCGCGGCGGCAGCACGCCCGCCGCCGGATATCCTGCGATGTCGAGCGCATCGTCGAACGCGCTCTGCGCGAAGCCCACCTGCTTGAGCGTGCCGACGATCAGCACCGGCACCTGGGTGCCGCCGGAGACGCGCTTGAGCTCCTCGTTAGTCTGCTCGTTCCACACCAGGATTTCCTTGAACGGCACGCTGCGCGCGTTGAGCGCGGCGCGCGCCTGTGCGCAGGCTTCCTTGCACGAGGGGGCGGTGTACAGCGTCACGGGCGATTCCTTCATCGCCTTTTGCAGCGCGAAGGGGGTGGCGGGGCTGGTCTCGGCCACGCCGCCTTGCGCCGGCAGTGTTCCGACGTTCGTGGCCGAGGACGGGGGCGGGGTGTCGCTGTAATGCGTGCGGCCCTCGGAATCGGTCCAGCGATACGGCTGCGCCTGCGCCACGCCGCATGCGAGCGACAGGATGAAGCCGAGTGCGCCGAGGCCGAACTTCATGCGGAAATCATACCATTGTGCCGCAGTAGCGCGTCGACCTTCGGCTCGCGCCCGCGGAAGGCGCGGAACGACTCGGCCGCCGGGCGGCTGCCGCCGACGGCGAGAACTTCGTCACGGAATCGGGCGCCGGTCGCCGGGTCGAGCACGCCATTCTCCTCGAACAGGCTGTAGGCGTCCGCCGACAGCACCTCGGCCCACTTGTAGCTGTAGTAACCGGCGGCATAGCCGCCGCCGAATATGTGCGAGAAGTTGTTTGGAAAGCGGTTGTAAGCCGGCGGCACGAGAACCGCGACGCGAGCGCGAACCTCGTCGAGCAGCTCGAGCGCGCTGCGTCCCGCCTCGGGGTCGAATTCCGCGTGCAGCCGCATGTCGAACAGCGCGAACTCGATCTGCCGCAGCATCGCGAGGCCGGCATGGAAGTTCTTCGCCGCGAGCATCCGGTCGAACAGCGCGCGCGGCAGCGGCGCGCCGCTTTCCACGTGCCGCGTCATGCGTGACAGGACGTCCCACTCCCAGCAGAAGTTCTCCATGAACTGGCTGGGCAGCTCCACTGCGTCCCATTCGACGCCGCCCATGCCCGCGATCGCTAGGTCGTCGACCTGCGTGAGCAGGTGGTGCAGCCCGTGGCCGAATTCGTGGAACAGGGTGATCACCTCGTCGTGCGTGAACAGCGCCGGCTTGCCGCCGACCGGGGACGAGAAGTTGCAGTTCAGGTAAGCGACAGGCGTCTGGAGGCGCCCCTGCCGGCGTCGGCGCGTGATGGCGTCGTCCATCCATGCCCCGCCGCGCTTCGTCTCGCGCGCGTACAGATCCATGTAGAACTGACCGACCAGGGCGCCGCGCGCATCGCGGATCTCGAAAAAGCGCACGTCCTCATGCCATACCGGTGCCGAGCTCATGCCGACGCGCACGCCGTACAGCGTCTCGACCAGCCGGAACAGCCCCGCGAGGACCGCGTCCTCGGGAAAGTACTGCTTCACCTCGTTGTCCGAGAAGTCGTAGCGCCTGGCACGCAGCTTCTCCGACGCGTAGGCGAGGTCCCGGGACTCGAGCTCGTCGATGCCTAGCTCGCGGTGCGCGAACTCGCGCAGCTCCGCGACGTCGCGCTCGGCGAAGGGGCGGGCGCGCAGCGCGAGGTCGTCGAGGAACGCCAGCACCTGCGCCGGCGACTGGGCCATCTTCGGCACCAGCGATACTTCGGCGAAGCTGGCGTAGCCGAGCAGCCGCGCCTCTTCCTTGCGCAGGCGGAGCATGCGGGCGATGAGCGGGGTGTTGTCCCATTCCGGCTTGCCGAATTCCGATGCTCGGGTGACGCTCTCGCGATACATCGTCTCGCGCAAGCGGCGGTCGTCGGCGTACTGCATCACCGGCAGGTAGGAAGGCGCGTGCAAGGTGAACTTCCATCCCTTGCGGCCGTCCTTCTCCGCGGCGTGGCGCGCCGCCTCGAGCGCGTCGTCGTGCAATCCCGCGAGGCGCGCGCTGTCCTCGATGACGAGCGTGAACGCGTTGGTGGCATCGAGCAGGTTCTCGGAGAACTTCGCGCCGAGCCGGGCGAGGTCGTCCTGGATCGCCGCAAAGCGCGCTTTGTGCTCGGGCGGCAGCTCGGCGCCGCTCAGCCGGAAATCGCGCAGCGCGTCGTCGATTTGCTTGCGGCGCGCGGGCGGCAGCTCCGCGTACGCGGGCGAAGCGCGCAGTCTGCGGTATTTCCCGAACAGCTGCGCGTTGTGGCCGAGCTCGGTCCAGTATTGGGTGAGCTTGGGCAGGTTCGCGTTGTAGGTTTCGCGCAGCGCCGGGCTGTCGAGCACCGCGTGCAGGTGCGCCACCTGGCCCCAGGCGCGCGACAGCCGCTCGTTGGCGTCTTCGAGCGGCGCAATGAACGCATCCCAGGTGTCCGCAACGTCCGTGCCGGTCACCTGCGCGAGCGCGGCGCGCCCTTCGCCGAGCAACTGATCGATCGCGGGCGTCACGTCCTCCGGCCCGATGTCCGCGAAGCGCGGCAGGCCGGTGAAATCGAGCAACGGGTTCATGTGGCTTCGTTGAATTGCAATGCGGCGCGTACGGTATTGGATATGAGCATCGCGACCGTCATCGGTCCGACGCCGCCCGGGACCGGCGTAATCCAGCCGGCAACGTCCTTCACGGCTGCGAAATCGACGTCGCCGCAAAGTTTGCCGTCGGCGAGCCGGTTGGTGCCGACGTCGATCACGCAGGCGCCCGGCTTCACCATCTCCGCGGTGATCAGTCGCGTGCGTCCCACCGCGGCGATGAGCACGTCCGCCCGGCGCGTGATCGCGGCAAGGTCGACGGTCTTGGAATGGCAGATGGTGACTGTGGCGTCCCTTTGCAAGAGCAGCAGCGCCGCTGGCTTGCCGACGATGTTCGAGCGCCCCACCACCACGGCATGGCGGCCCGCCAGGGGCACGCCCTCGCTCTCGAGCATGCGCATCACGCCGGCGGGCGTGCAGGGCACGAACCCCGGCCTGCCGGAAACCAGCGCGCCGAGGTTTTGTGCGTGAAAGCCGTCGATGTCCTTCGACGGCGAAACCGCCGCGAGCACGCGATGCGTATCGAGGTGCGCGGGCAATGGCAGTTGCACCAGGATGCCGTGCACCCGCGCATCGCGATTGAGCTCCGCGAGGCGCGCGAGCAGCGTCGCCTCGTCGACGCCGGCCGGATATTCGTGCAGCTCCCAGCGCAAGCCGGTCTCCTCGCAGGCGCGCACCTTGTTGCGCACGTAAACGCGCGAGGCGGGATCGTCGCCCACCAGGATCACGGCGAGGCCCGGGCGCTGGCCGCGCGCCGCGAGCCGCTCGATCGCCGGCCCGGCCGACGCGCGCACCGCGGCGGCGAGCGATTTTCCGTCGATGATTTTTGCGGTCATGAAAAGCGGCGCGCGAGGCGCGGCAGTCTATCATCGCGTTGCGGGCGGCTGATTTGCACGATGCAAGATGGCGTTTTATAATGCGAAATGGCGGTTTGAGCCGCCCAGACGCTCGTATTAAGCTTCTTCGCGTCCACTCGCGCTCAAAAAGCGCGCCCGATGCAAAAAGCCACAAGCTTGGAGGAAGACATGTCCGCCGTCCCGCAGCAGCCCGCGGCCAACGATCCAGATGCGCTCGAAACCAAGGAGTGGCTCGACGCCCTCGAAGCGGTGCTCGAGCGCGAGGGGCCCGAGCGCGCCCATTACCTGCTCGATAAGCTCGTCGACAAGGCGCGGCGCTCGGGAGCCTACATCCCGTTCTCGGCCACCACCGCCTATATCAACACCATCCCGCCGCACATGGAGGAGCGCTCGCCGGGCGATCACGCCCTGGAAGAGCGCATTCGCTCCTACTGTCGCTGGAACGCCATGGTGATGGTGGCGCGCGCCAACAAGAACGACGACGAACTGGGCGGCCACATCGCGAGCTTCGCCTCGGTCGGCACGCTGTTCGGGCAGGGCTTCAATCATTTCTGGCACGCGCCGTCCGACGGCCATGGCGGCGACCTGATCTACTTCCAGGGCCATTCCTCGCCCGGGATCTACGCGCGCGCGCAGCTCGAGGGCCGGCTCACCGAAGAGCAGATGCTCAACTTCCGCCGCGAGGTCGACGGCAAGGGCATCTCGTCGTACCCGCACCCGTGGCTGATGCCGGATTTCTGGCAATTCCCCACGGTGTCGATGGGCCTTGGGCCGATCCAGGCGATCTACATGGCGCGTTTCCTGAAGTACCTGCACGCGCGCGGGCTGGCGAACACGGAGAACCGCAAGGTGTGGTGCTTCTGCGGCGACGGCGAGATGGACGAGCCCGAGTCGCTCGGCGCCATCGGCATGGCGGTGCGCGAGAAGCTCGACAACCTGATTTTCATCGTCAACTGCAACCTGCAGCGGCTCGACGGCCCGGTGCGTGGCAACGGCAAGATCATCCAGGAACTAGAGTCGGATTTCCGCGGCGCCGGCTGGAACGTGATCAAGCTCATCTGGGGCTCGTACTGGGACCCGCTGCTGGCGCGCGACAAGGACGGGTTGCTGCAGCGCCTGATGCAGGAGACGATCGACGGCGAGTACCAGAATTACAAGGCGAACGACGGCGCCTTCGTGCGCAAGTACTTTTTCGGCAAGTACCCGCAGCTGCTCGAGATGGTGTCGCGCATGACCGACGAGGACATCTGGCGGCTCAATCGCGGGGGCCACGATCCGCACAAGATCTACGCGGCCTACGCGGCGGCAGTGAAGCACAAGGACCAGCCGACCGTGATCCTCGCCAAGACCATCAAGGGCTACGGGCTGGGCAAGCAGGGCCAGGCGAAGAACCCGACGCACCAGCTGAAGAAGGTCGACGTTGAGACCATCCGCGAGATGCGCGACCGGATGAACATCCCGATCCCCGACGACCAGCTCGACAAGCTGCCGTTCTACCTGCCGCCGCCCGACTCGCCCGAGATGAAGTACCTGCACGAGCGCCGCCAGGCGCTCGGCGGCTACCTGCCGCAGCGGCGCCGCAAGGTCGACGCTCCGCCTCCGGTGCCGCCGCTCTCGGCGTTCGAGCCGCTGCTCAAGGGCTCCGAGGGTCGCGAGATCTCCACCACCATGGCGTTCGTGCGCGCGCTCACCGCACTGATCCGCGACAAGGGCCTGGGCAAGCACGTGGTGCCGATCGTGCCCGACGAGGCACGCACCTTCGGCATGGAAGGCATGTTCCGGCAACTCGGCATCTACGCCGCCGAGGGACAGAAGTACGAGCCGGTGGACCGTGACCAGGTCATGTACTACCGCGAGGACCAGAAGGGCCAGATCCTCGAGGAAGGCATCAACGAGGCGGGGGCATTCTCGTCGTGGATCGCGGCGGCGACCTCGTACAGCCACTCCAACCTGGCGATGGTGCCGTTCTACATCTTTTATTCGATGTTCGGCCTGCAGCGCGTCGGCGATCTCGCCTGGGCGGCGGCCGACCAGCGCGCGCGCGGATTCCTGATCGGCGGCACCGCCGGACGCACGACGCTCAACGGCGAAGGGCTGCAACACGAGGACGGGCACTCGCACATCCTGTCGTCGGTGGTCCCCAACTGCGTTTCGTACGACCCGACCTACGGCTACGAGCTCGCGGTGATCATCCAAGACGGCCTGCGCCGCATGCTCGGCGAGCAGCAGGATGTCTACTACTACATCACGGTGATGAACGAGAACTACGAGCATCCGGCGATGCCCGCGGGCGTCGAGGAGGGCATCCTCAAGGGGATGTACCTGCTGCGCAAGTCGGCGTCGAGCGCCAAGGCGCGCGTGCAGCTGATGGGCTCCGGCACCATCCTGCGTGAAGTGCTGGCGGCGGCCGAGCTGCTCGAGAAGGATTGGGGCGTCGCCGCGGACGTGTGGAGCGCGACCAGCTTCACCGAGCTGCGGCGCGAAGGTCTCGCGGCGGATCGCTGGAACATGCTGCATCCGGCGGACCAGCCGCGCGTGCCGTACGTGACGCGATGCCTCGAGAAGCACGCGGGTCCGGTCGTCGCAGCGAGCGACTACATGAAGACCTTCGCCGACCAGATCCGGCCGTTCATCCCGAAGGAGCGCGTCTACCGCGTGCTCGGGACGGATGGCTTCGGGCGCTCGGATTCGCGCGCCAAGCTGCGGCACTTCTTCGAGGTGGACCGCAATTTCATCGCCGTGGCCGCGCTCAAGGCGCTCGCCGACCAGGGTGAGGGCAGGCCCAAGACGGTCGCCGACGCGATCGGCAAATACGGCCTCGACGCGGAAAAACCGGACCCGACGACCGTATGAAGGAGGTCCTGGTACCGGACATCGGCGACTTCAAGGAGGTCGAGGTCATCGAGGTCCTCGTCAAGCCCGGCGACGCGATCGCCGCGGAGCAGTCGCTCGTGACCCTCGAGTCGGACAAGGCGACGATGGAGATCCCGTCGCCCACCGCCGGCCTGGTGCAGAAGGTGAAGGTGAAGGTCGGCGACAAGGTTTCCAAGGGGTCGCTTCTGCTGATGCTCGAGGAGCAGGGCGCGGCGGCCGCGCCGAAGGCCGATCCGAAGCCTGAACCCAAACGGGAGAGCCGAAGGGAATCCGGGACCGAAGCGGCCGGTGGCGCGCGCACGGTGAGGGTCCCGGATATCGGCGACTTCAAGGACGTCGAGGTAATCGAGGTGCTGGTCAAGCCCGGCGACACGGTCACGGCCGAGCAGTCGCTCATCACGCTCGAGTCGGACAAGGCGACGATGGAAATTCCGTCGCCGCAGGCGGGCGTGGTCAAGGAGCTGCTGGTCAAGCTGGGCGACAAGCTTTCCGAAGGCTCGCCGGTGCTGGTGATCGAGAGCGGCAGCGGGGTTCAAGAGGCGCCGGCCCCCGCCCCCGCCAAGGCACCGGCAGCGGCGCCGGCGCCAACGCCTGCGCCGGCACCGAGGCAGATGACGATCCCGCGGCCCGAGCCCGTTCCGGCCGAGCCGCAGGAGGCGACCGCCTCCAAGCCGCACGCCAGCCCGTCGGTGCGCAAGTTCGCGCGCGAGCTCGGCGTCGACCTCGGCAGGGTGCGGGGCAGCGGCCCGAAGGGACGCGTGCTGCACGAGGACGTGCAGGGCTTCGTCAAGGGCGTCATGGCGCAGGGCGCCGCGGCGCAGCCGCCGGCGGCGCGCGGCGGCGCGCTGCCGTTCAATCTCCCGGCCTGGCCCGAAGTCGATTTCGCCAAGTTCGGCCCGATCGAGACGAAGCCGCTGTCGCGCATCCAGAAGCTCTCGGGCGGAAACCTGCACCGCAACTGGGTCTCCATCCCGCACGTGACGCAATTCGACGAGGCGGACATCACCGACCTCGAGGCATTCCGCAAGTCGAACACCGCCGTGACCGAAAAGCAGGGCTTCAAGCTGACGATGCTCGCTTTCCTGATCAAGGCTTCAGTCACCGCGCTGCGCCAATACCCGCAGTTCAATTCGTCGCTCGATGCGCGGGGCGAGAACCTGGTGCTGAAGAAGTACTACCATATCGGCGTGGCGGTCGACACGCCCGAGGGCCTGGTGGTGCCGGTGGTCAGGGATGCCGACCGCAAGGGCGTGTTCGATCTGGCGCGCGAGCTGGCGGAAGTCTCGAAGCTCGCGCGCGACAAGAAGCTCAAGCCGGGCGATATGCAGGGCGGCACGTTCTCCATCTCGAGCCTCGGCGGCATCGGCGGCACGGCTTTCACGCCGATCATCAATGCTCCGGAAGTCGCGATCCTCGGCGTTTCGCGCTCGGTGACGCGCCCGGTGTGGGACGGCAAGGAATTCACGGCGCGGCTGATGCTGCCGCTGTCGCTGTCCTACGACCACCGCGTCATCGACGGCGCTGCGGCGGCGCGCTTCACCAGCTATCTGGCTTCGGTGCTGTCCGACATCCGCAGGTCGCTGCTCTGAGATGGCCAACACGATCGAGGTAAAGGTCCCGGACATCGGGGACTTCAAGGACGTCGAGGTCATCGAGGTGCTGGTGAAGCCTGGCGACACGGTAACGAAGGAGCAGTCGCTGATCACGCTCGAGTCCGACAAGGCGACGATGGAGATCCCCTCGCCCGAGGCGGGCGTGGTGAAGGCGATTGCGGTCAAGCTCGGTGACAAGCTCTCCGAGGGGTCGCCCGTGCTGACCCTCGAAGGCGGCGCAGCCGAAGCCCCACGAACGCAAGCCCCGGCGCCGCGGCCCGCGGGCGCGAGCGACCTGGAATGCGACGTGCTGGTGCTGGGCTCGGGTCCCGGCGGCTATTCGGCGGCGTTCCGTGCCGCGGACCTGGGCATGAAGACCGTGCTCGTCGAGCGCTACGCCGTGCTCGGCGGCGTGTGCCTGAACGTCGGCTGCATCCCGTCCAAGGCGCTGCTGCATACCGCCGCGGTGATGGACGCGGCGCGCGCCATGGCGACGCACGGCATCGTATTCGGCGAGCCGAAGGTCGAGCTCGACAAGCTGCGCGCCTTCAAGGACAAGGTGGTGGGCAGGCTCACCGGCGGCTTGGCGAGCATGGCCAAGCTCAGAAAGGTGACGGTGCTGCAGGGCGTCGGCAGCTTCGTCGACGGCCAACGGCTGACCGTGGAGACCACGGAAGGAACGAAGACCGTGCGCTTCAAGAGCGCGATCATCGCCGCCGGCTCGCAATCGGCGAGGCTGCCCTTCCTGCCCGATGATCCGCGCATCGTCGACTCGACCGGCGCGCTCGAGCTGCGCGCGGTGCCGAGGAAGATGCTGGTGATCGGCGGCGGCATCATCGGCCTGGAGATGGGCACGGTGTACTCGACGCTCGGCGCGCGCCTCGACGTGGTCGAAATGCTCGACGGCCTGATGCTCGGTGCGGATCGCGACCTGGTCGCGGTATGGCAGAAGTTCAACGCCAGGCGCTTCGACAAGCTGATGCTCAAGACCAGGACCGCGAAGGCCGAGGCGCAGAAGGAGGGCATCAAGGTCTGGTTCGAGGGCGAGAACGCGCCCAAGGAGCCGCAGCTCTACGATCTGGTGCTGGTATCGGTGGGCCGAGCCCCGAACGGCAGGAAGATCGGCGCCGAGGCCGCCGGAGTCGCGGTGACCGAGCGCGGTTTCATCGAGGTCGACTCGCAGATGCGCACCAACGTGCCGCACATCTTCGCCATCGGCGACATCGCGCGCCAGCCGATGCTCGCGCACAAGGCGGTGCACGAGGGCCATGTCGCGGCCGAGGCCGCCGCGGGGCAGAAGTCGCATTTCGACGCGCGCGTCATCCCGTCGGTCGCCTACACCGATCCCGAGATCGCCTGGGTCGGGCTGACCGAGGACGAGGCGAAGAAGGCCGGCGCCAAGATCGGCGTCGCCAAGTTCCCCTGGGCCGCATCCGGCCGCGCGATCGCCAACGCGCGCGACGAAGGCTTCACCAAGCTGATCTTCGATGCCGAAACGCATCGCATCGTCGGCGGCGGCATCGTCGGCACCGGCGCGGGCGACCTGATCAGCGAGCTGGCGCTGGCGATCGAGATGGGCGCCGACGCGACCGACATCGGCAAGACCATTCATCCCCACCCGACGGTGAGCGAATCGCTCGGCATGGCGGCCGAGCTCTACGAGGGCGTGTGCACCGACCTCCCTCCGCAAAGGAAGAAATGAGTCAGGATCAGCTCAAGCGGGCGGTGGCGCGCGAGGCGCTCAAGCACGTCGTCGAGGACGCGGTGGTCGGCGTCGGCTCGGGCTCGACGGTCAACTTGTTCATCGACGCGCTCGCCTCCATCAAGGGGCGCATCGAGGGCGCGGTGGCGGCCTCGGAGGCGAGCGCCGAGCGCCTCAAGCGCCATGGCATCCGCGTATTCGACCTGAACAGCGTCAACGAGCTGCCGGTCTACGTGGACGGCGCCGACGAGGTGAACGAGCATCTATACATGATCAAGGGCGGCGGCGGCGCGCTCACGCGCGAGAAGATCATCGCCGCCGTGGCCAGGCGCTTCGTGTGCATTTGCGACGCCTCCAAGCTGGTGCCGGTGCTGGGAAAGTTCCCTCTGCCGCTGGAGGTGATTCCGATGGCGCGCAGCTACGTGGGACGCCGGCTGCTTGCGCTGGGCGGCCAGCCCGAGCTGCGCGAGGGCTACCGCACCGACAACGGCAACCTGATCATCGATTGCCACGGTCTTTCGATCGTCGATCCGCCGCAGCTCGAGGCCGAGCTCAACAACATCGCCGGCGTGGTGACCAACGGCATCTTCGCGCGCCGTCCCGCCGACCTGCTGCTGCTGGGGACGGCGCAGGGGGTTCGCACGATGCGCGCGACGGGGTTGTAAAGCAAGTCACACTTATGTAACGTGGCGTGTGCTAACCTGTTGTCCCTGCTAGGAAAAGGCCCCGGATGACCGAGCATACCTCCAAGCAATTCGACGCCGAGCTCGAGCGGGTGCGTTCGCGCGTGCTGCACATGGGTGGCCTGGTCGAGGAGCAGATCGTGCGCGCCATGGAAGCGCTGCGCTCGGGGGACATGGAGATGATCGACAAAGTGATCGCCAACGATCACCGCGTCAACGCGCTCGAGGTCGAGCTGGACGAATCGTGCAGCCACATCATCGCGCGCCGCCAGCCGGCGGCCGTCGACCTGCGCCTGCTCATCACGGTGATCAAGACCATCACCGATCTCGAGCGCATCGGCGACGAGGCCGAGAAGATCGGGCGCATGGCCAAGCTGATCCACGGCGCCGGGCGCCAGCACATGCCGCGCATGGACCTGTCGCACGTGGCCGACCGTGCGCTCGCGATGCTGCGCCAGTCGCTCGACGCCTTCGCGCGACTCGACATTGGCGAAGCCATGCGGGTGGTGAAGCAGGATGTGGCGGTGGACGACGAGTTCCGCGCCATCATGCGCCAGCTGATCACCTTCATGATGGAGGATCCGCGCACCATCACGCGCTCGCTCGAGATCCTGTTCATCGCCAAGGCGGTCGAGCGCATCGGCGACCATGCGAAAAACATGGCCGAGTACGTCATCTACATGGTGAAGGGCCGCGACGTGCGGCACGTTTCCATCGACGAGATGGAAAAGGAAATCCTGGAGTAGCCGCGCTCAGCTCTGCGGCGGCACGTAGCCCGACGCGGTGTCGGCGCCCTCCCCGAAGAAGTGCTTCTCCATCTGCTCGGCGAGGTACTTGCGCGCCCGCGGATCGGCCAGGTTCAGGCGGTTCTCGTTGACCAGCATGGTCTGGTGGCGCAGCCACTGCTGCCATGCTTCCTTGGAGACGGTCTCGTAGATCCGCTTGCCGAGCTCTCCCGGGTAGGGCGGAAAATCGAGCCCTTCGGCTTCGCGCCCGAGCTTGACGCATTTGACCATTCTTGCCATGGGGATTCCGTTCGGTTGAATAGCGCCGATTATATTCGCTTGAGGAAGACCTTCGAGCCGCGCTTCCAGTTGTACAGCGCCTGGCGCTCGGCGGGCAGCGCCGAGACATCGGCCGCGACGAAGCCCCGCGACAGGAACCAGTGCGGGGCGCGGGTGGTCAGCGCGAAAAGCCTGCGGATGCGAAGTGCCCTGGCACGCTCCTCGCAGGCCTGCAGCAGCAGCTCGCCGAAGCCCGCGTCGCGGTAATCCGGCGCCACCGCCACGCAGGCGAATTCGGCGCTCTTCGCCCCGGGATACGGGTACAGCGCCGCGCAGCCGAGCAGCATGCCGTCGTGCTCGATCACCTGGAAATTGGCGATCTCGCGCTCGAGCAGCTCGCGGCTGCGCTTGACCAGCGTGCCGTCGGCCTCGAGCGGCTCGATCAGCGAAATGATCGAAGCGACGTCCTCGACGCGCGCCGGGCGCAGCTTCTGCACCGGTTCGGCGGTGATCATGGTGCCGACCCCGGAGTGCGTGAACAGCTCGAGCAGCACCGCGCCCTGGGCGCGGCGCGTGATGAGGTGAGCGCGCCCCACGCCGGACGAAAGCGCGCGCAGCGCGTGCTCGAGGGCGCGGCTCGCCTGAGCGCCGAGGTCGCGTTTCTTCAGCAGCGCCTGCGCCTCGCGCGCGGTCAGCTGGGCCAGCACCTCGCCTTGCCGATCCTCCGGCAGGCGGTCGGTGAACATCAGCAGCTTGTCCGCCCTGAGCGCCACCGCGACGCTCTCGGCGACGTCCTCCCAGGCGAGGTTGAACACCTCGCCGGTCGGCGAGTAGCCGATGTGCGGCACCAGCACCACATCGCCGCCGTCCAAGTGCCGCGCGATCGCCGCGCCATCGACCTTGCGCACCATGCCGGTGAACTGAAAGTCGGTTCCCTCCACGACGCCGATCGGCCGCGCGGTGATGAAGTTGCCCGAAGCGACGCGGATTTGGGCGCCCGCCATCGGCGAATTGGGCAGGCCCTGCGACAGCAGGGCCTCGATCTCGACGCGCAGCACGCCGGCGGCGTGCTTGACCGCGACCAGCGCGGGCTCGTCGGTCACGCGCAGGCCCTTGGCGTAGCGCGAGCGCTGCCGCTTGGCCTTGAGCTCGGCCTCGATCTGCGGGCGCGCGCCGTGCACCAGCACCAGGCGTATGCCGAGCGCCGCGAGCAGGTTGACGTCGTGCACGAACTGCACGAAGCGCGTGCGCTCCGCGACCAACTCGCCGCCGAAGGCGATCACGAACGTGCGGCCGCGGAACGCGTGCACGTAGGGGGCCGCCTGGCGGAACCAGCGCACGAAGGTCTCGGGGTTGGGCGGTGTGGTCATGGGGTCCCTGAGTGGCGTGTCCTTTTTCGCAAATTCTATTCCAGTTGAGCGCTAGAACTCCCCGGCGAGCGCGGCGAGCGCGGCGAGCGCCGCGGGGGCGACGGTCTCGGTGCGCAGCACGCGCGGCCCGAGGCTCACCGGGACGAATCCCGCGGCGACCAGCATGGCCTCCTCGTCCGCGCTGAATCCGGCCTCCGGACCCGCGGCGAGGGTCAGCGGCGCGTCGCTGCTCGCAGCCACCGAGCCCAGGCGGCTCGGCGCTTCGGGCGACAGCAGCAGGCGCATTCCCTGCGGCGCCGCGCGGCAGTAGTCGTCGAGCGGGAGCAGCGCGAGAACCTCGGGCAGCCGATTGCGGCCGCATTGCTCGCAGGCAGCGATCGCCACACGCCGCCAATGCTCGACGCGTGCGGATGCGCGCGCGCCGGCGAGCTTCACCACCGACTTGTGCGCGAGCACCGGCTGGATGGCCGCGACGCCGAGCTCTGTCGCCTTCTGCACCGTGAGATCCATGCGCTCGCCCGACGAGACGCCCTGCACCAGGGTGACGCGCAGCGGCGACTCGCGCTCGACGTCGCGCCAGGCGCCGACCGACGCGGCGAGGCGTTCGCGCCCCGCGCTCGCGACCGTCGCGCCCCACTCGCCACCGCGCCCGTCGAACAGCGTCAGGGCATCGCCTTCGCGCAGCCGCAGCACGCGCAGCGCGTGGTGCGCGGCCCGCTCCGGCAGCTCCAGCGGCGCGCCGGCGCGCAGCGCCTGTTCGACGTAGACGCGTGGCACGCGGGGAGGCTTGTCTTTCATGCTAGGATTTTCGCATGGTGAGCACCGAGACCTCGATCTGTGACTTCGGCCGGAAAGCGGCCGATTTCGACCTGCCGGGCGTCGACGGCAAGCGCTACACGCTCGCCTCGGCGCGCGGCCCGCAGGGCCTGCTGGTGATGTTCATCTGCAACCACTGCCCGTACGTGAAGGCGGTGATCGACCGCATCGTGCGCGATTGCAGGGATCTCGCCGCGCAGGGCGTCGGCTCGATCGCCATCATGTCGAACGATCCCTCGGACTATCCCGAGGATTCGTTCGACAACATGAAGCGCGTCGCCCGCGAGCGGGGCTTTCCATTTCCCTACGTGCGCGACGAGACGCAGGAGGTCGCGAAGGCCTACGGCGCCGTGTGCACGCCCGACTTCTTCGGCTTCAACGCGCGGCTCGAGCTGCAGTACCGCGGGCGGCTCGATGCCTCGCGCCGCGATCCCTTGCCCAATGCGCGCCGCGAGCTGTACGAGGCGATGCTCCAGGTGGCGCGCACGGGCGCCGGGCCGCGCGAGCAGACGCCGTCGATCGGCTGCTCCATCAAGTGGCACCACACGGCGTGAAATCGGGCTGGCGCGCGACGCTGGCGGAAGCGCAGGGCGCGCCGCTTCCCGCCGGGCGCCGCTCGGCGGAGCTCCTGCGCCACGGCAGTCTCGAGCTGCGCTACTACGCGCCCCGCGGCATGGATCCGCAGGCGCCGCACGATCGCGACGAGCTCTACATCGTGGTGAGCGGCAAGGGCAGCCTGGTGCGCGGCGGCGAGCGCGTGGCTTGCGGTGCAGGCGATGCGCTGTTCGTGCCGGCGAAGATGGAGCACCGCTTCGAGGACTTCAGTTCCGACTTCGCCGCGTGGGTCGTGTTCTTCGGCCCGCAGGGCGGCGAGCGTGACAACCCGTTCAGCTGACGCGCCCGCTTCAGCGCGTGCAGGCCCATCCCACGAGGCTGCACCCGGCACCGCAGCTGCGCAGCGCCTTCGCTTGCGCTTCTTCGCGCGTGGTGCCCTTGCTGGCAACGTAGCGCTTCGGCCCGTTGGCGACGGCTCCGCAGTCGTTGCGGAAGCGCAGCACCACCTCGCAGCGCTGATCACCGCACTGCCGGAGCGCTTCGACGCGCGCGGCCCGGCTGCTCGGCTGATCCACCGCGTAGCCGAAGCTGCCCGAATCGCGGTGGTAGGCGATGGCGCCGTGCGCCGGCAGGGCCTTCTTCTCGGCGGCCTGCGCAGCCAGCGGCACGAGCAGGGCCAGAAATAGCGTCGCGGCTCTCACGGCGTGGCTACATCGTCGCGCCCAGGACCCAGGGCGCGAATTCGTCCTCGCCGTAGCCCCACTGCTCCGACTTCGATTTCGCGCCCGACGCGGTGCGCAAGATGAGCTCGAAGAACCGCGCGCCGGCGGCCGGTATGGTCTCCGTGCCGTCGACCACGGTGCCGCAGTTGAAATCCATGTCCTCTTCCTGGTGCGCGTAGAGCCGCGTATTGGTCGCGAGCTTGAGCGAGGGCGCGGGCTTGCAGCCGTAGGCCGAGCCGCGGCCGGTGGTGAAACAGATCATGTTGGCGCCTCCCGCGACCTGCCCGGTGGCCGACACCGGATCGTAGCCCGGCGTGTCCATGTAGACGAAGCCCTTCGCGGTGACCGGCTGCGCATATTCGTAGACGTCGACCAGGTTGGTGGTGCCGCCTTTCGCCACCGCGCCGAGCGACTTCTCGAGGATGGTGGTGAGGCCGCCGGCCTTGTTGCCCGGCGACGGGTTGTTGTTCATCTCGTTGCCGTTGCGCCGGGTGTAGTCCTCCCACCACCTGATGCGCCGGAGCAGCTTTTCGCCCACCTCGCGCGTCACCGCGCGGCGCGTCAGCAGGTGCTCCGCGCCGTAGATCTCGGGCGTCTCGGAAAGGATCGCGGTGCCGCCGTGGCGCACCAGCAGGTCGACCGCGGCGCCGAGCGCCGGGTTGGCGCTGATGCCCGAATAGCCGTCCGAGCCGCCGCATTGCAGGCCGAGCACCAGCCGCGAGGCCGGCACGCGCTGGCGCACGCACTTGTTGGCCTCCGGCAATACCGCCTCGATGCGCGCGATGCCTTCGCGCACCGCCTTCATGGTGCCGCCTTTTTCCTGGATGGTGTAGGCCGCGAGCTTGTCCGAGCGCTTGAGTTGATGCGCCGACAGGAGGTTGTTGATCTGGTTCGCCTCGCAGCCCAGGCCGACCACCTGCACGGCGAAGAAGTTGGGATGGCGCGCGTAGCCTGCCATCGTGCGGCGCAGCAGCTCGACCGGCTCGCCCTCGCTCGCCATGCCGCAACCCGACTTGTGGGTGAGCGCCACCACGCCGTTGACGTTGGGGTAGGCGTCCAGGCGATTGCGGAAGTGATCCGCGATCATGCGCGCGACGGTCGCCGAGCAGTTCACGCTCGTCAGGATGCCGATGTAGTTGCGCGTCGCCACGCGCCCGTCGGCCCTCACGATGCCGTCGAAGGTCGCGGGCTCGGCGACCTGGTCGACCGGCTTCACGTCGCTGCAGAACGCGTAATCGCGCTCGAAATCGCCCATTGCCAGGTTGTGCACGTGCACGTGCTCGCCCGCCGTGATGGCGCGCGTGGCGAAGCCGATGATCTGGTCGTAGCGCTTCACCGGCTGCCCCTGCGCGAGGTCGCGCACCGCGAGCTTGTGGCCGGCGGGGATGATGGCCGCCGCGCGGACGTTTTCCCTCGGCACCAGCGTGCCGAGCGGGATCTCGACCCGCGCGATCACGACGTCGTCATTGGCGTGTAGGCGGATGGTCAGGTCGGCTGCTTGCAGCATGGCGTGCCTCCTCAGTGGTTGTCGCGCGGCACCATGGGCCCGCTGCCGCCGACGAGGAAGTCGAGGTCCGCGCCCTCGCTCGCCTGCAGCACGTGATCGACGTACAGCTTCCAGTAGCCGCGCGCGAGCGGCGGCTTGGGCTTTTTCCAGCGCGCCCTGCGCTTTTTCAGCTCCCGGTCCGAGACCAGCAGCTGCAGCTTTCTCTTGGCGACGTCGAGCTCGATCATGTCGCCGTTCTCGACCAGCGCCAGCACCCCGCCTGCCGCGGCCTCCGGCGCCACGTGCAGCACCACCGTGCCGTAGGCGGTGCCGCTCATGCGCGCGTCGGAGATGCGCACCATGTCGGTGATGCCCTTTTTCAGGATCTTGGGCGGCAGCGGCATGTTGCCCACCTCGGCCATGCCCGGGTAGCCCTTCGGGCCGCAGTTCTTCAGCACCATGACGCAGTGCTCGTCGATGTCGAGCTTCGGGTCGTCGATGCGCTTGTGAAAATCCTCGATGCTCTCGAACACCACGGCGCGGCCCCGGTGCTTCATCAGCTTCGGCGTCGCCGCCGAGGGCTTGATGATGGCGCCGTCGGGGCACAGGTTGCCGCGCAGCACGGCGATGCCGGTGTTCTTCTTGAACGGCTTCTTGAACGCGTGCACGACGTCGCGGTTCCAGCAGGCCGCATCCTTGTTGTTGGCCCAGATGGTCTGGCCGTTCACCGTGAGCGCGTCCTTGTGCAGCAGGCCGGCCTCGCCGAGCTCGCGGATCACCGCAGGCAGACCGCCGGCGTAGTAGAAGTCCTCCATCAGGTACTTGCCCGAGGGCATCAGGTTGACCAGCGTATGCACGCCGCGCCCGCCGCGGTCCCAGTCCTCGAGCTTCAAGTCGACGCCGATGCGGCGCGCGATCGCGATCAGGTGGATCACCGCGTTGGTCGAGCCGCCGATCGCGGCATTCACGCGGATCGCGTTCTCGAACGCCTTCTTCGTCAGGATCTTCGACAGCGACAGCTTTTCCTTCACCATCTGCACGATGCGCCGGCCCGCCGCGCGCGCCAGCACGTTCCTGCGCGCGTCGACCGCCGGAATCGCCGCGTTGCCCGGCATGCCCACGCCGAGCGCCTCCACCATCGAGGCCATGGTGGAGGCGGTGCCCATGGTCATGCAGTGCCCGTGCGAGCGGTGCATGCAGGACTCGGCCTCGTGGAACTCCTCGAGCGTGATGCGGCCCGCGCGCAGATCCTCCGACATCGACCAGGTGTTGGTGCCCGAGCCGATGTCCGTGCCGCGGTACTTGCCCGAGAGCATCGGGCCGCCGGACACCGCGATCGCCGGAACGTCGACGCTCGCCGCGCCCATCAGCAGCGAAGGCGTGGTCTTGTCGCAGCCCACGAGCAGCACCACCCCGTCGAGCGGATTGCCGCGGATCGACTCCTCGACGTCCATGCTGGCGAGGTTGCGATACAGCATCGCGGTGGGGCGCAGCAGCGTCTCGCCGAGCGACATCACCGGGAATTCGAGCGGAAAGCCGCCTGCCTCGAGCACGCCGGCCTTGACGTGCTCGGCGATCGTGCGGAAGTGCGAGTTGCACGGCGTGAGCTCGGAGTACGTATTGCAGATGCCGATGACGGGCCTGCCGTCGAACTGATCCTGCGGCACGCCGCGGTTCTTGACCCAGCTGCGGTAGATGAAGCCGTAGATGTCCTCGCGGCCGAACCATTGCACGCTGCGCTGAGTGGGAGTTTTCTTTGCCATGTCAGTAGGTCGCCCTGCCGCCGGAGATGTCGAAAACGGCGCCGGTGGAGAACGAGCAGTCCTCCGACGCCAGCCAGCCGACGAGCGCCGCGATCTCCTCGACCTGCACGAAGCGCCCCATCGGGATCTTGGACAGCATGTAGTTGATGTGCTGCTCGCTCATCTGGTCGAAGATCGCCGTCTTGGCCGCGGCCGGCGTGACGCAGTTGACCAGCACCCCGGTCTGCGCCAGCTCCTTGCCGAGCGACTTGGTGAGCGAGATCACGCCCGCTTTGGAGGCGCTGTAGGCGACCGCGTTCGGGTTGCCTTCCTTGCCAGCGATGGAGGCGATGTTGACGATGCGGCCGTACTTCTGCCGCACCATGTGCGGCGCGACGGCGCGGCAGGTCAGGAACTGGCTCGTCAGGTTGACCGAAAGGACCTTGAGCCACTCCTCGACCGGATAGTCCACGGTGGGCTTGTTCATGCCGGCGATCCCGGCGTTGTTCACCAGCACGTCGATCTTGCCGAACACCTCCAGCGCGCTCTTCGTCGCGCGCTCGATGGCCGCGGGATCGGTGACGTCGATTGCATCGCCGCTTGCCTGGGCGCCGAGCGCGGCGAGCGCCGCGGCGAGCAGCCGGTCGTCGCGATCCCAGATGCGCACCTTCGCGCCCGATGACAGCAGGCGCCGGGCGATCGCAAGGCCTATGCCCTGGGCAGCGCCCGTGATCACTGCGGTTCGACCTGCGAAATCGAGCTGGTTCATCTGCCCCCCGGGCGAGCGCGGAGCCGGAAGTGTACCGCTTCGCGCAGCGGCGAACCGCTATAATCCTTGCCCCGCCATCGAGGAGGACCCCAGTGTCTGGAAGGCTTGCCGGCAAGACCGCGTTCATCACGGCCGCGGGGCAGGGGATCGGGCGCGGCGCGGCGCTCGCATTCGCGCGCGAGGGGGCCAATGTCTGGGCGACCGACATCAACGCCAAGGCGCTCGCCGAGATCGAAGGCCGGGACGGCATCCGCACCCGCATGCTCGACGTGACCGACGAGGCCGCGGTCGCCCGGATCGCGGCAGAGGTCGGGCAGATCGACGTGCTGTTCAACTGCGCGGGATTCGTGCACCACGGCACGATTCTCGATTGCACGCCCAGGGACTGGGAATTCAGCTTCAACCTGAACGTGAAGTCCATGTACCTGGTGACGCGCGCGATCCTGCCGGGCATGCTGAAAAGGGGCGCGGGCTCGATCATCAACATGTCGTCGATCGCTTCCAGCGTGAAGGGCCTGCCGAACCGCTTCGTCTACGGCGCCACCAAGGCCGCCGTGATCGGCCTTACCAAAGCCATCGCTGCCGACTACGTCAAGCAGGGCATCCGCTGCAATTGCATCGGCCCGGGCACGGTCGACACGCCCTCCCTGCACGAGCGCATCAATGCATTTCCCGATCCGGTCAAGGCGAGGGCGGATTTCATCGCGCGCCAGCCGATGGGGCGCCTCGGCACGGTGGACGACATCACGGGAATCCTGGTGTTCCTGGCCTCCGACGAGTCGCTGTTCGCGACCGGGAACATGTACTCTATTGACGGCGGCATGACCATATAAACATCAGAACCTACTGGCAGCCTTTCAGGGGAGAAACATGAAGCTGTGTCGTTATGGCAAGAGCGGGTACGAGAAACCCGGCGTGATCGACGCCGAAGGGCGGGTGCGGGACTTGTCGAAGGTGATCGGCAACATCGGCCCGCACGAGCTTTCGCCGCGCGGGCTCAAGATGCTGTCCAAGGTCAAGCCGGAGTCGCTCGCCGTGGTCAATGGCAATCCGCGGCTCGGTGTGCCCTACGTCGGCATCGGCAAGTTCGTGGCGATCGGCCTCAACTACTCGGATCACGCCAAGGAAGCGAACATGCCGATTCCCTCGGAGCCGGTGGTGTTCATGAAGGCGACCACCTGCATCAATGGGCCCTACGACGACGTCATCCAGCCCAAGGGCTCGACCAAGCTCGACTGGGAGGTGGAGCTGGGCATCGTGATCGGCAGCAAGGCGCAGTACGTGTCGCAGGACAAGGCGCTCGACTACGTCGCCGGCTACTGCGTGGTGAACGACATTTCCGAGCGGGCTTTCCAGCTCCAGTCCTCGCAATGGGACAAGGGCAAGGGCTGCGACACCTTCGGCCCGATCGGACCGTGGCTCGTGACCACCGACGAGATCACCGATCCGCAGACGCTCGACATGTGGCTCGACGTGAACGGCAAGCGCATGCAGAGCGGCAACACCCGCACCATGATCTTCGGCGCGGCGCACCTCGTGTCCTACGTCAGCCAATACATGACGCTGCTGCCCGGCGACATCATCACCACCGGCACGCCGCCGGGAGTCGGCATGGGCATGAAGCCCGCGCCGGTGTTCCTCAAGCCGGGGGACGTGATGACGCTCGGCATCAAGGGGCTCGGCGAGCAGCGCCAGAAGGTGGTCGCCAATAGCGGCTGAGATGGAACGCCTGCGCATCAACGGCGAGCGCCTCTGGCAGTCGTTGATGGAGCTTGCGCGCATCGGCGCCACGCCCAAGGGCGGCGTGCGTCGCTTGACCCTCACGGAGCTCGACCGCCAAGCGCGCGACCTGTTCGCGCGCTGGGCGCGCGAGGCGGGCCTCGCGCTCGAGGTGGACCCGGTGGGCAACATGTTCGCGCGCCGTGCAGGCAGCGACCCCGCGGCGGCGCCGGTGGCGATCGGCAGCCACCTCGACAGCCAGCCCTCGGGCGGCAAGTTCGACGGCGCCTACGGCGTGATGGCCGGGTTGGAGGTGCTGCGCACGCTGAACGACGCCGGCATCAGGACGCGCGCACCGCTGGAAGTGGTGTCGTGGACCAACGAGGAAGGCTCGCGCTTCACGCCCGTGATGATGGGCTCGGGGGTGTTCGCAGGCGTGTTCCCGCTCGGCCATGTTCTCGGGCAGAAGGACTTGGACGACATGACCGTTCAAGATGCATTGAAGTCCATCGGTTACGCCGGCGAGGCGCGGCCGCACCGCCTCGGCGCGTACTTCGAGGCGCACATCGAGCAGGGCCCGGTGCTCGAGGACACGAAGACCACCATCGGCGTGGTGCGCGGGGCGCTCGGCCAGCGCTGGTTCGACGCCGTGATCACCGGGCAGGACGCGCATGCCGGCCCGACGCCGATGGACCTCAGGAAGGACGCGCTGCTCGCCGCCAGCCGGCTGGTGCTGGAGGTGAATCGCATCGCGCTGGCTTTCCCCGATTACGCCCGCGGCACGGTGGGCTACCTGCAGGTGAAGCCGAACTCGCGCAACGTGGTGCCGGGCGAAGTGCGCATGTCGGTCGAATTCCGCAACCAGAAGGACGAGATCCTGTCGGCCATGGTGGCCACGCTGCGCAAGAGCTTGAAGGCGATCGCGGCGGAGTGCCGCGTCGCGATCGAGCTCACCGAGGTCACCTACTTCCCGCCCTGCCATTTCGACGCTTCGATGGTGGACGGCGTGCGCGACGCGGCAGGCGCGCTCGGCTACGCGCACCGCGACATCGTCTCGGGCGCCGGGCACGACGCGGTGTACGTGGCGCGCGTGGCGCCCACCGCCATGATCTTCGTGCCCTGCGAGGGAGGCATCAGCCACAACGAGAGCGAGAGCGCCACGCCGGAAGACCTCGCCGCGGGGTGCAACGTATTGCTGCACGCGGTGCTGGCGCGGGCAGCCTAGGACATTCACGGAGAAACGATCATGAACGAACGCGCACGCGCCGCAGCCGTCACCCACTCGCTCGAGGACTCGGCCTTGTTCATGCCGTTCTCGGCCAACCGCCAGTTCAAGAAGGCGCCGCGCCTGCTGGCGCGCGCCGAGGGCATCCACTACTACACGCCGGAAGGCCACAAGCTGATCGACGGCACCTCGGGGCTGTGGTGCGTGAACGCCGGGCACTGCCGCAGGAAGATCGTCGAGGCGGTGCAGAAGCAGGTGGCGACCATGGAATTCGCGCCGCCTTTCCAGATGGGCCACCCGCTCGCCTTCGAGTTCGCCGATCGCCTGGCGCAGCTCGCGCCCAAGGGCTTGTCGCGCGTGTTCTTCACCAACTCGGGCTCGGAGTCGGTCGACACCGCGTTGAAGCTCGCGCTCGCCTACCACCGCGTGCGCGGCGAGGGCCACCGCGTGCGCCTGATCGGCCGCGAACGCGGCTACCACGGCGTCAATTTCGGCGGCACCGCGGTAGGCGGCATCGTCGGCAACCGCAAGATCTTCGGCGCGCTGGTGGCGGGCGTCGACCACATCCGCCACACCCACGACCTCGCGAAGAACGCCTTTTCGCGCGGCCAGCCGAAGCACGGCGCCGAGCTCGCCGACGATCTCGAGCGCCTCTGCCAGTTGCACGATCCCTCGACCATCGCCGCGCTGATCGTCGAGCCGGTGGCCTGCTCCACCGGCGTGCTGGTGCCGCCGCTGGGCTACCTGGAACGGCTGCGCGAGATCTGCGACAGGCACGGCATCCTGCTGATATTCGACGAGGTGATCACTGCCTGGGGGCGCCTCGGCCGGCCGTTCGGCTCGCAGTATTTCGGCGTCACGCCGGACCTGATCACCACCGCGAAGGGCATCACCAACGCGACCGTGCCGATGGGCGCGGTATTCATGAAGGAGAGCATCTACCAGGCCTTCATGACCGGGCCCGAGGGCGCGATCGAGATGCCGCACGGCTACACCTACTCCTCGCACCCGCTCGCCTGCGCCGCGGGCCTGGCGACGCTCGACGTGTACGCCGAGGAAGGCTTGTTGACCCGGGCGGGCGAGCTCGCGCCCTACTGGGAGGAGCAGGCGCATGCGCTCAAGGGCCTGCCCAACGTGATCGACATCCGCAACATCGGCCTGATCGCCGCTTTCGAGCTCGCGCCGCGCCAGGGTGCGGCCGGCGCGAGGGGTTTCGAGGTGCATACGCGCGCCTTCGAGAAAGGCGCCTACGTGCGCGTGACCGGCGACATCATCGCGCTGGCGCCGCCGCTCATCATCCAGAAAGCGGAGATCGACCAGCTGTTCGGGATCGTGCGCGAGGTGCTCGGTTCGGTCGGCTGACCGCGCGCTACGGGATGCCGAGGACGGCCGCCCATTTGCGGCCGATGCTCTCGGGCGAGAATCGCTCCTCGACATGGCGTTGCCCGGCAAGGACGCGCGCGGCCGCCTCCTGCGGGTGGGAGAGCGCCCAGCGCAGGCCCGCGGCGAGGTCTTCGCCGATCCATGCGTACTCGGCGAGCTCCCGGTAGGTGGGGATCGGCGAAGCGATCGCGCAACGTCCGCCGCGGATCGCCGTGACCAGGCGGTTGTGCGACTTCCCCCTGCTCCAGTCCTTGCGGAGATCCTGGGGAATGAGCACGAAATCGCAGCGCTCGAGCGCGTCCTCGGTCGCCTCCAGCGACCACGCGGTGACCCGCAGCTCGCAATTCGGATGCACGGCGCGCAGCCGCTTGCCGATCGCCTCCAGCGCGTCGCGCGCTTCCAGGCGCGTCACCATTTCGAGCCGCAGGGGCGTATCGCGGAACGATTTGGCGACGCCCGCGAGCGCATTCTCGAGCATCGAGGCATTGATTTGCCCGAGGTTGCCGAACCACAGCAGGCGCAACGGCGCGGAGGCGAGCGCGCGCACCGGCCGCGCGCGGTTTTCGTACGGGTCCTCGATGATCGCGATGCCTCGCGCGGCGTCGTGGGCGAGCCCCTCACCGAGCGCGCGGCACGGAACGACGAAGGTGCACGAGGCTCCCAGCCCCCTCTGATACCGGGCGAGGTACGGCTCGCGCACCGCCTTGCCCAGCGCCGCCAGGTCGTCGGGCATGTCGGCGTACAGCGGCACGCCGCCGCGTTCCGAAGCCGCGCGCGCCAGGAGCTCCGAGAGCACCGTCTGGTGCTTGAGGATGCTGGGCGCCGGAAGCTTTCCGATCACCACGGCGCCGGCGGTGCCGAACCTGGAGAGGCTCGGGTCGCGCACAAAATCGTCCAGCGACACGAACCACACCGGGACGCGCTCGGCCAGGCGGCGCGCGGGGATCACCGCGCGCAGGCGCATCGAGGCGATCTGCGTCACGTAGGCGTCCGTCTGGTTGACCCGGGCCGATGCGTCCACCGGCAGCACGAATGCGACGAACCCTCCCTCCGGGAACGGTCGTGCCGGCGGCGGCGCCGGTAGCGCCCGCGGTCCGCGCAGCCACGCCTCGGCGCGCGTAGCGATCGATCGGAGCATCGTCATCGTCTTGCCTGCAGCATTATGCCCGGGCCCGCCGCGGTGCCCTGACATAATGGCGCTCATGAAGCTCAACCTCGGTTGCGGCGACAAGATCCTGCCGGGCTACGTCAACGTCGACGTGGCCGAGGCGCGCGCCGGCAAGCGTCCCGACGTCCTGTGCGATCTGCGCGCGCTCAAACCTTTCGAGCGCGACTCGGCGGACGAAATCCTCGCCGTGCACGTGGTCGAGCACTTCTGGCGCTGGGAGGTCGCGGATGTCCTCAGGGAGTGGCTGCGGGTGCTGCGGCCGGGCGGCACGATGGTGCTGGAGTGCCCGAATCTGGCCTCGGCCTGCGAGGCCTTGCTCGCCAATCCGGACGCCGGTTCGGGGCCGGGACCCGAAGGGCAGCGCACGATGTGGGTGTTCTACGGCGATCCCAGATGGCGCGATCCGCTGATGGTCCACCGCTGGGGCTACACGCCGAAGAGCCTCGGCGGGCTGATGGGCGAGGTCGGGCTGGTGAACATCCGCCAGGAGCCCGCGCAGTTCAAGTTGCGCGAGCCGCGCGACATGAGGATCGTGGGAGAGAAGCCGGCGGGCGCGACGCCCGCCGGGGGCGGCGGCCTGCTCGCGCGGTTGCTGGGCAGGTCGCGCGCTTCCTGACTACTTCGCCGCCGCCGCGCGCACCACGCCCAAGCGGCGGCCGCGGGTGGCCTGCTTCAAACGCGGCGGCGCAACCAGGTCGCGCACGAAGTTCGGCAGCGCGAACACGCCTTCGTGCGTCTCGCCGTTGTAGAAGCGCAGGTCCTGGAGCTTGCGCTGCTCGATGCGCCGGTCGATCTCGTCGGCGGTGAACGCCTTGGGATCGAGCTTGTCCGAGCACACCGCCATTGCCCATAGCGAGCCGTACAGCGGAACGTACATGGTGTAAGGCCGCACGATGCGGAACACGCCGTTCAGGCGCTGCGCGAGCTCCGCGACGCGCGCCGGCTGCGCCACCGGCGAGCCGATGTGCAGCGCGAGCGCCCCGCCCGGGGCGAGCGTCTGACGCAGCTGCTGGAAGAACGGAGTCGCGTACAGTGCCTGGGCCGGCCCCACCGGGTCGTTCAGGTCGAGCACGATCAGGTCGAACTTCTCGCCCGTTTCGCGCACGAACTTCATGCCGTCCTCGACCAACACGCGCAACCTCGGGTTGTCGAAGACGCCGTGGTGCACGGCCGCGAAGTGCTCCTTCGCGACCCGGATCACGTCCTCGTCGATCTCGACCATGGTCACCTGCTCGAGCGAGGGGTGCTTGAGCGCCTCCTCGGAGGAGCCGCCGTCGCCGCCGCCGATGATCAGCACCTTTTTGGGCGCGTTGTGGGCGGTGAGCGCCGGGTGGATCAGGTTCTCGTGGTAGACGAACTCCTCGCGCTCGGAAGTCATGTTGAAGCCGTCGAGGCGGAACAGCTTGCCGTACTGCGGGGTCTCGTAAATTGCCAGTTTCTGGAAGCGCGTCTGCCACTCGCCGAGCTTGCGATTCGCGCGGATATAGAAGCCGGTGGTGTCGTTGAGCGGTTCCATCAGCAGGTGCTCGCCGCGATCTATCTCGTGGCGCGCGGCCTCGGTTGGCCGGAAGTAGCCGATGATCGCCTCGAACACCTGCCGCGCCTTGGCGGAATTGTTCGCGCTGTAGTTGCAGACGTAGACGTCGAGCGTCAGCCCGTTTTGCTCCGGCCAGGTATGGATGGCGATGTGCGATTCGGCCAGCACCACGGTGCCGGTGAAGCCGGACCCTTCGAACTGATGGAAGCTCACGTCCATGATCGTGAGCCCGGAGTCTTTCACGAACTCGACGCACTTCTCGCGGAAGCGTTCGCAGTCGAGCAGGAGCTGCGGATCGCAGCGGCACCCGGTCAGGTCACCGATGAGATGCAGACCATTCATTTTCGTTCTCCCCAAAAAACGCGAAGGCGCAACCCAGCGCTCTGACCAGGCTGCGCCCTTCCGTTACGCCTTGCGGCGCTAAAACGAAAAGCGTGTGACTCGTTCAATTCGTGCAGAGCCCCTCTTGGGCCGCCCCGCCAGCCGTCACGTGCCGGTCTGCGCGAAGCTAGGCGCCCGTTTCAAATTCGCCTCTGATCTTGGCGGCAACTGCGTCGATCAGCCGGCGAGCGATCGAGATTTTACTTGGAAGTCTCGGCAATTGGAATACATCGAACCACTCGGCGGCCTCGATTTCTCCGGGTTGCGGTCGCGGTTCGCCCGCGATCCAGTCGCAGGTGAAGGCGATCATCAGCGAGTGGGGGAACGGCCAGGGCTGGCTCGCGAAGTAGGCGATGTTCGCGACCTCGACGCCGACCTCCTCGGCGACCTCGCGGCGCAGGCATTGCTCGAGAGACTCGCCGGGCTCGACGAAGCCCGCCAGCGCGCTGAACATTCCCGGCGGGAAGTGCGGACCGCGCCCGAGCAGCAGCTCGCGACCGCGCCTCACGAGCATCATCACCGCCGGCGCGACGCGCGGATAGGCTGACAGCTTGCAAGCCGGGCACACCCTGACGCGCTCGCCGGGTCGCGACTCGGTGCGCGCGCCGCAGCGGCCGCAGAATTGGTGCGTGCGGTCCCAGTCGATCAGCTGCAGCGCCCGCCCGGCGAGCGCGAAGTGGGCGTCGTCGAGCACCGAAAACAGCACCCTCAGCCCCTCCCAGCTCATGCCGGCCGGCGGGCCGCTCTCCGGCGGCGCTTCGGCGGCGAACAGATGCTTGCCCGCCAGCTGCCCGAGGTAAAGCGTGCGCAGCGGCTGCTCCGCGATCGGCCCCGGCGCGGCGCCGTAGGGCAGGCGCGCCCAGCTCGGCCGCACCGGCACCCGGGCATCGTCGGTGGGCTTGGCGCTCGGCGGCCCGACCTCGACCAGCAACTGGTCGCGGCGAAACACGAACCAGTGCCCCTCCGCGACCGACTCGGCCTCGGTGAGGTGCACGTAGCCTTGGGGGCTGCTGAAGGGAAGTTCGATCATGCGGCTAGTCTAACGGCAGGCCCTCGCCGCTGCCGACGACGCGTTCGACGAGCGCCGCGCCGCGCCGCGTGAGGAACTCCTTGAAGGCGGCGGCGGCGGCCGACAGGCGCTTCCTTTCGCGGTGGATCACGAACCACTCGCGCATCACCGGCGTGCCGGCCACACGCAGCACCACCAGCCGCCGGGCCGCGAGCTCCAGGCCGACCGTATGCAGCGAAAGGAAGCTCACCCCCATGCCTGCCATGACCGCCTGCTTGATGGTCTCGTTCGAGCTCATCTCGATCGTCTCGGCGGGATGGAAGCCGTGCGCGGCGAACACGCGCTCCATGGCGCTGCGCGTGCCCGACCCGCGCTCGCGGATCAGGAACGTTTCCATGGCGAGGTGCGCGAGCGCGACGCGGCGCCGCCGGGCGAGCGGGTGCTCGGGCGCCGCGATGATCGCCAGCGGGTGCTCGGCGAAGGATGCCGCCACGGTGTCGAGCCCGCGCGGGGCGCGCCCCATCACTACCAGGTCGACGGTGTTGTCGGCGAGCTGCCGCACCACCGCTTCGCGGTTGCTGACGGTAAGCCGCACTTTGACCTCGGGGTGAGTGCGCCGGAATTCGGCGAGCAGCTTGGGCGCGAAGTACTTCGCGGTGCTGGTCACGGCGATGTGCAGCTCGCCGCCGCCGGCGCCCTTCAAGGCGTTGATCGCCTCCTCGGCCTCGCGCAGCTGCTGCAGCACGATGCGGCTGTGGCGCAGCAGCTCCTCGCCGGCGCGTGTCAGGTGCATGCGGCGTCCCATCTGCTCGAACAGCGGCAGCCCGATATGCTCCTCGAGCTGCTTCAACTGGATCGAGACGGCGGGCTGAGTGAGATTCATTTCGCGCGCCGCGCGGCCGAAATGCAGCTGCCGGGCGGCCGCTTCGAAGATGCGCAACTGCCTGAGAGTGAGGTGGCGCACGATGTTTCGATAAGCTTATGGGTTCGATTAGAACATTTAAGTAGTCCTTATCACAACGGCGGGCTACCTTGCCCCCTCGGACATACGGAGGACATGGCAATGGGCAAGATGGACAGAGCCGCCCCGCAGGCGCGCGAGCGCTACCGCGCCGGGGTCATGAAGTATGCGCAGATGGGCTACTGGGACGCCGACTACGCGCCGAAGGAAACCGACGTGATCGCTCTTTTCCGCATCACGCCGCAGGAAGGCGTCGATCCCGAGGAGGCGGCTGCCGCGGTGGCGGGCGAGTCCTCGACCGCCACCTGGACCGTCGTTTGGACCGACCGGCTCACCGCCTGCGACCGCTATCGCGCCAAGGCCTATCGCGTCGACCCGGTTCCCGGCACCCCGGGGCAGTACTTCGCCTACATCGCCTACGACCTGGAGCTGTTCGAGCCGGGCTCGATCGCCAACCTGACCGCCTCGATCATCGGCAACGTGTTCGGCTTCAAGCCGCTCAAGGCGCTGCGCCTGGAGGACATGCGCCTGCCGGTGGCTTACGTGAAGACCTTCGACGGCCCGCCCACCGGCATCGTGGTCGAGCGCGAGCGCCTGGACAAGTTCGGCCGCCCGCTGCTCGGCGCCACCGTCAAGCCGAAGCTCGGGCTCTCGGGCAAGAACTACGGCCGCGTGGTGTACGAGGCGCTGAAAGGCGGGCTCGATTTCACCAAGGACGACGAGAACATCAACTCGCAGTCGTTCATGCATTGGCGTGACCGGTTCCTGTTCTGCATGGAGGCGGTGAACCGCGCGCAGGCGGCGAGCGGCGAGTTGAAGGGCCACTACCTCAACGTCACCGCAGCGACCATGGAGGACATGTACGAGCGCGCCGAATTCGCCAAGGAGCTGGGCAGCAACATCGTGATGATCGACCTGGTGATCGGCTACACCGCGATCCAGTCGATGTCCAAGTGGTCGCGCAGGAACGACATGATCCTTCACCTGCATCGGGCCGGCCACTCGACGTACACCCGGCAAAAGACGCACGGCGTGTCGTTCCGCGTCATCTCCAAGTGGATGCGTCTCGCCGGCGTAGACCACATCCACGCCGGCACCGTGGTCGGCAAGCTCGAGGGCGATCCGAACTCGGTGCAGGGGTTCTACAACGTGCTGCGCGAGGACCACAATCCGGTCGACCTGCAGCGCGGCCTGTTCTTCGAGCAGGACTGGGCGGGTCTCAGGAAGGTGATGCCGGTTGCCTCGGGCGGCATTCACGCGGGCCAGATGCACCAGCTGCTGCACTACCTGGGCGAGGACGTGGTGCTGCAGTTCGGCGGTGGCACCATCGGCCATCCGATGGGCATTGCCGCCGGCGCCACCGCGAACCGGGTCGCGCTCGAGGCGATGGTGCTCGCGCGCAATGAAGGCCGCGACATCTGGAACGAGGGCCCGCAGATCCTCGAGCAGGCGGCGCGCGGCTGCACGCCGCTCAAGCAGGCGCTCGACACGTGGAAGGACGTAACCTTCGACTACGCCTCGACCGACACGCCCGATTTCGTGCCGACCGCGACTGCGGCCTGAACCGGAGATTCGCCATGAGATTGACGCAAGGCACCTTTTCCTTCCTTCCGGACCTGAGCGACGCGCAGATCCGCGCCCAGATCGAATATTGTCTGAGCCGTGGCTGGGCGGTGTCGGTCGAGTACACCGACGACCCGCACCCGCGCAACGCCTACTGGGAGATGTTCGGCATGCCGATGTTCGACCTCAAGGATGCGGCCGGCGTGATGGCCGAGGTCGAGGCCTGCCGCAAGACCTTCCCGCGCCACTACGTGAAGGTGAACGCGTTCGACGCGACGCCCGGCTGGGAGGCGTTGCGCCTGTCGTTCATCGTCAACCGCCCGCCGAGCGAGGCCGGCTTCGGCCTCGAGCGCCAGGAAGGCGCCGGCCGAATGCAACGCTACACGCTGCGCGCCTACGCGGCCGAGCGCCCGGAGGGAGAGCGCTACTGATGTCGGCGCCCGAGAGCCTGCCGCTCGACCTGGAGACGCTGTACCGCGACTCGCACGTCGCGGCCGCGCTCGAGGCGCTCGACCGCGAGCTCATCGGGCTCGCTCCGGTCAAGACGCGCGTGCGCGAGATCGCCGCGCTGCTCGTGGTGGACAAGCTGCGGCGTTCGGTCGGGCTGGAGGCGGGCGCGCCGTCGCTGCACATGAGTTTCACCGGCAACCCCGGGACCGGCAAGACCACGGTGGCCATGCGCATGGCGCAGATCCTGCACGCGCTCGGCTATTCGCGCAAAGGGCACCTGGTCGCGGTGACGCGCGACGACCTGGTCGGCCAGTACATCGGCCATACGGCGCCCAAGACCAAGGAAGTGCTGAAGCGGGCGATGGGCGGCGTGCTGTTCATCGACGAGGCGTACTACCTGTACCGCCCCGAGAACGAGCGCGACTACGGCCAGGAGGCGATCGAAATCCTGCTCCAGGTGATGGAGAACCAGCGCGACGACCTGGTGGTGATCCTCGCCGGTTACAGGGACCGGATGGACCGATTCTTCTCGTCCAACCCCGGCATGGCCTCGCGCGTCGCGCATCACATCGACTTTCCGGACTACGACGAGGGCGAGCTGTTCGACATCGCCAGCCTGATGCTCGGCAACATGAAATACCGCCTGGATGCCGGTGCCGAGGCGGCGCTGCGCGAGTACATCGCGCTCCGGAAGGCGCAAGCGCACTTCGCCAACGCGCGCTCCGTGCGCAATGCGCTCGACCGCGCGCGCCTGCGCCAGGCGAAGCGCCTGTTCGAGCAGCGCGGCGTGCCGCTCACGCGCGAGGCGCTGATGACGATCACCGCCGCGGACATCCGCGCCAGCCGCGTATTCGCGCAGAAAGGGGAAGCACCATGACTCTGCAGGCTCTGATCTTCGACGTCGACGGGACCCTCGCGGACACCGAGGAAGTCCACCGGCAGGCGTTCAACGCCGCGTTCCTGGCGATGGACCTGTGGTGGAACTGGGGCGCGGGCGAGTACATGGAGCTGCTCAAGGTCTCGGGCGGCCCCGAGCGCATCGCGCACTACGTCTCGCGCCTCGACGTGCCGGCGCAGGAGAAGAAGCGGCTCGCGGGCCTGGTGCCCGCAATCCACCGCGAGAAGACGCGGCTCTACCACGAGCTGATCTCCGGGGGTCGCGCGCCGCTGCGTACCGGCGTGCTGCGCCTGCTGGACGAGGCGCGCGCGGCGGGGCTGCGCCTGGCGCTCGCTGCGACCAGCACGACGGCGAACGTCGAGGCACTGGTGTCGGCGATGCTCGGCCCGAAAGCGCTCGGCTGGTTCAGCGCCGTGGCGAGCGCCGACAACGTGGCGCACAAGAAACCCGCGCCGGATCTGTACCAGCGCATTCTCGGCACCCTGCGCCTGCCCGCGGCCGCCTGCGTCGCGATCGAGGATTCGGAGAACGGCGTGCGCGCGTCCAAGGCGGCGGGGCTGTACACCATCGCGACGCCCTCGCGCTGGACCACGACCCAGGACTTCGCCGAAGCGGACCTGGTGCTCTACAGCCTCGGCGACCCCGACGCGCCGCTCGACCCGGTGACTGCGAAAGCGATCGGCGCGCCGCAGCTCGGCCTCGGCCAGATCGCGGCGTTGCACGCCGCGCGCGCGGCGCGCGCCGCGTAGGGGGAAGCATGCGGCAGGAAAAAACCATCACCGAGTTCATCATCCAGGAGCAGCGCAAGGCCCCTGGCGCCTCGGGCGGCTTCACCGCGCTGCTCAACGACATCCGCCTGGCGTGCAAGCGCATCGCCTACATGGTCGGCAAGGGCGCGCTCGCCGACGTTGCGCGCGGCGAGCTGCGCAAGGTGGCGAACGAGACGTTCCTGCGTACCAACGAGTGGGGCGGCCACCTGGCGGCCCTGGCCTCGGAAGCGGACGCCGGCGTGCACCACATCCCCGCCGCCTATCCGCGCGGCCGCTACCTGCTCGCGTTCGACCCGTTGTGCGGCGCGGCCAGCCTCGAGGTGAACGCGGTGGCCGGCAGCCTGTTTTCGGTGCTGCGCGCCCCGCAAGGGGTCGAGGCGCCGCGCGAAGGCGATTTCCTGCAGCCGGGCGCGGCGCAGGTATGCGCCGGCTACGCCATCTACGGCCCGACCACCATGCTGATGCTGGCGCTGGAGAGCGGCGTCAACGGCTTCACGCTCGATCGCGAGATCGGCGAGTTCATGCTCACGCATCCGGCGCTCCGCATCCCCGAGGACAGCAGCGAATTCGCCGTCGACACGGCGAACGCCCGCCACTGGCAGCCGGCGGTGAAGCGCTACGTCGACGAGTGCCTCGCCGGCCTCGCCGGACCGCGCGGCCGGGACTTCTACATGCGCTGGGCCGCGTCGCTGGTGGCCGATACGCACCGCATCCTGATGCAGGGCGGCGTTTTCCTGCATCCCTTCGACGAGCGCCAGCAGGACATCGAAGCCGGGCACCAGCTGCTGTTCGAGGCCAACCCGGTCGGCTACCTGATCGAGCGCGCCGGCGGGCGCGCGAGCGTCGGCAGCGGCCCTCTGCTCGAGCTCGTTCCCGGCTCGCTGCACCAGCGCACCTCGCTCATCTTCGGCTCGCGGCGCGAGGTCGAGCGCCTCGAGCAATACCACCGCGACTTCAACCAGCGCGATTACGACGCGCCGCTGTTCGGCACGCGCGGGCTGTTCCGCGCCTCGGCCGGGCTCTGAAGGGACGAGCATGTCGGCCAGGCATCCGATCATCGCCATCACCGGCTCCTCCGGGGCCGGCACGACCTCCGTTTCGAAAACCTTCGAGCAGATCTTCTATCGCGAGAACGTGAAGGCGGCGTTCGTCGAGGGCGACGCCTTCCATCGCTACGACCGGGAGCAGATGAAGGCCAAGATGGCCGAAGAGCTGGCGCGCGGCGATCACGACTTCAGCCACTTCGGCCCGCAGGCGAACCTGTTCGCCGAGCTCGAGCAGCTGTTTCGCGACTACGCGAGCTCCGGCGCCGGGCGCACGCGCAAGTACCTGCACAACGACGCCGAGGCGGCCCCCTACAAGCAGAAGCCCGGCACCTTCACGGGGTGGGAGGAATTGCCGCAGGGCACCGACGTGCTGTTCTACGAGGGCCTGCACGGCGGCGTGGCGCACGACGGCATCGACGTCGCCTCGCACGTCGACCTGCTGATCGGCGTGGTGCCGGTGATCAACCTCGAGTGGATCCAGAAGCTGCACCGCGATCGCGCCACGCGCGGCTATTCGACCGAGGCGGTCACCGACACCATCCTGCGGCGCATGGACGATTACGTGCATTACATCATTCCGCAGTTCTCGCGCACGCACATCAATTTCCAGCGCGTTCCGGTGGTCGACACCTCCAACCCGTTCATCGCGCGCCACATACCGACGGCCGACGAGAGTCTGCTCGTGATCCGCTTCGCCAATCCGCGCGGCATCGACTTTCCGTACCTGCTTTCGATGCTGCACGACTCTTTCATGTCGCGGCCCAACACCATCGTCTGTCCGGGCGGCAAGATCGACCTCGCCATGCAGCTCATCTTCACGCCGATGATCTGGCGGCTGATGGACCGGCGCAAACAGGCGCTGGAGCGCTAGCGCACCGAGCATCACACATCCGAGGGGGGAACATGGCATTGATATCGCTCAGGCAGTTGCTGGATCACGCGGCCGAGAACGGCTACGGCGTGCCGGCTTTCAACATCAACAACCTCGAGCAGATCCAGGCGATCATGCAGGCCGCCGACGAGACCTCGAGCCCGGTCATCCTGCAGGCCTCGGCGGGCGCCCGCAAATACGCGGGCGAGGCGTTCCTGCGCCACATGGTGCAGGCGGCGGTCGAGTCCTACCCGCAAATTCCGGTGGTGCTGCACCAGGACCACGGCGCGAGCGCCGCGGTGTGCCAGGCGGCGATCCGCTCGGGCTTCACCAGCGTGATGATGGACGGGTCGCTGCTCGAGGACATGAAGACGCCGGCGAGCTACGCCTACAACGTCGACGTGACGCGCCGCGTGGTCGAATTGGCGCACGCGGTCGGCGTTTCGGTGGAAGGCGAGCTCGGTTGCCTCGGCTCGCTCGAAACCGGCACCGCGGGCAAGGAGGACGGCGTCGGCGCCGAGGGCAGGCTCGCGCGCGAGCAGCTGCTCACCGACCCCGAGCAGGCCGAGGAATTCGTGCGCCTGACGGGGGTCGACGCGCTCGCGGTGGCGATCGGCACCTCGCACGGGGCCTACAAGTTCACGCGCCGGCCGACCGGCGAGGTGCTGGCGATCGGGCGCGTCGCCGAGATCCATGCGCGCATCCCGCAGACGCACCTCGTAATGCACGGCTCGTCCAGCGTGCCGCAGGAGTGGCTCGAGGTGATCCGCGCCAACGGCGGGGCGATCGCCGAGACCTACGGCGTGCCGGTGGAGGCGATCCAGCAGGGCATCCGCCACGGCGTGCGCAAGATCAACATCGATACCGACATCCGACTGGCGATGACCGGCGCGATGCGCCGCGCGATGGCGCAGGACCCGGCCGAGTTCGACCCGCGCAAGTTCCTCAAGGACGCGATGGTCGCCGCGCGGGCGCTGTGCAAGGAGCGCTTCGAGGCCTTCGGCTGCGCCGGGCACGCGGCGCGCATCCGGCCCGAGCCGCTCGAGCGCATGGCGGCGCGCTATCCGAAACAGCCTGCGCTGACGCGCGCGGCCTGAGGCATAATCACATCTCCCCCATGAACACACCGACCACGGCGGCCGTGGCCGCAACGGACGTTACCTCCCCCGAGACGATCGAGCGCGACATGGCCAATGTCCTGCGCGCGCTCGCCATGGATGCGGTGCAGGCGGCCAATTCGGGCCACCCGGGCATGCCGATGGGCATGGCCGAGATCGCCGTCGCGCTGTGGGGACGGCACCTGCGCCACAACCCCGCCAACCCCCATTGGGCGAACCGCGACCGCTTCGTGCTCTCTAACGGCCACGGCTCGATGCTGCTCTACGGGCTGTTGCACCTGACGGGCTACGACCTGCCGATCGACGAGCTGCGGCGCTTCCGGCAGCTGGGGTCGAAGACGCCGGGGCATCCGGAGCTCGGCTGCGCGCCGGGGGTGGAGACCACCACCGGGCCGCTGGGCCAGGGCATCGCCAACGCGGTCGGCATGGCGCTCGCCGAGAAGCTCCTCGCGACGCATTTCAACCGCCCCGGATTCGATCTCGTCGACCATCACACGTTCGTGTTCATGGGCGACGGCTGCATGATGGAAGGCGTGTCGCACGAGGCCTGCTCGCTCGCCGGGACGTTGGGCCTGGGCAAGCTGATCGCCTTCTACGACGACAACGGCATCTCGATCGACTCGGAGAAGGGTCACATCGAGCAGTGGTACACCGACGACGTGCCGAAGCGCTTCGCGGGCTACGACTGGCAGGTGATCGCGAACGTCGACGGGCACGACGTGGCCGCGGTCGACAAGGCGATCCGCAGGGCGAAGCGCGAGCGCGCGCGGCCGACGCTGATCTGCTGCAAGACCACCATCGCCAAAGGCGCGCCGCACAAGGCGAACACCGGGTCCGCGCACGGCGCGCCGCTCGGCGCGGACGAGGTTGCCGCGACGCGCGTCGCGATCGGCTGGCCCTATGCGCCGTTCGAGATCCCGCACCACGTGTACGCGGCCTGGGACGCGCGCGCGAGCGGCAAGCGCGCCGAGCGGCGCTGGGCGAAGATGTTCGCGGTCTACGAGGACGCGCACCCCGAGCTCGCGAGCGACTTCCGCCGCCGCATGGCGGGCGAGCTGCCGCAGGACTTCGGCGCGCGCGTCGAGGCGCTGGTACACGAGCTCGACGCCAAGGCCGAGACGCTGGCCACGCGCAAGGCCTCGCAAAACGTGCTCGAGACGCTCAAGCCCGCGTTGCCGGAGTTGCTGGCGGGCTCGGCCGACCTCACCGGTTCCAACCTCACCATGGTCAAGGCGTCGAAGGTCATCGGGCGCCAGGACGGCGGGAACTACCTGTTCTACGGCGTGCGCGAGTTCGGCATGTGCGCGGTGATGAACGGCGTCGCGCTGCACGGCGGCTTCATTCCCTACGGCGGCACCTTCCTCGTCTTTTCGGACTACGCGCGCAACGCGCTGCGCATGGCGGCGCTGATGGGCATCCGCGTGATCTACGTGTTCACGCACGATTCGATCGGCCTCGGCGAGGACGGCCCAACGCACCAGCCAATCGAGCACGCCGCGTCGCTCAGGCTGATACCCAACATGGACGTCTGGCGGCCCTGCGACACGGTCGAGAGCGCGATCGCCTGGAGCGCGGCATTGCAGCGCGTGAACGGCCCCTCGGCGCTCCTGTTTTCCCGCCAGAATGTCGCCTTCGCGAAGCGCGACGCCGCGATGCTCGCCAACGTGCCGCGCGGCGGCTACGTGCTCGCGGAACCCCAGAGCCAGTCGCGCGCGGTGATCATCGCCACCGGCTCGGAGGTGCCGCTCGCGCTCGGCGCGCAGAAGCTGCTCGCGGCCGAAGGCATCGCGGTGCGCGTGGTGTCGATGCCCTCGACGAGCGTGTTCGACCGGCAGGACCCTTCCTACCGCGACGCGGTGCTGCCGCGCGGCATGCCGCGCGTCGCGGTCGAGGCGGGCGTGACCTCGTTCTGGCGCAAGTACGTCGGCCTCGAGGGCGCGGTGGTCGGCATCGACCGCTTCGGCGAATCGGCGCCGGCCGGGGAGCTGTTCAAGCACTTCGGCTTCACCGCCGAGAAGGTGGCGCAGGCGGTGAAGTCGGTCATCTAGGAGCCGTCATGGCAATCAAGATCGCGATCAACGGCTTCGGCCGCATCGGGCGCAATATCCTGCGCGCCCACTACGAGTACGGAAAAAGGCACGCCTTGCAGTTCGTCGCCCTCAACGACCTGGGCGACGCCAAGACGAACGCGCACCTGCTCAAGTACGACACCACGCACGGCCGCTTCGGCGGCAGCGTGCAGGTCGACGGCGATGCGCTGGTGGTGAACGGCGACCGTCTCAAGGTATTGGCCGAACGCGACCCCGCCAAGCTGCCCTGGAAGGACCTCGGCGTCGACGTCGTGCTCGAGTGCACCGGCCTTTTCACCAGCAAGGCGAAGACCGGCGCGCATCTGCAGGCAGGCGCGAAGAAGGTGATCATCTCGGCGCCCGGCGACAAGGACGTCGACCGCACCATCGTGATGGGCGTCAACGACAAGGCGCTCAAGGCTTCCGACACCGTGGTCTCGAACGCCTCGTGCACCACCAACTGCCTGGCGCCGCTGGTCAAGGCGCTCGACGACCGCATCGGCGTGGTCTCGGGCCTGATGACCACGGTGCACGCCTACACCAACGACCAGGTGCTCACCGACGTCTATCACAAGGATCTGCGCCGCGCGCGCTCGGCGTCGCAGAACATGATTCCCACCAAGACCGGCGCCGCGGCGGCCGTCGGTCTGGTGCTGCCGCACCTCAACGGCAAGCTCGACGGCTTCGCGATCCGCGTGCCGACCATCAACGTATCGATCGTCGACCTGACCTTCGTGGCGAAGAAGGCGACCACGGTCGAAGAGGTCAACGGCGCCGTCAAGCAGGCCGCCGGCGGCGACCTCAAGGGCATCCTCGAATACAACACCGAGCTGCTGGTGTCGTCGGACTTCAACCACAATCCGGCGAGCTCGATCTTCGACTCGACGCTCACCAAGGTGACCGGCGGCACGCTCGTCAAGGTCACGTCGTGGTACGACAACGAGTGGGGCTTCAGCAACCGGATGCTCGACGCGGCCGTGGCCCTGATGAACGCGAAGTAGCGAACATGCGCTTCAAGCGCATGACCGAGCTGGACCTCCGGGGAAAGCGCGTGCTGATCCGCGCCGACCTGAACGTGCCGCTGGACGCCTCCGGCAAGGTGTCGGACGACACGCGCATCCGCGCTTCGCTGCCCGGCATCCGCCGGGCGCTCGAGCAGGGCGCGGCGGTGATGGTGACATCCCACCTCGGTCGGCCCAAGGAAGGCGAGCTCAGGCCCGAGGATTCGCTCGCTCCGGTCGCCAAGCGTCTCGGGGAGTTACTTAATCTCGAAATCCGACTAGTGCCTGAATGGGTGAACGGAGTATCCGTGCGCCCCGGAGAGCTCGTCCTGCTCGAGAATTGCCGCGTCAACAAGGGCGAGAAGAAGGACGACGAGGCGCTGGCGCGGAAAATCGCAGCGCTGTGCGACGTCTACGTCAACGACGCCTTCGGCACGGCGCACCGCGCGGAGGCGACCACCCACGGCGTGGCGCGCTTCGCACCGGTGGCCTGCGCCGGGCCGCTGATGGCCGCCGAGCTCGATGCGCTCGGCAAGGCGCTCGCGCGCCCCGCGCGGCCGCTGGTTGCGATCGTCGCCGGCTCCAAGGTCTCGACCAAGCTCACGATCCTCGGCGCGCTGGCGGCGAAGGTCGACCAGCTGATCGTCGGTGGCGGCATCGCCAACACCTTCATGCTGGCCGCGGGGCTGCCGATCGGCAAGTCGCTCGCCGAGCCGGGCCTGGTCGCGGAGGCAAGGAAAATCATGGACGCCACCAAGGTGCCGCTGCCGGTCGACGTCGTGGTCGCGACGGAGCTCGCCGCTACGGCGAAGGCCACGGTGAAGGCGGCAAAGGACGTCGCCGCGGACGAGATGATCCTCGACATCGGGCCGAAGAGCGCCGGGGCGCTCGCCGCGGCGCTCGGGCTCGCCGGCACCATCGTGTGGAACGGCCCGGTCGGCGTGTTCGAGTTCGAGCAGTTCGCCAGGGGCACCGAAACCATCGCGCGCGCGATCGCCCAGTCGAAAGCATTCTCCATCGCGGGCGGCGGCGACACCGTGGCGGCGATCAACAAGTTCGGCATCGCCGACCGGATCGGCTACATCTCCACGGCCGGCGGCGCTTTCCTTGAGTTCCTCGAAGGCAAGATGCTGCCCGCGGTGGCGGCGCTCGAGGCGCGCGCCTGAGGCGCGCAGCGTGAAGCTTTCCGGCGCGATCGTCGGCGCGGGCGTGGGTCCGGTCGACTACGTCGTCGAGGCGCGCTGGCTGATGGCCTATAGCGCGGCGCTCGGCGAGCGCGACCCGCTCTGCTACGACACGCGCCGGCTTGAAGGCCCGGTCGCGCATCCGCTGTTCCCGGTGTGCTACGAGTGGCCGCTGGTGCTCGCGCTGCGCGAGCGTTCAGGCTTGCAGGCGCTGGACGCGCAGGTGGTGCATGCGCAGCACGACCTTGCCATTCACCGGCCGCCGCGCGCGGGAGAGACGCTGTCGCTCAGCTCGCGCATCGTCGCGGCCGTGCAGCGCAAACCGGGCGCCCTGGTCGTGACCCGGCAGGAGGCGCGCGACGCCGCGGGCGCGCCGGTCACGACCACCGTGCAGGGCAGCCTGTATCGCGGCGTCACGCTGGAAAACGGGCGCGGCTGCGCCGAAGATCCCCCGGCGGCGCGGGGCGATCTGACCGCGGCCGGCACGATCGAGGTCCCCGCGACGCTGGCGCACGTCTACACCGAGTGCGCGCGCATCTGGAACCCGATCCATACCGACCTGGCCTACGCGCTCGCCGCGGGGCTGCCGGGCCTGATCCTGCACGGCACCGCGACGCTCGCGCTCGCGGTGTCCAGGCTGCTCGAGTCGCGCG
>Ga0153916_10000128_pt1 | contig 43878 bp, 43 predicted proteins | sample Opewatmetagenome_FD_109642 | JGI IMG/M metagenome (GOLD analysis project Ga0153916, IMG submission 109642) | Freshwater wetland microbial communities from Ohio, USA - Open water 3 Core 3 Depth 4 metaG | ecosystem: Environmental > Aquatic > Freshwater > Wetlands | place: USA: Ohio, Lake Erie...
AAAAACCTTAAGCCTAAGACTAAAGGGATAATGATTACTGCTTATCCTTCAATCGAAACACGAGATAAGGCACGACGTTTAGGCCTTCTCGAATATTTGCCTAAGCCTTTCAAGGTTGAGGATTTGGAAAAGACAATCAAAGGGGCACTGCAAGGGGTAGCGGAAAAGAAGTTGCCAGAGAAGGAAGACTGGTTGGAACTCGGAGCTGTATCGTTCCAGCTATGCACCCACAATTATGAATGTAGCTGCTGCGGATTTGCCCAAGATATACACGATAGATACGGAACCGTAGCAGTTGTCAGCGAAGACGAAATAAACGAGCTCAGACAGTTACCTGTTACCGAAAGGCCGTGCCCGTATAGAGAATGGTTGGGGACTCGCTCAGGAACGTAACCTCAGATACGTATTGCGTAAGAATAGGGTGTTAGCAAACCAGGCATAATTGTGTCGAAAAAGAAGGAGGGACAAGGAATGGTTACTGCACAACGTATGAAAGAGTTTGAACTCTTCAAAGGTCTAACTGATAGTGATTTGGATAGAATAGCGGAGCTTTGTCACCTACACACCTTACATGAGGGTGATCGCATTTTGGAGGAGGGTACCAGGGCAACGAATCTACATATATGCTGTAGCGGCAAGGTCGATATCGTGACCTGGGTTAAAAAGCCGTGGAACAAGTACGTCAGGGTTCATCAAGCCCTGCCGGGAGAAGTCTTTGGATGGTCTGCCTTGGTAGCGCCATATAATCATTCTGCCAGTGCGATATGTGCTGAGGATGGTGAGGAAATACGTATTCGGGGTACTGATTTACTAGCGCTGCTCCACCAAGATTCTCATATAGGATACACAATCATGGAAAATCTTGCCGCCGATATTGGTGCTAGGCTAATACAGATGAGGCAGAGCTTAATTGCGGAATGGCAAAGCGGCCCTGGGCCTACAGGTTCCAGTGCTTGGGGTGAACCACAGAGAAGATGACAGAGCTGGTTGGGGGGCCAATCAACCTGGGTTCGAGCCCTATAAACAACGATAACAAGTTACTCCTTGAGTCAGTGTTTTCATGAAATCAAACTAGTTAACAGGACACACCGCCTAACAGGTAGCGAAGAGGGCAATCTGTGCTAAGACTAGGGAAACACAAAACATCGTTTTGTTCAGTGCCATCTTCCATCTTTTGGCAAACATTGCGCGGTTAATAAATTTCTTTTAGTGGATGGATATTTCCTCTGCTATCAGCGGTGTAGGTCGGGCATTGACTTTTTCCTTGCGTCTGCTATACTTTTGTCTAACTGAATAATAGTGGTATCCGGGGTGCCCCAAGGTGACCAGGGGCTTAATTGGATAGCAAGCCGGTGGAACTCCGGCACAGTCCCGCCTACTGTAAAAGTCAGAACGCCTGCCCTGTAGTACTGTCTGCCTCCGCGGAGTAAGGGGGTGGGATTTGTTATTTTGAAAAATCCCCTTGTTCGCAGAGCCTGGGGATTTTCTATTTTTCTGAGGAGGTCTGATATGAAACGGCGTATCACAATTTTATTGCAGCTGGCAGTAGCGCTGGGCATAATTTATTTAGCCGCTTGCGCGGCTCCGGCCGCACCTGCTGAGGTTAAACCGCAGCTGCCACCACCTGTTGAAGTACCAGCCAAGACCGAACCGCCGCCTGAGGAGTTGACACAGTTCCCTCTGACCGTAGTTGATGACCTGGGCAGAACGGTACAAATTGAAAAGCAACCTCAACGGATTGTGTCGCTGGCGCCGAGCAATACTGAAATAATTTATGCCCTGGGACTCGAAGACAAGCTGGTAGGCACTACCGACTATTGCGACTATCCGGAGGCGGCTAAGTCCAAGCCGCGGGTAGCCAACTATACCACACCTAATCTGGAAAAGGTGGTCTCAGTCAAACCAGACCTCATTCTTGCCGAAGAGATTCAGGAAAAAACAGCACTCCCGGCTATGGAGAAACTGGGGCTTACCGTCATTGTCACTAAAGACAAGACTCTGGATGACATACTGAACGATATCAAACTTGTAGGGCAGGTTAACGGTAAAAAAGAAGAAGCCGCCATGCTGGTTGACAATTTAAACGCCAGAATACAGGCAGTGGTGTCGAAAACGTCCACCTTGAACACGGAACAACGCCTTAAAGTCCTCTACGTTATTTGGCACGACCCAATCTGGACGATGGGAGGTAACACTTTCGTTAACGACCTCATCTGGAAGGCTGGAGGAATTAACATCTTTGCCGATGATTTTGAGAAATCAAGAGTCGTCTCGCTGGAATCGATTATCCAGAAGAACCCTCAAGTCATCATAGTCAGCGGCATGGCTACCAGCGGAGACCTGATATACAACAACATAAAGAAAGAAACCAGGCTGGAAGGCGTAGATGCCATGCGCAACAACCGAATATGTAGAGTAAGCGATGCCAACCTTGTTGAGCGACCGGGCCCCAGGATAGTCGATGGCCTGGAAGAGGTGGCAAAACTGCTACACCCCGAGATTTTTGACACCGCAAAATGACAGTACCTCAGACTTTTTAGAGATAAATCTTGCCAGACTTGAATAGCCGGCGGAAATATCAGGATGTAAGGCGAGCTGCCATATGGTGGCTTCTGGTTGTTTTGTTAATACCTAGCAGCATGCTGCTGGCTGCCAGCCACAAGCCGGTTTTGGCAGACTCCGAGTCCCTTAGATGGACTCAAATCGACACTCCGGGGTCATTGACCAGCAGAAATGATATAGTCAGTCCGTCCGAGGTCAACCGCATCGCCATCGGTTCAGACGGCAAGACCTTCTACGCCGTGGATATCGTCAATGCCAACAATACCAATGGCAGCAGAGCCCTCTACAAATCAACGGATAGCGGCATATCCTGGGACGATACGGTTAGCCGGCGTCTCTACCAGGCGATGGCGTCTGCCGAGCAAGCCAACTTTCACGTGTGGAATATCGCTACAGCTCCCGACGACGTTAATTTTATAGCCGTGGTCACCAACGAAGGCGCCAGTAATCTACCTCATAATGTATGGCTGTCGAAGAACGGCGGCGTTGAATGGAAGGACACAAATTGCCCGGCAGCGGATAACATCAGCGCCCTCGATGTCTCCCTGAACTACGGCGGTCGTGACATTGCCATCGGCACGCGGACAGGAGCCGGCGGCGGCACTGTCTGGATTCTGAAGGCGCCTGAGTACAATAACTGGATTAATCAAAGCTTCAGCGGCGATATACTTTCCCTTAAATTTTCACTAAACTACAGAAACGATGGCGCCATAGCCATTGTCTACGCGAACACAACCGGCACTTATATTGACATTGGCATTCACGACCTGCAGGCCGATACCACCGACTGGGCTGTAGTCTACGACAGCTCTCCGCCGGAAGTGGCCGTGACTCCAGGCGCCTCGCCTAAAGCGAATCAGGTTATCAACGCCGATTTAGAGCTACCTTCTGACTTTTCAGGCCAGGCACTGAGCCTGCGCCGCTATTACGTCAGTACTGACGATGCCGGTATCACCGGCAGCGCCGGTATTTACAGAATTGATAACACCGTCGTCTACCAGTTGATGTCCACCGCTATAACAAATAGAATTTGCGGCATCACCTATTACGGCAACTATGCCTCGGGCAAGTTGCTGGCCGGTGAGGTCCTGGGTGACCCGTGCTCGGCTACCGTGATGACCTGGTTTACCGATTCGCCCACCACCTGCCCCATGCCCTGCTGGTATCCGGCTATGAAGCCGCTTACCGGAGCCGCCGGGACCGATAACTGCACCGGCTCCGGCTACGGCAATACGCAGGTTGTCTGGTCGCCCGACGGCTCAACAGTCTATGCCGGCACCGCCAGCAGCGCCGCTCTTGTACCAGGTGCCGGCTGGCCGATTCCCTACCTTACCGGTGAAGATCTGGATGAGTCGGCCTTCTCCCTGTCGCGGAACAACGGTGAGACCTGGAACCAGCTCTCCCTGATCGATACCGAAATCAGCCGCTTGGTCGACATCGCACCGGCTCCCGACTGCTCCACCGTGTATCTAGCTTCGGTCAGTGACAACGTTAACTGCTCCGGATTCGATAGCGTCTGGCGCAGCCAGAGTTCACCTATCGGCAACAACTGGGAGCGCGTTCTTTGCACGCCTGCGGCAGACCAGCCATGCGCCGCCGGTCAGACCGACTTAGCCATTCTGAGGCTGGCAGGCGATAAAGCCGACGGCCAGTTGGTCTTCTGGGCGGCTATCGGCACGCTAAAGGTAATGTGGTCGCCGGATTTCGGAGACTACTGGAGTGATACCATAAGTCCCACGCTTTCAGTTCAGGACATAGCTGCCGAAGACAGCAGCACTTTATATATCCTCAGCGCCGACGGCCTGGTGCAGAAGTTCACTTACGGTGACACAGGCTGGATATCTCAGGCTCTCGTACTTACCGGGCTCGATTCCGGTTACAGTATAGCCACGGCTCTTACCGGGCTAACGCCGGACAACGACGAGGGCTACGTAATTGTGGGAGGTGGGGGCATCGGCGTTTATGACGTCGCCTACTCCACGGACGGCGGCAACACTTTTATACCGATTATGACGCTGCTTCCGACGAGAGGTAATACCATGGTCGTTGCCAGCGCAGGCTTTAATGCCAGTGGAGAGATTTTTGCCATCAACACCGGCGGCATGTACGAGTGGTCGATCTATTACGACGGCGGCACCTGGTCTTACCCTCTTCCCGAAAAAGACAGGTGGTCGATATTATGGGGAGGACCGGACTGGCCGACGCCCGTTACCGGCTTGACCATAGCCCGGAACGGCGGCTTCTATTTCTCAGATGCCTTCGCCTCGTATGTCAGATGGTCGTTTGCCGGTGCCGGACTTGACCCGCTGGTCAGTTTCGGCACTGACCCTACCACTAGGCTCAGGATATGCGGCGCTTTGGAATCCGGCGAGCCAACAACCGTTTGGCTCATCGACCAGCGCCCCTACAATCCGCCTCAGGGCGGAGTCTGGAGATATATCGATGACCTGGCCTGGAATGGTCCCACCCCAACATCGCCGATAAGCAATAACTCGGTAAAATACGACCCGATAAGCGGCAGGGCTAGCCAGCTGGACCTCACCTGGGATGCGTTGTCCTTATCCAGAGGCTATCGAATTCAGATAGCCAAAGACCAAGATTTCAGGCTGCAAGTCGCCGACATCGGTGCCACCTATGGTGGGCCTTTCTATGTTCCGCCTGACCTGGATGCTCCGGCGCTATTCATACCACCTGGCGGCGGTACAGTGCGCGATGAAAACGGAAACACTTGGACGGTGCCAACTCTGGAAGCCGGACATACTTATTACTGGCGGGTAATGGTTCAGGACGTAGCCACCGGGGATGCCATCCAGAGCCCCTGGTCATGGCGGGAAATCTTCACCGTCCAGGCCGGTCTGCGAGTAGCACATGCCTATTATGGACTTCGGTTGCTTTCACCCGATAACGGCTGTTTGGGCTGCCCGGTTAAGCCAGTGTCTTTCTCCTGGTCTCCATTCCGGGATGCACAAAGGTACAGATTCGTTATGGCTAAAAATGCAGCCATGACTGACATTGTAGTTGATGCGGAGGTGCCCACCACCGGCTACAACTACGCGGGTGCACTCGACTATGGCACCGTTTACTTCTGGCGGGTCATGGCATTAGAGCCCGTGCCCGGCGATTGGAGCGCCACCTTTTGTTTCCGGACTCAGCCCGCGCCGGTGCCCCAACTACCTTCTAATACACAACCCTCAGTTCCATCATGGGTCTGGGTAGTCATTATCGGAGGCCTGGCAGTGGACGTGTATCTGCTCGTAATCCTTTTGCGGCGATTACTCTAGGTACTTTCTTACAAGTTAAGCAGGCCACCTTAGCTATTTCGAAGCAGCCTCATATTGAACAATACGTCATCTTGTGTAGTCAGCGCTCTTTCCTATCTAAAAATACAGACATGAAAATATGCTTGCCTCAATGAGCTATAATGCTATAAAAGAGATGACGTCGACAAGGTGTAAAGGATATGTTGATTCATTCTGACACATTGGTAGAATAACAGGTGGAAGTCATGGAGTAAAAGAGGCGACATGTTGAATGGCGAGCAGCTGCTAATAGAACGTAAGTCTCTCTTTGAAAGATGTATCCAAGTGGGATCATTTGAAGATCTGTTATCCATTCAAGAGCGAATTGCAGATAGTATGCGCAGGTGTGAACATGAACTAAAAGGAACTGAGAAAAAAGATGACCTGCAGTTTCATATCGAACGCTTACGACTATATGCAGATGGGCTAGTATGGCTGGTGCTTCATCCTCATACTATTCGACAGCTTGCAAAAAACCCTGGGCCTCCACGGTCAATCGAAGCTCAAGGTGAAGCATTCGACCAAGTATTAGAGTCTGCACGGGATCATCTTATGAAGGATAAAGTTCCCGTGTTAATCGCAGACATTACAAATGTCATCAAAATAGGGGATCTTGTCCTCTGTACTAATCCTGAAGCTCCTCGGATCGTGGAATGTAAAACTCGCCTACCTCACCCGCGACTCTTTATGCGGGGTAGATTCGGACGACAGTTGAGCAGAACGATGAGTACACTTGAATACCTTTCTACGGGAAGCGCCAAGGTGTTTGGTAATGAGCGTCATCAATTGGTCATTGAATCACCACACGCTTCAAAAAGAAACTGGGCGGCACTCACTATTGTCTGCACTACGGCCGTCAGTGATAAGAGAGCTTTTTTTCAATTGTCTAACCATGAGTTCATATGGGCATATTCACAAGAGAATCAAGATTCAGTCTTGGCCGAAGTTGCCAAGTACGGCGAAAATCTCAGCTGTGGGTTTTTCGGCACATCGCTTGGCCTCATTAACATGACGGACGGCCTGTTTCCACCTCCGATAGTATGGCCCATACCTAGTGAATTACGGTTTCAATTGATGGAGGGACAAATTGTTGTTGCCCATTTGGTAGATTCAAAGGCATTTGAATGTGATCTCGGTAACGGAGAGCGGATAGAGGTCTCACCTCAAGAAGACTTTCCTATTCGTGTAGTAACTGGAGGAAAGGAATATCCTTTAGGAAGACGATTTATTTACGATGTAGTTTATGGGTTTGAAACTGTGGATAGCTGTGTGCAAGGGCTTATTGAATTCGCCAGGCAGCTGCATGAACAACCTCCAATAGATATTAGTGCTCCTCATCAAGCGAAGCCAATAGTGCATTTTGTGGAGTCAACAGAAGAGGCGCAAAAACTGGCTATGTCAAAAGACATCCCTGAGGATGACTTTGTTGTGATGCCACTGGAATTGTTCGAGCAAATGAAAGGCGCTACCAGGCGGCCTAAAGAAGAAGCGCGGGAAATTGCAAAAAAACATCATGGTTACAAACCAACCTACCCGACTATGAGTATGGAAACGTTGAAGAAATTAATATCCAAAGCCCATAAGGGCTGATCAATATCCGGTGGGCACTATAATGACCTAAGATGCTCTAGCTTTGCGCCGTAGCTTTGATATCGTGTAGAAGGAAAATAATACCCTCCCCTTCAAGGTGATATCTTGGGCTGAACAACAAGCCATTTTGTGTATATGCCTATATCTTAGATTGATAGTCCTGAATGCGCTTAATAAGTTCCTTCTTGTTCGCCTCGTCCTGCTTTTGTAACATCTCGACCAGAACTAAGCTCGTGAAATCACGCACTTGCTGACGCCGTACCGTTAGCACATCGACGCTCAACTCCTGCCTGCCTTCGTGAAATAGAGCATTCCTTGTCTGGTACCAGTCGTCGATGACTTGGTCCAGGAAACCCCAGGGCGTACCAATGTAGCCCTTGTCGGCGATGAAACGCTCAACCCGTTCTTTCTTGTTTGGTATTATTAATCCGTATCTATCAAGGTAAGTGCCAGCAAGTATTTCAACAGTAACCCAATACAAAGCAATCTCAAGAACCGACGGCCCGGTATTAAAGCTAACCTGAGCTTGCGTATACCAATAAATACTTGGTACGAATCCAGTTTCCTTAAGCCAATTGGGATTCTTCTCAATGAAGCCCAATCCCTCGGATATAAACTTACCCAACTGGGTAATTGGCACTATATCCCAGTTACCCGGTATTTCCCTAGTCATCACCCCCCAAGCAATACTGTATTTCTCCCCCAGATTCTTCTCAACAGCCAAGCAGGAATAATATCGTGCCCGAGCAACTGACAATAGCGTCAATGCATCAGCTATAACCAGCGCATTATTCCATATGAATGATGGTTTGATACTGGCAGTTTCCGTAGTTTCGGCGATGACTGAACGTTTTGCTATCGCCTGCAACAAAAGCTGGTCTCGAGCAAAAATCTCTTTATATCCATAGCTTTCCTTGTGATTGAACTGTGATCCCTGTATCAATTTCCACTCATCCAGCCATCCACATTCTTTCTGAATTTCCTCCAACGTAGAAAGTGATATGTCGCCTATGTAGCACCTGACAAAATCCTCACTCACTGGATTTTCTCTTCTACCGTATTCATATTCCGCCTCAAACACTCATATTAGAAATACTTCCTGCCCGTGCGCATGCAGCATCGCGACGGACCCTGTTACAATATTACCGCAACGTTCTCGGGAGAACAACAGCACCTAACATAACATCGGAATGTGCAATGACTGGCTGCCAAGCCATGACTTGAACGCGGGCTAAAGGAGCTATAGTCCCCTCAGAAACTCCGGTCTAAGCAGGGAGGGGTCTTTGGCTGACAGAACCGATTCCAATTGTCTGAGCATCTTTTGCTTATCCCCAGACAGCTTTCCGCGAACGGAAATATAGTTGGAAGCGTGCATGGAGCTGAAGAAGCAATCGGTAAAGCTTGAATTCTCAATGATTATCTTAAGCTCCTCCAGGGACCGGAAGGGAGAGATGGGGTGAAATGTCCCTTCCTCCCATTGCTCATAAAGAGGTGTCCCCGGGACGAGGGTCAGGGTTAGAGCTCCGACATAGTCCGGGTCGATTTCAGTGAGAACTTTTGCCGTCTCCAGCGCATGTTGTTGGCTTCCCTCAACCCCGCCGAGCCCGAGAATTACCGTCACCGAAAGGGTTATGCCGGCTGCCTTTACCTTCCTGCCGGCTTCTACGACCTGCTGACGGTTAACTCCTTTTACGATATGTTGCAGCACCTTATCATCGCCGCTTTCGGCGCCCATGTAAAATATGGACTGCTTAAGACCTTGGAGCTCTTTAAGCTGGTCCCGGCTTCTGCGCAGTATGTCCTGGGGCGTAGCATACGAGGCAACCCTTTCCACAGAGGGCAGCTTTTCATTAAGGTATTGCAGCACCTCTTTCAGCTTCGAGAAGGGATAGACCAGTGCATCCCCATCCTGAAGAAATACCCTTTTGCCATCCCAACCTTGAGCTACGGCATAGACCACGTTGGGAATGTTAGGCAGGTGAACTCCGCTTCGCATGTACAAAGACAAAGCGTCTATTTCACCCTTGACGTCACCGACGTCGCGCATCTGCAGCTTCGAGCCGTAAAAGGCGCAGAAGGCACAGGTATTATTAGAGCACCCGGAGGTCAGCGGCAGAAAATAGCTGTCCCACTCGCTGGGAGGCCGGATAATATCAGGTCTGCGGAAGCTCATATCGACATATATTTTACCCCAGCGGCGCTCCAGCCTCAAAAAGTGGGCTACCAGAAATAGATTACATAGCTACATAGGAAATCGCCACTTATGAGATAATATATCTGTAGGAATGTCATCATAAGTGTTCTAAACGGTGTGGTTGGATGCGCTGGTATCCCATAATCCTGAGTTTTATAACCTTTCTGGCCACTTAATTTCCATATTGGAATAATAGTGGCGCTGGCGGTTATCTTCCATGACTTTCCCGATGGCATGAACATCGTTACCGTAATGTTAAACTCCGGTAATTCGCTGAAATCGGCGATAAGAATGCTGCTGCTGGATGCCATAACTCCCGTCCTTGGGGCTACGCTCTCCCTCTTTATTACTGTCTTAGACCAGTACCTGGTCTATTTGCTCCCCTTCTTTGCTGGGGGATTTCTCTATCTGGGAGCCAGCGATCTTCTGCCGGAGGCACATGAGGAAACTTCACCGGCAATGGCTTTTGTCATTAGTCTCGCTGGCGTTCTGGTGATTTTTATAGCCTCAGTATTGGTGGGCTTTTGATTGTTTAACATTGGTTCAACGGCATATTGTTGATAAGGCCGTACTGTTATACAATAGCGGCAACGCAATTCGTATAGGAGGGGGTAAAAATGCAGGGTTACACTGAGCCTATTTTCGTCGACAATCATGAGCCGGGGGAAGACGCCGTTGTGGAGTTGAAAAACGGGAGATTTGTTGATGTCATTAAGGGGCAGTATTTCCCACAGAAAACCAGAGTTCTCATTCAGGGAAAAAAGATAAAGGCCATGCCCGGCCTGGCGGGAGAACCCACCGGTATCAAGCCCGACTTTACCATAGATTTACAGGGCAAGGCAGTTTTCCCGGGCCTATTCAATACACACTGCCACGCAACTTTTACCACAACTACGGCCAGCCCGGAAATTAAAGATAGCAGATTGGGTAATAAATTTCACTGGCAGCAGATAGTCAAGAACATGGCCGAATGCCTGGCTCACGGCATTACCCACATCAGGGACTGTAAGGTCGATGACCTGCGCATCTTACGTGACTGGAAGGAGAGGATATCCCGGGGAGAATTAGCAGGCCCGCGTATCTATATGTCGGTAGTGGTTACTCAACCAAATGCCTACTTCTCGCCTAAGCTTACCCTGACCTGGCGATTTTTCTGCATGGCTCTGGGTATTCCGGTAGTTGAATATGAGAAGGTTGAAAGCGGGGTGCTGGTGTTTCCTCCAGATGCCAGCGAACGACAGGTCAGGGATGCAGTGGACCGCGCCATCGACGAGAGAGGGGCGGAGTACATCAAGATCGGAGAACAGCGCGAGAACCTGGTCAATTACAAGCCCACGCATACTATTATGACGGCCAAACAGATAGCAGCGCTGGCTGACCAAGCACGTCGCAGAGGGCTGAAGAGCACCATGCATCACGTGACGGTGGAGTCTTTCCGGCGGGGAGTGAAGGCCGGCGTATCGTCGCTGGCACATCTTCCCTGCGATGCCGACCTCAGTGAGGCCGATGTCAAGGCTCTTATCGCCGCCAAGTGTATACTGGAGCCGACCCTATCGGTGCAGTATGACGTGGTGTGGCGGGTGAAGGGGCATCCAACTTATGACCATCCGGACGTGCTTATGATAACTGGATACAGGGACAGAACCATAGCCGCACTGGCTGGGGAGTTCTTCGTTCCCGAATTGGGTGACAGTGTGCTCAGGAGCTACCAGAGGGTTTCCCGGGGGATTATGAAGTCGCTTGGCATGAATAACAGTGCTTTATACCGGTATTATGCTCCAGCCGGTGTACATGGTGTTTACAATTTCAGGCTGATGTTCGAAAAACATGTGCCGATGGGATGCGGCAACGACGGCGGCATACCACCATGCACGCCGGCAGCCATTAAGTACGAGCTGGGTATGTTTGACCTCGAACTGAACAGTGGTAGAAAAGCCAAACGGTTCACCGGTGCCGATGCCCTGCGCCTGTCCACTATAGGCAGCGCCCAGGCAATGGGGCTGGAAAAAGAGTTCGGCTCCATTCAGACGGGCAAAACGGCCGACCTGGCTATTGTCGACGGCGACCCGCTTGCCGACCTGAACCTCGTGGGCAGCCGCGTGGCTGCCCTGTTCTATGACGGCAAGCTGAAGATAAACAACTGCGGACTTACGGTGGCCAAAGCCGGAAAAAGCTAACCGCTACTGGCTACTAGCTGCTTTCTTCGCCGCCTCGGCAATCAGCGGTAAAATTTCGGCAGTGCGGCCCTGAATCAGGTAATCGGATATTCCCTCAGCTGTCAGGGGGGTGGGCTCAGCATTGACTTCGATTATGACCGTTGTTGACTTCATACTGGGCACTTCCTCAAACCGCCGCTGTCGGGCCACTCTTGGCAACTGGGCGAACGGATAAACCACCGCCGAAGTCCCACAGATAAGCATAAGGTCACATTTCATGGCTTCTTCAAGGCTTTCCTCCGCCACATCCGACGGTATCGGCTCGTTGAAGTGAACGACATCGCCCTTTATGGGGCTGCTGCATCTGTTACACCGCGGCGGCAATTTATCTTCCCGCATCAACCCCTGCAGGTCGTACTCTTCACGCTGATATCGCGTGCCGCAAGAGGGGCATCTCAGCTTCATTACAGAGCCGTGGTATTCCAGTACCCGCTTATTCCCTGCCTTGACATGCAGGCCGTCGATATTCTGGGTTAACACCGCTTTCAGTATGCCGAGCTTCTCCAACTCAAATAGCGCCTCATGGCCCGGATTTGGTCTGGCGCTCATCAAATCGCCCAGCATCGACCGCCCGCTGAGCACGTCTTCCCAGTACCCCTTCGGATTTCTGAGGAAGTTGTGATAGGTCTCATAAGCTCTTCTTTCGGCTTCAGGGTTCTTGGTCCAGATGCCGTTAGGGCCGCGGAAATCGGGTATACCGGACTCGGTCGACATGCCGGCGCCGGTCAAAGCAATAGCATAATTACTTTTCAATAAATCTGTTGCGGCGCGCTCTATCAGTGAATCCAAGTTTTATAAATACCTCTGGCAGCTTAAGTAATGGTTATAGGCAGCTTCATTTGCTCTTTGGCAGGAGCCGCTTTTTTCCACGCCAGCAGCTGTAGTAGCTCTCCCACCGCCGTATCGACATGGTTGGGATGGCGAAGAGGCAGGTTGAGGTTTATCTGGTACTGATTTTTCCTGCCCGCTCTTTTTCTGGAAATATATCCAGCCTCTTCCAGATCGGATATGATTTTATGCGTTGTTCTCTCGGTTATGCCCACAGCCTGAGCTATGGCACGGCCTGTGCTGCCGGGATTGTATGCAATAAAAACTAGAACCAGACCATGATTGGTGATGAAAGTCCATTTTGACATATGACCACTTCCCTGAAATCGTCTTTGATAAAAGTAAAGAAATTGTGTTAGGTTAAATGAAAATATTAACTTATTAACCTTTTAATGAACGGCATTTTATTACCCGAAAGACAGATTATTATAGGCGAGAATAGCTTCACGGTCAAGGATTTAGAAACAGGCAATGCTGAGGCAGCTAAAGTCATTAATGGCCGGATTGTCTGGCCGCAAAAGTAACTTAAGTAACATCTCACCCTATCCCCAAGGAAATGGGATAATGTTGACAAAAGCGCGCAAATCGGTTTAAATATTTCGGTTAGATTATGAATTCTAAATCTGCATACTCGGCAGGGCTACAATCTGTAGCACTAGCCTTAATCTTTATGCCTGAGCCGTTTACCACGCCTTTTGGTCTGGCGCTGCTGGCCTATGCCAAGACAATGTCAACGGAAAAACCCGTTAACACACGCTGCACGATAAACACCTTCGAGGACCATTACAGCTACAAACTGGAGATGCAACGCAAAAGCATCATAACATATGAGCTTTCCGCCAGGAGGCACGGACAACTGCCCGAGTCCTATCCCCGGATGGCTCGGCTGCAGGACAATCCTCAGGTGGTGAAAGCCATGCGCGCCAGGGCGAAAGCACCATCGACGTACACGAGCGTCCCCTTCTCAAAGCTGGAACCGCCAGGCTTAATGAAGGGACCAAAATTAAAAGACCGCGCTGCCCTGGCTCTTCCGCCAAAACTGCCGAATCCCAAAATGAGCTCGATTATTACCTAGTCTTTTTATCGACATGTTACCTGACCTGAAAAGCCTGTTCCAGCCTGAATCCATTGCTGTAGTCGGTGCCTCACAGGATGAACTGAAGTCAGGCGGTATGTTTGTCGCCAGCCTGCTTCGGGATGGCTACCAGGGGACAATCTATCCCATAAACCGCAAAGAAACCGAAATCATGTCACTGAAAAGCTATCCTGGCGTTCTAGACGTCCCGGGGAAAATAGACTTGGCCGTAATCGCCGTGCCCGCCCCTGTTGTGCCACAGGTAGTGGCCGAATGCGCCCAGAAAGGAGTCAAGTTCGCCGTTGTCCATAGCGTCGGCTTTAGTGAGCTGGGTGCCGAAGGCAGGGCGCTGGAACGTCAGATTGTTGAGACGGCGCGCACTGGCGGCGTCAGATTAGTTGGCCCAAACTGTATGGGAATATTTTCACCGAAAGGCCATATCAACACCATCGTACCTTACGCCCGGGTGCCCATGGAGCCCGGCGGCGTGGCTTTTATCGGTCAGAGCGGCTGGGCCAGCGAGAGCACCACCAGACTCGGCAGTGAGCGCGGGCTCCGTTTCAGTGGCATCGTCAGTATCGGCAATCAGAGCGATCTCACCATCGAAGACTTTTTAGAATATTTCGGCAATGACCCGGAGACGACGGTATTTGCCGCCTACATCGAGGGTATAAAACAGCCCCGTCGTTTCCTTGATCTGGTAGATGAAATCTCGCCCCGGAAGCCGATTATCGTGTGGAAGGGCGGCAGTTCCGAGCCCGGAGCTAAAGCGGCGGCTTCTCATACCGGCTCACTGGCAGGCAACTACGCGCTGTTTGAAGCCATCAGCCGCCAGAAAGGCATCATCTCCGCCGGCAGCCTGGCGGAACTTCTCGACCTGGCGGTTGCCTTCAGTTGCCCTTATCTGCCGGCTGGCAGGGAGGTAGGCCTGCTGATAGAGGCTGGAGGCGGCGCCGTGGCTACAGCCGATGCCTGCGCCAAAGCCGGCCTAAACATATCGCCGCTGCCAGAGCATATCCAGAAGAAAATCCGTGAATTTCTGGACGGCAAGGTGCCGCCTTCGCCGGCACGGGGCAATCCCGTAGACCTGGTCTGGGTATCTTTTGCCGACGCCAATGAGGTATACGGCACCTGCCTAGAAATTATGGCTGAGGTGGTGGACTCGTGCCTGACGATTTGCTATGCATTTTTGGAGGACGAGTCGTTCCTGTCCCATCTGGAGCGCATCCGCGACCGGAACCGAAAACCTATAGTCGTTGTGCCTGGCAACGCCATTGACCAGCGCCAGGGCATGTTCTTAGCAGTCAGACGAGGTATACCGGCTTACCCTATGCCCGAGAGCGCCGTTAGAGCTATGGCAGCCATGACACAACGGGCTGAATACCTCAAGAGCCTTCCGGCAAAATCCTAAACAAATTCAAAACATAATAATTATTAAAAATCTCGGCCTCTTCGAACTTTGAGAATTTGAATTTAGATGTTATTCAGGATTTCTTATATGGCGAGACCCGCCACATAACCCTCCTGAACTGCTTCCATGATGGTGCGCGGCTCGACGCAATCGCCCACGGATAGCACACGTGCTACCTTGCCCTTTAAGTCTGTTGCCAGGTCAGTGTTTGTAATAGAACCGGCGGCCAGCACCACAGTATCCGCCTCGATAACTTTTTTCTCACTGCTGGCTGTTTTGATAACGACGCCGTCATCTGTTATTTCCTGATAGTCAACGCCAGTCAGCATAACAGCGCCTTTATACTTTAACCGGCTCAGCATCGGTTCCCTGATAAGGCTGTGGACCTTAGTAGCTAATTCTCGTCCTCGCCTCATAATGGTGACCTTTTTCCCTTTCTCCATCAAAAGCAGCGCCGTCTCACAGCCCACCAGCTCGCCACCTATTATTGCCACACGCTCTCCGGTGTCAGCGCCCATAAGGACCTGGCTCGCCTGAATAACCTTTTTATTTCCGATTCCGGTAATCTGCGGAATTAACGGCTTAACACCGGTTGCCATAATGACGACATCCGGCTTGAGTTCGGCCAGCATATCCGGAGTAAATTTTTGTCGCAACCGCAGCTCAATGCCCGCCCTGGTTACCTGCCCTGCCTGGTACTGACGGAACTTCTCGATTGTATCTTTGTACGGCGGTTTGGCTGCCACAAGAAGTTGGCCGCCCAGTTCTTCACCTTCATCGAATAAGACCACTTTATGCCCTCTCAAGGCTGCCACTCTAGCTGCCTCCATTCCACCCGGCCCGCCGCCAATCACAATTACTTTCTTGGGGCTTTTCGCTGGCTTCAGTTCTGATTCTCGTTCTCTGCCCAGAGTCGGATTCACCACGCAGAGTACTCCTACCTTACTCCAGCTCATGCTGTCAAGGCAGGTCAGACAATATAGACACGGTCTGATATCCTCAATCTTACCGGCTCGTATTTTTTGGGGAAGGTACGGGTCTACCAGAAGCTGCCGGCCGATGGAGATAAAGTCCGCTTTGCTGTCACGAATGACGTATTCAGCAAGTTCCGGTGGGATCCGGCTGACAGCGATAACAGGCACATCAACAACTTCCTTGATGGTTTTAGCATAGGGCACGAAGCTACAGGGCGGCTGCGCCATGGGTGGACGACGTGCTGGGCCAACCTGATGCGCCGAGACGTGTATGGCATCCACTCCGGCTTTTTCCACCAGCTTAGCCACGATTTGAGTCTCTTCTACGGTGATGCCTCCGTCCACACCGGTCTCCACGGCGCTGAGCCGACACCAGACGGGATACTGCTGCCCCACTTCTCCTCTGATGGCCTTTATAACATCCAGCAAGAATCTAGCTCGGTTTTCAATGCTGCCGCCATAAGCATCATTTCTGTGGTTGGAAAGAGGTGATAGAAACTGCGATATTAAATAGCCATGGGCGCCGTGTATCTCCACGCCATCGAAGCCAGCCTTCTTTGCCCGCTCAGCAGCCTCAGCAAAACGAACGATTAATGCTTCTATTTCCTCAAGTGTAAGCTCCCGGGGCATCTCGCCTTCGTCCGTCGAGATAGCTGATGGCGCTACAGGCTGATGCTTCGTGATCTTGGACGACGTCTGCCTGCCGGCATGATGAAGCTGTACAGCGGCTTTGGCTCCATGCTGTTTGATAGCTTTGGCCAGCTGGCCCAGGCCGGGAATGAACTTGTCGTCGTCGATAGCTATCTGTCTCGCCATACCTTTGCCTACAGGGGTATCAACACAGGAAATTTCTACGATGATGAGGCCGACACCGCCCTTGGCCCTTTCCACATAGTATTCTATCTGCCGTTCCGTGACTTGCCCGTCTTTCGATGCATAATTCGTGGCCATCGGCGGCATGACCAAACGGTTCTTAAGCTCGAGGCTGCCTATACGGCCCGGCTCAAAAAGCTTAGGAAAGTGGACGTGATTCATTTTGAAGACCTCCAGCAATCAGTAAGGTTAACAGCAACGCGGGGGACCACTAAATGTATCACAATAATAAGCCCTCATTCAAATAGGCAGGCGGATACGCGCCATTGGCTAATCGCTATAACTCAGGCTATAATAAATAAGTTTAAGCCTATGAAATCGCTGTTCAGTGCAGAGAGCTTTGATTCCATATACGACACCTGGGAAAAACTTCATAGTAATTCGCTTGATGCACCGCTTTTTTCCTCACCTGAATGGTCGAAGATATGGTGGCAGCAGTTCGGCTCTGGCAGCAAGTTGCACCTGGTGGTTGTTAGACAGGGAGGTAAGGCCATAGGCATTGCGCCGCTCCGAATAAATGGCAAAGTTGCTAACTTTATCGGGAGCAGCGATGTCTGCGATTACTTGGACTTTGTGATTGCTCCCAAGAGCGAGGACAGCTTTTTCAGAGAATTGCTGGATAACCTGAAGTCGGAGGGGATTAGCCGGCTGGAGTTGGCGCCGCTTCGACCTGACTCCACAGTATGTACCAGCCTAAAAAACTTGGCCACAAAATATGGGTGGCAGTTCGCTTGTTCGCCGGAAGATGTGACCGTGGAATTGAATCTGCCATCGAGCTGGGAGGAGTACCTTCAATTGCTGTCCGGCAAGCAGCGGCATGAGCTGAACCGTAAACTCAGGCGATTGAACGAAGAGGGCGACCTGAACCATCGCACCAGCACCGACGCCAATCAAACAGATATCGCCACCTTTCTGCGCCTGTTTCGAGATAGCCGTCAGGATAAAGCAGCTTTCCTGACTTCCCAAATGGAATCGTTCTTCCGGTCGATAGCCCGGGCTATGGCGGAGCAGAAATTACTGAGGCTCAACATATTGGAACTCGGGGAAAAGCCCGTGGCTGCTACTATGTGTTTTGACTACCGTGACACCGTCTATCTGTACAACAGCGGCTACGAACCTGGTTACGGTTGGTTGAGCGTAGGGGTGATCTCAAAGGCGCTATGCATAAAGGACAGTATCCAGAGGCGGAAAAAACGATTTGATTTCCTCAAGGGCGCTGAAGCTTACAAATACCACCTGGGTGGACAGGAGCTGCCGCTGTATAAATGCTCGTTGAACTATGAGGTATAGGAGTTAGTGGCATGATACAACGACTAAACATAGCCATGATTAGCATCCACAGCTGCCCCATTGCCGTGCTGGGAGGCAGGGATACCGGTGGTATGAACGTTTATGTTCGAGAGTTGGCAGCTGAGTTGTCTAAGAGAGGACATTCGATAGACATATATACCAAGGCCCATCAACCGCAGCATGGGCCGGCTATAAACCTGGGTCAGAACGTCAGGATTATCCACCTCGACACCGGTGTTGACGAAGACATGCCCAAAATAGCCATATATGACTATATTCAAAAGCTTGCCAACGTCGCCGAGAATTTCAGAAAGTATAGTCAGCTCCAATATGACCTGATTCATAGCCACTACTGGCTGTCAGGCTTGATAGGCAAGGAGTTACAGACACTATGGCATGTGCCTCATGCCACGATGTTCCATACACTCGGCGCCATAAAAAACAGCCTGGGCATCGGGGAACGCGAGCCCGAACTGCGGATAGAAAGTGAGAAAGAGGTAATAAGCACCGTCGACCGAATCATCGCTTCCACCACTAGAGAGTCGAAAGAGCTAGTTAGGCTTTACAGCGCTTCTCAGGAGAAGATTACGGTCATCCCTTGCGGCGTTAACCTGAACTTATTCAAACCGGTGGACAAGGAAATAGCCAGGAGAGAACTGGGTCTTGACCATCAAAAGGTAATACTTTTTGTGGGCAGAATGGACCCGCTGAAAGGTCTGGAACAGCTGCTCGCGGCCATGACCTATATGGACGGCAAAAAACCGCCGCTACTTATGATTGTCGGCGGCGACGGCTATAGTCGGGTGCAAGTAGAGGAATTAAAGCGTCTGGCTGAGGAGTTGAATGCCCGGGACCGGGTCAAATTTGTCGGCCCCATTGCCCAGAGCCAGCTGCCTCTCTTTTACAGCGCTGCCGACGTCTGCGTCATACCTTCATATTATGAGAGCTTCGGCATGGTGGCACTGGAATCACTGGCCTGTGGTACACCTATAGTGGCCACCAACGTCGGCGGAATGAAGAACATCATCCGTAACGATGAGATGGGACGTATAACCGGTGATAACTCTCCGCAGAGCCTGGCTGGCGAGATATCGGAGCTTATCCGGCTGCCGGACGACGAAGCACAAATCAAAATAAGGCGCGACACCGTAGCCGAATTCAGCTGGGCTGCCATCGCCGATAAGATAATCGACGAATATTACAGACTTATCGATGGCTGATATATAATTATATACATAGCCCTCGGAAAAGGGGGAAAAATGAAGGCAGCAGTATTTTATGGAGCCAAGGATTTCAGGGTAGAAGACGTCGAAGTCCCCAAAATTGAGCCGACCGATGTTTTAATCAGGGTCAAGGCATGCGGTATCTGCGGCTCTGACGTTCATACGTTCAAGAAAGGCATTTTCGCCCGTCCCGGCTTTGTCATGGGCCACGAATTTTCAGGCGAGGTGGCGGAAGTGGGTAAAAAAGTCAAAGGTATAAAAATCGGCGATCGTGTGGTGGCCTTGATAGCTCCGACTCATGTAGCTCCCCAGGGCTGCGGACAATGTTTCTGGTGTATCCGGGGACAGTCGCAGTGGTGCCGGACTGTTGCTCATAAGCCATGCGGCGAATGTGACTACTGCAAGTCAGGCAGATTCTGGATGTGTGACGGCATGCAGCGGCATATGTTAATCGGCTATGGCAGAAACGGTGCCTATGCCGAATACGTGTTTGTTCCTGACGCAGTACTGGACAAAAACGTATTTAAGATACCCGACTCGATGAGCTGGGAAGAGGCCGCTCTCATCGAACCACTCTGGGGAGGCTACCGCTGGGTGATGATGGCCAACCCTAAACCTCACGAGACAGCCGTAGTCACCGGCCTCGGCGCCATCGGTCTATCAGTAATGCTGGTGCTCAAACAGTTCGTAGCCAGGGTTATCGTTTCCGAAGTCTCTCAAAAGCGTTTACAGCTGGCCAAAGAGTTGGGTGCCGACGTCATCATAGATGCCTCTAAGGAGGACCCGCTTCAGAAAGTCATCGATATTACCGGCACCGGCCGCAGTTTTAGCGGCAAAGGCGGCGGCTGCGCCGATATCGTCATGGAATGTTCCGGCGTGCCCATCGCTTTACAGCAGGCCATCGAAATGACCAGAACCGGCGGCCGTATCGTCCTAGTCGGGGTGTTTGAAAACGAAGTCCCTCTAAATATTAATCACATAATTCACAAGCAGCTTTCCCTTATAAGCTCATACAGCAAGGGGCAGAAACCGATAGGTGAGGAAATTAAAGCGGCGATTGAGCTTATCTCCAGCGGCAAGGTGAACGCCAAACCCCTCATCTCGCACGTATTCCCGCTGGACAAAATAATGGAAGCCTTTAAGGTTCAGATTGATCCGGAACAGTCAATAAAGGTGATAGTAAAGCCGTAGGCGCTGGATTCACCAGGCTCATCTGCCCGTCAAATCCATACCAATGTAATTAGTACTACTCCATCCCTGGTACCATAGTGTGCATAAAATAAGTACGTATGTTGGGTTCACTGCATCATATAAGGCTATATACTGTAGGCAGAGAAGCAAAATATGAGATTAGAGGAAGGAACATAGAACGTGTCTTTACAGCTCTCGCCGCGACCAAGTGGCATCCCGGATGCCGATGCCAGACTTAAGCAGGTAAAGGTATTGGTCTGCACCGAGACCTGTATCTTTACAGGATATGCGTATTGCGGGAACCATCAACGTCTTTTGGATATACTTAATCAAAGCACCCTGGCCAATTCGACGCAATCGGGAAAGGACTTCTTACCGTTGACACAGGTTGAGGTATCCTTGCCCAAGGGAGAAAAGAAAATCACACCAGAAACCTATGTCAAGAAGTCCAGCATACTGTTTGTGGGCGAGATAAACGAAGGGCAAACTACGATTTCGCAAATTAAAGATCGACCCATGTTCTACCCCATGAGGCCTAAGGTTCCCATGGCGGCTGAAATACACATGCCGCTATATATACTGAGAGGCCAGATGTACGGTGAATCCTGGCACCAAATATTGGATATCGTAGATCGGGCCGACAATTTTTTAGCTCTGACGAATGCCGAGGTATTTCGGATACTGGATCACGCTGCGTCAAGGTTTGATTTTGCAGCGGTTAACCGCGACAAAATAGTTTATGTCGGCGAGCCAACCAACCCAACTGAATCACTGTTTCCGGAAAATTAGCCCAGCCCAGGACTTAGAAACCTCATTTAGCAAATCGCCTTTTCTCAGTCATTTACGACCTGATATTCACGCATAGCAATGCCACAGGTGTAAAAACGCGTTTACCTGCCTTGACAATTACTTATGATGTAAGCATACTACCTTTTTTATTCTATATAAACAGGCCAAAACATAGACTTGCTAAAAAATCGACGTCCACCAGCTATCGTTGAAAAACGGGAGGCGTGCATCGACGGGCAAGCCGTAGCTTACATGCTCAGGCGAAGCTTCAAGGCACGGCGCGTCCGGCTCGAGGTGAGCCAGCGGACCGGGCTTACCGTTATCATACCCCGTGCCTACGATATCAGCAGGCTTTCCGGACTTCTGAAATCGAAGGAACGATGGATAGCGAGAAGCCTGGAAAAATTCAGCCAGCCTCGGTCAAGTGCCGCCCCACGAAAACTAAAAAGCGGCGACACCGTACCCTATCTAGGCGGCGAACTGGAACTGGTGAAGCGGGAAAACCACAATGGCGACAGCATAGTCTTGGAAGGAAACAAACTGGCGGTAAGCCCCAATTTATTCGACAACGGCCTACTGGAGTCGGAGCTGGAGCGGTGGTACCGGACGGAGGCAGTCATGCTGATAACCGAAACTGCGGACAGGTTTAGCTCAGAGATGGGCATCGACTATAAGAAAATCGTCATTCGAGGTCAAAAGACGCGCTGGGGAAGCTGTTCACGCAAGAAAAACCTTAGCTTCAACTGGAAGTTGATAATGGCGCCTGAGCCCGTTATCGAATATGTCGTCATCCACGAGATTCTTCACCTCAAAGAGATGAACCATTCCCAGAGGTTCTGGGAGCTGGTAGCCCGATACTGCCCGGGGTGGCGGGAGCACAAGAAGTGGCTCAAGCAGCACGAGTCTGACCTTACCGCCAGACTATGCACCTCGTCTCCACTGCCTGTTCCTCATCAGTTCCCTCTAATATAGTTTTCACGACAGCTATTCTTTACGATTCGCGATTTATTTTTTCCAGTTTTCACATAATTTGCGATTTTTCTTCACAATATCTTCATATTTCCCTGTTATTATTTGCTGTTATGACAGGGGGCCGCCACAGAAAATATTTGGGGCAGTAAAGAAGGAGGACTAATAAAAATGGTTTATTTCAGTATTTATTGCGACCCTGTACCCGGGCAGGAGGAGGAACTAGACCGGTTCATTGTAGATAAAGCGAAGAAGTTCTGGACCACCCAGACTGGCGTTAAAGGCTACCACGTTTATGCAGATAAACTGGTGGGCTGGCCGGAAAGGACTATCATGATAGAGCTGCAGGACCTGAGCAACCTACAGCGCATTCTCGATAGCGCCGAGCATAAACGCATGCGTCGCGAGTTCATGACTAATATTGCTCGCGCGGAGAGCCAGATCCAGGATGTCATAGTCTGAACCCCACAGATTAAGGCGGTCCCCCTCCGTTTCACGACTTAACAGATCTTCAGCTTAATCTTTTCTCGTACCAAACGGTTTCGCGGCACAAATGAAACCCAAGCGAGCTATAAAGGGTAACCGCTGCCACGTTCTCAGTATCCACCGTTATGTCGATCAGCTCACGGCCCTGCTTCCTTAGATGCAACAAACCCATCAATAGAAGTTGCCTACCCAGCCCCCGGCCCCGATACCGTCTGTCGACACCCAGCATATAGACGCGCCCTTTAAGCTTGCCAGTAGAGGGTTCGCGACCACACCTTGATTCAGTCCAGCAGTAGCCTATGACTTCGCTTTTGTCCAGCGCCAGAATAACATCTTCCGGGCAGTTGTTTCTCACCTTAAGCTGCCAGGCGGTATCTTCAACCGAGTTCGGATTATAGCCCCAGGTGCCGGCAAAACAGCGGTTCTGAATATCGGACAGCACCTCCTCATCGCCGTCTTTGAAATAGCGGTGCTCCGACTCCATGCGGCCGGCACTGTCGAGATCGATATCGGAAATGTTCAACTGCATGTCGCAAAAACGCCGGACCGGTTTAAATCCCAGATTTGACGCAACCTCAGCCGAAGTTGTTTCCAGCGAGGGGATACTCAGGTGAGCTAGGCCGGCTCCCAGCTGATTTGACCTCTTTAATGCCGGTCTTATAAGCACGGGTAGTACCGCCGGCAGATTTTGTGAGGGACTGACCGCATAATCGAGCACGGCTCGGTTTATGCCCAGTTCCGGCAGCACGTTGACGAAGCCGGCGGCAACGCCGTTCGCCTCGGCAAAGAAGAGGTTTTGGTCTACTCGGTAGCCGGGCTTGCTCAGTAGATGGGCAAAGACCGCACCTTCTTTTAGCCGTTCATAGGCGGCGGCATCGCCGGTGTCCCACGGCCGGCAGTTCCTGACTCTTAGTTTGTCGGGCATATATACGTTGCAATTTTATCAGGGCAGGTAGTATCATACAATTTCATATCGGTACCATAGCTCCGGAGGCTTGAAACATGGCAAAAAAATACTACGCCATGGTAGTTACATCCCACGCCGACGATGCCGAATACGGTGTAGCCGGCACCGTGGTTAAATGGGTTCGCGACGGTAAAAAAGTCGTTTATGTGGTCTGCACCAATGGCAACAAAGGCACCGATGACCCCAAGATTAAACCTGAGAAGCTTTCCGAAGTTCGAGAGAAGGAACAGCTGGCCGCAGCCAAGACGGCCGGCGTAGACGAGGTCGTATTCCTGCGCCATGACGACCAGGCTCTGGAAGACACGCCCGAATTCCGCAAGGAAATCGTCCGCCTGATTAGAATTTACAAGCCCGATGTCGTCGCCACCACCGACCCATACCGACGTTACATCTGGCACCGCGACCACCGCATCACCGGGCAGGTGGTGCTGGATGCCGTTTTCCCCTACGCCCGCGACCGGCTAGCGTATCCGGACCTGCTAGAACAGGGGCTGGAAGCTCACAAAGTCAAAGAGGTCCTGCTCTGGGGCTCTGAAGAGCCGAATTACTTCAGCGACATTACCGATACTTTTGAGACAAAGATGGCCGCGCTGCGCTGCCACCACAGCCAGGTGGGGCATTTCCCCCGCGAATGGGGAGATTTTATGAAGAAACGATACGAGGGCTTTGCCAAAGGTAAAGGTTTCAAGCTGGCAGAAGCATTTTACCGCGTTGAAATCTGGTGGTAGACCTCTAGGATGATAGCCATAGCACATCCCCGCATAAGCCGGGTTCATGCCGCCTCCAATTGAAGTGAGCGAACTCCTTCTTTTCCTTGCCCAGCACCGTCGGCTCGCCGTGCCCGGGATATACCTGGGTATTGTCAGACAGGATAAAGAGCTTATTCTGAATGGTCTTCACAATTTGTTTGAAGTCGTCGGGCGTGCCCGTCTTTCCCGGCCCGCCGGGGAAAATAGTATCTCCTGATATCAAATATTTGCGCAATAAAAAGCACAAACTTCCGGGTGTATGCCCTGGCGTATGCAGCACCTTAATGCTTAGCCTGCCGAACTCTATGGTATCACCGTCCTTAAGTTCCATATCCGGCTTGAGCGCCAGCCTGGAGGCGTCTGCAGCATGAAGCGCCACCGGTATTTTTAACTTCGACTTTAGCTCTTCCAGCGCGCCTATGTGGTCGATGTGGTTATGTGTCAGCAAGATGTACTTCGGGGTAGTATCCCCTAGCTGCTTTAATATCTCGTCGGCTTTATCCGGGGCGTCTACCAGCACGCTGTTGCCGGTTGCGTGGCAGGCAATGATATAAGCATTGGTGCCCCATGGTCCTAGTTCCATCCTAGTTATTTTAACGGCACTGTCCTCTACCATAATTTTCATAGCCGCACCCCAATATTAGTCCGATTTATACTGTAAGTAATGTCACGCCACAGGCGTTCTTGCCATGAAGTCCAATATATTCTTGGCTACCTCTTCCCCCTTCTCCTCTTGCAGAAAGTGCCCGGTATCCTTAATAACAATCTCCGGCTGTTCCTTGGCTGAAGGTATTAGTGAGCGGAAAAATTTGTCGCCGCCCGCGGTAACAGGGTCTTTATCCGAAAACATGACCAGGGCCGGTTTGGTCCATTTGGAAAGAACCTCCCGGGCATGCCGCATCTCGCCGGAAGCCGGGTCGTCGGGGCTAATGGGTACCAGTAACGGCCACTTCGCAGCTCCAGCCTTATATGAGATGTCTGGAAATGGTGCTTCATAGGCGGCGAAGACTTCCTTCGTTATCTTCTCGGGATGAGCCACGGCGCGGAGTATCGACTGCCCGATTGGCAAGTCAGGATTGTTTTCAGCAAATTTACGCCACTCCATGAAAGCTTCGCTGAGTTTTGATTTCCCCGTTGGCAGGCCGGTATTCATGATAACCAGCCGGGTAAAACGTTCCGGCATATCAGCCACCACCGGCAGACCAATCAAGCCACCCCAGTCCTGTACCACAACCGTTATTTTCTTCAGTTTCAACGCCCGGATAAAGGCGGCCAGGGTCTCCTCGTGCATTTGAACTGTATAAACATCACGCTCGGTGAATTTGTCAGACCGACCGAAGCCAATGAAGTCCATAGCTATAACGCGATGCTTGACGGACATGACCTTAATCATCTTACGGTATAGAAAGGACCATGATGGTTCTCCATGCAGGCACAGTATAGTCTCTCCTTTGCCTTCGTCCACATAATGTACACGCACTCCCTTGATATCTACATAGTGAGGCGCGTAAGGGAAATCGGGCAACGCTGTAAAGCGTTCGTCGGGTGTTCTTACTACAGACATTATTCTTCTTCCTCTTTTATAGCTGCTTGTAGCGGACGCAGCAGAATTTCAGAAAGCGGTATGCGCGGGCGTGGTGGCGGAACGTTATCAGTATAACCTACAGGCAGCACGGCAGCAACCACTAAGGTCTTGGGCAGGTTGAACAGGGCGTGTATTTCACCTTCTCCACCCAGTGCGCCTACCCAGCAGCAACCAAGCCCCAGGGCTGTAGCGGTCAGTACCATATGCTCAATAGCAATATAGGTGCCGGCCACAGCCGGGGCCACGAAAAGTTTTAAATCGGAGGCGGGCAGATTCAATAGAGAAGCCCGAAACTCGGGGTCGGCAAAACGGCCGGACAATGTTCTGGTAACTCCATAGTCGATTAGTTCCTGTGAGCGTTTCTGCCTTGAGGCTTGCGAGTAAGCGGTCAAATCGGCGCCGCAGACAAAGACCACCGGCGCCTGTTCGATGAACGCCTGGTCCCAGCATATCTTACGCAGCTTTGCTCTTTCCTCCGGGTCGGTGACCACCAGGAAACGCCACGGCTGCCGATTGCCGCCCGAGGGAGCCAGCCGCGCCGCCTCCAGTATCTCATTGATCATTTCCCGCGGCACTGGCTTATCCAAAAACTTTCGTATACTTCTTCGCTGTCGTACAGCCTCTCCAACCGTTAACATGATGCCCGCCTTTCCAGGTTCACTAACCCTTCTCGACTATAATTCAAAACGTATCACCTGGGCGATAGGTTCATGTCCATAAAACACACGGTGAACGGCAAGTGCTCGAAGTTCTTGGTTCCTGTCTCTCTGAAGCCAAGCTTTTTATACCAGTTCTTTAAAATTGTACTCTCGTTTATCATGTCCAGGAAGACTTATTAACCGCCCTGTTTTTTAACAGATCCGACCACGAATTCCACTAGCTTTTTCCCATGACCCTGGTGCCTGTATTCGGGCAGCACGGCCAGCTTGTCCAGATAGTAAACTCTGTCATCAGCTTTTTCAACGGCAAGGAAACCGACCTGCTTATTATATAAGAACAGACCGAAGAGCTCTGCCTTCCCCTTCAGTTCCAGCAGTCTATCCAGTGTGATGAGCGATGGATGCGTGGGGCAGTTGTCTTTATTCAGCCCGAATTCAAGCGCCACGGTCTTAAAAGAGTCCCGTATCACCTTAAGGCTCTTCTCAAGGCCACGCCGACCGCTTATCTCTTTTACTTCTACCATCTTATCCCCATTATTATATCATCGAAACAGCCTCTCCCGATGAATCCCTATAACTTGATTTTGATTCCCCCTTTGAAAAGGGGGATTAGGGGGGATTTAAATCCCTCTCAATCTCCCTTTACTAAAGGGAGAAGAACATAATTCTATGCTATAATCTTAGGGAAACAACATGATGCGTTCCACAAAACTGGGCGAATTTTTCAACATACCTGTCCGGATGCACAACACATGGTACATAGCCGGATTTCTAATAGTTTTGACCCTGGTCATTATGCTACGCGGGTCTTATCCCTGGTGGCAGAACGTTATCCTGGGCGTAATTGCCGCCGTGCTCTTCTTCGGCTCCATTTGCGCCCGAGCTCTGGCCCAGTACGCCGTAGCCACCAGCAGGCATATGCCCGTTCAGAGCCTTACCCTTTACGTTTTCGGCGGCATGCCCCGGATAAGGGAACAGGATACCCGACCGGCCCCGCAGATACTTATGGCTGTAGTCGGCCCCCTGGCGAGTCTTGTCATCGCTGCCTTCTTCTTTGGCATCTTCTCCGTACTCACCGGCCTCGGCAGCTTCATGCTTGCCGACCTGCTGCAATGGCTCTTTTATTTCAACTTAATGATAGCCCTGTTCAACATTATTCCGGCTTTCCCGCTGGACGGAGGCTGGATTTTAAGGGCTATCTTGCAGGTGACCATGAAGAATTACGCCAAGGCAACACGAATTGCCACTTTGACGGGATGGATTATCGGCTTTGTAGTGATTGCCGCCGGCATCATGTTAGTTATCCTCGCCCGCAACTGGTTTTATACCGGTGTGGCCGTGGCTGCCCTCGGCTGGTTCTTGACGGATGCCGCCACGGTGAGTCGACGACAAACTCTTATACGCGACGCTCTCCGCGGCATGAAATCGCAGGACTTGATGACTGATGACTACACGCCCATAAAACAGCAGCTTACCTTCGCCCTCGTCCGCGACTATATAATAAACTCAGGACAGAACTGCTTTGTGGTCATTGAGGATGGCAAGCTGAAAGGAATCGTAACTCTGGGCGATACGCAGATACATCCGACGCAGTGGGAGACGACGCGCATCAGCGATATAATGACGCCCGCCGGGCTGCTCAAGACCGCCCCACCCGACCAGCCCGCCGTCGACCTGCTGGAAGAGATGGACGACTACGATATAGACCAGATACCGGTAATTCAGGATGACAAGCTGGTGGGCATGGTTACCCGGGAACGGTTTTCCAGGTTTCTTAAAGCCAGAGCTATTTTAAGAGCCTAGCCGGATTCCAAATCCTAATTTCTAAATCATAATCAGATTCGAATATCTAAATCCCAATTAAAATCGTGTAATCGGGAAACTCACTTTCTTGCTCTGAATCGCCAGAAGATGAGCAGGCTTTGCCGCGCCGGCTCCTGATCCTGTCCCACACTAAATACTTGCATTATGTCCCACCCCTCTCTCCACCGTTTATTTAACAAGGCATCCACGTTTTTCTTCCACTGTTCCTGATTGCCTTCCAGAATGCCCTGAAGCGATATAATACTTACTTCATACATGGGACTACCCCTAACTTTTTAAATAATCGCCTCTATTCTACCCTTTTATTTTAAGGTTGCACAGTATGAATCTCATTAATGACATTGCCCTGCCGGGCTTCCTGGCTATAAACTCTCCAATTAGCCTGGTACCAGCGGAACGGTCTCTCCGCGTGTGACGACACCGCTACCCTCAAGTCGCGAGGATTATCCGTCTCCCAGTCCGCCTCGTCTATAGCGGCCATCGGCGTGCCGGCTGCTATCTCGATTTCATAGTGGTCGCGCTGTTTCCCCTCGGGCAGCAATCCCTGCAGATAAATGTTCCAATTCACCTGTATATAGTTTTGCGGAGCGGCTCTGGTCCTCAGGTAAAGCCGGCAGTCGGCCGGGTTGTCAGGACTCAGCCAGCGCGCTTCCACAAGTTTGGTCAAAAACGGCGCCGACCTTTCCATGGTGACATCGAAGCGGCTCCTGAGCTGGTTCTCATAAGTCGCCGGGGAATACTCCACCGTATCCACCCACTCCTGCCATTTGGTGAGAGACGGGTTCCAATGCGTCTGATAACTTTTGTTGCCCAGCACGTCGCCGACTATATCCTGCCAGTAATCGGTCCCCAGCAGAAAGCCTGCCTTATGCTGCCAGTCGCCGGCCCTGGCGAGGACTGAGCACTGTACTGTGCCGCCGAAGATATAGTTCAGAATCTGGCCGGCCAGGGAATCGGCCACCTCCGGTATCTGAGAGAAGTCGCTGTGGCCGTGTTCGCCGTAATAAATCACGTCAGCGCCGTCGGCATATTGAGCCGACATCGGCAGCGCGCCGTCGTCCATATCCCTCGGATAAGGATCGAACCCGGCATAATCGAACTCCGTGCTCAGCGGTGCGTTTTCGCCCGATATAAAAGCCAGCCAGTGCTTGTGCTCGCCTACCCATTTACCATCTTCGGAGCTGTCATAGGTGCCCACCGAGGTGCAAACGCCGTGGTCAGGCTGTATCAGCCACCCCGCCCGGCAGAATGTGGTAAACGAGCTGTTGCCCACAAGCTGATAGTTATCCATGCTCTTAACCGGAGTATTTATGGTCACCACCATAGACGTCTTGTCGGCCAGGTTACCGACATTATGGGCTACGGCGTAGAGGGCTGACTTGCCGCCCATGCTGTGGCCGATGAATATCAGGTTTCCCCTGCCGGCAAAGTGCTTATCGATGGTGTTGGCAATGTTGCTTGCCCAGGTCTCCACATCAACGTCGCTGGGATAACAGCGGTTTATCATGTCGACCTTGACCTCTATTCCGGGATTAGACTGCTGGTAGGCAGCGATGTAATCCGGTATCTGCTCCAGAATGGAATCGGACAACAGCTGCGGCCCGCAGGGATTGCCGCCGGCGCCGTGAAGAAAGACAAAATTCAGCTCTTTAACGAAGGGACTGTTTGCCGCCGCGGTAGAGCCGGAAAATCCTAACTGAAGACATAGCGCGGCAGCTATGGCGATTGATAGAAATTTTGTAATCCTGCTAGTCATTGACATGATAGTGCCTGTAGTGCGGGCAGCACTAAGGATACCATACGTTTAAGGATATTTCACATTCGGGGAAATCCCTCTCAATCTCTCTTTACGAAAGGGAGAGGACAGATTACTTTGGCGGTTCTATAGGCTGGTGTTCAATCTCTGGAACGCCTGGCTTTCGATGTCCCGGCATCGCAAGATACTTCTCTGCACCTCGGCCAGAAACGCAGGCGGCCGTTTCAGGTCGTCCACAGCCTTGGCCATCAGCAAATTGAATTCATCGTTGATTTTATTCATGGCGCCAAGTGCTGCCGGTCCCTGCTCCTCGAACAGCCGGTTCTTTTCGAACATGAGCTCCCTCATCCTCCTCAGATTGGGCCAGGAATCGGGCAAAAACCCTACCGCAATCTGGCTCCAGAGCCCCGCCGACTGCCTCATCAGCTCCGCTACCTCTTTCAAGGTCGGCTTATTAATTATCGGGCTGGCTTCCTCCAGAAACCGGGCATACATATTCCGGAAGGCGCTGCCGCCGGTGCCGGCGATTTCGATATACATAAAGCCGTTCATTAAAGTACCTAAAAGATTCATACCCTTGAACTGCTCCGGCCACTTGACTACCATCTCGGCCCATTTCTGCATCCCCGGCAGACCGAAATTCTTTATCGGCGGCTTCAGCATATTATTACAGCAGTCAATTATGCCGTCCTTGATACCCCGGCTTAAGTCGCCGATTTTCGACGGATACTTTATCTTCAGCAGTCGATGTTTTGGCGGGAATGGAGGAAATTTCGAACCTCGAGCGCGGGCTAAATCGGATATGCTTACGGTCACCGGGTTCCGACTTCGGTCGTAGATGTTGACCGTATCCTTGACCTCATCCAGCCCGAAGACAACGCAGGAATGGCCGCCGAAATGAGCTTGCTCCGGCATGGCGAAATAAGGCAAGTAAGCCATATCCAGATAGACCATTGCCGGCTCGCCACTATCGAGCAGTGACTTGAGCTCATCATATCCCTTCTTGGCACTGGCTGTTTCGATTACGGTTACCTGGGCGCCGAACCTCTTGCCGGCGGCTACCGCGAACTCGGCAACTTTGCCGTTACGACCGCCGACAAACGGAGCCGGCATCAGCTTCATGTACCAGTAAATAAAACCGACACCGCCGCCCAGCCCCAGCAGCATTTCCTCGGACACGGAAAGCCCGTGGTAGTCCAGTACCCTCTTTAGTGCCGTCGTTTCACAGTGCTTGCCTATAAACGGAGTGAACTTCTCCAGCTTCGGTTTTTCTGTTGCCATCATTCACCTCTAACTTTTAACTTACCATATGGCGGGCACCAGCGCCTTCCGCTGCGGCGGATAATCGGCGAACTGCCTCTTGTACCACATATGATGCGCCCTGGCCCGCGGCGCCAGATTAGCCACCGTGAATACGGCAAATGCTAGGCCCGGCAGCGACCAGGTAGCTACCGCCCAGCCAACCCAGGTAACCATCTCGCCGAAGTAATTAGGGCATGAAATCCAGCGGTACAGGCCTCCATTGGGGATCTTGTAGCCGCTCTCACCCGGCTGACGCAGGCTGCGCAGGCTGTCATCCGCCCAGCGGTTGATGATAAAGCCGGCGATGAACAGTGCCGCACCGACGATAAACTGCGGCGTTATCAGCCAGGAGTTCGCATAGCCGCCGGACAGCGTGAACAGATACTGACCGTTAAGATAAGCATTGCCCATATTGAACAAAAAGCCCAGGCTGACTACGGTCACCGCCATGCCGCTGGCGCCGGCACGCCGGCTGAAAGGATAGACAAAAGCCCGGTGCACGTAGTGCGACTCCCATAGAACTAAAAAGGCAACCGCTGTTATGCTGATATATTTAATGCCCAGCACGAAGAATATCGCAAACAAAATAGACGACGGTGCTTCCATGATAACCCAGCCCAGCCTGTCCCCCATTTGCGGTCCCCATCGGCGACGGCTGTGCCGACCGTACGGCGCCACAATGAAGAACAGCGCCACGAAGATGACCGCTGCCAGCACGAACCAGCTAATCAGCAGGATATTAAAAAAGGCCGGCTCGCTCATGATTTTTCCAGGTAACCATTGGCATGGAACCATTTAAAAGTGTCGATGATTGTTTGCCGCAGCGGTCGAGGTTTGTATCCCAACTCGCGCGCCGCTTTTTCGTGGCTTACGTCCTGTCCGGTTCGCAGCGCCCTGATGGAGGCGCTGGTATACAGGGGCCGCTTTCCGGTCAGTTGGGCGAAGCCCGCTAAAAACGGCGCCCCCACAAAAGCCAGCCACCTGGGCATCACCAGCTTCGGCGCCGGCGTGCCCATGATTTCCTCCACCATAAACGCTAAATCGCACACCGAGGCGAAGTGTCCTGAAAGCAGGTATTTAGCACCAGCGGGCGCCCTTTTTTCGGCTGCCAGCGCGCCGGCAACGATGTCGCGCGCGTCCACCCAGTCGAAGCCGCCTCTAACCAGCGCCGGCATTTTGCCTCGCGCCAGGTTCAGCAAGGCTTCGCCCAGAAACGACGGCTCATAGTCGTAAGGCCCGATGACTGCCGTGGGGCTTATGATAACGGCGTCCAGGCCTTTCGAGATGGCAGCCTGCACTTCTGTCTCGCCGGCCGCCTTGGAGCGGTCGTAGGGCGGGCAGTTCCGCGGCTCCACCAGCGGACAGGATTCGTCGATGGGCTTGCCGATAGACTCCTGTATGAAGGCATGTATGGAACTGAAATGAACCAGGCGGCGCACGCCGCAGTCAAGGCACGCCTGGGCTACGTTCCTGGTGCCGGCGACGTTGATTGGCTCCAGCATCGGGTAGTCGTTCATGTTGAGCGAAATGCGCGCCGCCAGATGGTAAACGACGTCGGCGCCCTTGAACGCCTGGCGCAGAGACGACGGGTCGCAGACATCGCCGGGGACTATGTCCACGTCCAGGTTTTCCATTGCCCGGCGGTTCACGTGGTGCAGCGCCCGAACCTTACTGCCCTGAGCCAGCAGCGCACGTATCAAATTGGCGCCGATGTGCCCGCTGCCGCCGGTAACTACTGTTGTCATAGTTGAAGACTTTTAACTTTTAGCTAAAATATACCGGGGAGTTTAAGAGGGGCGCAGCCCCTCTTAAATAAAATCTATTCCCCCTCCCTTGACGGGAGAAAATTAGGGTGAGGGTGAAGAAAAATTAAATACAAAAAGGTGTTCTACCTTAAAACAAACGGAATAACGATGGCAATTAGCCCTGTAAACATTACGGTAAGCATGAAAAGATTGTACCTGGTCCTGTAATCGCTTAAAAGCGACGGGTCATAATAACCCTCCACGCCCTGGTCTTTATACATCTTCAGCAGCCCGGTCAGCAGCTTTTTCCTCATCAGCCTGCCTCTAATCAATCCAATTTCGGCCACAAAATTTATCACTATTATCAGGGCCACGAAGGTAAACATCACAATGGTGTTGGTTGCCGTTGACTCCCCGGAGGCAATACCCGAATTAATGCCCAGGGTGATGAGGTTCAGAATAATTGCCGTCAGCACGAAAATGGTGTCCGTACGTGTATTGGCGCCGAGTTCGCTGATAATATGCTCGTGTACTCTCTCGATCATGCTCCCTCCCTTTTTACGAATAGGCATTCTATGGCTCCTCCCGACCGAATCGCATAAATATGAGGACAAACCCGGCAATTAGCAAAGCGCCTATCCCGGCCCCCACCCACACCCAGAACGGCGACGACGATTGCACTTTCACACGAATGTCGGCCACCTGAGTCGTTTCGTTTGATTGGGCTAATAAAGCCACGGTATATTCACGCTTCGCGGCATCGCTAGCTGGCCTGAGTAGGACATCAACCACCTGAGCACTGCCCGGCTCCAGGGTTCCTATGACCGCCGGGCTGAACTCGACGGTCAAGTCCTGCGGCGCCTCAGCGGACAGCCTGATATTTGTCAGCTCTTTACTGCCGTTGTTACCGACCTCCAGAAATACGGTCTTCTCCTGGCCCGCGGTTATGACGTTATAATAGCCGTCGGCAAATATTGTTAAAGACAGGTAGGGCATCTTGCCCACTTGAGCCAGTACAGAAAAGGGCCACAGGACTGCCGCCAGTTCAACTACCAGCAGCGGTATCCAGCAGATCTTCTGCCTTATTCCCATAAGCGTGATTTTTATTATCTGCCCAACATACCGCCGATAGTCTGAAGCAGTGTATTAGCCACCAGCGAGCCGGACTGCGACCGGTGCGAATTATTGGCCATGGCGCTATTAGACACCACCGCATTGACAATGGCCTCGATGTTACTGCCGCCGCGTGCCTTGGTGCCCATGAAAGCCATGCCCGCCTGCAGCAGGTCTCCCATATCCAGACCCTGGTCTTGCTGCTGTTGAGCCTGCTGTTGCTGCTGTCCGCCGCCCAGCAAGCTGCCCAGCAGGCCGCCAAGTCCGCCGCCGCTCTGCTGTTGCTGCACTTGCTGTGCCGGCTGCCCGCCGCCCATCAGCGACTGGATTAAGGTCATGGCATTACCCTGATTGACCTGTTGTCCCTGGAACTCTTTTGAAGCTTGAGCCAGGCCGTTGGCATATACCTGAGCCGAGCCGTTCTTGCGCTGGCGCAACAGCTGGCTGGCATAAGCCAGCTGGTCAGCCGGGTCGGCGTCTGCTTTTTCCTTCATAGCCTGGGTAATTACCTCGAAGGTATCGACCATGTTATCGCCATGGTCGTGGTTTTCCTCGTCGGCGGCATTCAACTTTTTCTTGTTCTTCTGCAGTGTGCCCGTGACCGCCTGAAACAGGCTGCCCAGATCGAGTGATTTTTGCTCCATCTCACCCTCCTTTGATAACGGATTTTTAAAGGAGGCTGATAACTGACCTCGTGCCCCCATCCGTTTATTTGCGGAATCATTATATATCAGTCAAGCAATAAAAGGAATATGGCCCTTTTCACGATCATCCTGAGTCTTGATAGGTGGGGAGTTTAAGAGGGGCGCAGCCCCTCTTAGAACAAAACAATCCCCTCTCCCGCCGGATGGCGGGGTGGGCAGGCATCCAGCGAGGATTTACTCCCGCTGGGATATGGGGAGAGGGCAGGGTGATGGTGAATCAAAAATTAACTCTTTCATATATAATACAACCAGGAGGTGCAGCTTGACCTGGCAAGAACTTCTAGGGTTTGGCGGCGGGTTATTAATAACCCTGGGTATAATTCCACAGGTGTGGCGTCTGTTTGCGCTCAAGAGTGCGCGTGAGATAAGCCTATCGTTCGCCCTGCTCTTTCTATTGGGTGCTGCCTGCTGGCTGGCATATGGCGTTTCTTTAAAATTGTGGCCGGTCATATTGTGGAATGCCATATCACTGGCTCTTATGTGTATGATGCTGTTTGCCAAGTTGAAGTATGGGGGTAATTGAAACGTAACCGCTTATGCTGCGGAGGTGTCTGAGAGGGGCGCCAATTTTCACACAATTATTCTACTTTCTTCATAGTATCCTCACATTCATCTGCTATCCTGTACAATCATAGGTCGAGAAATTGCGAAATCTAGGAAAGGAGGCAGCCATGTTAATACGAGATATAATGACAACTAATGTGGTTTCTATACCGAGCACCATGTCCCTGGCTGAAGCCAGGAGAAAAATTAATGCTTGCCAGATAAAACATCTGCCGGTAGTAGATAAGGAAAAATTGGTTGGCATAGTCACCAGGCGTACCCTGGATAAGGCTGGTCCCTCGGCACTAACTACTTTCAGCAAGCAGGAGCTCAATTACCTGTTAAACAGGTTAACTGTCAAAGAAGTCATGAGTAAAGACCTGGTAACCATTTCTCCTGATGCTACTGTAGAGGAAGCGGTGGCTTTGGCCCGGCTTAACAAGACGAGGTCATTCCTGGTTATAGACAATAACCAGTTAATAGGTATAGTAACTGACAGTGACTTCTTTTACAAAGTGCTCAATCCTATGCTGGGCATAAACGAACTGAATACCAGAGTTCTGGTGCAATCCGGCGTGTAGATATCAGGTTTTAGGGACCTGCAAAATATCAGCGGGCTCGTGATAGCGGGCCCGCTGAACAATTATTCTGGGGGAAAATCCCCCTTGATCCCCCTTTTTCTAAGGGGGAAAATACAGGCAGGATGGGCGTGAAAAACCCCCTAAGTAACAGACTCCAGCACCTCTTGTATGGCTCTTTCCACTATTTGCAGGAATCTATCGTACTGCTCTAAATTCAATACCCCTTCCGCCAGAATTTTACCGATAGGTCTATCCATAATTTTAGCAATAATATACTGGCGCAGCGGGTCCATTAAATTAAGTGCCCAGAGCTCCCTGTCCGTTGGTGGTTCGATTATCTTCAGTTCCTCGGCCACTTTCAAATTCCACGGAAAACTCTTTTTTATATCCTTGATGTCCTCCTGGTCCTGCCAGGGAAACACCTCGGCCAGATAAATCTCATGCGTCTTGTGGTCGAACCTGAATATGCCCCTGTCGGTGACCACGGCTGACGGCCCGCCGCCGACCAGATTCGCCTTCTTCCTGGCGTCGGGACTGCCGTCCAGGAAGCCTGCCTCGGTCATATAGTCGACTTTTTTCACCCACTGCCTCGGGTTAAATTCCGCGGTAAATACTATTCTACCCGCCGATGATGCGATATCGCCGCCGCCACCGCTGCCGTTCATCTTAATATGTCGTCCGGTTATATAACTGACGTTTACATTTCCGTATATATCCATCTGGGCAAATCCCAGATAAGATACATCGATAAAGCCTGACTGCTGGTCTATGAACATATCAGGAAGGCCCTGATGGCACATAGCCATGACGCCTGCCGAGTTATCGGCCGGACTGATCAAGACTGAAACGCTGGCAAATCCCACGTAGCCTGCCTCGGCCACCAGTATAATATTTGGTGTATGGACCAGCTTGGCTATGGCACCGGCAAGGTCGGAGATGCCGATGCCGACGAACACGGTCTCTCTATCTTCCACTTCCCTTGACCCGGCGCAGGATACCAGCACGGGCGGTTCAAATCGCTTCTTCATGGCATCGAGCTGCCGCCGTGAATATTTCTCTCTGGTGGTATATAGATGTACCATTTTCACACCTCTCTTTTTTTATCAGCTTCACACTGGTAGATTGTTCAGCTTGTGCTCCGCTTTAGCCAGCCTGTCCAGTTTCTCCCAGCCTATCTTGTCGCAATATTCGAAATGGTTCTTGGGACCATAAATCCAATCATCGATCCACTTCAAAGCTCCGGCGCGAGTCTGCCTCTGCAGCAATTTGGACACGAAACTTAGTCCGTCAACCGCATAGGAGCCAAAGCAGCCGGAAGGATGGCAATTGAAGGGTAGGTGGACAACGGCATCGGTGCAAAAGGCCGGTATTACCGTCAGCGCCGGGTTCTCATATATCTTTTCCGTGGGCACGATTTCCTCAGCCATCAGCACTACATGTTTAGCCGCCCTGGCTTTCCAGTAATCGGTCCCTTTAAATCCCCATATCTGACCGTTTCCTCTCCGGTCGGCTCGCTGGACCGATATGAAGGCGACGTCCGGCTTGTAAGCCGGGATGAGCAGCAGCGGCTTGTTCTCAAACGGGTCATCTATGATCTTGATATCCTTATTATATCTGGGGATATCGGTGCCCAGCGACGAGCGGGTGGGCATGAAGGGGACATTGATGCCGCCGGCCATGAGTCTCAATGAGATTTCGAAATTCGTCCAGTCCACGAGCTTGACCCAGGGTGCATCGGACTTAACCTTATCTTTCGGCGTGGCTAAAACGCCGCCGGCCTCAAGTGGGCGCGGCACACCTTCCTTGAGGCAGCGCTCCAGCGCCGGCGTGCCTGAGATACCGCCCACCTGGCGCGTCATGTTGTAGGCTATATCTATCCTGTCAACCAGCCCCAGCTCCACCAGCAGGTCTATGCCCTCGTAATTTCCGCTCTCATCTATTATGGATAAATTCTTCTTCCCCTGACGAGCGATTTCCCGCATAATGGCTTCGGGCTGCCTGGTCATAACAAAACCGCCTATGCACAATGAGTCGCCGTCATGAAGAAATGTGGCTACTGCCTCCTCCTCGGTCATCAGCTTGCGCAACCGCTTCTTGTAATGCTGGTCCCTGGCTCTCTCCTCATAAGTTATTGTTTTTAACCCTTTTATTTCTGGGTCCATATTACCTCCTTTGCTGTAATAACCCCGTTTTCTCAACAGCCGATATTATACAAAGAATCGTACTCTGTCAATACAAATCACTTTTAATAAAAAGGTAAGCGGGGAGTTTAAGAGGGGCGCAGCTTTTACCAAACGTAAATCCCCCTTTTTCTAAGGGGGAAAACATCTCCCTTTCACAAAGGGAGATTAAGAGGGATTTTGTTCCCCGCTCATCCTGACCGTGTCGAAGGAAAATCTCTTCCCACTAGCACTACAGGCTGGGGTGAGGGTGAAAAAATCCTTCACCGAGAACTCGGTGTAAAAATATTCACATAAATAAACTGGTTATTATTAACGCCCTTGGCGAACAGATAGAGCCGGCTATTGAACACGGCTGGCGCCACCGGCACATCGGTTACGCCGCCGCCGCCGAACTCCGACCAGTTCGTCCAGGGGGACCAGGTAATCCAGCTATCGGTGCTATCGTACATATTCACATAGATGCGGTGGTAGCGCAGACCGATGAGGAACAGGAACAGCTTGTTATCGAAGGTAGTTGCGCTTACGGGGGCAGCGGTCACCAGGTTGCCCGGTATCGGTATCCAGCCGGTTAAATTGCCCTTTCCATACATATCGAAGAACACACGGTTGTCCTTGGTTTCCCTGGCGAAGACATGGATTTTGTCATTGAAAACGGCTGCCGCCAGAGCCACATCGGTGGTACGCCCGCCCGGCACCTCCGTCCAGCCGCTCAATAACGAGTCTTGCAACATATTAAACATTATGCGCCCATCCGTGCTCTTGGCGAAGATATAAAGGTTGCCTTGAAAAACTACCGGGGCTAAAGCGGCATCGGTGGTAAGTCCTCCCGGAAGTTCCGTCCAGCCGCTCCAGGTGGAGGCATCATACGTGTTGGAATAGACATGCTGGTCGCCCTCGCCCTTGGTGGCGAAAATATAAAGCTTAGCATCGAAGACGACCGCGGCCAGTGCCGCATCGGTGGTGAACCCGCCCGGCACCTCTGTCCAGCCGCCCCAGTTATTCGAGTTGTCCAATACATTGAAATAGACGCGCTTATCGTTGATGCCTTTGGCGAAGACGTAAAGCTTATCCTTGAAGGCAACCGCAGCTAATGCCGCGTCGGTGGTGGCGAAACCCGGAACTTGCGTCCAGCCGCTCCACTCTTCTGCCCGGGCCGCCGTCGATGTTATATTATCGCCGGGTGATTCAGTTGTCGGTATCTCTGTTATCGGCGGCACCACCGGTGGCGCTGCCTGTGGCGGCGGTTCCCGCGAAGGCCCCGTATACACCGAAACGCAGCCCGACAAAAAGAGTATGGCAATTCCGATTACCGGCAGCAGCTTTTTCATCATGCCTTATTATCCCAGATAATCTCCCGAATCTCCAAATACTTTTAAGCTTTTTACGTGAACTTTTGACCTTTGGCATTTAACTTTTGACCTGCGCGGAGTTGTCCGCAGGCAGCGCTTATGTCTGCACCCCTCTGCACGCGCTGAGTCACTTGAATTCCTGCCTCTTCCAGCACCTTGCGAAAATCGCGAATAGCCTTTCGCGGCCGCTTATAAACAACCAGCCCCTGGACAGGGTTATACGGAATCAAATTCACATGGCAGTTCATCCCCTGCAGCAGCCTTGCCAGCGCCTGTGCCTCTGCTATTCCGTCATTCACACCATCCAGCAGGCAATATTCGAAAGTTACCCGACGACCCGTAAGCCGCAGGTATTCCTGGCAGGAGCTGATGATTTCAGTCAGCCTGAACTTCATCCCGGGAACGAGCCGCCGGCGGAGCGAATCGGTAGCCGCGTGAAGTGACACTGCCAGTGTCACCTGCGTTTTCTCCTGTGCCAGCCGGCGTATGCCGGGAACGAAGCCCACGGTGCTCACCGTCAGATGCCGCATGGCCATGCCCAGCTCTTCGTTCAGCAGCCGGATAGCTTTTATAGTGGCTTTATAGTTGAGCAGCGGCTCTCCCATGCCCATAAACACGGCATGGTCCACGCGGCGGTTCCCTGCCGTTTCCTGGACAGCCAGCACCTGGTCGACGATTTCTCCGGCGGTCAGGTTGCGGCTGAAGCCGCCCATCCCGGTAGCGCAGAAAACGCAGCCCACCGGGCAGCCCACCTGCGTCGACAGACAGCAGCTAAACCGGTCCGCATACGGTATCCCCACCGTCTCCACCGTATCCCCTACTAATGAAGCTTCTTCCTTCGTAAAAGGAACACCTATAACCTCTCCCTTTGGCAAAGGGAGATTGAGAGGGATTTTATCAGTTTCACCCTCACCCTGACTCTCTCCCGTCGAGGGAGAGGGAATTAAATTCGAGCTGTCAGCCAGTTCTAAAAGGAGTTTTATCGACCCGTCCCGGCTCCGCTGCACTGCGACCGTTTCAGACCGTCCGACTTGGAATTCCCGGCTCAACCGTGCCCGCAGCTTATCCGGCAGGTTGGTCATCTCGTCGAAGGTGCGCACCCCGTGCTGATAGATCCAGACCGCCAGCTGCTGGCCACGGTAGGCCGGCTCGCCATGCTCCTGCACCAGCGCGCACAGCTCAGCGGTGTCCAATCCAAGGAGTGCTTTCATAGCAGGTAATTATGCCAGAGGCAGCAGAAGCAAACAAAACCTAATATCATACTGAGGGGAGTTTAAGAGGGGCGCAGCCGTTTTTATAAAACCACTATTCCCTCTCCCGCCGGGCGGAAGGGCGGGCAGGCATCCAATGAGGATTTATTCCCATTGGGATACGGGGAGAGGGATAGGGCAGGGTAGGGGTGAAAAAAACTAATCTTCTTTGCATTTCCGCCCCCTTTAGCGTATACTAGAAATGGTGGTTTCAGTTTAGGTTAACGCCTGTTTAGTTAAATTACATCATATTTACCAAACCGGATGACCCCAACTCTAACCAACTAATAATAAAGAGAGGAGTCATCCTATGAGTTATCAGGACAAGTCTATCCAGTGTACTGATTGTTCGGCTACCTTCACCTTCAGCACCGGTGAGCAGGAGTTCTACAAAGCCAGAGGCTATACCAATGAGCCCAAGCGCTGCCCCACATGCCGCCAGGCCAGGAAGTCAGAACGCAACGGTAACGGAAACGGCAGCTACATAAACAACAACTACACGGCTCGACGCCAGATGTTTGCTGCCACTTGCGCCGAATGCGGCAAGGATACCGAAGTACCCTTTGAACCGCGCGGCGATAAGCCCGTGTACTGCAGCGATTGCTACCGTAAAGTCAGACTGACCAGTTAGTACCGGTTCGAATTGGACACGTGCGGTTTATAAGCTATAGTTGAAATCAGGTGGTATATGTCGTTAGAAGTAAAGTTATATCAAGGTGAGTCCCAGGATGCTCTGCTGCGCCGCTTTCAGAAGCAGGTACAGCTTAGCGGCATCCTGCGTGAGGCTAAAGCCAAGAGCCGCTTCGTGTCCAATAGAGATGCCTACCGGGCAAAAGCCAAGAACAGCGCCCGGCGCCGACGGCAGCAGGCCAATAGAGGAGCGCGCTAGGTTTCCAGCATGAACATCTATGTGGGTAACTTACCGCTTGAGCTGACCGAAGATGAGCTCCGGAGGGAGTTTTCGGCATTCGGGCAGGTGAAATCCGTCAGCCTCATAAATGAGAAGTACACCGGCAGTAAACAGCCGCGGCTGTATGCCTTTGTTGAAATGGATTCAAAGGAGGAAGGCGAAGCCGCGGTTCTCAGCCTCGGAGGTAAGGAGATAGGTGGCCGGGTAATTGAAGTTATCTCGGCTCTTCCCCTTTCCAACGACAAGGAGAGGCTGTCCTTCAATCGCAGGAGAGGCAGACCGCATCACAAACTCCAAGGACACCAGGCCTAGCTTGAACCGGCTCTCGCCAGTTGGATACACCCCAGTAAAAATAACTATTCAAGGAGTTTTTGTATATTTTGAATCTTTATATAAATCCGCTTATACCTCTCCCTTGGCAAGAGAGGATTCATTTCTGACTATGTCCTCTCCCTTGACGGGAGAGGATTAAGGTGAGGGTAAAAAATATCTTATCCCACTTCCTTATAATAAGGTAGGGAGTTTAAGAGGGGCGCAGCCCCTCACAGAAATATATCTTCCTTTTAGAGCAGGGAGTTCTAAGAGGGGTGCAACCCCTCTTAGAAAGACTCTACTTCCTCTCCCTTGATGGGGGAGGGTCAGGGTGAGGGTGAATAAATAAAATAAATAACATTTAGAGGAATATAAATGAATTTCGACCAATTTAATCTAAATCCAGCCATAATGGCTGGCATACGGTCCCAGGGGTACACGACCCCTACACCGATCCAACTAAAAGCCATCCCTCCCATAATGCAGGGACGCGATGTCATCGGCCTGGCACAGACCGGCACCGGCAAGACCGCCGCCTTCGTCCTGCCCATATTGCAGCGTCTGCTGCAATCCCCCAGGGGGCGGGTCAATGCCCTCATAATCTCGCCCACGCGTGAGCTGGCCGAGCAGACCTGCGAGGCTATTACCGAGCTTGGCCGTCACACCGGACTGCGTAGCGTCGCCATTTACGGTGGTGTAGGCATGCAGCCTCAAACAGACGGCCTGCGCTGCGCTGAAATAGCCGTTGCCTGTCCCGGCCGCCTGCTGGACCACGTCTGGAAGGGCACCATCGACCTATCGCATGTGGAAGTCCTGGTTATCGATGAAGCCGACCGCATGTTTGACATGGGCTTTCTGCCCGACATCCGGAGTATTTTTAAGTGCCTGACTAAACCGCGCCAGACGCTCCTTTTCTCGGCCACCATGCCTGATGATATCCGGCGTCTGGTTAAAGAAGTCCTGCACCAGCCGGTTACAGTCCAAATCGGCCGCACGGTGCCGGCGCTCACGGTATCGCACGCGCTGTACCCGGTTGAGCAGCATCGCAAGACGGCGCTTCTTATAGAGCTTTTACGTCGCATTGAAACGGAGTCGGTACTCGTCTTTACGCGTACCAAACACCGCACCGAGCGCGTCATGCAGCAGCTCAAAAGAGCCGGCTTCAGGGCCAGCTCATTGCAGGGCGATCTGACTCAGGGCAGGCGTCAGGCCGCCATTGACGGCTTCCGTGACGGCTCGGTCAAAATTCTGGTGGCCACCGACATTGCCGCCCGCGGCATCGATGTTTTGAGCATTTCGCACGTCATCAATTACGACATGCCGGAGACCACGGATGCCTACACGCACCGCATCGGCCGCACCGGACGTGTTGAAAA
>Ga0153916_10000129_pt1 | contig 43862 bp, 37 predicted proteins | sample Opewatmetagenome_FD_109642 | JGI IMG/M metagenome (GOLD analysis project Ga0153916, IMG submission 109642) | Freshwater wetland microbial communities from Ohio, USA - Open water 3 Core 3 Depth 4 metaG | ecosystem: Environmental > Aquatic > Freshwater > Wetlands | place: USA: Ohio, Lake Erie...
GCTCGATCCGTCGCCGCGGATCGCGACGCTCGCCGACCGCGGCAGGCCACCGGGTCCCAGGATGGCGTCGAGGGCCGCGAAGCCGGTCCGGACGATCCGCTCGTCGGGATCCGAAACTGGCTCAGGTCTGGTTGCCGGTCCGGGAACCACGGCCGGGGTGGGCGCCAGGGCGAGGGCGCCTTCGGTGATCCGCGGAGCTGCCGCTCCCCAGCGAGCCTGGAGGCTCGCCACGGCTGCCGTCACGTCCGCGGAGAGGGTCGCCATCGGACGTCCAAGATAGAACATTTGTTCTATCGAATCAACTCCCGACTCCGACCCGATGTGGGCTTCGGCCCGGATGTCACTGTCAGGCGCGGACCTGTGACAAGTCCTTCGTGATGGCTCGCTCAGCCGACAGACCCCGCTGGATCCGAGCCTTGTCCACGCCCAGATACCCCGGGGATGTCTCTCCCAGAACCGGGCCGCGGAGCCCAGCAGCCGAGCACCTGGAACGTCGTGACCAGCGCGAGACAGCCGTCACCAACTCGTCATGCGGAGGGCCTAGCATCGCTCGCTACCATGCTGCCGATGCCCCAGCCCCCCGTCACGCCACTCCCCAGCCGGCCGATCCTGGTCGTCGATGACGATGCCAAGATCGTCCGGCTGGTGCGCACATACCTGGAGCGGGACGGCTTCCCGGTCGTGACGGCCGCCGACGGCCCGGCCGCGCTCGACGCCATCGAACGGCATCGACCCGCGCTCGTGGTCCTGGACCTGATGCTCCCCGAGCTGGACGGGCGGGCGGTGGTCCGGGCGGTCCGGCGCGACGACGAGGCGGCCGCCACGCCGATCCTCATCCTCTCGGCCCGCGGCTCGACCCTGGATCGGATCGCGGGACTCGAGGACGGCGCCGACGACTACCTGCCCAAGCCGTTCTCGCCCGCCGAGCTGGTCCTGCGGGTCAAGTCGATCCTGCGCCGGACGGTGCCTGCGGGCGGCCCCGATACCCCGACGTCGGGCCCCGCCGGGCTCGCCCCGATCAGCCGGCCGGCCATTCGCCATGCCGATCTGCTGGTCGACCCCGAACGCCACGAGGTGACCCGCGACGGCGAAGCCATCCCCCTGACTCGCGTCGAGTTCCGTCTCCTCCAGGCCATCCTCGAGGCGGACGGTCGGGTGCTCAGCCGGGATCAGCTGCTCGATGCCATCTACGGCCAGGACCAGGCCGACGTCCTCGACCGGACCGTCGACGTCCATATCGGGCGATTGCGCGACAAGCTCGGCGACGATGCCGACCGGCCGCGCTACGTGGCGACCGTTCGCGGGGTTGGCTATCGCGCCGCACCCTCCGGTGGCGCGACCCGGTCCGAAGCGGAGCCGACGTGATCGGTCGCGGCATCGCCGCCCGGATCGCCCTGGCCGCCCTCGTCTCGGCGGCCGCCGGCCTGGCCATCCTGGCCGTCGGCGTGACCGTCGTCGGCGCCGAGAGCTTCAAGACGCTCATGGCCGAGGCCGGCATCTCGGCCGATCACGCGCAGCGAATGTACGACCAGTCGGTCAGCACCGTGGTCGTCGCAGCGGTCATCGTGGCGGCGCTCGCCAGCATCGGCCTGGCCGTGCTCATGGCCCGGATGCTCGCCCGCCCGCTGGCCGAGGTCGGTGCTGCCGCCCGACGGGTCGCGGCCGGCGACTACGGCGCCAGGGTCCCGCGGCAGGGCCCCGAGGAGCTCGTCTCCCTGGCCGACTCGTTCAACCAGATGGCGGCCGGCCTCGAGCGGCAGGAGCAGATGCGTCGCGACTTCATCGTCAACGCCGCGCACGAGCTGCGGACCCCGCTGACCAACCTGCAGGGCTACCTGGAGGCGTTGCGCGACGGCGTCATCACCGCCGACCGGGCCACCTACGAGTCGCTCTGGGACGAGGCCGAACGCCTGGTGAGGCTGTCGCGTTCGCTCGATGCCCTGGCCGAGGGCGATGCCGGCGCCGCTCGACCCTCCGCGGTCGAGCTGGATCTCGCGGCGGCGATCCGGGCTGCCCTGGACCTCGTCCAGCCGACGCTCGAACGGGCAGGGCTCGAGCTCGTGGTCGACATCCCCGAGCGGCTTCCGGCACGGGCGAACCCGGACGCCCTCGCCCAGGTGCTGGGCAACCTGCTCTCGAACGCGGCGCGCTACACCCCGGCGGGCGGCACCGTGATCGTCCGGGCCGAGCGCCGGCCTGCCGACCTGCTCGTCTCGATCGCGAACAGCGGGGAGGGCATCGCGTCGGCCGACCTCGAGCGCGTGTTCGAACGCTTCTACCGGGTCGAGAAGTCGCGCGATCGGGCGCGCGGCGGCGCAGGCATCGGGCTGGCGATCGTCAAGCAGCTGGTCGAGGCGGACGGCGGCCAGGTCGGCGCCGAGTCGGCCGATGGCCAGACGCGGTTCTGGTTCAGTCTCCCGGCCTGACCGTCACGGCAGGCCGATCGCGACCATCCCGACCGCGACGCCGACGAGACCGAGCCATTGAACCGGCCGCAGCCGCTCGCCCAGGAGCGCGACGGCCACCAGGATCGTCACCGCCGGCCCGAACGACGAGGCGAGCCCGACCATCCACGTTGGGGCGCTCGACAACCCGATGGCGAAGGCGACGAGGCCGGTCACGTCCAGGCTGCCGGCCACGACCAGCATGGCTCCGACTCGGGGCCAGCGAACGGGATCCTGGGCGGGTCCCGGGTCAGAGGTTCGCCGACCGGCGCGGGCGACCGTGACGACAGCGGCGATCGAGATCGCTGCCGTCACCAGCCGCGACAGCAGCAGGACCTGGAGCCAATCGGCGGATTCGAGCGCAATGTCCATGGTGATCGCCATCAGCGCGAAGAGCACCAGGGCGACGACCGCGAAGAAGGCGCCCGGACCGGCGAACCGCGTGGCACGCAGGCCGCCATCGAACGCGACGCCGGTCAGGATCACCCCGATCGTGGCGATGGCCGCCCCGGTCGCCTGTGTGAGCGTGAGCGACTCGCCACGAACCAGGACGGCCAGGACGACCGTCAGGCCGCCGTACGCCGCGACCATCCCGCTGACGACGGAGATCGGCCCGATTCGCAGGCCCGTGAAATAGGCGAAATAGGCACCGGCCCCGATCAGCCCCAGCAGGCCGCAGGTCGTGAGGATGCCCGGCTCGGACGGGATCGCGATGCCCGAGGCGATGGCCGCCACGACCAGCAGCGCCGAACTGACGAGCTGCACACCGGCAGCCACCCGCAGGCTGCCGATCCGCCGGCTGGCGAGGGCGCTGGCGATGTCCATCGTGCCCCACGACAGCGCGGCGCCAAGTCCGGTCAGGAGTCCGAACGGCACTCAGGCAGCCTAGCCGTTCCGCTGGTCGACCGGCCCGGCGTCGCGTGCGCTGCGTCGTTCGAGCGGCGGGCCTGCCTATACTCGCCGGCATGGACGCTTCGGGGACCGCCGGCCCGTCTCCCGCCGTTGACGTCGAGACGATCCGGCTGCAGGCGGAGGAGCACCCTCTCATCGAGGACACGCCGCCCGCGTCACCCGCCGAGCACTGCCTGCGACTGGTCCACCTGCGAGCCTACGACGAGGCCGTGGCCCATGCGGCGGGGCGCGACGTCCTCGACGTTGGCTGCAATACGGGCTATGGGACGGTCCGGTTCCTGCCCGTCGCCCGGCGGGTCGTCGGCGTGGACGTTTCGGTCAGGGCGATCGAGGCGGCCCGGAGACGCGCACCGAGCGGGCAGCCGGATTTCATCTTGAGCAGCGGCTTCGCGTTGCCATTTCCGGACGATTCGTTCGACCTGGTGAGCAGCTTCCAGGTCCTGGAACACGTCCCGGATCCGATCGCCTACCTGCGGGAGACCGCGCGCGTGACGCGGCCCGGCGGGGAGGTGATCCTGGCGACGCCGAACGCTGCCATTCGTCTCGATCCGGGCATGACACCCTGGAACCGCTTCCACGTCCACGAATACGTCGCGGCGGAGCTCCGCGACCTCCTGGTCCGGGTCTTTCCACAGGTTCGGGTTCGAGGGTTGTTCGGGACACCCACGCTGTACGAGACGGAGATCCGCCGGGTCGACGCGGCGCGCCAACGGATCAGGCGCAAGAACGAGGCGGCGCGCCAGGCCGAGGCGCACCAGGCCGAGGCGCACAACGCGGCAACCCGCAGGGCGACGGGCAAGGTCGATCGAGCGGCCAGACCGCTCCCGATCCGAGTCGCCCGGCGGGTGCTGCCGTCAGCCATGCGGAGGTGGCTCCGGTCCACGGTGGCACCGACGCCGAGCCCGACCGTACGCTCGATACCGGAGGCGGCCCCACCACCGCAGCCGCCTCCGGGCACGCCGGAGATGGATCTCGCGAGCTTCCTCGAGTTCTCGGTGACCGACCTGTTCTATGCCGACACCGATCTCGACCGGGCCATGGATCTGCTGGCGATCTGCCAAGTGGGAGAACCCCTTCCCACAGCCTGATCGGCGGGACCGTCAACGGGTGCGTGCTACACTCTGCGACCGGTCCGGCGCCTCAGCGCGACCGCGCGACCCCGTGGGGATGTAGCTCAGCTGGAAGAGCACCGCGTTCGCATCGCGGGGGTCAGGGGTTCGAGTCCCCTCATCTCCACCAGTCTCCCTTCGTACCCGCGTCGGCCTTCTTCGCAGGCCACGCATCGGCGGGACCACCGCTGGATGATTGAGTCGGCCGGGACCCAACAGGAGGAGCGGACCGGGCTGTCCCGGCCGCAGACCACCGTTCAGCAAGACGCTCCCCGCCGAGCGGGAGTGCGCCCGCCTGGGCCTCTGAATGACAAACCTCCGTGCGGTCGAGCCCCGAAGGTGTATGGGGTCGGGGTCGGGGTCGGGGCCGAACGAGCGGCCCGTCCCGCTGAAATGGCATCTTGACTGTCGCGTTTCGGGTGATATGGTTCATGCGGCGAACAAACAAAGTCACGTTCTTGACCGCCGATCGCGACAACGTTGAGGACCACCCGTGGCGCGACCTCGCAATGGATCCGGGGCGTTAATCCGCGAATTGAATCGCTCCGCGATCCTCGCATTCATCTGGCAACGCGGGCCGATCGCCCGCGTCGAGATCGCCAAAGCGCTGGTGCTGAGTCCCGCGACGGTCACCGTCCTGACCAGGGACCTCGTCCAGGAAGGTCTGGTCCGAGAGGTCGCGCAAGCACCGTCGACCGGCGGTCGCCCGGGCATCCTGCTCGGTCTGGTGGCCGAAGTGGCGCACGCCCTCGGCGTCAAGATCTCCTCGCACAGACTGACCGCCGTCCGGGTCTCGCTCGATGGCGAACCCATCCAGTTCGCGGACCGTCCCTTCGACGCGTCGGCGCCCGATGCCGTGGATCGTCTCGTCGACGAGCTTGCCCTACTGGCGAACTCGGGTGGCCGCCAGTCTCGATTGCTCGGGATCGGACTCGGCGTTCCTGGCACCGTCGATCCACGACACGGTGGGACAGTCGAGTCACCGATCCTCGGTTGGCGCGCTCTCCCGCTGGCGGCTCGGGTCCAGGATCAACTGCAACTCCCGGTCATGGTCGACAACGACGTGAACACGCTCGCTGTGTCGGAGCGTCTTTACGGTCGGGGTCGCGCCGCCGAGAACTCGATCACCGTGACCATCGGGCTCGGCGTGGGGCTCGGCATCATCATCGGCGGCGAGCTCTATCGTGGCGCACTTGGCGGCGCCGGCGAGTTCGGACACGTCCGTGTCCTCGAGAATGGACCTTCGTGCTACTGCGGCGGCAGAGGCTGCCTTGAGACACTCGTATCGGATGCCGCGGTGACGGCCGCCGGCCATGAGATCGGCATCCTGGACGAGGGCGACGGCGTTGATCGGCTGCGGGAGCTCGCCGACGGCGGCAGCCGCGAAGCTCGCGAGATATACGCCCGAGCCGGCCGAACCCTTGGACGCGCCGTCGCAGGATTGGTGAACGTCCTCAGCCCCCAGCTCGTGCTCGTGAGTGGCGAAGGCACCCAAGCCTGGCCGCACCTCGAGGCAGCCTTCGAGGAGGCTTTCCGTGCCGATCTCTTCCCGCCCCTTGCCGGCGTGACGGTCGAGGTCGATCCCTGGGATGACGCCAAGTGGGCCCGCGGCGCCGCGGCGCTTGTCCTTCGAGCCACCTTCTCACCGCCCCTCTACGCGCACCAGCCGGATGACGCCGTCCGTGCCCGTTTGACCACTGTCGATGGCGCCGCATGACCTCGAGCCGTAGTAGGGGGACCGCGTACTGAGCATGCGTCGACCCCGTCGGACACGGCAACTGCCGGACTGAACAGAGGAGGATGGACTCGATGAAGCGAACATTGGCAGTGATCCTCGCGGGTGCGAGCATCGTGGTCAGCGCGTGCGGAACGGGCGCGTCGTCGCCGTCCGCGGCCGGTGCCACGCCGAGCACCGGAACGAGTGTGTCTGAGCCGCCTGCAAGTGCCAGTCAGGCCACCGCCGCTGATGAATGCGCCGGCGGCAAGGAAGCCAAGATCACGTTCTGGCACACGTACAACACCGACGGGCCGGAAACGAAGCAATTCGACGCCGTCGTCATCCCGGCCTTCGAGCGCAAGTGCCCGAACATCACCGTCGACGCCGTCGTCCAGCCCTACGACGGCCTTCACGACCAGCTCGTCACTGCGGTCGCGGGCGGCGGGTTGCCCGACGTCATGCGCATGGACATCATCTGGACGCCGGAGTTCGCGGCGCTCGGCGCCCTGGCCGAGCTCGACGGCATGCCCGGCTTCGATGACATCAAGGCCTCGGTCTTCCCAGGGCCCCTGGCGACCAACGCCTACAAGGGCAAGTACTACGGGGTCCCGCTCGACACCAACACGCAGGTCCTGATCTACAACACCGACCTCGTTCCGACCGCGCCCAAGACACTCGACGAGGTCAAGGCCGCGGCGACTGCGATGAAGGGCACCGACCAGTGGGGTCTCGGCCTCGGTGGCTCCGGTGGCTGGAACATCTTCCCCTGGTTCTGGACGGCCGGTGGCTCGGTGACCGATGACGCCTATACCAAGGCCTCGGGCTACCTCGATTCCGACGCGTCGATCGCCGCCCTCCAGTGGCTCGTCGACCTGAGGAACGAGGGTCTGCTCGGTCCGTCGGCGACTGGCGGCAAGCCCGATTCGTGGGGTGGCTTCCAGTCTGCGAAGTACGGCATGTTGTCCGATGGCCCGTGGTTCTTCCCGATCATCGGGAGCGCGATGGGCCCCAAGGTCGTTCCAGCCACGATCCCGACCGGGCCCGGCGGCTCCATCTCGGTCATCGGCGGTGAGAATCTCGTCACCTTCAAGAGCTCCCAGAACCAGGAAGCGGCCTGGGCATTCAGCCGGTTCATGCTCAGCGACGAGGCCCAGATGGACATGGCGGCAGTCGGACAGCTTCCAGTCACCGAGACTGCGGCAGCATCCAAGGCCGTCACGAACGTGGCGTACTACGCGCCCTTCATTGAGCAGCTCAAGACGGCGAAGCCCCGACCGGTTACCCCGGCCTGGGTCAAGATGGATCCGATCCTGACCGACGCCTTCGACGCCGCCCTGCGCGGCAAGAAGACAGCGGCCGAAGCGCTCCACGAAGCCGCCGCGCTCATCGACCCACTCCTGACCCAGTAGCAGGAGCGGTAACCGTGCCCGGCCGGGACGTCGGTGGACGTCTCCTCCTCCTCGACGCGCTCGGCCGGCGCCACGGCGGTACGTAGTGGAAACTCTCGCCGTGGCCGAATCGACCCGGGCTCACGCCATCCTTCGGCGTCGCGAGCGAAGCCGCAACCTTCGCCAGCTCCGAACGGCCTTGCCGTTCATGCTGCCGGGACTCGCGCTCGTTCTCGTCTTCGTCGTCTATCCGCTCGTGCGTGGGCTCCAGATGAGCCTGTATGACTGGAATCTCATGGTTCCGGCGGAGAGCACGTTCGTCGGGGCCAAGAACTACGTGCGGGCCCTGACCCAGGACCCCATCTTCTGGACCGCGACGAGGAATACGGTCCTCTACGCGATCATCACGGTACCGGCACAGATGGGGATCGGGCTCGGAGCCGCACTCCTGCTCAACGCCGCGATACGGGGGCGAGCCTTCTTCCGAGCCCTCTACTACCTGCCTGTCGTGACTTCGTGGCTCGCGGTCTCGTATGTCTTCGCCTATCTCTTCAGCGATGGTCCGGGGCCAATCAACCACCTGCTCGTGAACGTCCTTCACTTGGCTCCAAAGCCGATCGACTGGATCCATGACAGTTTCTTGAGCGCCGAGGTACCGATCAACCTTCTGGGCATCTGGAAGGGGATCGGCTGGAACATGGTCATCTTCCTGGCAGCGCTCCAGTCGATCCCGCGTGACCTTATCGAAGCCGCAGACGCCGACGGCGCCAAGCCGTTGCAGCGGTTCCGCTACATCACGCTCCCGCTGCTCCGGCCGACCGTCGCGTTCGTGAGCATCCTGCTGTTGATCGGGGCCTTCAATGTGTTCCTGTCGGTGTATCTGGTGACCGGCGGTGGCCCGCAGGGCTCGACCGAGGTCCTGCTCAGCTACATGTACAACCAGGCGTTCTCGTTCCTCGATTTCGGCTATGGAACGGCGATCGGCCTGCTGATGGGCGTCGCCGTCGTCATCCTCGGGTTCTTCCAGCGACGGCTCCTGCGCGGCTCGGTGGACTACTGACATGATCGGTTTCCGACAGTTCGCGACCCGTCAATCGAGCTCGGGAACGGGCCGCACGGGCCCCCGATGGTTCCGGCCGATGATCTACCTCCTGCTCGTCGGCGGCGCGGTCTTCATGACGCTGCCGTTCCTGTACATGTTCTCGACCGCGCTCAACCCAAACACCTTCGTCATGCCGGACCCGCCCACCCTCTTCCCCGAAAACGCCACGTTCGACAACTTCGTCAGGGCCTGGACTCAGTCGGGCTTCCAGAAATACGTCATCAACAGCGTGATCGTCTCGGGCGGCACGCTCCTGCTGACGTTCATCGTCGCGACGACGAGCGCCTACGCGTTCGCCCGCCTGCAGTTCCCGGGCAAGAACCTGATCTTCGCCTTCTATCTCATCACGATGATGATCCCGGACATGATCGCCCTGCTGCCCAAGTTCCAGGTCATGCACGACTTCGGCCTGGTGAACAACTGGATTGGCCTCTGGATCATCTACGTCTCGAACGCCGTGGCCTTCAACACGTTCCTGCTGCGCGGGTTCTTCGAGCAGTTACCGCGCGATCTCGAGGACGCCACGCAGATGGACGGCGGCGGCCGTTGGACGATCTTCTGGCGGATTCTGCTGCCCCTGTCAAAACCCGCGCTCGCCGCCCTCGGCGTCTTCACCTTCCTCGGCGCGTGGGACGACTTCTGGTGGGCCCGGATGCTGCTGCAGGACCCGAATTTGCGGACGTTGCCCATCGGCATCCAGCTGTTCTTCAACGCCCATGGCACCCAATGGTCCGTCGTGTTCGCCGCGACCACGATTGCGGTCATCCCGGAGATCGTCCTGTTCGTCGTGCTCCAGCGCTTCTTCGTCTCCGGGATGTATTCCGGCAGCGTCCGCGGATAGCCCCGCCGCACAGGAGTATCCCGCCCGCATGACCGACCTGTCCGTCTGGCCGAATCGAGCGCAACTGCGCCCCGGCCAGCCCCTGGAGTTGATCGTTCGTTCGAGTGAGCGGGGATCGGTTTCGATCCGCGTGCTCGATGGCAGCGACCTCGTCGCGGACCTCGAGGTCCCGGCCGGCGGCGGCGGGGACCCCGTCAGGATTGCCGTGCCGTCAGTCTCACGAGCTGGCTTCAGCATCGAGGCGACGACGACCAGTGCTCGATCCACCACGGCGATCGATGTCGCTCCGCATTGGTCGAGCGCGCCCCGATACGGGTTCTTCTCGGACTTCGGACCCGAGGAGCAGGAGGCTGACTCGGCGGCTCGGGCGGATGCGCTCCTCCGGCTCCATGTGAATGTCGTCCAGTTCTATGACTGGATGGCCTCGCATCACACCCTCGTGGCCGACCAGAATGAGTTCACCGACCCGCTCGGTCGACGCCTCTCGCATGCGGTCGCTCGACGCAAGGTCGACCTCGCCCATGCGCGGGGCATGGCCGCCCTCGGGTACGGAGCCCTGTACGGTGCCGAAGCCGACTTCTCGCTCCAGCGACCAGACTGGCTCCTGTACGACGGCCGGCGACAGCCGCTGACGCTCGCCGACCTCTTCTATCTGCAGGACTTCAGCACCGCTTCGCCGTGGCGTGCCTGGATCGAGGCGCAATACGACAACGCCGTCGACCAACTCGGCTTCGATGGCATCCATATCGACCAATACGGATTTCCGAAGCGCGCCCTATCGCGCGCGAGTGGAGCCTGGCTTGAGCTCGATATCGGTGCCGAGTTCCCGGGTTTCGTCCAAGAGGCCTGCCGTCGGATCCTGCAACGGCGCCCGGAGGGCGGCAGCATCTTCAACTGCGTGAATGCCTGGCCGCTCGACCGCATGCCCGCCGTGACCTTGGACGCGGCGACGTACATCGAGGTCTGGGAGCCCCATTCGCGCTACCGCGATCTCTACGAGCTCATTCGTCGCGCCCGGACCCTGCGCCCGGACAAGGCCGCCATCCTGGCTGCCTACTTGCTGCCCTTCAGCCCGGATCTGCCGCGCACGGCCGGGGCACTGACGGCGTACAAGCTCGCCTCCGCGGCGATCGGGGCGAGCGGTGGCTTCCACCTCATCGCCGGCGAGGGCAACGCCCTGCTCACCGAGGCGTATTACCCTCGCTATGGCCGGCTCGATGAGGACGAGGCCGAGGGCGTCCGCCGCTACGCCGACTTCGCGGTCCGCAACACCATCCGGCTGCACGATGTCAGTGCGACCGACATCGCCTGGACCCACGTTGGGCCGACCAATGATCTGATCACGCTCGATCATCCCTCACTCGGCTGGTACGGCGCGGGCGCCGTGGCGGACTCGCTCTGGGTGGTCGGTCGGGAGATCGGTCCGGTCACCGTGCTCCAACTGGTGAACCTTCATGGGCTCGTCTCGGACAGCTGGAACGTCGACCAGTCGAGCGTGCCCCTGCCGCTCGAGGGTGCCGAGCTGCGCGTCCGCGTGACGGGCGGCGTCAGCGGTCTGTGGTGGGACTCGCCGGATGACGCCGTGGGACACGCTCGATCCTTGCCTCACGAGGTCGTCGAGACATCGGAAGGGCGCTTTCTGGTGGCCCGTCTACCGCGTCTCGAGGTCTGGTCGAGCGTGTGGTGGAAACTCGAGGGTCCTGCACGAGGGGTGTCGGCGTGACGGGCGGGGTCGATGTGGGCCGTGTGCGGGCGATCGCCGCGCGGAGCATCGACGTCATCGCGACGAATCAGCACGCGGGTGGCGCCTACGTTGCCTCGCCGAACTTTCCCGTCTACCGGTTCAGTTGGTTGCGCGACGGGGCCTTCATCGCCGACGCGATGAGTCGGGCGGGCCGGATCGCCTCGGCCGAGGCGTTCTTCGGCTGGTGCTCGAAGGTCGTGTGCGACCGCCATGATCGCATCGAGTCCCTTGTCGCGCGCTGCCGGGCGGGTGAAACGATCGCCGCCGCGGAGTTTCTCCACACGCGCTTCACGGTGACTGGAGAGGAATCCGGGGAGGAATGGACCGATTTCCAGCTCGACGGCTACGGAGCCTGGCTGTGGGCGCTCGACGCCCATCAACGCCGGCACGGTCGAATCATCGCGCCATTCCTAGCCGGCGCAACGTTATCCGCTCGCTATATCGCCGCCTTCTGGGACCATCCGAGCTACGACTGGTGGGAGGAGCACCAGTACGAGCGACACAGCTCGACGCTGGCTGCCCTCTACGCGGGACTCTCGGCGGCATCGTCCTGGGAAGCCGTCGCCGGCGGCGAGCGCGAGGCGTTCGCCGCCACCGCTTCGACCATCCGCGACACGGTCCGTGCCGATGCCCGGCGCCTGGGTCACCTCCCCAAGTGGCTCGGAGGCGACAACGTCGACGGGAGCCTGCTGGCGGCCGGCGTGCCCTTCGGTCTCGTGGCGCCTGATGATCCGCTGATGACGGCGACGGTCGAGGCGGTCGAAGCGGCCCTCGTCGTTGATGGCGGCGTCTACCGCTATCTCGAGGACACCTACTACGGCGGCGGCCAGTGGCTGCTGCTTGCCGCATTTCTCGGCTGGCACCTGGCAACCATCGGCCGAACCGACGACGCCTGGACTGAGCTCACGTGGATCGCGCGGCAGGCGACAGCCGACGGCGACCTGCCCGAGCAGGTGCTCGAGCGGGTCCTCGCTCCTGACCGCGTCGACGAGTGGATCGGACGCTGGGGCCCGGTCGCGACGCCGCTGCTCTGGTCGCACGCGATGTTCCTGACGCTCGCTCTCGAACTGGGGGCTGTCAGGCCCGGCGACGTAGGGCCTTCCGATCGCCTTGGATGATTCAACCGCCCGCCATCCCCCGTGATCCGTCATCGTCCCTTCGGCGTCGGCCATCCATATCGGCTCGAACCGGATCAGCGAGTACCCGCTCGCCCGATCGAAGGCGAATCTGTCGAGCTCCGCGCGACGACGCGCCAGGACGCGGCCAACCTGTCGGTCGAACTGACGATCGATGGTCGAACGAGCATCTTGCCGCTCGAGAAGGTCCAGCGCGCAAGTCCGAATGGGGAGACCGGCGCTGGCCATCTCGATGCCGCGGCGACCCGCGAGGCCGCATCCGATCGCCAGGCGTGGTCCATCCGACTCGATCCGCAGACCGCAGGAACGCTCATCTCGTATCGCTTCATCAGCGAGGCGGGCCGCGAGCGGACCCGCCGATTCGAGGTCGTCGTCGCCTGCTGGTCGGCGAACGGTGGACGGTTGGCCGTGGACCATGTCGGTACCGGGGCCGATCGGCTCGATCCTGACAGCGTCGCCTGGCTGCGAGCCGATGGCGGACCGATCCGCGTCCGCTTCGCCCTCCGCCTGGCGGCCAACGAACACGTCGTCGGATTCGGCGAGCGCTTCGATCACCTCGATCAGCGCGGTCGCCGCCTGGATGTCGCGGTGTTCGAGCAGTACAAAGGCCAGGGGCCTCGCACGTACCTGCCGATGCCGTTCGCGATCGTCGTCGGCGGCGAGGGTTGGGGCTTCCACGTCCGGACCACGCGACGCAGCTGGTACGACGTCGGCGCAACGGACCCGACCCGCCTCTGGGTGGAGGTTGAGCTCGACCCGGACGAGCCGAACCCCGAGGTCAGTCTGGCGATCTACGACGGCCCGCCCGCTGACGTCCTGGCGGCGTTCTGGCACGAAACCGGCGAGCCACGGATGGCCCCCGAATGGGTTCTTCGACCATGGGCGAGCTCCAACGAGTGGAACACGGAGGCCCGCGTTCGCGCCGAGGTGCAGCGGAGTCTCGCCGAGGGCATCCCGGTCGGGACCGTGGTCATCGAGGCGTGGAGCGACGAGACCACCTTCGTGGCCTTCCGCGATGCCCGGTACCCCGTCCACGACGACGGGTCGCCCCATCGCCTGACCGACTTCAGGTTCTCGCCCGATGGCGCCTGGCCGGACCCCAAAGGCCTCGTTGAATGGCTCCACGGGCTTGGAATCCGGATCGTGCTGTGGCAGATCCCGTTACAGCGAGCGCGCCCGGCTCCAAGCGGTCAGGCGCGCGCAGACCGCGACACGATGGTCGCGCGCGGTTACGCGGTGCGAGATGGGAGCGGCCGTCCATACCGCAATCGCGGCTGGTGGTTCTCCGGGTCCCTGATGCCGGACTTCACGAATCCGGAGGCCAAGGAGTGGTGGCTTGCCAAGCGCCGCTACCTGGTGGAGGAGCTCGGGATCGACGGGTTCAAGACCGACGGCGGCGAGCACGCCTGGGGGCATGACCTGCGCTATGCCGACGGGAGCCGCGGCGACAGCTCGAACAACCGCTATCCAGTCCTCTACGCCGCGGCCTACCACGAGCTCATGACCGCGAGCGGCCGTGAGCCCGTGACGTTCAGCCGCGCCGGGTTCACGGGCGCGGCGCGCGTGCCGTGTCACTGGGCCGGCGACGAGGACTCGACCTGGGAAGCATTCCGTGCCTCGATCACTGCCGGGCTGACGGCCGGCGCCAGCGGCCTGATCTTCTGGGGCTGGGACATCGCAGGATTCTCAGGCGAGATTCCGACGGCCGAGCTCTACCAGCGCGCAGCCGCCATGGCCGCCTTCTGCCCGATCATGCAGTACCACTCGGAGTTCAACCACCACCGCCGTCCGTCAAACGACCGGACCCCCTGGAACGTCGCGGAACGCACCGGGGATCCAGGCGTCATCACCACCTTCCGGCGCTACGCCGTCCTTCGCGAGCGGCTCGTGCAGTACCTGGCCACCCAGGCCAGACGGTCCGTGGCATCGGGACGCCCGTTGATGCGCGCGCTCTGCTTCGACTGGCCGGACGACCCGACGATCTGGGCCTACCCGCTCGAGTACCTCCTCGGTGAGGACCTGCTCATCGCACCGGTGACCGAATCCGGCGCCACCGACTGGGAGGTGTATCTGCCCGACGGAGACTGGGTCGACGCCTGGACGGGCGAGCGCCGCTCGGGGCCCGCAAGGATCGTCCAGCCGGTGCCGGTCGACCTGATTCCGGTCTACATCCGGGCGGCTGCGGCGGACGCGCTGCGGCGCATCTGGGATTCGACCTGGGAGGAGGCGGGTCGAGTTGCAGCTGCCGCTGCGGATGTCCGGCCGGCCGCGCGACTCCCCTCATGTCGCGCGACCTGGACCGGCGCCCTCGTGAGTCCGCAAGACGGGCACTCCTGCGAAACCCGTGAGACCGGCACCGATGGCTGTCGAGATCCCAATCCCCAGATCGGAACCGATATGCTGCGACCGCCATCGGATGCGACCACACCATGCACCACCGCCCCTGCGGTGAGACTGCGGTGAGACTCCGCGAGCTCGGGCTGGATCGAGCCGAGCCGGGAATCGCAGCTCAGGCCTGGTTCGCCAACCGGCGCAAACCGGCCTGGGCGGGCGGGCAGTCGTCGGTCATCGCCAGGGCATCGCGATAGGCGGCTGCGGCCGACACGCGATCGCCCGCCCGCTCATAGCCTTCGCCCAGGGTGAGCAACAGATCCACGCATCGGCCCCGCAAGGCCTGGCGGCGGTCCTCGACGTGGGCGCTGTCGCCGTAGAACGGGCAATCATCGAGGTAGTCGCCACGATAGAGCGCCCGCGCCGCCTCAAGCAGCCGGAGCGCCTCCGCTCGATCGTTCGTCGCGCGCGCCTGGTCCAGGCGCGCCAGGAACGCCGAGACGTCGGACCAGTCGATCACCGCCGGATCGAGACGATATCGATCGTTGTGGAAGCGAATCAGCTGCCGGCCACCGCGGCCGTTGGAATCGAGCGTATGGCGGAGGCCGCCGAGCGTGCGGTGGAAGGCCAGGTCCGCCCGCTCGAGGTCGGTGTCGGGCCAGATCAGCTCGAGCGCCTCATCCTTGGCAACCCCGCGATCGCCGCGATCGAACAGGAAGGCGAAGAGCCCCTCAGCCTGGCGGGTGCCCGCCTTCTCACCACCCCAGCGCTCGATTCGCTCGTCCCCGCGCTCGACCCGCAACGAGCCGAGCGCGAAGACGTGGAGCCCGGGTTGAGCTGCCGCGCGCTGCAGGAGCGCGACGTGGAGGGTCGACGCCGTCGTGTCGAGCTGGGCACGGTCCTCGGACAGGTCGCTCAACGCCTCCGCCTGCCGGTTCTCGCGCTGCCCGGTCCGCAGCGCCGAGGCGAGGTACTCGGCGGACAGGCGGACGAGCTCCTCGTCGCGCTGGGTCAGCGGCCGGCCCGAGCGGGTCGGACCCACCCGCAGTTCGCCGACCCGCTCCTCGTCGGCGATCAAGGCGGTGGGCCCCGGGTTCGAGACGTCCGGCACGATCCCGGTCGAGGCAGCGATCGAGCCGTCCGATCGAAGGACGACCGCGCCGGCCAGGTCCAGCGCCCGAGTCAGCCGGGAGAGCGCTGGCTGCACGCCCGCGTCCGCCGCCTGCGCCATGAGTGTCGGCTGGCCGAGGGCGCGCAACAGACGCTCGCGGGCGATCGTGCCTGGTGATCCGTCCCTGAACCTCGACCGAAGCCACGTCGCGATGGGCTCGTACAGCGCGATCGTGATCACGAGCGCCATCGCGGTCAGCAGCGGCAGGTTGAGCCCGAGCACCTCGCGGCTGGCGGTGTCGACGGCGACCAGCGCGCCAACCAGCAGGAACAGGCCAAGTCCCAGGCCGAGCGACGTCCAGAATGCCTTGCCGGCGACCTCGGGCGCGAAGAAGACACCGGCCGGGAGGACGGCGGCGGCGGCGAGGACCATGGCCACGGCGACGAGCGAGATCCCGATCCACGGATCGGTGTCGCCGACGATCGGCAGGAAGCGGATCGAGCCACCGACGACGGCCACGACGACGGTGGCGACGGTGACCTCCAGCTGGCGGCGGCGCGGATCCGTCGGCTGCGTCTCGCGGCGGGCCTGGAGCAGCCAGACGGCGCCGATCGAGAGCGTTCCGAGGCGGTAGATGTTCCACGCCCAGCCGAGAACGGCGCCGGGCACGGGGCCAATGCTCAGATTCGGTGACACGAGCTGGATCGGAGTGGGCGTCAGGATCCCGGGCAGCGCGAACAGCACGCTCAGGACGTACAGGACGGCGATGAGCCGGCGGCGCCCGATGGTCGGGTGTCCCTCGGAGGCGATCGCCAGCGACAGGTGGGCGGTCGCCGGGACGATCAGGGCCGCGGCCATCTCCTCGATGGCCCGTCCGGTGTGGATGGCGCTCGTCGAGCTCGACAGGCGCTGCAGGATGATCGCGCAGCTCCACACCACGAGCGCCAGCGACAGCACCGTGAAGACTCTCGACGGCAGGGTGCGCGCGCGCGTGAAGACCGTCAGGCCCAGCCACGAGCCAAGGACCGCGATCAGGCTATGTGCCGCGATCTCGAGCTGCTGGGGTGTGGGCACGACGGAGCTGCTCCCTGGGGCCACCGGTCGTTGGTCGATCGCTTGTCAGTGCGATCGATGCGTCGAGGCATCTTGGCATCAGTCGGGATCGGCGTCCACGATCGGCGCGCGGCCCGGGTCTGTCCAGGTTTGTCTTCGATGACCGTAGCGGGCTCCTAGACGGCCCGCGCCAGACCGGCGGCCGGCTCGTCGAGGGCGCGGTGCAGCTCGGTCGAGTGATCGCGCAACCAGCGGCGCCAGATGGCGTGGTCGGGGCGGCGCGTGGCAACGATGGCCCAGAACCGCGCCCCATGACCAAAGACCCGCAGGTGCGCGAGCTCATGGACGACCACGGTTTCGAGCGCTTCGGGCGGAGCGAGGATCAGCCGCCAGGAAAAGGAGAGCCGGCCCCGGCGAGAGGCGCTCCCCCAGCGCGATCGTTGGTCGCGAATGCTCACAGCGACGGCCTCGACCTCGAGCGCCGGAGCGTGCCGGCGGACCTCGCGCTCGATGGCCTCCCGGGCGCTGTGCCTCAGCCACGCTTCGAGCACCGCCGCGATCGACCGCCGGTCCGCGGCTGCCAGGTGGACGACCAGCTCGTCCTCCTCGGGTCCGCCGACCCGCTCGACGCTCGATCGACGTGCGCCCGGCGAGGCGGGCCGGATGCGCAATCGGTGGAGCGCGCCACGGAACGGAACCACGGCGCCATCCTGCAGCCCGCCTCGGGCGGCCAGCCGATCACGCTCCACGGCCTGGCGTTCGAGGTGCCGGCGCAACCACGATTCACGCTCCGCGAGAAACGCCTGCACGTGCGGCAAGGGGTCGACCCAGCCGCGGCGGCCCGCGGTCGGAACGGTCACGACCACGCCGCGATCGGGATGGATCACGACCCGAAGGCCGCGTGACCTCGGTGAGCGACGGAGGACGAACGGGATGGGTCCACCGGCCAGCCGCGCGACGGCGCTGCTCTCGGTCGCTGCGCTGGACGACGGCCGCCTCATGCGCCCCTCAGCAGGCGACCCGAACGCTCGCCCGTCTCGGAGCCGGACAGGATGGCCGGACGACCGTTGACGATGACGTGGTCGATGCCGCGGGGGTGGCGGGCGGGATCCTCGTAGGTCGCCTCGTCTCGCACGGCCAGCGGATCGAAGACGACGATGTCGGCAAACGCGCCCTCGCGGACGATTCCTCGATCGCGCAGTCCGAGGCGGGCGGCCGGCACGGCGCTGAGCTTTGCGACGGCCGTCTCGAGCGTGACGGTTCCCCGCTCGCGAACGTACGTGCCGAGCACGCGCGCGGTGCTGCCGTAGGTCCGCGGGTGCGGTCGCCCGGCATCCAGGATCGGATGACCCGGTCGGCGTCCCTCGGCGTCGGTGCAAACACCGATCCAGGGGACCGCCATGATCGTTTCGACGTCCGCCGGCTGCATGCAATGGATGACGACCGCGACATCGAGACGATCGTCGACCAGGGCATCGAAGGCGACGTCGGCGGGCTCCCGTCCGAGGTGGGATGCCAGCTCGGCCACCGAGCGTCCGGTCCAGTCCGGGTGGCTCGCGGCATAGGAGATCGTGAGCCCATCCCATCCGGGGTCGGCGGCGACGTTCTCCCATCCCGAATCGCCGTCGTCGATCTGGTCGTGCACGCGGGCGCGAACGCCCGGGTCGCGAAGCGCCGCGACGCAGGCGTCGACCCCGAGGGCCTGCAGGGCCGGGGGCAGGATCGTCGCCAGGGTCGTCGCCGCGGCAGTGTATGGATACTGGTCGGCGGCGACGTCGAGGCCGCGACGTCGTGCGTCGTCGAGTCGCGCCACCGCGTCGGCGGCGCGACCCCACACGGGGCGCGCACCGCACTTGAGATGCGAGACCTGGAGCCGCGCACCGGGCCCAGCCGCCTCGATTGCCGCGATCGACTCGTCGAGGGCGGCAAAGAGCCCAGCGGCTTCGTCTCGCATGTGGGTGGCGTAGAGGCCCCCGCGGCGAGCGGTGGCGGCCACGAGGGCCCGGATCTCCCCGGGCGCCGCGTGGATGCCCGGCGCGTAGATCAGGCCGGACGAGAGGCCAAGCGCCCCGGCGTCCATCGCCGCCTCGACTGCGGTCGTCATCGCGGCGAGCTCGCGGGGATCGGGCGATCGAGGCGCCGAGCCGAGGATCGAACCGCGAACCGTCCCGTGCCCGACCAGGAACGCGACGTTCGGACCGAGCGGCTGCCGCTCGACGGTGTCGAGGTACTCACCGAACGTCGCCCAGCTCGCGACCAGTCCGTGCGGTCGCAGCGAGAGTTCGACAAGGTCGCGGCCGAGGTCGGTAACCGGCGCCAGGGTCTCCCCGCAATTACCCGAGAGCTGGGTGGTGTAGCCCTGGTGGAGATGGCTGGCCAGCGCACCATCGAGGAGGAGCGAGCCGTCGGAGTGCCCATGCGGATCGATGAAGCCCGGAGCGACGGCCCGACCCGTCGCATCGAGCACGAGCCCGACCTCGCGGCGATCGACCGCCGTCAGGTCGCCGATCGCCGCGATCCGGTCACCGAGCACGCCGACATCCGCTCGTCGTCCGGGTGCGCCGCTGCCGTCGATGACGGTCCCGCCGTGAATCAGCAGGTCGAAGGCGGGCATGTCGCGATGGTGCCACACCCACTAGCCCGAAACGGCCGGCTGGGGCATCTATCCTCCGACGGCGGCCACGATCGCCCGGAGAGGATGGACGGATGACCGTCGAGGCACTGAGAAGGCGTCGACCTGAATCGCTCGCGGATCTGCTGGACAGCTACGGGCGAGAGCTGCAGGCCCTCGCCTACCTCATCCTGCGCGACCGGGCGGAGGCCGAGGACGTGGTGATCGAGACGCTGCTGACCGCGTTCGAGCGTGGTGGCGACATTCGCGACGAGCGCGCGCTTCGGGCCTGGCTGCTCCGGGTCGCCACGAACCATGCCCTCGGCCGGCGACGCAAGACTGCCCGCCTCGTTCGGCTCGACCTTGCCCCGGAGACCACCGGCGGCGGCGACCTGGCGGCGGATTCGTCGACTCGGGTCATGGTGCTCGATGTCGTCGACCGCCTGCCGGCGCAGATGCGCGCGGCGATCGTCCTGCGCTACTACGCCGATCTCTCGGTCGAGGAGGTCGCGGCGGCCCTGGGCAAGAGCCCGAACACGATCAAGGCACAGCTCCAGACGGCGCTCGATCGCCTGCGCGCCCACCTCGCCGACCCGGTCGGCTCCAGTCTCGGGGAGGCCCGCCATGCATGACGACCGTGTAGAAGACGCTCTGCGAACTGTTCTGCGCAAGGAGGGCGATGACCTGACCCTGAACATCACGGCCCAGGAGCTGGAACGGCGCCTCGCTCTCCGGCGCCGGGAGCGAGCCAGTCGGCGGATCAGCCTGGTCGCAGCAGCGGTGGCGGTGATCGCGATCGGTGGGATCGTCAGCGTCGGCAACGGTTGGATCGGGCGGTCGACTGTCGGGTTCGGTGGGGCCTCGACTCAGACCGCACTCGCCGGGAGTCCGACTGCCACCAGCGACGTCGCGGCGTGCGTGGCGATCGACCCGAACATCGATGACCTTCCGAAGGTAGCGATGGCCGCGACGCCGGGTGACGCGATCAGCCCCTATCCAGGGGTTGTCGGCGCGTACAGGGTCGCCGACCACCAAGTGGGCGTGGCTGGCCTTTGGGGTGTCCAGGTACCAGAGGACTCGGACATCGTTCCCGTGCTGCCCGATCAGCAGCTTCGGGTCGGCACCACCGATGCAGCCGCGTGCATCGGGAACGCGAGTGCCGCAGCGGTCCCATTCGGAGAGGGCGCGTCAGCCTCCAATACATGGGCGCTCACGACGAGCACGGCCCAACCCGGTCGATACATCGACTTCGATCCACCGCCTGCCGGCGACTGGCTGGTTCGCGTCCATGTCGAGTACGCGACTGACGGGCGAGGAAGCGCCTGGAGCGACACGTTCTTTCATGTGCTCGTCCGAGGAGCGAACGCCGAAACGAGCCCGTCGCCGACGGTCGACGGCGGACTCGGGTGTAAGGCCGTCGACCCGTCCACGTCGTCGACGCTCTGGTCGGTCGTTGCCGGCGTGGTGCCGGGCGATTCCATTGGCTACGGCGGTACGGTCGTCGCCTCCCGGTGGAACGGCGTCGACAGCGGGTCGCCCGGCTCGTGGGACGGCCTGCCCGGCGACTCGGACGCGATCGCCGTCCGACCCTGGGACCAGGTCCTCGAGTTCATCTCGGACGGCTGCCTGACGGACGTGACGGCGGAGGCGCTGCTGACGGTCTATGCCCAGGTCCCCGTGCCGAGCCCGACGCCGATCGAGCTCAGGATCATCGGCGGTGTCGGGAGCCGCGTCGTGGACATCGAGCCTCCCCCGACGGGGGGATGGACGGTGCGAGTCCGGGCAGACTTCATGACGACCGACGGCAGCGAGGCGTGGTCCGAGACGCTCTATCGCGTGTTTGGCCTGTTCGACGCGCCGAAGCTCACGATGAGCCAGGGCGCGGGTGGCGACTCGCGTTGGGCGGCGGCGAAGTGCGCCACCTACCAGCTGGCGTCCGGCGCCAGCGCCGAGGACCAATGTGGGGGTACGTACGAGCCCATCGCAGGCACCGATCCGCTCGTCGTTCCTGCGGGATCACGCGGAAACAGGCTCGATTTCAGTCTCTCTGGCGACTGGCGCATCGACCAGGCTCGGGTCACGGCCGTCCAGGCCGATCTCGTCGCGGCTGGCAAGAACGCCCCGGAGTATTCGGTTGCGTTCATCGACAAGGGCGGCCTCACGGTGGCGGTCCCGATCGTGCTCGATCCCGGATCATGGATCGTCCGCGTCTCCCTGAACGGCAGCAAGGGCGGCGACAGGTTCGATGCCTACTACGACCTGCCGCTGCAGGTCGGGCCGTCATAGGACGCGATCGCTGAGGACCTCCATCGGGCGTGATCCCGGGCAGGATCAATCTCGGCTCACACGTGCTCGACCCCGAGTTCCTTCTGTCCCGTCCCGTTGATGGTCGAACGCGGGTGGCTGCGAAATGATCCGTCACGGGATCACTGGCTTCTTGGCGCCGAGCCTATCGTGAGTCATGGCCCAACCTGCTCCGGGACCCAAACCCGTCCGCGGGAAACCGAACCCCACCCGGGCCCCGAACCCGCCCCCGGTATTCCTGGGAAGCGTATCTGTGAGGGATCGAAGGGCAAATGGCTCTCGATTCCAGGATCGTCGCGCTCGCGGTGGTCACCGTCGAGCGTGAACGCAGCCCGGCGCAGGCCGGTAACCATCGCGTTCCCCTGCAAGTACGACTGCCAGGAATGAACGCACCCGGACCGGACGGCGCCACACCCAGGATGCTGCCTGAGCCCGGGCCACGAGCAGGTCCGCTGATATACTCGCCGTTCCGTGGGGCTATAGCTCAGCTGGAAGAGCACCTGCATGGCATGCAGGGGGTCCGGGGTTCGAGTCCCCGTAGCTCCACCACCGCGACGAGACCGCGAAACCCTCACCCCTCGCCGGCGCGGCGGGGGGTGATCCGTCTCCGAGGACGACCGTGACAGAGACCGCCGAGACCCGGACCCGAATCGAGCGCTACGACCCAACGGCCATCGAGCCGCACTGGCAGGCTCGCTGGGCGGAGCTCGGCCTGCACGAGACGGATCTCGTGGATGATCCGCGACTCAAGTACTACCTGTTGACGATGTACCCGTATCCGTCCGGTGACCTGCACATCGGCCACTGGTACATCGTGACGCCCAGCGACGCGCTGGCGCGCTTCCGGCGGATGCACGGCTACAACGTCTTCTTCCCGATCGGCTTCGATGCCTTCGGGCTGCCGGCCGAGAACGCCGCGATCAAGAACGGCGGACACCCGTTCACCTGGACGATGTCCAACATCGAGAACATGCGCCGGCAGTTCCGGACGATGGGCGCGACCTTTGCCTGGAAGAACGAGGTCGTCACGGCCGACCCGTCCTACTACCGCTGGAACCAATGGCTCTTCCTGCGCTTCCTGGAGGCCGGACTCGCCTACCGGGCGATGTCGGCCGTCGACTGGTGTCCCAACGACGGGACACTCGCTCGCGAACAGGTGGAGGGCACGGAGCGGCGCTGCTGGCGCTGTCACGCGCTCGTCGAGAAGCGCGACCTCGCGCAGTGGTTCCTGCGCACGACGAAATACGCCGACGAGCTGCTGGACTTCACCGGGCTCGACTGGCCGGAGCCGGTCAGGATCATGCAGACGAACTGGATCGGCCGCTCCGAGGGCGCGGAGATCGACTTCGAGGTGGCGGCCGACGCTTACCAGCCGGGTGGCGATCGGCTGCGCGTCTTCACCACGCGCCCGGACACGCTGTTCGGGGCGACCTTCATGGTCCTGGCCCCCGAGCATGCGCTGGTCGCCTGGCTGACGCACCCGGAGCGACGGGCCGAAGTGACCGCGTACGTCGAACAGGCTCGCCGCGAGACGGAGATCGAGCGCCTGTCGACGGAGCGTGCGAAGACCGGCGTGGCCATCGGCGCCGAGGCGATCAACCCGGTCAACGGCGAGCGGATCCCGATCTTCATCGCCGACTACGTGCTGGCCGGCTATGGCACAGGCGCGATCATGGCCGTGCCCGCCCACGACGAGCGCGACTTCGCCTTCGCCAGGACGTTCGGATTGGACATCCGGCGCGTCGTGGCGGCCCCTGGCGTCGCCGCCGAGGCGCCCATGGAGGACGCCTACGTCGCGCACGCGGCGGACGAGCACCTGGTCAACAGCGGCCGGTTCGACGGCCTGTCCGCCGACGAGGGCGGCAAGGCGATCGTCGCCTGGCTGGCCGAGACCGGGCGCGCCGAGCCCAAGATCACCTACCGGTTGCGCGACTGGCTGATCAGCCGGCAGCGCTACTGGGGCACACCGATCCCGGTGATCTACTGCGAGCGCGACGGAATCGTGCCGGTCCCGGACGACCAGCTGCCGGTCCTCTTGCCCGAGACCGTCGACTATGCGGGCAGCGGCGACAACCCGCTCAACCACGACGAGTCGTTCCTGCGGGTCGACTGCCCGCGCTGCGGCCAGGCGGGGCGGCGGGAGACCGACACGATGGACACCTTCATCGATTCGTCGTGGTACTGGTATCGCTACCTGTCCCCCGACAAGGCCGACGGCCCCATCGACCGAGGGATGACCGATCGCTGGACACCGGTCGACCAGTACACCGGCGGCGCGGAGCACGCCGTCATGCACCTGCTGTACAGCCGGTTCTTCACCAAGGCGATGGCCGACTGCGGGCTGATCGCCGAGCGCGAGCCGTTCAAGCGGCTGTTCAACCAGGGCCAGATTCTGGGCGCCGACGGCGAGCGCATGTCGAAGTCGCGCGGCAACGTCCAGGATCCGGACGAGCTGGTCGGCCGCTACGGCGCCGACACCGTCCGGCTCTTCCTGATGTTCATGGGGCCGTGGGACCAGGGCGGGCCGTGGAGCCCCACCGGGATCGGCGGGGTCCACCGCTTCCTGAACCGGGTCTGGACGCTGGTTCTGGATCCACACGGTCGCGAGCCCGGCGACCCAGATGCCGGCCGGCTGCCCGCCGGCGAATCCGCCGCGGACGCCCGAGCCACGCTCCGCGCCGCCGCTCATCGGACCCTTCGCGACGTCTCGGCCGATTACGAGGCGTTCCGCTTCAACACGATGATCGCCAAGCTGATGGAACTGGCCAACGCGCTGTTCCGCTATCGCGGCACCGAGATCGCCGGGGGCGCGGAATGGGTGGAGACTATTCGCCTGCTCCTGCTGATGCTGGCACCGGCGGCACCGCACATCAGCGAGGAGCTGTGGAGCCGGCGACTGGCCGAGGCCGGCCAGCCGTGGGCCTCGATCCACACCGAGCCCTGGCCCGAGGTCGACCCGGCGGCCGTCGTCGAGGCCACGCGCGAGATCCCGGTCCAGGTGAACGGCAAGCTCCGCGACCGGGTCACGGTCGCGTCGGACGCCTCGAGCGCCGAGATCGAAGCGGCGGTCCTGGCCCGCGAACGGATCGCGACGATCCTGGCCGGCCGGACGCCGGACCGGATCGTGGTGGCCGGCGGCGGGAAGCTGGTCAACCTGGTCGTCCGTTGACCGACCGATCGTGACCGACGTCAGGCTCGGCGCGCTGTGCTGGAACCAGTACACGAGCTGGCCCGCCCTGCTCGAGGCCGGCGTCCGGGCCGACCGGCTGGGCTACGACACGCTCTGGACGTGAGGTCGCGGCTACGCGACTGAAGCTGCGCGGCGCGTGTTCGACGACGCAGGAGCGAATCCAGGATGGCCGCGTATCGCCTCGGTCACTACGTCTGGCCCGTCTGAAGTGCCGCCCAATCCTCGATAGACCTGGACGTACAGAGAGGAGAGCGCGATGAGCAACGAACAGGTGGCACCTGAGACGAAGGGTGTTACGGTGAAGTTGCTTGCAACGGTTGACCTTGGCCCTGAGATCGAGGGCATGGAACGGCGCCAGCTTCGAACGCGTATGGTGACCATCGAGCCTGGCGGCGTCTTCGGGCCGATTCACGACCACAGAGGCAGACCGGGCACCGTTTACGTCTTGCAGGGAACGATCACTGACCATCGAAACGGGGTCGCTACGGACTATGGGCCGGGAGTGGGCTGGCCCGAGGATCGGAACACGACCCACTGGCTCGAGAACAGGGGAGCGATTCCGGCGGTGGAGATCTCGGTCGATATCGTCAGGCAAGAGTGAATCGAGGCACTGCTCCCGAGAGTGTCACGGTGACCGCCAGATCGGGATCACGCGTCTCGGGCCAGCGCCTGCAGCAGACGGTCGACTCGATCTCGGCGGTCATGCTCGCGAGCCGCGCGGGGTCGAGATCGCCCTCGACCGCCCACGCGTGGCCACCTTGCCTTTCCATCACGGTCGACCTTCCCGATCAAACGGAGGCGCGAGTTGAGCGATGTCAAGATCGGCGCCCTTTGCTGGAACCAGTACACGGACTGGCCGAGCCTCCTCCAGGCGGGCATTCGCGCCGACGAGCTTGGATACACAAGTCTCTGGACCTGGGACCACCTCTATCCGATCGTCGGCAGCCCTGATGGGCCCATCTTCGAAGGCTGGCTGACGCTCGCCACCTGGGCCCAGGCGACCGAACGGATCCGGATCGGCCTGATGGTCGGTGCCAATACCTTCCGGGAACCGACGCTCACGGCCAAGATGGCGACGACGCTCGATCACATCTCGGGCGGCCGGGCGATCCTGGGCATCGGCGGCGCCTGGTTCGAGACCGAGCACCTGGCCTATGGGCTGCGCTTCGGCGATGGGCCGCCCGAGCGGCTCCGCTGGCTGGCCGAGGCGCTCCCGGTGATGCGCGGCATGCTCCACGGGGAGCGGCCGACGGCGTCCGGCCCGCGCTACTCGGCGCGGTCCATCCGCAATGATCCACCACCGATCCAGGAGCGGCTGCCCCTGCTGATCGGCGGTGGAGGCGAGCGCGTCACGCTCAAGCTGGTCGCCCGCTACGGCGACGCCAACAACGTCGGCGGCGGGATCGACAACGTGAAGCACAAGGAGGCCATCCTCCTCCAGCACTGCGAGACCGTGGGACGCGATCCCGCCGAGATCGAACGCACCACCGGGATCGGCACGATCATCATCCGGGACTCGCGCGCGGAGGCGTCACGCGTTCGGCGCTCGATCTACGAGCGCAATGGCGGGGCACTGGCATCGGCCGACGAGCTGGTCGGGACGCCCGAGGACATCGCCGAGGCCGTGGTGCCGTTCCTCGAGATCGGCTATCGCCACATCATTGCGGACTTCGCCGCGCCGTACGACGAAGAGACGATGACCCGATTCGCGACCGAGGTCAGGCCGCTGCTCGAACGGGCCTGAGCGGAGGCCTCAGACCGGCCGAGTTGGTTGAGCGGTCGGCTCGGCCGTGATGCCCTGCGGCGCGCCCTTGGCTCGGGCCCGATGGCGGGCGGCTTTGGCGCGGTTGCCGCAGGTGGCCATGTCGCACCACCGGCGCCGGCCGGTGCGCGAGGTGTCGTAGAAGACCCACTTGCAGGTCTCGCTCGCGCAGATCCGGATCCGCTCCGGGTGGCCGGCGGTCAGCTCGCCGACGAGCGGTTCGGCCAGCCTGGCCAGTGCGTCATCGACCGGATCGCCGACATGGCGATGGTCGACGCTGCATCCGTCGGGGGCTGCCACGAGCTCGATCACCTGTCGCGCGCGAAGGGCCCGGTTGACGGTGTCGATCGCGCCGGCGCTCGGGACGCGATGCGTGGCGATCGCTTCGGCGACCTCGCGGAGCGCCTGGCGGACCGCGCGAACCCGGGCCAGGTCGCGCTGTGCAGCGGCGGGCTGGGCCGACGCCTGGGCGCGCGCGCGGTCGGCGCCCTCGCGATGGATGACCCCCCGATCGACGAACCAGGCAAGGGCGTCGTCGAGGGTCGTGAGGTGCTCGCGGAGGAAACCATCGTCGCGGTCCAGGGTGTTCAGAAAGTCGAAGGTGGCATCGAGATCGACACCATGGGCGTGGCCTCGATGCGTGTCATCTGTCGGGAATGTCAACATTGCGATAACCACTCTATACCTGTTGACAGGTTACGCGCAAGAGGGTAGAGTAACCCATATCAGCTAGCACACCGGTTAGCACAGAAGGAGACCGGACATGGAAGCCATCGTGACGATCCTCGCCCTTGTCACCGGTCTCGCCATCCTCGGTGGGGCCTCGATCACCTGGGGCGTCGACTCCCGCGAGTCGTACCCCGACGACCACCGGCGCTGAGCCGCCCATCCCGCGGACTGACACGTTCCTCGAAGGAGTCCAATCGTGAATCACCTGCTCTTCTCATTCGTTGCCTTGTCGCTCGCCCAGGAGCGCGCTGAGGAGGCCAGCCGCGATCGCCTCGCGGCGCTGGCCGTTGCGGGCAACCCGTCCTCGCCGTCGCTCCTCCGTCGAGCATTGGCCCGAGGGTTCGCTGCCTTCAGCCGCGGCTCGGCTTCGGTCGTGCGCCGGCTCGACAGCTGCATCGCCGACGACCTCGGGCGCGCGCTCGCCCCGACGGAGTAGCCTGTCGCCTTCGGAAGGGAGGCGACAGATGAACAAGGGTTGCGCGGCCGTTTCCTGGGGCCCGGGTCGGATCGACCTCTTCTGGGTCGATGACGACAGCTCGCTCGTCCACCGGGCCTTCCAGGATGGCGCCTGGGGGACCTCCGAATCGCTCGGTGGGACGCTGACGTCGCCACCCGCAGCCACCGCCTGGGCCGTCGATCAGCTCCAGGTCTTTGCCATCTTTCCCGATGGCGAGCTGTGGAATCGGTATTGGGACGGCGATCGCTGGCACGACTGGGAGTCGCTCGGCGGCGAGCTCGCCGGTCGGCCCGCCGCCTCCTCCTGGGGAGCCGACCGCATCGACGTGTGGGCACCCGGTCACGACGGCGACCTGTGGCACCGGTTCTGGGACGGGTCGCGCTGGGTCGACTGGGAGCGTCTCACCGGCTGAGGTTCCACGAACGGAACGAATGCCCCATGGTCCGACATGACCATCGTCTGGCGGAATGATCCGATCCGCCACCTAACATCATCCCGACTCGACCGTTTCTCAAGTTGAAGTCCCGGTCGAGGTGGCATCTGCGTCACGACTGGACTGAACCAGCGCTGCGGCGCATACACCCAACCAGGAGGACGCGATGAAAAAGCGATCCCTGATGCTTGGGAGCACTGCGCTCCTGACCGTGACCCTGCTCGGTGCGGGCCTCGTCTACGCGTCGCCGCCGGCAGGCCACGGCCAGCCCGCCCAGTCCCACGGGGCAGGCAATTGCGTGGCCCCGACCCCGACACCCACCCCGACGCCGACACCGGGCGCAACTCCGACACCGACGCCTACCCCAACTCCGACACCGACGCCGACCCCAACTCCGACACCGACGCCGACCCCGACGCCGACACCAACCGCAACGCCGACGCCCACGCCGACGCCTTCACCGAGCCCCACGCCGCGCAAGACGGCCATCTTCGGTGCGAAGGTCACGCCGGGTCACCCGTGCGGCACGATCGTCGTGCAGGCGAAGGTCGTCCACGCGGTCCGCGGCACCACCTTCAGCGCATCGGCCATCGCCCACTTCACGAGTGGTGACGTGACCGTCAAGCTCCGCCGCGCCGGCAAGTCCTTCGTCGCGCTTGGCAAGATCCGCGTCCCGGCCGGCCAGGCGGCAGGCCCGGTCCTGGTCGACGTGACGATCGTCTACGGCGGCGTCACCGAGCCGGTGATCACCAAGACCTCGATGATCAAGGCGCCGTAGCCAGATCCAAACCCTTCCATTGCATCCCGGGGTGCCGCCCACAGAGGGCGGCGCCCCCTTTTCACGGCCGGTCCAGATGAGCCCCGAACGCAGCGTTCCTCGTCCCGGCGTTGAACTGTTCCGCGCGCTCGCGGAGCAGGGCCAAGACGTCTTCTTCCGATATCGCTTCCATCCGACTCCGGGCTACGACTACCTCAGCCCGTCGGTGACCGAGCTGACCGGATATCCGGTCGCCGCGTTCATGGCCGATCCCTCGCTCTTCCGGACGCTCGTCCACCCCGACGACAGGCACCTCCTGGACCTGGCTGAGAGTGGCGACGCCGATGCGAGCACCATCCGCTGGGTGCGCCAGGACGGCACCGTCATCTGGGTCCAGCAGCAGATGGTGACCATCGCCGGGCCCGATGGCCGCGTCGTCGCCGTCGAGGGCGTCGCCCGCGACGTGTCGGCGCAGGCGCGGGCACTCGAGTCCGTCCGCGGCTCGGAGCAGGCATTCCGGGCGCTGCTCGACCGGATCGACCTGGCTGCAGCCATCGTCGGCCTCGATGGGCGGGTGACGTATGCCAACGAGTACTTCCTGGGGGTGACCGGCTGGAGCCGGGACGACCTGCTGGGGCGCGACTTCTTCGAGGTCTTCGCCCCCGACCGCCAGCGCGCCCAGCGCCGCGACTTCTTCGGCGCCTCGCTCCGATCCGGGACCGGGGCGGCACCCCGCCTGACGGACTTCGTGACACGCGACGGCACCATCCGCCAGTTCAGCCTGGCCACCACCGTTCTGCATGACGCCCACGGACGCGCGACGGGCATCGCGGGCATCGGGACCGACGTGACCGCCCACCGGGCCCTGGAGCACGAGCGGGACCGGCTGGGCGCGGCCGTCGATCAGGCCGTCGAATCCGTGCTCGTGATCGATGCCGACGGCACGATCATCTACGCGAACCCGGCCGCGGCGCGGGAGGCCGGCCTGGAACCCGAGGAGGCGCGCGGCCTCCGCCCGTACGAGCACCTGCCGGAGCGCGAACGACGCGCCTTCCATCGGGCGTTGCGCCGCGTCGCCGAGGCGGGCGTGCCCTGGTCGGGCGAATGGCAACGCACGGACCACGAAGGGATCTCGCATCGCGAGGAGGTGACCATCTCGCCGGTGCACGATGCCCTTGGTGCGCTGTCGAGCTTCGTCGTCGTCGCCCACGACGTCACCGACCTGCGAGAAGCCGAAGCCGAGATCCGTGCGGCGCTGCGAGAGCGAGCGGAGATCGATGCGGCCCTGCGCAGGATCGGGCCGCGAGCCACGCTCGAGGAGACAGCCCAGGCCATCTGCGATGAGATCGTGCGCCTGTCGGGCATCGACTTCGCGGCCATCGACGCGTTCGAGGGACCGGAAGCGCTGCTCGTCATCGGGGCAGCCGGGTCGCCCGTCCACCCTGGCGAATACGTCCCGCCGGAACGCGCCGCCATCCTGCGCGACCGGGCGGCGTCCGGCCCCTGGGCCGAGCATTGGCAACACCGGACCGACGATTTCGGCCAGCGGTTGTCATCCGCCGGGATCCAGGCCGTGGCGATCTGCCCGATCGAGTCCGACGGCGGGGCGGCGGGGCTGCTGTTCGTCGGCACGCGGTCCCCCGCGTATGCCCAGCACCTCGTCGACCGGCTTCCGGCCGCCGTCGAATTCGCCACCACGGCCAAGGCGCTCCTGGGTCCCGGGCTGCAGGCCCGTCGAGACGAGGTCGTGCTCCGGTCGGGTATCGAGGGCGTGATCGCTGCCGGGGCGTTCCGTCCGGTCTTCCAGCCGATCGTCGATCTCGAGACCGGAGCGGCGATCGGGTACGAGGCGCTGACCAGGTTCCACGACCACACGCCGCCCGACCGCGTGTTCGAGGCTGCCCGCCGCACCGGACTCGGCGACGCGCTGGAGGCGGCGACACTCGAGGCCGCCATCAGGGATTCCGAGCACCTGCCCCCGGGAGCGTGGGTCAGCCTGAACGTCTCTCCCCGGTTCGCCGTCAGCAATCGCCTGCCGGCGATCCTTGGGCAGCGCACCCGGCCGGTCGTCCTGGAGATCACCGAGCACGAGACCGTCGACGATTACCGGACCCTGCGTGACGCGGTCGCAGAGATCGGCGCCGACGTTCGGATCGCGGTCGACGACGCCGGCAGCGGGATCGCCAACTTCAACCACCTGGTGGAGATGCGGCTGGCGTTCATCAAGCTCGACATCAGCCTGATCCGCGGGGTGAACGCAGATCTCACCCGGCAAGCCCTCATCGTCGGCCTGGGTCACTTTGCGCGGACGATCGGGCACACGATCATCGCCGAGGGTATCGAGACGCGCGCCGAGCGCGCCACCCTGACGTCGCTCGACATCCACTACGGCCAGGGGTACCTTCTTGGGCGCCCTGCCGAGGTGACCGCGTGGAAGCTGCCAGTGGGACGGGCCCGGCGACACTTGCGCCTGGCCTGAACGGATCGGCGCTCGACCTGCTCAGCGCGGCCCTGCGCGCGGTCGAAGCCTGGGATCTCCCGGCACTGGCCGACCTCGTCACCGACGATGCGGTCTTCGTGGACCCGCACTACCCGGTGACAAGGATGGTCGGCCGCGCCGCCATCAGCGACGGGCTCCGGTGGGCGTTCGGGACCATGGACGCGCTGCGCTTCGAGACGGTCCTCGGCTTCGAGTCCGGCGACGGCCGTCACGCCGCCGTCGAGGTCGACTGCGACCACCTCCTGCGGGGCGGACGACGACTGGCCTTCCGCCAGGTCTTCGTGGCGGACGTTCGGGACGGTCGAATCGCCCGTCTGCAGGCCTATGAGCCGTACGGCCCGGGTGGGCTCGTGGGGCTCGTGCTCCGGGCCACGCGGCTCGGCCGACGGCTTCGGTGGCTGGGACGTCATCGCCCATCCGGCCGCTGATGGACTGCGGTCCAGCCGGTCGCCGGGTGAAATCCTGGCCTACGGCTGCGGGACCCCCGGCTGGTTCAGTGCCCATGAGTAGGCCAGCCAGAGGAGCGTCACGACCACCAGGCTGACCACGAGCATCACGATGGCACCCCGGAACGACGGCTCCGTGTACTCGCCGAGGTGGTGCTGCTGCTTCGGCTTCCTGCCGAACGGCCAGAGTCTCACGACGAACAGGGCTGCCGCTCGATGGTGCGGCCAGCTAGGTCGGCGACGTCGATATGGTCGCCGGCGGCGAATCGGGCGCCGATCACGGCGTGGATTCTGACAGGTTCACGGGAGTGCGATGGGTCGCCTTCGGGACATGCCTCCGTCAAGCCGAACGCGATCGAGGTGCGCGAAGGAGCTTCCGCAGGCCGGGATCGCGAACGACGAGGAGGTCGTGATCGGGTACCGGCAATTGCCCGCCAAAGAGACGGAGGAAGACGTCCACGAGCTCCGGATCGAATTGGGTGCCTGCGTGGCGTCGCACTTCGGCGATCGCACTGTCATGGTCGATCGCGCGCTTGTACGGTCGGTCCTGGACCATGGCGTCGTAGGCGTCCGCGATGGACACGATCCGTGACCCGAGGGGTATCTCGCGGCCGCGCAGACCGTATGGATAGCCGTGTCCGCTGAACCGCTCATGGTGATGCAGGATGATCTTGCCCGCCTCGTGCAATCCTCCCGTCTCGTTGAGGATCACCTGCCCGATCCGTGGGTGCTGCTTGACGAAGTCCCACTCCACCGCCGACAGCGAGCTCGGCTTCTCGAGGATCTCCTCGGGCAACGCAACCTTGCCGATGTCATGCAGAAGGGCGGCGACGCGGATCCTCTCGATCTCCTGGTCGGGCAGCATGACCTGTCCGGCGATCGCCACCGCGATCGTGGCGATCAGCGCGGACGGTTTGCCGCGGTAGTGAGGCATCGGCTCGACGACTCCACTGAGCGCCGCTTCGGCCGCCTTTCGGGCGATCGCGGCAACCTCCAGGGCGCGAGCGCGACCGGCCGAGGAGATCGGCGCGCTCGGGACCCGGGATTCGTCGCTCGGTTCCTCGAAGACGTAGGTCTGGTTGCGCCCGAGCGATTTCGCGGCATACATCGCCTGGTCGGCGTCTCGTACCAGCGACTCGGCCCGGAGCGTGTCGCCCTGCCCTCCGGCAATACCGATCGAGACGGTGACGGTGATCGTCGCCTCCGCGCTCGCCTCGATTCGAAGGCGCTGCACCAGCCGTCGAAGCTTCTCGGCGACTTCGGCGGCTTCCGTCGGAGGCGTCTCCGGCAGCACCACCATGAATTCCTCGCCGCCATACCGGCCCACGACGTCGGTTTGCCGGAGATTCGCTCGGAACGTGTCGGCCACGCTGCGCAGGACGACATCGCCGACCTGATGGCCATGCGTGTCGTTGATGGTCTTGAAGTGGTCGAGATCGACGAACGCAACCGACAACGGTCGGCCGTGGCGAACGGCGCGATCGACCTCGGTGAACAGGTTGGACAGGACGGTCCCGCGGTTCGATACCTGGGTCAGCAGATCGGTTGTCGATGCGCTGTGCGCCTCGGTCAGCTTGGCCGAAACGGCGTTGATCGACCGCTCGAGCTGGCCAAGCAGCCCGTCTCCCGGACGCGCGACGGTTACACCGAGCTCGCCGTTGGCGAGGCGACGCGCCACGGCAAGGATCGCCCGCAGGCGGCGGATCGCCAGCCAGCACAGGGTCACGGCCGATACGAGCGCGAGACCGCCCCACGCCGCGGCTGGGAACAGGACGGGCTCGGCGCCGTCACGAGCGGTCATCGCCACCGTATTCCCCGTCAGCACCGCCAGGCTTGCCAGGACAACCATGGCGAGACCCAGCAGGACCCCCGTCGACCGCATGACGTGCACTGTATCCGGCGGGTCCTCATCCATAAGCGACCCGTTGGTACTGACCAAACGTACCAACGACGAGCTGCCGTACGCCTGGCCATTCCGTGGCGACACCACACCGGATAAGTCGCAGCTAATCGCGTCGCGCTAGAGTGTCCCTCGACGTCTCGCCGCGTCGGAAGTGCCCCCAACGTGGCGAGACGTCGCGTGATTCCTGGCGTCGCCGCCCGACCATCCGGGAGGTCGTGTGGATCCAACCTCGACGCCGTGGCGAGCGCTGGAAGATTCCCCGGACCGGGGAGCGAGCGCCACCGAGACGGCCGGGCCGTCAGGCGGTATCCCCCGCTCGGCCCTGCTCGCCTGTGCTGGCGCCGCATTGCTCGCGATCGCCGCGTTCCTCCTGGCGTTCGGCAGCAGCCCTGGCGGTGGCGTGTCGGTCGACAGCGGGTCATCCCTGGCGATCAACGCGTCACAGGGCGGGCTCGGGGCCGATTCGAGCGACGGCCCATTCGATCCCACGGGCGGACCGCTCATCGTCGTCGAGATCGTCGGGGCCGTTGAGAACCCGGGCGTCTACCGGCTGTCGCCGGGTGCGCGCATCGGCGACCTGGTCGGGTCGGCCGGTGGGTACGGCCCACGCGTCGACACCGATCGGGCGGGTCGCGAACTGAACCTCGCCGCACCGCTGCACGACGGGGACCAGGTACGGGTGCCGTCGCGTGACGACCGGACAGTCGCGCCAACCCGGTCAGGCGCTGGCACGGGGTCGACCGGAGGTGGCCCGGGACCCGTCGACCTGAACCGTGCGACCGCGACCGAGCTCGACGCGCTACCGGGGATCGGTCCGGTGACGGCCGCCAAGATCATCGCCTCGCGAGACGAACAGCCGTTCGCGGTGGTCGAGGACCTGCGGACACGGAAGCTGGTCGGCGAGAAGACGTTCGCGAGCCTCAAGGACCTCGTGTCGGTGCATTGAGGTGGGTCGCAGCGCGCGGGTCGCGGTCGGCGCCATCGCGGCTGCCATGGCCGCGGACCGGATCGGGGGCCAGTACCTCGCGGCCACGGTCGCGCTCGCGGTGGCCGGGCTGCTCCTGCTCGGCGAGGTGGGCGCCTCGCGACGGTCCGGGTCGGCATGGCCGGTGGTCGTGGGGGCCGGGCTGATCGCGCTGCGGCTGGCCATGGTCCCGGAGGCACCGCCGATGCTGACTGAACCACCGCCGGGCGAGGGCCCATGGCAACTGGTCGTGGCGTCCACGGGATCCCCTCGCGACGGCCACCAGTCCGCCACGCTCTCGACCCCTCCTGGTGCCCCGCGCGCGTTCGCGGTGGCGGCCACCCTTCCTCGCTATCCGGAGGTGGTCGCCGGCGATCGCGTCACCGTGGACGGGCAGATCCGACCGAGACCGCAGTCGGCGTACGGTGACTATCTCGCCCGGATCGGTGCGGTCGGCACGCTGACAGCACGGACGCTCGGGGTCGGGCCAGCCCCGACCGATCTCGGCCGCCGTCTCGAAGACCTGCGACGAAGCGCCGGCAACGCGCTCGCCCGTGTCCTTCCGGAACCCGAGGCCGGACTGGCGGCCGGGATCCTGATCGGCTTGCGTGATCGGGTCGATCGTGACCTGGCGGCCGCGTTCACCACAGCCGGCGTCAGCCACGTCGTCGCCATCTCGGGCTGGAACATCGCGATCGTGGCGGCCGCGATCGGAGCGATCGCCGGCCGCCTCGGACGGCGGCGCCGCTCGCTCCTCACGATGCTGGCGATCGTCGGCTACGTCGCGTTCGCCGGCGCCTCTGCCTCGGTCGTCCGCGCTGCGCTGATGGCCGGTGTGGTCCTGCTCGCCCGGGAGACAGGCCGGGCTGGCCGGGCGGCCGCCGCGCTCGGCTGGGCGGCGGTGTTGCTCCTCCTTGCCGACCCCAGGTTGATCGGCGACGCGGGGTTCCAGCTGTCGTCGCTCGCCACGGCCGGGTTGATCGCGTGGGCCACCCCGCTCACCGAATGGATCGAATCAGGCGGCCGTGGGCACGTGCCGCGCTGGCTGGCGGAGAGCCTCGGCGTCTCTCTGGCAGCGCAGGCGGCCACGCTCCCGATCGTCCTGGCCTCGTTCGGCCGGCTGGCAGTCGTCGCGCCGGCGGTCAATCTCGCGGTGGTGCCGCTGGTCGCGCCGGCGATGGCCGTCGGTCTCCTGGCGCTGGTCGGCGGCGCCCTCGTCGTGGCCGGCGCCCCGGCGGCTCTGGGTGCGGTCCTCGCGGCACCTGGCTGGGTGGTCCTGCGCATCCTCGACGCGATCGTGACGGGGGCGGCCGCGGTACCGTTTGCCAGCCTCACGCTCACCCCGCCGCTGGATGTCGTCGCCGCGGCGGTCTCGACCGGCGGGCTGCTCGCGTTGACCTGGTGGTGGCGTCGACGGCGAGGCCGAGTCGATCGACCGACGACGCCCGCCCCGAACGCGGCCGCCACGGCCGCCCGTCCCCGTCCTCGGCTGCCGGCCGCCGGCCGGGCCGCGCAGCGGGCGGCAACCCTGACCCTTGTCATCTCGATCGCGGTCGTCGGCGGCGTGGCGGTCGCGCGTCCAGCAGCATTCGCACGAGTGACCATCCTCGACGTCGGCCAGGGGGACGGAATCCTGGTCGAGGGCTCGCGCGGCGGACGTCTCCTCATCGACGGCGGACCGGATCCCGACCGGCTGCTCGTGGCGCTCGACGGGCACGTTCCGCCGTGGGATCGCCGGATCGACACGTTGATCCTCACGCATCCGCACGAGGACCACGTGGCCGGCCTGGCGCTGCTGCTGGATCGCTACCGCGTGGGCCGGGTGTTCGAACCTGGAATGCTCGGGCCGGGGCCCGGATACGCCGCCTGGGTCACGCGACTGTCACGTCCCGGCGCGCCGGTTCGTGGTGGCATCGCTGCCGGCGATCGCCTGCAGGTGGACGAGATCGCGCTGCGCGTCCTGTGGCCGATCCGGGGCCAGGTGCCGATCGAGCCACCCGACGGCGGGACGGGCATCAACAACGTGTCGGTCGTCCTGCTCGGCCAGGTCGGGCCGCGTCGGTTCCTGCTGATGGGCGACGTGGAACAGGCGATCGATCCGCAGCTGCTGGCCGAAGGCCTCCCGCATGTCGACCTGCTCAAGGTCGCCCATCACGGCAGCAAGACCGCCACCACCCAGCCCTTCGTCGACGCCGTTCGGCCGCGTGTCGCGGTGGCCTCGGCCGGTGCCGGCAACCCCTACGGTCATCCGGCCAAAGCCACGCTCGACCGGCTGGCGGCGGCGGGCGCGCGCGTCCTCCGTACAGACCTCGATGGGACCGTGGTGGTCGGCTTCCAGCCCGATGGAGTGACCGTGCGCGCGGAAGGCGGACGGCGGGTCGCTGCATCACCGAGACCGCCCACGAACGCGACCGCGGTCGCGGCTGTCTTCCGCTGCGCCATCCCTGTCACCGCTCTCATCCCCGAGCGAGAACCCGCGCCGGTCGCCGCGGCGAGCGCGCCGGCCAGCGAACGCCAGGGACGCGGTCCCGCGGTCGAGTACCATCGAGCCGATGTCGGTGCCTGGGCGGGTGGAGGCCGCCTCCCTCCTGCTCTCCCTGGATCCACCGGCCTGGTTCATTCGGCACGCGCGGGCCGTGGCCGAGGTGGCCGCCTGGCTCGCCGCCCGTATCGAGGCGCGAGGCGTGCTCGTGGACCGGAGACTCGTCGAGGCCGCGGCCCTCCTGCACGATGTGGACAAGGCGCTGCCGGCCGGGCATCCGGCGCGCAGGCTTCCTCACGGCGAGGGATCTGCGGCCTGGCTCGTGAGCAGAGGTCACGCGGAGCTGGCCCGGTCCGTCGCCGGCCATCCCGTCACCCGGCTCCTCGACGGCGAGCACGATCGACGCTGGGCCGCGTTCGCCTCGCGCGAGGAACGGATCGTGGCCTATGCCGACAAGCGGGCGGGCCAGCGACTCGAGTCGATGGATGCGCGATTCGCGTCGTGGCAGCGGCGATACGGGACGACGGTCTCCGGGCGGCGCGACGGCACCCGGGACCAGGGCGCCTGGCGGGCCGTCAGGGCTCGCGCCGACCGCCTCGAATCCGACGTCTGTCGAGCGGCGGGCGTGGCTCCGTCCGAGGTCCGGCGGCTGGCCTGGACGGGTGACGCGCTGCGTGCGGCCCGTCGGACGGACCGGGGCGCACTTGTCGCGGGCTCGGCATGACCACCGCCACACTCGCCTACTTCTGGGGCGACGACGAGCTCGGTGCCGAGCGTGCCGTCGACCAGCTCCAGGCCGCGCTGGCAGCCGAGACCGGCGTCCCCATGGAGCGCTGGGATCTGCGGGGCGAGCGGAACCGCGCTGCCGATCTGATCGCGCAGCTCCACGAACGTGTCGCCACCCCGGTGATGTTCGGTGGCGGTGCGCTCGCGGTCATCACCAATCCAGGGCCCCTCGCCCTGCACGCGGATCATCGCGCCGGCCTCATCGCGGCCATGGCGTCGCTGGCTCCCGGCAACGCCCTCGTGCTGCTCGATGCCAGTCAGTCCGGGGCCAAGGCCCCGTCGCAGAAGCGCCTGGCGGACGCGGTCGCTGCGGCCGGCGGCACGGTCCGCAAGTTCGAGTCGCCTCGCCGCGGGGCGCTGGCCGGCTGGGTCGAGGCCGAGGCCAGAGGGCGCGGACTCCGGCTGGCCCCCGGCGCGGCCAAGACGCTGGCGGAACGGATCGGCGGCTTCATCGATCTCAACGACGTCGAGCGCCGCCACCAGACCCGGATCGCCTCGATGGAGCTGGACAAGCTCGCGCTGTATCGCGGCTCGGAGCCGATCACCCCGGACGACGTTCGAGCGCTCGTCGCGGAGGCGATCCCCGGGTCGGTCTGGGCATTCACTGACGCGATCGGCGAGCGGCGCATCCAGGTAGCCCTGGAGCTGCTCGACCGGCTCCTCGAGGACACGCCGGAACCCGTGCTGCTTGCCGTGCTCCATCGGCGCGTCCGCGAGCTGCTCGAGCTCGGCGATCGCCTGGCGGCCGGTGAACGCCTGCCGGCTGCGGCCAGGGCGATGGGGATCGGCAGCGACTACCGGGCGCAGACGCTGGCCGCCCAGGCGAAGGCCTGGACGACGACCGAGCTGATGACCGCGCTCGACGGGCTGGTCGAGCTCGACGCGATGGTCAAGGGTGCGCCGGGAGCCGGGCAGGACGAGGCGCAACGGCGCCTCTCGTTCAGCCTCTGGGTGATGGACCATGCCGGGCGTGACCGGCGGCGTGATCCCTGACGCTCAGTCCGCGGCGGACCAGGCCTGTTCCTGGACGACGAGGTCGCTCTCGATGGCGAAGACGCAGCGGCCCTCGCCCAGGTCGAGCAGCTCGATCAGGTCGGGATCGATGTAGAGCTGCGAGCAGTCCTCACACAGGCCGCCAGGGATGCCGAAGCACAAACGCTCCGTCCGGTCGGGCAGCCGGAACGTCGTGTCGAAGCGGGTCGTGATGAGCCGGCGACTGCAGGCGGGGCATCGATCTCGGACGGAGCTCATGGCGCGACAGTACGAGCACAGGCGCCCCGACCGGCATGACCCGACGGTACTCCGCGACCCCGTACCAGATCCGGGGCCGGCGGGCCTAACGCGGGCGGCGGCGTCCGCCGACCCCGCCTACTGGACGCGCAGGATCGTGCGTGCCTCGGACCAGTGCTTCTCCAGCCCGTAGTAGTCACGTTCGGGCGGCGTGAAGATGTGGACGATGATCGACCCGAAGTCGATCAGCACCCAATGCGAGGCTGCCGTCCCCTCGCGCCCGATCGGCTTGATCCGTTCGTCCCGCAGGCTGCCGATGATCCCGGTGGCGATCGCCTCGAGCTGGCGCTCGGAGCCGCCGGAACAGATCACGAAGTAGTCGGCCATGGTGGTCAGGCCGGCCAGGTCCAGCAGCACGATGTCGGCGGCCTTCTTGTCCTCGGCGAGCTCGACGATCCGTCGGGCGAGCTCGAGTGGCGGACGCTCAGACGACGAGACAGGCGCCTCGCGCTGTGGCAGGCCGTCGGGGCGCGGCATCGTCGCGCCGTCGGCGGGCAGGGCTGGTTCGGTCACGTCTGGTCGTTCCTCCTTGGGCTCCGATAGAGGCCATGGTCGCCGATGTAGGCGGCGACTGCATCCGGGACGAGGTAGCGGAGCGACCGTCCGGCCGCCGCCCGGTCGCGCAGAACGGAGGCGGAGAGCCGGATTCGCGGCCCTTCCAGGAAGACGGCGCGATGCGCGAGGTCGGGGAAATGGGTCGCCAGGAAGTCGGGACCGGCCTCCGGATAGCCGTCCCGGGGAGCCACGGCGAGCCGCGCCAGCTCCAGCACACGACGCGGCTCGTGCCAGCTGCGGAGCCCAAGGAACGCGTCCGCCGACAGGATCAGGGTCAGGTCGCCGGCCACCGGCGGCTGTGACCCACCGGCAATCGCGGCTCCGTCCGCTCGACGAGCCGCCGCCAGCGCCTCCAGCGTGTCGACCGTGTAGGACGGCCCGTCGCGATCCAGCTCGATGCGACTCACGTCGAATCGGTCGTTGCCGGCGATCGCCAGCTTCACCATCGCCAGGCGATCGGCACCCGGCGTGATCGCGATACCCGGCTTGTGCGGCGGGCTGCCCGCCGGAACGAACAGGACGCGCTCGAGGCCGAGCGACTCGGCGGCTTCCTGGGCGAGCGCCAGGTGGGCGACGTGAATCGGGTCGAAGGTCCCGCCGAGCACGCCGAGCGATCTGGCCACGATCGGCGCCGGCCCGTCGCTCACACGCGTTCCCAGGGTTGTGCCTCCCATTCGAGCTCCGTCGAGCCGATGCGCACGAGGTCGCCGGCCGTGATTCCCGTCCGGCGCAGCTCGGCGTCGATCCCCAGGCGCGCGAGGTCTCGCTGGAAGCGCTCGGCAGACTCCTCGACTTCGAAGTTGGTCTGGGCGGCAATCCGCTCGATTCGCCGGCCACGAACGCGGAATGCGCCGTCGGCGTCGCGGTTGATGCTGAACCCCTCGTCCATCGTCTCGATGCGGTGGACGACGACACCCGACGGTTCGGGTGGCTCGGCGAGCTCGGCAGCCGGCGGCAGCATCGCGGCGATCCTGGCCCGGAAGGCGGCCAGGCCTTCGCCCTCGGCGGCCGAGATGGCCACGACGTCGATGCCGCCTGCCTGGCGGGCGCGCCGGAAGGCCGGCCAGGCCTCCCGAGCCGCCGGCAGGTCGAGCTTGTTGAAGACCACCAGGATCGGCTTCTGGAGCAGCGCCGGATCGTGCGCCGCCAGCTCGTCCCGGATGACGTCGTGATCCCACTCGGGGTCTCGCGAGGCGCCATCGATGACGTGGACCAGGATCCTCGTCCGCTCGACATGGCGGAGGAAGGCGTGACCCAGCCCGGCGCCGCTGCTGGCGCCTTCGATCAGCCCTGGGACGTCGGCGATCGTCGGTCGGCGCTCGTCCTCGTCGCCCAGGTCCATGACCCCGAGATTCGGCTCGAGCGTCGTGAACGGATAGTCGGCGATCCTGGGCGTCGCCGCGGTGACAGCCGCCAGCAGCGTCGACTTGCCGGCGTTGGGCAAGCCCACCAGCCCGATGTCGGCGATCAGGCGCAACTCGAGGCGGAGCCAGCTCTCGGCGCCCGGCTCGCCCTTCTGGGCGTGCTTGGGTGCCTGGTGGGTGGACGACTTGAAGTGCGTGTTGCCGAGGCCGCCGCGGCCCCCGCGGCTGACGAGCGCGCTCTGGCCGACCGCGACCAGGTCCGCCAGCAGCTCGCCGGTCTCATCGTCGTAGATCGCCGTTCCGGGTGGGACGTCGAGGATCAGGTCGTCGCCGGCCCGGCCGTGGCGCCTGGCCCGTGAGCCTGGCCCGCCAGAGGTCGCCCGGTAGTGATGACGGTGGGTGAAATCGCGAAGCGTGGTCTGGCCGGCATCGACCCGGAGGTAGATCGACCCGCCACGTCCGCCGTCACCGCCATCGGGTCCGCCGCGCGGAACGTGCGCCTCCTGCCGGAAGGTCGCGGCCCCATCGCCACCGTCGCCGGCGTGGACCCAGATCTTCACGCGGTCGAGGAACATCGAGCCCATTCTCGCACGGCCGTCTCAACCGTCCGCCGTCGGCGGCGTTCGAGCCGAAGACGCTCGTTACGTGAGGGAGCGAGCGCACCGTCGAGTGCGTGAGCGACCGAACGCAGCGGGCAACGCACGGATCGGGCGACCCCGACGGCGGAGCTATAGATAGGCGAGCGGATTGACGCGCGTGCCGCCGTTCCAGACCGGGCCGCGCCAGACCTCGAAATGGAGGTGCGGGCCGGTCGCGTCACCCGATTGCCCGACCCGACCCACCTGCTGGCCTTCCGAGACGGACTGGCCGTAGCCGACCGAGATCGCCGACATGTGGTTGTACGTCGTGTACAGGTTGGAGCCGTGGGAGATCCAGACCTGGTAGCCGCCGCCGTTGCCCTTCCAGCCGGCGAAGACCACGGTGCCGGCACCCGCCGCCCGAACCTCGGAGCCGTAGTCGGCCGCGATGTCGATCGCGTAATGGCCGTAGTGGAAGTACTGGCTGATGTAGTTGCCGCCGCCGACGACCGGCCAGAGGAGACGCCCGCCGGTGTACGTGGAGGGCCCGCGAGCGCTGCCCCGGCCGATGATTCCACCACCCGACGAGGATCCGTTCGATGGCCTGGAGACCGGCTTGGGCGTCGGCGGCGTCGGAATGCCTTTGCCGGCAGCACCCGGGATGACGAGCACCTGGCCAACCACGAGGTTCGGGTCGGTGAGCTTGTTCTCGACGAGGATGTCGGTGGGATCGACGTCGTAGCGCTGCGCCAGGCTGTCGAGCGTGTCGGACGCGGTGACCGTCACGACGAGGCCCGTCACCGGCGGAATGGAGAGCTGCTGGCCGATGTGGAGGGCGTCCTTGGATTGGAGGTTGTTGGCCCACCAGATCGTCATCATCGAGATGCCGAACTTGGATGCGATCCCCGTCAGCGTGTCCCCGGCCTTGACCTTGTAGGTCCGGACGAGGCTGCGGCCGTCGGCGACCGTGGTGTTGACCGCGACCGGCTTGAGGAGCGTCCCGTCCTCGAGGAAGGGGCCCTCGACGCTGGCTGGGCCGGCGGCCGACGCAACATCGGTGGCGGCACCCGAATCGACGCCGGCGGCCTGGTCGATCCCTCCTGCCGGGTTGCCGAAGGTGTCGTCAATGGCCGGCTCGCCTTCGGCGATCGTGCCTCCGTGTCCGAACACGACTCCGCCACCAACGGCGATCCGGACGTCCGTCCCGGGTCCGTTCGTCCCGCCTGTGGCCGGGGCCGGGCTGGCGGCCGAGGCACTGATGACGGACGCCGCGAGCAGGATTCCGGCAACGGCGATGGCCACCGTTCGGTCGGGCCCGAGCCGGGCGACCAGGGAGCGGCGATCAGATCGGACGGCGCCAAGGGCGTGGAGGACGCCGATTCGTCGATCGCGCCGGGGAACGAGCCTGGACGCCGTCGCCGCCGAGTGCAGGCTGTGCTGCACGCGACGTCCCGCGGCGAGGCTCCGAGCCTGCAAGGTCGACGCGCTCGAGGCTCGGTTGCTCGGGGGGCGCCGCAGCCGTCCGAGGACGCGCTGCACGCCGACCGATGCGTTCAGCAATACGGTCTCCTGGCGTTTGGATGGTCTCAGGGCGCGGGGCTCACCTGGGGGAATGGGTCTTGGGAGACCATCCGGGGTCGCGGTATAGAGCTGGGGTCTCTGCTACGCGGACGCCGCCCGTGTGACAACGGGCTTACGACAACGTCGCGAACGGTACCACGCCCAATGTGAACGCGCCAAGGGCTTTTCGGCCCGGGCCGTCCGACCCGGCATCGTCAGGCGTCGAGGCTCTTGGTCAGGGTCGACAGGAACTCGGCGTTGGACTGGGTCTTGGCCAGCCGATTGAGCAGGATCTCGATCCCC
>Ga0153916_10000130_pt1 | contig 43737 bp, 41 predicted proteins | sample Opewatmetagenome_FD_109642 | JGI IMG/M metagenome (GOLD analysis project Ga0153916, IMG submission 109642) | Freshwater wetland microbial communities from Ohio, USA - Open water 3 Core 3 Depth 4 metaG | ecosystem: Environmental > Aquatic > Freshwater > Wetlands | place: USA: Ohio, Lake Erie...
ACGAAGAGCACGAAGGAAGAGAAAAACATGCTGAAATCCGGTCGTTTTCTAATCCGGTTGTCCGTTCTTCGTGTCCTTCGTGGTGAATAGAAAAACCTTGGTCGAGCATCATGGCGGCGGATGTGCTGCATACCAGCGGGATGATAACTTGCAGTGATGCCTTGGATTTTAGGGTCTTTCGTATGAAATTTCATTCCCGGATTCTAAAATGCTCCGTCGAAGAATAAGTGCCTTCATTTTAGAGGCACTACACTAGGCGGTGGACATGCCGCTTTCAGAACGTTCTCCGCACTCGCAAGCGAAGCGATATTCGCCGAGCGCCTTTTCTTTCGAGACAAATCCCAGCGCCACGTCCCGCTTTACTGCGGCGCGGTCGCGCTCCGCGGGATCGCCGTAGCCGCCGCCGCCGGCCGTAAGAATGATGACGGTCTCGCCGGGGCGCACAAGGACGCGACTGAATTTGCCCGGTAGTTCTTCTTCCTTGCCGTTGCGCTGGATGAATGTCCGATTCGTTAGCCCCTCTTTACCGCCCAGAAGTCCCCAGGGTGGGCACTTAATCCGATCGGTGTTGCGGCTCAAATAAAACTCCTCAAGCGGACTCACTTTGATTTCGACGCCGATGCCGCCGCGGAATTTTCCCGCGCCGCCGCTGTCGGTTCTTAACGCGTGGCATTCGTAGCGCAGCGGATAGTACAACTCTTGAAGTTCAATCGGGGTGTTCTTCACGTCGCCCTGGCAGATCGAAACCGAGGAGGAGGCGCCATCCTCGAAGGGTCGGCCGCCCCAGCCGCCGCCGATGATATTCTGGCAGACATACCGCCGGCCGGTTTTGGCATCGGCACCGAAGATCGCGTAGCCGCCCATGTCGCCCTTATGGGCCGCGGGAATGCGCTCGGGCAGCGCCGGCGCCAGCGCGCGCAGGATCGTGTCGAGCACCGTCGGCAAAGATAAACTCCAGCCGCCGATGGGCGCGGGCCGCCGCGCGCTCAGCAGCTTGCCGGGCGGGAGAATGACTTTGAGCGCGCGAAAAGAGCCTTCGTTGACTTCGCGCTGAGGCGAAGTGAGCGCCTTGAACGCCACCCGCGCCGCCGCCATGCCGCCGGAGGAACCGCAGTTGATGAAGCCGGGGACTTGATCGCTCACTTCGGAAAAGTCGACGGCCAGCTCATCGCCCCGCACCTCCACCTTCACTTTGATCGGTATCGTCTTGGTGAAATCCCTGCCGTCGTTGTCGAGAAAAGAGGACGCTTCGTACACGCCATCCGGGATCGCCCGCACCGACTCGCGCACCAGCTTGTCGGTCTGATTCCAGATGGTCTCGACCGCCTGGAGAAAAACGGCGCCGCCGTATTTGCGACAGATCTGCTCCAGCCGCTCCTCGCCGGTGCGGCAGCAAGCGATCTGCGCGCGCAAATCTCCAAGGGAGGATTCAGGGAAGCGGATATTGTCCTCGATGAGGCGTAGAATTTCGGCGTTGGGTTTTCCTCCGGTATAGATTTTCACCGAGCGGATTTGCAGCCCCTCTTCATAAACATCCCGCGTCATGCTCGAGCCGAAGCCGGTGCTGCCGCCGCCGACGTCGATCCAGTGGGCGCGCACGGCCAAGAAGCAAATCAACGTGTCGCCCCAAAAGAACGGCGTGTAAACCGCCATGTTGTTCAGGTGCTGGCCGCAAATTTCCGGATGGTTGACCAGGAAGACGTCGCCCGGATGAATATTCTCCCTGCCATAGACTTCGATGCCGTCCTGCACCGCGACACCGAGATCGGCGAGAAAGATCGGCAAAGCGCCTTCGTTTTGCGACATGGTCCGCCCCTCGTGATCGACGATGGCGACGCAGTAATCCTGCACCTCATAGATCATCATGTTGTAGGCGGTTTTTTTCAAAACCGTCGACATCTCATTGGCGGCGGCCTTGAGCGCACAGCGGATAATTTCAACGGTGATAGGGTCGACGGTCATGGACTTCTACGGAATCGGTCAAAATGTCGGCGGATTCGCCACGATGTTTTTACCCGCGCCTTTGTCGCTGAACTCCGGCGCGTCTTCGAGTTCTTCGAAGCTGCTGCCGCGGTCGAGATCGAAGATGAACGCGAGATTGGGCTCGCAGGCGAATAAGAACGCCGGCGCGTCTGGATTATCGTTGAAGTGTTGATACGCGACGCCGTCGGGCCGGATCGGCAAGATCAGCAAATCCTCAGCGCCCCAATCGTAGCGCACGCCGTCGACCATCGTGTGCCCCTTGCCGCGCAGGAAAAAGAAAACCTTATCGCCCGGATGCTTCTGCAAGCCGCTGCGGCCGCCGGCGGGAAGGCACTGGAGATACGCCGTAAAGTTGCGCAGCGCCGTGTATTGAAACAGCGGGTGGAGGTACCAGCGCATAATGCCGTGCCCGTTCACTTCCCACGGCAGCCGGTCGCCGCTGCGGATGCAGCTTGCCGGCCCGCGCAGTTTGCGCTGCGCATCGCGAATCTGCATCAGTGCATCGTAAAGGGTTTGCCGCCCCGAAGATTCCACTCGGTACAGAAACTCCGGCAACTTCAGATCGCGATCCACCTGTGAGCTTGCAACGCTATCACTAATGGCGGCAGCCGCCGGCGCGTCGGTATGGTCCTGGATATGGGTCATCGTGTGGCACACCCAGTCCTCGAACGGCTTGTAATAGAACGCCACCCAGCGGCAATCTTTTCCGACCTGCTCGTTGAAGTGCTGGTGTTCGACGCCGCCGGGACGGATCGGCAGCGTGATAAGATCGCCGCGCTGCCACTTGTAGAGAGTGCCGTCGATATCCGTGCTGCCGCTGCCCTCGATCACGAAAAGCACCAAGCCGCCCTGGTGTCGATGGCGGCCGGAATGCTCTTTCACATCGTTGAGAAACACCGACCAATTGATCGACGCGACTTCGGGTGTGAATTCAAAAGTCACGTAACGCTTGAGCAGCGCCTGGCGCGACGCTTCGAAGTCGCGGTCGCTGGATTTGACGAGCAGTTTGCCGGTGAGCTGTTTCTCCAGCCAATCGGCGCGCCAGCGCAGCATCGACTCGTAATTGAAATAAGATCGTGCCATGGAAACTTTTCGGTCACTTCAAGCGCGAGAAAAAACCTTCGCGCTGCAGCTCGGCCAACACGCTGTTGTCGAAAAAGTCGGTGGCCTTGGCATTCTTCGCGTGGGCCGTGCCCGGCTGCGAGGCCAAGAACTTCAGCACCACGCCGATCCCCTTCTCTTCGGTCAGCGGCGGTTGAGAGAACAGTTTCGAGTAGTATTCGAAGCTCCGCCTGGCGATCGTATCGTCCGTGATCCGCATGTACTTTTTCATGATCGCGGTGCTTTTCTCGCTATCGGTCTTGAGCACCTGGATCGCTTCGACGTAGGCCATGAGCATCCGTTTGACCGTCTCGCGATTGCTACGGAGATATTCCTTACGCACGACCAGCCCTGACTGCGGGAAGGGCTCCGTCCCGGAGGTGAAATCCGCCAGCATCGTCAGCCGCAATTTCTCCGCTTCAAAGGTAAAGGGCGGCGCCAGAATCGTCGCGTCGATGGTCCCCATCGCAACGCCTACCAGACGCGGCTGAGAGCCGGGAATAGCGACGAACGTCACGGACTTAGGATCGATATTCCACCGCTCAAGCGCGTTCAGAAAGAAAAACTCGTTCATCTCGCCGCGCCCCACCAGTCCCACCGTCTTACCCACCAGATCCTGCGGCCGGCTCACCGTCTTTGGCTGCGCGACGATGCTGACCGTGGGCCGGTTGGTCGACGTCGCGACAATGACGAGATCGCCGCCGGCCAAGTCGACTTGCACCGGCGAGACTCCGGCGCTCTGGGAAACTTGCGTGGCGCCGGATAAGAGCGCCGCCATGCTGCGCGAGCCGCCGGCGATGCGGATCAATTCCGAGCTGATTCCTTGTTTGGCAAATAACTTTAATTCGTGGGCGACCCAAAGCGGCGCTTGGTAACCCAACTCGCCGCCGTAGCTCGCCATGATTTTCACGCTCGGCGCCGGGCTTTGCCCGGCGAAGAGAAGCGCGCATCCCGTCTGCTCGACGGCGCTGCACACTCCCAGGACAACAGATACAACCGACAAGAATCGACGAATCATCTTGGCCTTGTTCCTCATATTAATCGCCCGATCCTTTGAACTCCGGCGACTCCTCGCGCTGCTCCATGCCATGCGCTACCTCGTCATGAAACGGTTTGTAGATGTAGGCCATCCAAAACGACGGCTCCTCTCCATTGAGATTAAAATGTTGATGCTCCACGCCGCCGGGTTGAATCGGCAACAGGATCAAATCGCCGCTCTCCCAATCGAGCCGCCGGCCATCGACGACGGTGTAGCCCTTCCCCTCAATGACATAGATCGCGAGCCCGCCCTGGTGGCGGTGCTTGCCCGAACGGGTGCGCATCTCATGCGTGAACACGTTCCAGTCTTTTAACACGGTATCGTGCAAGACGGTGCGGTTGAGATAGTAGCGCAACCGCCCCTGCCGGGTCATTTCTTCGGCGCGGTCGCTGCGGCGCACGACGATCTTCGCCGTGCGCGAGCGCTGCTGAATCTCCTGCGTGCGCGCGTAATTGCGATCATAGGTCGACTGCGGCGCGTCGACTTTCACCTCAATCGCTTTGCCGGATTCCGTCTGCAGCTTGGCGCGCAGCGCGGCCAGATCCGGCGCTTCGGAGCGAAATGTCCCGGTGAATTCCGGCGCCGCCTCGAGCTGGAACAGGCCGGCGCCGCGGTCGACGCCGAGGGGGTCGGTAAGATTCGGCTGGCACGCCGTAAGAACAGCCTCTTCAGACGCATCGTCATTGAAATGCTGATAGGTCACGCCTTCGGGAAGCAACGGCAACTGGACGATATCACCCGCCTGCCATTCGTGGGCGACCTCGTTGATAACAGTCCTGCCCTTGCCTTGAACGACATAGTGGACCACGCCGCCCTGACAATGTTGTTTGCCGCTCCGGCTCCCGGCGGGAATGCGCTGCAGTGAAAAAATCAGCGCCTTGTGACAGCTCCGTTCCATGGCGGGGTGGAGATACCATTGCATGATGCCCTGGGGATTGGTTTCCCAGGGAATCTCGGCGCTGCGAACGACAAACGGACTTTCCTTTTGAAGCCTGCGCTGCCGGTCCCTGAGCGCGATCAACTGCGAATACACCGTAGTCATTTTTCCGTTCCCGCCGTTTTAACAAACTAGATCTAATAATTCCCCGCAGCTTACCGCGGGCACCCTCAAATAGGAAATCCAAAGGGGGCAATCTTCCCTTTGTTCGCCTGCGGGGTTAATACTCCGCAAGCGAACTGCCTGGTTTATTTGACGCGTTGGGTTATTGGGTTTTATAGCTTACCCTTCCGTTGCAATTCAAGGAAGCTCTTGTTAAAGCCGGCAAAGGAGGAGATATGCATGCGCGTCAAGCAATTTCTTTCCGTATTGTTGTTACTGGTGTCGGCGGCTAGCTCCGCGGCGGCGGACGAGCGCATCCGCATCACCTATGCGAGCCGCTCGATCTCGTCGATTCTCGCTTTCATCGCCATCGACAAAGGGTTTTTCAAGGAAGAGGCCTTGGAGCCCCAGCTCATCTTGACCCGCGGCACCACCGCCATCGCCGCCGCGGTGAACGGCGACGTCGAGGCGATCCATATCATGGGCACGGCGATCCGCGGCATCATCCAGGGACTGCCGCTCAAAGTATTGGCGGTGAACCAAAAGTTTCCGCTCTTTTGGCTGGTGACGCGGCCGGAGCTGAAAAACTTCGGCGACCTGCGCGGTAAAACCATGGCGACGACGACTTTCGGCGGCAGTCAGCAACTGGCGGGCTATCATATGCTGCGCAAGGGAGGCATCGACCCGGTCAAGGAGATCACCACCATCGTCTCGGGCGACGTGCCGGCGCAGCTCCAGGCGCAGATCGCCGGCCCCGTCCACATCACGGTGCTCTCTCCGCCCACCTCGTTCGTCGCGCGGGACCGCTACAAATTGAATCTGCTCGCCTCCACCTCCGACGAGTACGTCAATTTCATCTCCGGCCTGATCGTTTCGGAGAAGGCGCTGCGCGACCGACCCGCCGTCGTCAAGCGCGCGCTGCGCGCCCTGGCCAAGGCCAATCGTTTTTTTCACGCCAACGAGAATGCGTCGGCGGAGGTCCTGGCGAAACAGCTCAACGTCAGCCAACCCATCGCCCTTGAAACCTACCGCTACAGCCGTCCCGCTTACACCCGAAACGGTATTCCATCGGAGAGCGAAGTGGCGGAACATCTCAAATCCGACGCCCAGTTTCTCAAACTTACGGAAACGGTGAAGAGCGCCGCCGTATTCGATTTCTCGCTGCAGCGCGAAGTCAACAACGAGCTGGGAATCAAGTAGCGGCGGATACCTGGAGAGACGAAATCAGCCCATCGAGAGATGCGCGGCCGGCCAACGCCCGGACCTCCCCGATGACGGCGCGCGCCTTGGCGTCGCCGAGCACCGGCGCGGCGAGCGACAAAAACTTCTCTTCCAACTCCTCTCGCGTCATCGGATTGCCGCTTTCGCCCTTGGGAACGATGACTTCGTGAGACAATGACCGGCCGTCCGACAGTGTGAGCCGCACCCGGCCGGGCCAATACTTGGGAAAGTGTTGGTCCAGCGACGCGTAGCCGGTCACTGTCACTTTTGCCATCAACTCCCGCACCGTATCGCCGCGCAAAAATTCCTCATCGAAAGAGGTCAGATCGATCCGGCCCCGCAGCGCCGTGACCGCCATGACGAATTGGCCGCTGCCGACGGCGGCGGCATGGCTCACCGGCGCCGCCGGCCGATTGAGCATGGCGGCATTTGGCGTCGGCACCGAAAGCTCGATCGCCTCGATCAGACCTGCCGCCACGGCATGCCGGCGCAAGAGCGTGAGCAGCGCCTCGACGCCGGCGTGAAGCTGGCGTGCGCACGGATAGGGTTTGAAGGCAACGTCGGGCAGATGGTATCGCTCGACATCCCGCAAAAATTCCCATCGCGGCTCCCCACAGAGAGTCAGGCAAAAACCGCGCGGATCTTCGAAGGCGCGCTTCGGCCCGGTGAACCCTTGCTCAGCGGCCAAAAGAGCGAGGATGCCGTTTTGCGCCGCGCGACCAAAAACCAGATGCCGCGCCGTGGCGCCTTCGCCGCCGCCGGTGATCATGCCGCCGGCGTGAAGCGATGCGATGCCGAGGGCGTTGGCCGTCTGATCCGCCGGCCAGCCCAGAAATTTTGCCCCCGCCGCGGCCACTCCGAAGGCGCCGCAGATCGTGCTCGGCCACCAACCGCGCGCGAAAAGTTTCGGCGCGTCAATGCTGAGTCCGACCCGGGCGGTGGTTTCGTAGCCGGCGATGGCCGCTTCCAGAAAAGCGCGCCCGTTGCCCTTGCGCTGTTCCGCCAGCGCAATGAGCGCCGGAATAATCATCCCGCCGATGCAAGTTCCCGCGCCGCTGTGGATGTCGTCCATCTCGCCGCAGTGCGCCGCCGCCGACATGGCTTGCACCGCATCCAGGAATGACGCGCGCGAACGGGTTCCCAGGAGCAGGGATGGGGGATGGGAACCGCCGCCGGTTGCCGCGGCGAGATCGTAAGCGAGCTTTCCGGCCTCCAGAGCAGACCCGGCCAGCAGACAGCCGAGCGAATCGAGAACATGAAGCTTGGCGACATCGACGACAGCGCCGGGGATTTGTTCGAATTGAAGCGACGAAAGATGACGCGCCAACTTCTCGCTGAGAGTCTCATCAGGCATCGGCATTCTTTTCTATAAGGCTCGAATTCAACGTAGGGGTAACCCTCAGGGTTGCCCCCTTGACGAAGATAGGAACGGGGCATGCCCTCTGCGAAGGGTAATTCGAATTACTTCAACTCCCCGCCAGATCAATCACCAGATGACCGATTTCATTCACGTGCATCCTGTCGCCCGGATAGACGAGAATCGTCGCACCTACCTCTTCGATCACGACCGGCCCTTCGAGCCGATCACCGGCCTTAAAGCCGCCGCGCAGATAGATCGGACACTGCACCGGCTTGCCGTCAAAAATTACCGAGCGACGACCGCGCTCGCCGCGATCTTCATCGCGCGGTGTTGAAGCCGGCGGCAATGTGGTTTTGACTTTGCCGAGCGCCGAGAGGCGGAGATTGACCATCATCACCGGCTCTTTGGGCGCGGAGTGGCCGTAATGCTCTTGATGCAGTTGATCGAAGCGCGACCGAATCGCGCCGAAATCGGTGAGAGCGCTAAGGTCTTCTTGGATCGGCACCGCCAACGTATACTCCTGGCCGCGGTAACGCATGTCCAGGAATCGTCGCAATAAAATCTGCTCCGGTCGCGCTCCTTCTTCGAGCAGTGTGGCCATAGCGGATTTTTCCAGAACGGCGAAAGCGTCGGCGATTTGTGCCCCGGTGGTCTCGCTCAGCTCGCGCACGAAGGTCTGCACGTAGTCGTGTTTGAGATCAGCGAGCAGCATGCCGAAAGCGGAAAAATGCGCCGGCATCGGCGGAATGATCACGCGCGGCACGGAGAGTTCGCGGGCGATGGCCATCGCGTGCAGCGCGCCGCCGCCGCCGCTCGGCACGAGGACGCAGTCGCGCGGGTCATAACCTTTCTCGACGGAGACCGCGCGCACGGCGAGAGACATGTTGAAATTGGCGATGGTCAAAATTCCCAACACCGCTTCTGCCAATGACAGTCCGAGGGGCTTGGCGATTTTTTCCGTGATCGCCGCCGCCGCTTGGTCGGGCTGCAAGCGGATGCCGCTGCCGAGAAAATACTCAGGATCGATCCGCCCGACGATGAGATTGGCATCGGTCACCGTCGGCTCGGTGCCACCCTGTCCGTAGCAAGCGGGACCCGGTGCCGCGCCGGCGCTGCGCGGGCCGATTTTCAGGCCGCCGCCGGGATCGATCCAGGCGATGCTGCCGCCGCCGTTGCCGACTTCCACGATGTCCACCACCGGCAGCATCATCGGATGACCCGACACGTAACCGCCGACATAGTAATGACTGGTCACTTCCGGATGGAAATCCCTGATCAGGCTCGCCTTCGCCGTCGTACCGCCCATGTCGAAGGAAATGATATGGCGGCAGTCAAGCGACTCGCCGAGACTTGCCGCCGCGATGACGCCGGCCACCGGCCCGGATTCCATCATCGTCACCGGCATTTTCTTCGCGGTCTCCGCCGACATCACACCGCCGTTGGACTGCATGACGCGAAACGTGCCGCGAAACCCTCCATCGGAGAGCATCTTTTCCAACGACACGAGATAATGGCTGACGAGCGGGCCGACGTAGGAATTGAGCACCGTGGTGGAGGTCCTCTCGTACTCGCGGAACTCGCGGAGGATCTCGTGCGACAGCGAAACGTAAGCCTCGGGAAACTGCCGCTGCAACAACTCGCCCAGGCGCTGCTCATGCGCGGCGTTGGCATACGCGTGCAGCAGGCAGACCGCGACGCTTTCCACACCGGCCGCTTTGAGCGCGCCGATCGTCGCCGCGGCCGACTGTTCATCGAGCGACTTCAGCACTTCACCGCTGGCGTACAGGCGCTCATCGACTTCGAGGCGCAGATCGCGCGGCACCAGCGGCACCGGACGTTTAAAAAATAAATTGTAACCCTCAGGCCGGTTACCGCGGCCGATCTCATAAACGTCGCGGAAGCCTTTGGTGGTGATCAGTCCGGTGCGCGCACCCTTGTGCTCGAGCACGGCGTTGATCGTCACCGTCGAGCCGTGCACGAAAAAGTTGGCGCCGGCCACATCGATTTTGGCTCTCTTGAGACAATCGCCGATGCCGCGCGCCAGATTGTCGGACGTGGTCAGCGTCTTACTGCGATAAACTTGGCCGTGGTCGTCCACGGCGACCAAGTCGGTAAATGTTCCGCCGATATCAACTGCGATTCTCATGAAGCCTTTCTGTAAAAGCGGATAATGATCTGCGTTTCTTATTGCGCGACTTCCGTACAGAGCAACACGACAACAAAAAGATTTTTCCCTCCGGTCGAAATGACAGATTATGTTGACCGGACACTCCGGCTGTCATTCCGAGGAAGTCCTTCGACCGTGCTCAGGATAAACTCCGCGACCGAGGAATCTTGCTTCCTAACCACTCAGCAGTGATGAGGGGCCGGTCGCCGTGACCCGAAAACTCTCGCCGAATAGAATCAACTTCCCTTCGGTCTCGAAGCACACGCGCAATGCGAGCGTCATATTCCCATTAAGCGTCGCCGCTCCCACGGACGGTGAACCGACTTGCCGAGCATCGTCTGCGCTGAAGAACGGCGCCTCCCATTGACCGAGACCGATGCCGTTACCCAGTCCGTACATCGAAGCCGTCGGGTAAATTTCTCCGAGCGCGCGGCGCGCGGTTTCATCGATTGCAGCCGCCGCGCCGCCCGGCTTGAGTTGCGCCGCCATTTGCCCGACGATCTCCCGCGCTTTCTCATACGCAGCTCGGAGTGTTGCATCGTTAGACAAAACAAAAGTGCGCCCCGCCTCTGCCCAATAGCGCTCATGCTGGACCGCGAGGTACAGCGCCCAGTGGTTGCCGAGAGCCGTAGATTGCTTGAAGCTCGGCGGGTTCAAGCGCGTTGCGCCGGCGAGGATGCGAATATCTTCGGCGCCTTTGTCGCGCGCCAGCCGGTCGATGTCGGCGACGATTTCGTATTCTTTTCTTCCCTGCTTGACGAATGATTGCGCGCCGGCGCCGATTTCCTGCAGCAATTTTCCGGCTGCGCACAGCGCCGATAGTTCACGCGCGCTTTTCTTAAGCCGCATCGGCTCGAATAGGGAGTGGCAGGCTTTCCATTGAACATGCGGAAGGCCGATTTTCATCTCCTCAAGCTGCGGCAGAGGAAAGCCTTGGCCGGAATCCACCAGGCCGATGTTCGCCCTGTCTAACCCTTTTTCCGCCAGCAGCTTCACCCCGTCGCCGCCGACCTGGTTGGACGCCCGCACGTCCTCGACCCATGTCAGAGTCTTGGCGAACGGCACATCGCGGCTGCCGATGTTGAGCAAGAGTGAAATGGCCCCGCTTTGCGGAACGACGGCGATGCCGCCGCGCACCTTGGGGAAATAATTGGCGAGATAGCAGAGATCGGCGAAGGAATAGTTGTCGCCGTAGATGACCAGCGCGGCCAAGTCTTGCCGCGCCATCTCGCGACGCGCGGCCTCCAGGCGGCCTTCGAACTCCTCTTGGGGCATCTGCTCTTTGACCCAGGTAGAGCAACCCCGCTTGAGAACCGAATGTCGGCCGAAAATCATACGTCAGTCCTTTACGTAAATATCCCACGACGAGCGCGTCAGCGCTTCCGCCTTCTGGGCCGTCATCACCACGGTGTCGCCCAAAGTCATATAGCCAGTTTCGGGAATATATTGGTTCGGGTGAATGATAAAGGTCATCCCCTTTTCCAATCTAGTCTGGTTACCGTCCTCCAAGTTACCGGGCGCCGACGAGCCGCAGCCAAGTCCGTGACCGCGCACGCGCATGAACGGCGGCCGGCAGTATTTTTCGTAACCCGCATCGGTCAGCGTCCCGTTGATTGCCGCGGCAATCGCGCTCGCCGGCGCGCCGGTCTTCGCCGCTTCCATGCCCAAGCCCATCGCCTCTTTGAGAATGGCGTACTTCTCCTGCACCACCGGCGCCGGCTGTCCGAGCACCATCGTGCGGCAAATCTGCACGAACAGGCCGCCGATGCAGGGGGTGATTTCGCCGATGATGATGTCGCCGGGCTGCACAACGCGATCCGTCGGCGGATGAAGCGCCTGATTGTGGCTGTTCGCCACGACCATGCCGAAATTATCTTCCGCGCCGAGGGAGCGCATGCGGTATTCGACGATGGCCGCAAGCTCGTATTCCTTCAAGCCGGCGTGCGCATCCTCGTGCAGCGCCTTGACTCCGGCATCGGCGATCGCCGCAGCGCGCCGGAGCCTTGCCAACTCGAAGTCGGTCTTGCACCGCGCTATGTTTTCGATGACGTCCTTTGCGTTAACGGGTGCCTGACCGAGCGACTTGACGATCTCATCGTGGAGACCGGCGCTCAACACCTCTCGCCCGACGATGCCGACTTTACCCGTGAGATGTGCCAGCCTCGACCAGAACTCTTTGAACGGCCGGATATCCGTAACCCATGATTCCTCTTGCGCGCGCGCGATATCCCAAACCGGCGAGAGATAGAGAACCGGCGCCTCTTCCAACGGTAGGACCAACATCGTTTCCGGCCCGACGCTGATGAAGTCGGTCAGATAGGCGACGTAGTTCATGCGCAGAAAATTATGCCGCCCGGAATCGTAGACGAGGAGCGTTTGCAGTCCCTTGTCGCGCATTCCGCGGCGAATTTCCGCCAGGCGCTTGGCAAATTCTTGCAGGCCGTCCATAGCTTCTTCCTTACGGTGTTTCCGGCACATAGCCAAGCCGCCGGTCGCGCTCGATCAGATCGCGCGGCCGCTCGCCGGCGGGGCCGTAACCGCCGCCTCCCGCGGTAAAGAACGTAACGCTGCCGCCCTTTTTCAACGGATAATTCGGTTTCTTGGTGAGCCAAACGCCGGGGTCGTCGGGCGACTGTTTTACCAGCGCCTTCGCGGTGGCGCCGCATTCGCCGCCGAACAATCCCCACGGCGCGGTGCGTTGGCGTTCGACATTGATGTTGGTAAGCGCATCGCAGAGCACGCGCACCGCTATTTCAATTCCCAGTCCGCCGCGAAATTTCCCCGCGCCGCCGCTGCCCTCGCGCAGGCGATGATGCTCCACCAGCACGGGATAATAAATTTCCTGCATCTCGACCGGCGCATTCTGCACGTCGCCCTGGCAGATCGACACCGTGGCGTTCTCGCCGTCCTCGTAAGCGCGCCCGCCCCAGCCGCCGCCCATGATCGTTTGGCACAAAAATCTTCTACCCGAACGCGGATCGGTGCCGAAAAACGCGTAGCCGCCCATGTCGCCCTTATGGCCCGCCGCTGCCTTGTCCGGCAAGGCGGGCGCCAGCGCTTTCAAAATGAGATCGACGACGGTGGGCAGCGTGCGGCTCCAGTTGCCCACCGGCGCCGGCGGAGTCGCGCTCAAGATTTTCCCCGTCGGAATGACGACCTTGAGCGCTCGAAAGCATCCTTCGTCGATGGGCGAAAAGGGGCTGACTAGCGACTTGAAGGCGACCCGCGCCGCCGCCACGGCGCCCGACTCGCCGGAATTGATCGAGCCCGGCACCTGATCGCTGATCTCGGAGAAGTCGATGGTCATGTCGCCGCCGCCGACCGCCACTTTCACTTTCAGCGGCACCGGGCGATCGAGATCGACGCCGTCGCTGTCGAACAGCGCTTCGGCTTCGTACCGGCCCGGCTTGATGCGTGTAACCTGCTCCCGCGCCAGAGTTTCCGATTGGTGCCAAATCCCCTGCACGCATTCGAGAAACGTTGCCGGCCCGTAGCGCCCGACCAACGCGCCGAGGCCTCGGTCGCCGACCCGGCAGGCGGCGATCTGCGCGCGCAGGTCGCCGAGACAGGACTCGGCGAAGCGCACGTTGTCGGTGATGATTTGCAGGATATCATGATCGGGCTCATGGCCGCGGTAAAGCTTGAGCGAGCGCAACTGTAAGCCTTCCTCGTAAACCTCCCGGGTACCGCTAAAACCGAAGCCGACGCGCGTTCCGCCGATATCGATCCAGTGGGCGCGAACGGTGAGAAACGCCACCAGCTCGCCCTCGTGAAAGAACGGCGTGTAGATCACGACATTGTTCAAATGCTGCCCGCACACGTAGGGATGATTCATGATCAGCACGTCGCCCGGCGCAAAGCCGCCTTTGCCGTAACGGCGCACGCCGTCGACGATGGCCGGGCCCAAGTCGGCGAGAAAGATCGGCAGCGCGCCGAAGTTCTGCGAAAGGATGTTACCCTCGGGATCGACGATGCCGACGCAGTAGTCGCGCACCTCGTAGATCATCATGTTGTAGGAAGTCTTGCGCAGCACGGTGGCCATCTCGTTGGCGATATGCGCCAGGCCGTTGCGCACGACTTCGACGGTGATCGGATTGACGGAGGGCTGAGGCATTTTATTTTGGCTCATTCCGGTCGATCGTAAAGAGATACTCACCACGAAGACGCGGAGTTCGCAGAGGTTTTGCGAAAAATGACCTTAGTCGCCTCCGGTTTTCATTAACGCACGAGCGCCGCTTCTGTGGCGTTAACGACCCTTGAGCACCTCTTCCAGCACCGATTCATCGATGAAGTCGTTGGGATTGCGCTTCGAGGCGCCCGGGGTTTTCGGCTCCAGCGTGGCGAGAAACTCCGTGATCCCTTCGCGCTCGGTGCGCAGGGTGTCGGAAATACTCTTGACGAAGTAGTCGTAGGTTTTAATCGCTTCGGCCTTCGAACCGACGTGAATGTACTTCTCGATCACCCGAACGGTCGCATCGCGGTTACTTTTCATGGTGCGCACCGAGCCGAGGTAAGCCTGCAAATAACGGCGAACGACATCTCGTCGATCTTTCAGGTCGCGCTTGCGCGCCACAATCGACAATTCCGGGTAACGCATGCCCATCGCGTTCAGATCACCGAGACGGCTGAACCCTTGCGCTTCCGCCACAAACAAGCCGGGGGGCGACATGATGGTCGCGGCGATTACGCCCCGTTCCAGCGCCGTCAGTCGATTCCTTTCGCCGCCGAGCTGGAGAAAAGTCACATCTTTATCCGGATTGATGCCGTTCTTTTTGAAAGCGAAACGCAGTCCTATATCGTTGTTGCCGCCGAAGCTCGCGATGCCGATCTTCTTGCCTCTGAGATCTTGATATGACCGGATCTCTTTCGCCGCGATGACACCCGCAGACATGGAGTTCGCCGCGGTCCCGATGATCGTAACGTCGGCGCCGCTCAGGCTCGCTTGCACCGGCACGCCGCCGCTCGTATGCGCGAAGTCGAGACCGCCGGAGAGCAGCGCCTGCATGCTCTTCGACCCGCCGGAAATCAAGACCGGATCGACTTCCAAGCCGACTTTTTTGAATTCGCCGGCATCTAACGCCACCCAAAATGGGATGTTATAGCCCGCGATTCCCGGATAACTTGCCGCGATGCGCTGCTGCGCTTCGGCGTTGTCACAACCGAAGAGCGAAAAGGCACAGATGAAACATAACAAAAGCTTTTTCATAGTTGCTTTGGTTCGGCGCGAGCGGACTGCATCATCAAGGCTGCGGTTAGTAAATTTTTTCCGGAAAGGTGTAAAGGCGTGTCGGCGCGCCTAGGGATAAAGCTCCTTCATCAGGCCGCTCTTGTCCAGCGCGTCGAGAAAACGAAGATCGACGAATTGCTCGGGCTTGGCGTTCTTCGCGGCGGGCACGCTCTTGGCCAGATCGTCGAGCACGTTCTGCACGCCTGTCATATTGACGTAGGGAGCCTTCTCTAAGACCTTGTTCATATAAAAATCATAGGCCTTCTGCAGCACCGCCGCGTCCTGGATCTTGGTGTACTTGGCCATCGACTTATAGGTAAATTCGCGGTCGTTGCGCGCGCGCTGAATGCCCCGGACGTAAGCGCGCACAAACCGGTTGATCACATCGGGCTTGCCGCGAATGATCGATCCCACCGCCACCAACGCGGGATTGGGAAACGCGAAATCCATGTCGGTAATGCTGATCAGCTCCCTGAAGCCGGCCTTGTCGACGGCAAATTGCGTCGGCGGCGATACGATGCCCCCCTCGATGGAACCGCCTTGCAGCCCGGCGGCGACGGTCGCCATGAAGCCCAACTGGATCAGCGTCAGATCCTTGTCCGGATTGATGTTGTACTTTCTCAGCGCATAGCGAATCGAAATATCCGGCGCCGAGCCGAAGCGGGTGATGCCGATCTTTTTCCCCTTCATCGACTCCACCGTTTTGATTTCCGGCCGCACATAGAGGGAAAAGATCATCTTGTTGCCGGAGTTACCGATGATTTTCAGGTCGGCCCCTTGCAGCGCCGCCGCGATCGCCGAACTGCCGTTCATGGAGCCGATGTCGATCTCGCCCGCCACCGTCACCTGGGCGAGCTGCGTGCCGCTGGGGATCAGGATGATATCGTCCTGGAGACCTTCCTTGGCGAAGTATCCGGCGTCGTGCGCCACCCAGATCGGAATGTAGCCGCCGCTGATGGAGCTGTAGCCGATGCGAATACGGTCGGCGGCGCTGAGCGGATAACTCCATAACAGCGCCAAGAGAAAAAACAGGCTTCGTTTCATGGTTGGTTCCTTCGACGGGCTTACCATAGCCCGAACAGTTTTTTGCATACTATCCCAGGAACCAAGAATTCTTCAAGCGAAAACTCGGCAGGTGCCGGCTTCCCTGCGGGACCGTCGCCGCGGCGCATTTACTTGATCCGGAAAGCCATCGGGTCTATGGTGAACAAACTTAAGGCGCCGGCCTTTGCGCCGCCGCCGGCATAAAAAACTCGCCGGCTGCCGGGAGATGCGGCAGCCGCGGCTCTGAGAAGCGAAGGATGAATCTCAAGGAACGAACCTACCTCTGGTATATCGCCCTGCTGCGCGTTTACGTCGGCTACTACTTCCTTCAGCAAGGGATCAAAAAGTTCCAGCGCGATTTTCCCAAAGGCGACTGGATCGGGCGGCAGATCGGCGACCTGTCCGCCCTGGACCTCTATCCCTGGTACAAAAAGTTTTTTTTCGACTACGTGGCGCCCCATCACGAACTGGTCGGCTATCTGGTTACCGCCGGCGAAATGACCGTGGGCGCTTGTCTGCTCCTGGGGCTGCTTACCCGCCTCGGCGCGCTGGCTGGGCTGTTCCTCGTCGTCAACTACTACCTGGCGTTCGGCATGGCGCGGGGCGGCGCGCAGCTGGCCCAGCAGCATACCTTCATCATCGCCCTGGCGATCTTCGTGCTGGCGAATCCCGGCCGCACCTTGGGACTGGACGGCCTGCTCTTCGGCGCCCGGGGCAAGGGATTGAAATGAAGCTTCCGGGAGCGGCGACACGCGCAGGGACAGATCACTATCGCAAAAGGTTCGAAGGGCGGATTCCGCCAGAACATTTCTGCGACGCCCAGGGATTATGGCTCTCCTCCATCGGCATCGGCACCTATCTCGGCAATCACGACGACGCCACCGACCGGCTTTATCACGACGCCGCGGTGCGCGCGCTGGAGTCCGGCTGCAACGTCATCGACAGCGCGATCAATTACCGCCTGCAAAGAAGCGAGCGCGCCATCGGCACGGCGCTCAAGGAACTGCTCGCGCGCGGCTTTAACCGAGACGAGATCGTCGTCGCGACCAAAGGCGGCTTCATTCCCTACGACGGCGCGCCGCCCGCCGACCCGCGGGCATACTTGGAAAAGAGCTTCTTCAAGCCCGGCATCGCCGGCGCCGCGGATATCGTCGGCGGCTGCCACTGCATGACGCCGAATTATCTTTTGCACCAGCTCGATTGCAGCCTAAAAAACCTCGACCTGGAATGCATCGACATTTACTACGTCCACAATCCCGAGACCCAGCTGGGGAAAATCCCGCGCGAAGATTTCAACGCCAGGCTGCTCAAGGCTTTCGAGGCCCTCGAAGGCGCGGTGGCGGCGGGCAAAATCAAGATGTACGGCACCGCGACCTGGAACGGCTACCGCAATCCGATGGACGCCAAGGATTATCTCTCGCTCGCCGAAGTCGTCGAACTGGCGGCCAAGGCCGGCGGAAAGAATCATCACTTCAAGGTCATTCAATTGCCGCTCAATCTCGGCATGACCGAGGCTTTGTCCTTGGCGAACCAGCAGGTCAGGGGGAAAGAGGCGACGATCCTCGAGGCCGCCCAGGTTCTCGGCATCGCCGTCATGTGCAGCGCCGCCGTTCTCCAGGGCCAGCTCACGCGCGATCTGCCCGCGCTCATCGCCGACACCTTCCCCGGTTTGGACAGCGACGGCCAGCGCGCGCTGCAATTCGTCCGCTCCACTCCGGGAGTGACAACGGCGCTTGTCGGCATGAAGCAGGTAAAGCATGTCGATGAGAATATGAAGACAGCCCGCGTCGCGCCGGCGTCGTGGGAGCAGTACTCGAAGCTTTTTCAGAGCGCGTAGCGGGCGCGCGCCGTTCGCCGTGATTAATTCCCAGTCAGGTCGTCGAGCTTGCCGAATAGCTGATCAAGTCTCTGGAGCACCCGTTGCGGCAGCGCGGGTTTAAGAATCGCCGCGATGTTGGCTTGCAAATGTTCGGGATTGCCGGTGCCGGTGAGCACGACATCGATTCCCGGCTCGTGCCGGCAAAAACGGTAAGCCGCTTCCGGCAGCGTCGCGGCGGCGCCGCCGCGCAACACGAAGTCCAGAGGATCATCGCCATTGAGCGAATCGCGCGAGATTTTGCCTTTTTCAATCAACTCTGCGACGAGCGCCTTCAGCCGCTCCGGCTGGCTCAAGGCACGCCGCACCGCGAACATCACTAGCGTGCCGACGCGATTTTCCCTGGTCAGCGGCAACACCGTCCGGCGCGCCGAGGGGTTCAACAGATTGAACCCGACCATCACCACGTCCCACAGATTCTCCTTGAGACTTTCCCGGAGCATGCGATGGGACGGGTCCGGCACGAAAGCTTCGGTGACGCCGACGAAACGGATTTTTCCCTCCTCCTGGAGTCGGCGCAGCAGCGGCGCCAGCCGGTTCTTGGCGAATTCGTAATCCTTCGGCTCGACGCCGTGAAGATGGTAGACATCGATGCAGTCGACGCCGAGCAGCCGAAGACTCTGCTCCAGGCCTTTGCTTATCTCCGATTCGGGATCGGCATGATCGGCGGCGGGAAGCGTCTTCTTGGTGGAAAGAATCACCCGGTCGCGCGGCAAGCCCGCGATCGCCTTGCCGACGACCGCTTCGGTGCCGTAGGCCTGCGCAGTGTCGAGAAAGTTGATGCCCAGGTCGATGGCCTGCCGGACCAGCGCGATGGCGCGTTTTTCCGATTGCGGGTCGTCGCGCAGGCCGAGCCGGCTCGGTCCGCCGCAGCCGAGGCCGGCCACGCTGACTTTAAGTCCGGTGCGGCCGAGCGTGGTGAATTCCATATTCGCCGTTCCAATCATCAAACCGGTTGGCCGCGCAATCCGTATCCCTCTTGAACTTTGCAGCCGAGAGCGACTCAGCCGCGCTCACGGCCATTCGACGCGAATGCCCAAGACTTCACCGGTCGCGCGCAGCACCCCCGCGGCGCTCAGGGTGCAATTGACCCAGGCCTTGCGCCCGTCGATTTTTATGATGCGGGCGCGCAGCTCGATCGGTTCGGCGATCGACGCGGGTTTCAAATAGGAGATATTCATGTTTGCCGTGACGTAGCCGATGCGCGGCGCGCTGCCGATGGGCCGCCGCTCCGCGCGGTAGGCCTGGGCGATGGCGAGGTTCAAACCGTGGCAATCGATCAGCGAGGCGATGATCCCGCCGTTGACAATCTCCGGCGTGCCGCCGCAGTGATGCGGCGCGGCCGTCCAGGTCGCCACCGCTTCGTCGCCGTCCCAGTAGCTCTTGATCTGTAAACCGCGGGGGTTGTCGGCGCCGCAGCCGTGGCAATGATGGACGGAACCCTGGTCCTGAAAAGCCGCTTCCTTCATGACGGGCAACGTCCTACTTCGCCTTATCGAGCTTGAGCGAGGCCGAGTTGATGCAATAGCGCAGATGGGTCGGCGCCGGGCCGTCGTCGAAGAGATGGCCCAGGTGAGCGTCGCATTTGCCGCAGAGAACTTCGGTGCGGCGCATGAAAAAGCTGTCGTCCACTTCGGTTTCGATGTTTTCCTCCGCAACCGGGGCCCAGAAGCTCGGCCAGCCGGTGCCGGAGTCGAACTTGGTGTCGGAACTGAACAGCTCGTTGCCGCAGCAGGCGCAGCGATAAACGCCCTTGTCGTGGCAATCCCAATACGCGCCGGTGAACGCCGTCTCGGTGCCCTTCTCGCGGCAAACGTGATACCGCTCCGGCGTCAGCTCCTTTTTCCACTCCTCGTCGCTCTTGGCGATTTTTCCCTTCATGCGCTTTCCCTTGACGCCGCTTAGCGCTGCATATTGACGAACTGGAGCGGGATCGGCAGGCCGGCGCCGCGCAGCATCTGGATGACTTCCTGCAGGTCGTCGATCTTTTTTCCCGTAACCCGCACCTGCCCCTCTTGCATGGCCGCTTGCACCTTGAGCTTTTTGTCCTTGATCATCTTGACGATGGCGCGCGCCGTATCCGAGTCGACGCCCTCCTTGAGGGCAATTTCCCGCTGGATCATCCCCTGGGCCGCCATTTGATTGGGCTTGGCGTCCAGACACCTTCTGTCCACCTTCCGCTTGACCAGATTCTCGATCAGGGTCTCCTGCACCGCGCGCATTTTCATGTCGTCTTCGGTCGTCACGGAAATCTTTTTTTCTTTCTTGTCGAAGGTGATTTCCGTTTTCGACTGGCGAAAATCATAGCGCGAGGAAATCGCCTTCTTGGTGATGTTGACCGCGTTATCGACCTCCTGGAGATCGATGCGGCTGACGATGTCAAAAAACGGCATAACGGCTCCGATGTTTTAGTTGATCCGCGCCGGCGCTGGACCCTTGGCGGTCGCCGAACGGCGATTATCTCTTCTTGGCGCGCCGGGCTCTTGGGGTTTCCTTGCCCAACGATTTGATCCCCGCCCCGCTGAGCACGAAGTCCAAAATGTCGCTGCGCGTGATGATGCCGGCGATTTTGCCGCCCTTGATGACCGGCAGCGAACCGATGCGGTGGCGTCTGAGCAGGCCCACCGCGGTGGCCAAAGCGGTTTCGGGGCTGACCACCAACACATCATGGGTCATGACCTCTTCCACCGTGACCGAATCGGCGAACCGGTCGATCGCTTTGCCGCGATTGATCATCATGCTGGTCGGATAGGCGTCCCGGATGTCCCGGTCGGTCACGAGGCCGACCAGTTTTTCATGGGACAACACCGGCAACTGGTTGACCCGGTGTTTGGCCATGAGCTGGCGGGCGACGGCGATGCTGTCGTCAGGTTCGACGGCAAGCACGCCCGACGACATCCAGTCGGCGACGCGAAAGGTTTTTTTCGTTTTGTTCGCCATTACAACTGCTCCACCGTATATCCCCGCTGCTTCAACAACTCAATAACCCCTTCCTTGCCGACCAGATGCGCGGCGCCGACGACGACCAGGGCGCTTTCCCCCTGGGCGAGCAACTTTTCCATCTGCGGCAGCCAACGCCGGTTGCGCTCGACGATGATCTTTTCATACACTTCCGGATACTCGCGCATGCCGGCCAACAACAACTCTTCGATCGCTCCCACTTCACCGCTGAACCAGGAGCGCATGATCCGTTCAATCCCCTGGTCGAGCAGCTCCAACTCCTTGAGCGTCTCGCGCAACATCATTTCTTGATCGCGCCGGGACAGTCCGTCAAACAACCCGATCTGGAATTCCAGCGACTCCAACCCGCCGGTCGGCTTGCCGCTCCGCTTGGCCCGCTCGGCGAGATAACGGTCGACGCCGGATGCGGGATCGAAACCAAGCTTTTGCAACTTCAGCGTCGTCAGGGTCAGCGCGGCCAGCCAGGGCTTCAAGGGACTCATCGCGCGCAGATCGACACCGAGATCCCGGGCGCGCCGCTCGGTCAAGTCGTAGGTTTCTTTCGAGATACTCTGCTGCAAAGTCGCGCCGTCGCGAAACAGCCCTTTCTCGATTGTTATCTGTTGGGCTTTTTCCGGCGTAGCGCTCCGCAGATCGATTTCGAAGACAAGTTTTTTGGCCGCGTCGAAAGCCTCTTCCATCGATTTCTTAAGCGGGTAGCTTCCCTTGGGCAAAAAATGGATCGAGCCCAAGATATAGATACTGTTTTTCTCCGACCGAACCCGCCACAGGAAGCTTTTATCCTGCGCAGCCGCTGGTCGCGGGGTCGCCACCGCGGCGAGCAGCAGGATGCCAAGGCCGAGGATTGCCGCTGCTTTCCTCAGCCGGACCGCGCCGTAGAGCTTGCGTCTGCTATGTTTCCTCGTCATGGGACCGGCCTCAGCAAAACCACCGCCAGGGTTAACCCCAGAGCCAGCAGCAAAGCTCCGAGATGAATTTTCCACGCCGCCCGCTTGAGCAGCACTCTTGTTGCCGAATCTTCAATCGCTTCCTCGCCCCCGTCCAGATTGCGCATACCCCGCGCCGCCAGGAGCACTCAGGTCTTCTCCCTGGCCTGAAGCAAACCGAGAGCGGCGAGCCAAAACAGGATCAACAAAAACAGCCGCTGGTACAAAGCGCCGATGAAGCCGGCCAGGGACAATCCCAGGGCGCCGCCCAGCGCCGCGGCGCCGAAGATCAGCCGTTTTCGCCGCTCGCCGGGCCCGAGATTACCGTCACGGTCGCTTGCGAACAACACGGGATGCGTCACGCAAAAATAAAAATATTGTAGGCGCGGCCATCAACCGCTCACCACTCCAGGCGAATGCAGACTTCCTCGCCGCGCGTCTCCGTCGGCAGAACCGTCAACGGCGGGCCGCCTTGGGGCAGAACGCACTCGCCGGAGTTCAGGTCGAAACAATAATTGTGATTGACACAGCGCACCTTGGCGCCCTCGAGCACGCCGGTCTTAAGATCGGCCTCTTCATGGGGACATTGCCGCGAGAAAGCGAAATATTTACCCTCGACGAGCGTCAACAGCACCTGGCGCCCGCCGAGGTCGACTTCTTTCATTATCCCCGGCGTCAATTCGCCGAGCCGGGCGACCGGTATGTAACTGATTCCCATCCCCACTAACCTTTCTTCACGGCCAAGGTAAGGCGGCAACAGCCAAGTGACCGAGGGGTGAATCCTGGAGGGAGAAGGCAGAGGGACGTGCAGTTGCATTGACTTGCTTCGGGCTTGTTCACGCTGTTACTCGCTTTCACTGCGGTTTGCTCCAGAACGGCGGCTCGCAATTGACTTCAAGCCGCAGACCCATTGCCTTCTCCCGGAAAGGTTACCCCTCGGTTGCGGCCATCTTTGAATCGTCTACGCCGCCGCCTTCTCTACGCGATAGAGTGGACCGCGCAGCACCTGCCCCGGCAGCTCGCCCGTCATCCGCCCCTCTTCATGAATGACCTTGCCGTTGACGATGGTGTAGTGCATCCCCTGGGCGCGCTGAATCAGCCGCTTGCTGCCCGCCGGATAGTCGTTGGCCCACTCCGGTTCATGGGAATCGACGGTCTTGGGGTCGAAGATCGCCAGATCCGCGGCGTAGCCGGGGCGCAGAAGTCCCCTGCCCTGCATGCCGAAGATCGACGCCACGTGGAAAGTCAGTTTGTGGATCGCCTGCTCCAGGCTCATGACCTGCCGTTCGCGCACCCAGAGGCCGAGAAGGATCGTGCCGTAGCCGAAATCGGCGCCGAACTGAACATGGGCGCCGGCATCCGAGGTGCCGACGAGAACATAGGGGCTGCGTAAAATCTCGCCCATCGCATCCCAATCGCCGCCGTTGTTGGAATTCCAAAAAACCGTGGCGAGATCCTCATCCAGGGCAAGATCCAGGAATGCATCCATGGGATCTTTTCCCATCATCGCGCCCAGTTCGGCGATGGTCTTGCCGGCATATTTTTGATTCTCCGGCTTGATCGCCTTTTCGACCCGCGGAATATCCCAGCGGCGGTGGAAATTGGTCGGCCGGGGATCGGCCAAATCGGCGCGCAGCTTTTTCCGGGTTTCGGAATCGGCGAAGGCCTGTTTGCGCACGGCCTCGGGCAGGAACATGAGATTTTTCCAGGTGGGGAACTCGTCAAAGACCTGGCACTCCTTCAAACTGAAGTGGCGCACCAGAGGCACGGTATGAGACAGGCCGTAGGCTTGATACCCGTCGCGGAAGATCGGCCCCACCGCGTCGAGCTGTTCGCGCCAGAGGTTGGGCTCCGCCCAGCGGTGCTGCAGGCTTTGCCAGAGGACCGGCCTTTGCGTCCGCTTGGCGAGCTCATGGTAAAACTTGAAATGCTCGATCTTGTTGCGCCCCAGGATCGTCTCGATCACCCCGCCGTTGCGCTCGGCCAGGACATCGCATAAAGCGAAAAACTCCTCGTCGTCGGCCAGGCGGCTCGCCACCGGTTTGCCGTCTTCGCGCATATGGCGCTCGTTGCGGTTGGTCGATATGCCGAGAGCGCCGCCCTCCATGGCTTCCAGCACTAAGGTGCGCATTTGCTGGATTTCTTTGGCCGTCGCTTTGCGCTCCACCGCTTCTTCGCCCATCGCGTTGTGGCGCACGGCGATGTGGCCGACCAGTCCGCCGACGTTGATGCCGACTTTCCCTTCGAAGTTGTCCAGATATTCGCCGTAGCTGTGCCAATTCCATTTGACGCCTTGCTCCAAGGCGTGGCGCGGGATCGCCTCGACCCGCACGAAGCTTTTTACGATCGCGTCCTCATCGCCTTTTTTTACCGGCGCCAGTGCCAAGCCGCAGTTGCCCATGACCACCGTGGTGATGCCATGCTGCGGTTCGCAAGTGCCGTAGGGGTCCCAGAGCATCTGCGCGTCCAGATGGGTATGATGGTCGATGAAGCCCGGCGATACCGCCAAACCGGCCGCGTCAATGGTGCGCGCGCCGCTTCCCTTCAACCGTCCCACTTCGACGACCTTGCCGTCCTTGACCCCGACATCGGCGACGTAGGACGGCAGACCGGAACCGTCCACCACCCGGCCGCCGCGCACTAACAGATCATAATCCATCGTTCATCCTCCTCGGTTGGCGAGTTAGCGCCCTTGAGGGCTCGTCGTTATTCGTCCAGCGCCCGACGATTATCATTGCAACATACGAAATGACAAGCGCGCGGTCAAACGAAACGACTGTCCCGGTAAAGTCGGCGCGCAGCCGCTAAAACCGAACTAGGCACAACGATGGTCGGGAAAAACGGCGGAGTATAGAATGACAAACGCCAAGGGAAAAAGGGGGAAGGAAAGATGCCGGATTTTCGTCATTGCAACTTCGGCATCGGACCACGAACAGGGCGGTAAACGATGGCGGGGTTATTCGATATCGGCGACCTTGCGTATGCCGTCGTCCCAGTCCTCAAATTTGAAATCCTTGAGAGCGATCGTGATCGGCTCTTTTTCTTCGATGGAGATCATGCGCTTGCGGTGCTCGATAAGAAAGGAAATTTTCAGCAAGAGCGAATCGTCGCGCACCTCCAACAGAGAGACCTTCTCTTCAAGGTAAGAGTATTCCTTGTTGCGCAGAATTTCCTTGACTCGCTCCCTGGTTAAAACCTCTTTAGCGCCCAAGAATCCGGTCATAGACCCTCCTGTCCGCCACCCCGGCGATTTTTCCTTGGCTCTCCGCGCAACCCCGGCGGTCGCCTTCTGCCGCCGCAATCCGCCGCTTCACGGTTCTCGCTTCCAGACACGCGCCGCCCTACTCCTCCTGCAGCCGGCTGAGGAAACAGCGCAGCACATCGATGTAAGTCACGATCCCCACGAGCCCTTCCGCTTCATCGACCACGGGAATGCCGCCGACCTTCTCTTCAATTAAAAGTTCCATCGCCTCCTCGAGCTCGTCGTCCGGACTAAGGGTGATTGGATCGGCGGTCATGATCTCTCGGACTTTGGTATTGCGCGCCCGTTCCCATTGTTCGGGGCTGGTCAACAAAGAGCTGCTGAAAAAGGAGCGGACATCGCGATCGGTGACAATGCCGATCAACTCCTTGCCATTAACGACCGGGAGCTGGCGGAATTTGTTTTCCGTCATTAGATCATCGGCCTGGCCAACGGTTTCCGATACCGTCACCGTCAACGGATTCTGCGTCATCACGTCCACGACTTTTAACGGGTTTTTACGCCCCCTGACAGCCGGTCTCGCCATTGTCCTTCCTCCGCAGCGCCATTTATTAATGAAACTTACCCGCTCCGCGCTTCCATTGATTCAGATGAGCAGAGTCTGTGCCAAGGAGGAATTGATAATCCGAACGAGAAATCATGGGCTTGTCCGCCAGCCCCTTACCCACCTTCCCGCCGACGGGAAAAACAGTTGAGGTTTTTCCACCAGTGAGAAAGCCGCTCGGGACAAGCGGCTAAAGTAAAAGAGTTATCATCCTTATAATGAAGGCATGTTTATTGCGCAAATAGAAAATCCAGATGGCAGGACAAACCCATCGGAGGAGGAGGCCCTTATGAAGAAGTTCATGAAAATCCTGGCGCCGACGGATTTATCGGAACTATGCTGCTCGGGCCTGCGATATGCCCTGGAACTGGCTCGTGAGCAAAGCGCGGAGATCGTCGTCCTGCATGTCATCCCGGTCAGTGAAGGCTGGTTTTCTTCCCGCGAAGAAAACGGCCCGGTGCGCGACCTGATGGCCAAGGAGCAGGTCGCCCTCGACCAATTCCTCCAGGATCATTTTTCGGAATCACTCAACCTGGTCGAGATTCGCCAGAAGATCGAGGTGGGAACCCCATCCTCGAACATCGTGGAAATGGCCGAGCGGGAGGAAGTCGATTTGATCGTCATGTCCACCCACGGCAGGACGGGGCTGAAACATATGTTGATGGGCAGCGTTACGGAAAAAGTGATCGCGCGCGCTCATTGCCCGGTGCTGTCGATACCGGCGCTGGCCCACAGGAAAGAGGACGCGGCGAAGGCGGCGTAGAGCCGATATTCGTGGCTCGTGCTCGTGGCTCGTGTTCGTAATACGAGCACGATCACGGAACACGAGCACGAGTCAAGATTCCGTCTTGAATCTCAGCCCCTCCGCGCGCAGGCCCGCGCAGATCCTTTCGATATGTTCGGGACCGGTGGTTTCCAATATCAGTTCGACTTCGGTTTCGCCGATCGCCATCCGTCCGAAGCCGCGGGCCTGGGCGATCTGCAATATATTCGCGCCCCATTCGCCGATCCGTTGCGCCAGCCGAGCAAGGTTGCCGGGGCGGTCCGCAATAACGACCGAAAAACGGCTCAGCCGGCCGTCTTGAACGAGCCCTTTCTCGATGATGCGCGAGATGAGGTTCATGTCGATGTTGCCGCCCGAAACGATCAGCCCGACATTTTGGCCGCTGAGCGGAATTTTTTTATTGACCAGAGCCGCCAGCGGCACCGCGGCCGCGCCCTCGGCCACGGTTTTCTCGATCTCGAGCAGCAGCAGCACTGCGTTGGCGATCTCGCCTTCGCTGACCGTGACGATGGCGTCGACAAAATTTTTCACCAATTCGAACGGCGCGTCGCCGACCGCGCGCACGGCGATGCCGTCGGCGATGGTCGCGGCCGGCGGCAAAGAAACCGGCCCGCCTTGTTCCAAGGCCGCCTTCATTGAAGGAAGCGCCTCCGACTGGACGCCGATAACGCGAATGTTCGGCTTCAGAGTCTTCAGCGCCAACGCGACCCCGGCGATCAACCCGCCGCCACCCACGGGAACGACGACGGCGTCCAAATTCGGATTCTGTTCGTAGAGTTCCAGTCCGATGGTCCCCTGACCGGCGACGACCGGGGGATCGTTAAAGGCGTGAATCAAAGTCAGGCGCCGCTCCCGGCTCAAACGCTGCGCCTCGGCGAAAGCCTCGTCGTAATCGTCACCGTGGAGTAAAACCTCGGCGCCGTACTGGCGCACGCGGCTTACCTTGATCAGGGGCGCATGACGGGGCATGACGATGGTCGCGGCGATGCCCAAACGCTGACCGTGAAAAGCGACTGCCATGCCGTGGTTGCCGGCGCTGGCGGCGATAACGCCCCGCTTGGCCTCGCCGGCGGCAAGCGTCAGCAGACAATTGAGCGCGCCCCGTTCCTTGAAGGAGCCGGTCATTTGCAGGTTTTCGAGCTTGAAGAAAACCCGGTTACCGCTCATCCGGCTGATGGTCTCGGAGCAGGCAAAAGGCGACAGGTAGATCTGCGCTTTGATCCGTTGCCGCGCTTTCTCGATATCGGCGAAAGTAATCATGCAGCTTAACGTTAGAATGAAACGGCTGGCCGGCGCAAGACGACGGGCAACGCTGCCGATTGACTTGCCGAGGAAGTCCGTGTCAAAGAACGAATAATAGTTTCCGGTTGTTTCCCTTCTTGAACTTGAAACTAAAAACCCGGAACTGGAAACTTCCGTCTATGCAAGCCCAGCCCAATACAACCCCGGCGGACGTCGCCCGCTATCGACAGAATTATCTCGTCGAGATGGACGGCATCGCCTTGTATCGCTCGATGGCCGCCGCCGAGAAGGACGAAAAACGGGCGGCTATCTTTGAAAAGCTGGCCGAAAACGAAGAACGGCACGCCCAGCGTTGGGCCAGGCTGATTCAGTCGGGGGGTGGCGCGGTGCCGCCGCACCGGCCCTCAGCGCGGGTGCACATGCTCGGTTGGCTGGCGCGCCGGTTCGGCACGCGCAGGATCGTTCCCATCATCAGCAGCCTGGAGGCGCGCGACGAGGCGGGCTACCTGAGCCAGCCGGAGGCGGCGGGACTGCCGGCGGAGGAGCGCGCCCATAGCCGCACGCTGCGGGAGATGGCGGGAGGGCTTTCCGGCCAGGAAGCGATCATCGGGGTTGAGCGTTGGCACTTCACCTCGAGGGGCGGCAGCTTGCGCGCGGCCGTCTTCGGCGTCAACGACGGACTGGTGTCGAATTTCAGCCTGGTCATGGGATTCGCCGGCGCCGAAGCCAAGCCCGAATATATTCTGCTCGCCGGTGTGGCGGGCTTACTGGCCGGCTCGTTTTCCATGGCGGCCGGCGAATATGTCTCCATGTGCGCGCAGCGGGAGCTGTTCGAGCAACAGATCACGATGGAGAAACAAGAGCTGGAGATGTCGCCGAAGGAAGAGGAAGAAGAACTATCGCTGATCTATCAGGCGAAAGGGATTCCGGAAAAAGAAGCCGCCGTGCTGGCGCGCCGCATCATCGAAAACCCGAAAACCGCCATCGACACGCTGGCGCGGGAGGAGTTGGGCCTGGATCCGTCCGAGCTGGGCTCGCCTTGGCGCGCAGCGACGAGTTCCTTTCTCGCCTTCGTGATCGGCGCCTTCATGCCCGTCGCTCCTTATCTGCTGACTGCCGGCCACGCCGCCTGGATCGCCAGCGCATCTCTGAGTTGCCTCGCGCTTTTTGCCGTCGGGGCGCTGCTTTCCATTTTCACCGCGCGCGGCCCGCTCCTCAGCGGCCTGCGCATGCTCGGCATCGGGCTGTTCGCCTCGGCGATCACCTATACCGTAGGCTGGTTGTTGGGGGTGTCGGTAGTTTGACGTCATTATTCTTTCGGCTATTCCATTCAGTATTATTTATTGAGCAGAACCTCGAGATCATGGACGCCGGCCGCAATTTTTTGTTCTCACTGCCGGCAAAATAACAGCGGCGCGTTCTTAGCCTTAAGAGAGAAAGAAATCGTTCTTCTCAAAAATGCGACGGGAATTTCTCTTTACAATTGAAAAGCCTATCGGATATTATGGCACAACCGTTGCTCAGTTGCAGGATGCCATGAAGACCAAAAACACTTTCGTTTCCAGTTTCGTGGTGGCGGCGCTATTCGCGCTGTTCGCATCCGCCCCGGTGGCGGCTTATGAAGCGATCACGGTCACCAACGGGGCGACCATTCGCGGCACTGTCAAGGTTCAGGGGCAACTGCCAAAGCTGGCGCCTTTGCAAATTTCCAAATACAAGGAAGTCTGTCGCGATGTGCCGAACGAGACACTGATCGTCGGCCCCAACCAGGGCCTTCGCTATGCCGTCGTGACGCTCGAAGGTATCACCAGGGGCAAGGCGGTCGAAGCGGAGACCCAGCATGAGCTCGACAACGTCAAATGCCGCTTCGTTCCCCATGTGCAAGCGGCCAGCGTCGGGCAGTTCGTGCTGTTGAAAAACACCGACCCGATTCTGCACACGGCGCACGCCTTCTTTGTCGGCGACCAGCCGCAGTTCAACGTCGGTCTTTATCCGGGCCGGACGAGCCGCAAGCCGCTGGTCGCCCCCGGCGTCGTTAAAATTCTTTGCGAAGTTCATCCGTGGATGAGCGCTTACATCGTCGTCACCGATCATCCCTATCACGCCGTCGCCGACGTTTACGGCGAGTACCTCATCGGCGATATTCCCGCCGGCAATTACCGGCTCAAAGCATGGCACGAGAGCCTGGGAAGCGAAGAGAAGCAGATTGAAGTGAAGGCCGGCGCCTCCCTCAATATCGACTTTGTCTTCAACCCCAAACCAGGAGTGAAAAAATGAGCCGACGAGGTTTTGTCTGGATCGCTCTGGCGACGCTCCTGCTCAGCGCCAAGGCCGACGGTGCCGACAGTGCGGCCATAGGCGGTATCATCAAGGGGACGGTCACCGTGGCAGGCAAACCGACGATGGACGTGGTCGTCTCGGTCGAAGGGGTTCCCGCGGAACCCGCCAAAGCGCGGCTGGCGGCCGCCAAAGCGAAAAAGGTCATGCTCGATCAGAGGGAGATGAAGTTCATCCCGTTTGTCCTGCCCGTGGTGGTGGGAACGACGGTCGAGTTCACAAACAACGACAAAAGTTGGCACAACGTTTATTCCAAGTCCGAGGCGAAGCCCTTCGACCTCGGCCTGTTCGCGCCGGGAAAATCGCGCAGCGCGACCTTCGACAAACCGGGCGTCGTGCGCATCCTGTGCAACGTTCACCCGAGCATGGAGGCGTTCATCGTCGTCAAGGAGCATCCTTATATAGCGGCGCCCGACAATCGCGGTAATTTTCGTCTCGACGGCGTGCCGCTGGGCAAGTTCCGCCTGCAAGTCTGGCATCCGCAGTTCGGCACGACCGATGCCGGAGTTGAAATCGTCCGCGACGGAGAAGTGCTGAACGTTAGTTTCGATCTAAAGAAGAAATGACGCAAAAGGCTCGAACCGGCGGTCATCGCTGATCGCCTTCAGCGAAGGCGGCAGCGCCGGCCATGTGAAGGAAAGGGGAACAGATGCCTAAGCTCACGGGGGCGGAAGAGAAGATTCTATTCATTTTGTCCCGCGGCAAAACCAACAAAGAGATCGCCAGCGCCTTGGGCATCAGCCCCGCCACCGTCAAGCGCCATTTGGAGAACATTCTCAAAAAGCTCCAATTGAGAAACCGCGTCGAGGCGGCGATTTACGCGCTCAGCAACGCCGGCTGCCCGCGCGGCTCCCATCCTCATTGTCCTTTGGAGATCTGGCAGAAGGAATTAAACTTCGCTGATGAAAAATGGGCCGTTTGACCTATGTTCAAACACATCGACTTATGTTATGGGAACCCTAATAACTTTGCATGGTTATGTTTTTCCGTAAAATTGATGGAGGAGATATGAGGCGACTGTTGGTTGCAGCATGGTTCTGTGCTTTCCTATTCGGCGCTCTGCAAACCGTCTGGGCGGCGCAACAGGAGACAGCGAAGCCGGCCCCGGCGACTTACGTCGGCAACGAAGTCTGCAAGGCCTGTCACGCGCCGCAGTTCGAAAAATTCTCTCAGACTATGATGGGAAAAATTTTCCTATTCAACGCGCGTAACGAAACGGAAAGACGCGCTTGTGAATCTTGCCATGGTCCCGGCAGCAACCATGTCGCCGCGGGCGGCGGCCGCGGCGTCGGCGGCATGATCACTTTTCGCAAGGACTCGGGAGAGTCGGCTAAAGTTCAAAACGAGGCTTGCCTGGGATGCCATCAGCGCGGCATCCAGACCTATTGGGAGGCAAGCCCGCACGCCGGCCGCGGCATCGCCTGCGTCAACTGCCATACGGTAATGGAAAAGACCAGTGACAAATATCAGCTGGCCAAAGTTGGCGAAAAGACGGCTTTCTTCAACAAGAGAGCAGAAATAGAAGTGTGCGGTCAATGCCACCTGCAACGCAAGGCGCAACTCATGCGCTCTTCGCATATGCCGATGAAAGAAGGAAAAATCGTCTGCTCGGACTGCCATAACCCGCACGGCACGCCGAATCCATCCATGCTCAAGCAGACCAGCGTGAACGAGAATTGTTACACTTGCCACGCCGAGCGGCGGGGGCCCTACCTTCATGAGCATCCGCCGGTTGCTGATAATTGCTCCAATTGCCACGAACCGCACGGCAGCATCAATGACCGCTTGCTGAAAGCGCGCATGCCGAGGCTTTGCACCGAGTGTCACTCCGGTCACAGAACCAATGATACGAAAAACCAGCGTGGCTTCTTCAACCGAAGCTGCGCGCAATGTCATAGCCAGATCCATGGCTCGAACCATCCGGCCGGGATGTTTTTCAATAGATAAGGGAGGTCTGAGATGAAACGGACAGCTAGATTCTTTGTTGTGAGTTTAGGCCTTGTGCTCGTTTTAGTCTCGGCCTCTGCTAGCCGGGCGCAAATCGATGTCGGCGATTATACGATCAGCGGTTCGGCGGAAGTCGATGGGCTGCCAAGAAGTCTGCATGGCGGCGAGTCGAGGTTTCAAGGATACAGGGATATCCCTGAAAGCGTTGTCGTGCCCCAACTCGAGTTGATGATCGGCCGGAAGAAGCAGGACTTCTACCTCGATTTTAACGCCGGCGGAGTGGGCCGCGACGATCAGAACTATCGCGTACGCTTCGGTAGGTATGGACTCTTCAATGTCGAGCTCGAGTGGGATCAGACGCCGCATATTTTTAATATCGACAATGCCCGCACTCCTTATATCATGAACGGCGGCACTTACACGTTGCGCAGCAGACCCACCGGGGCTACTAAGACACTCGCGGTAGATGCAACCAACTTTCCACTCTGGATCAACAACCCAAACAATACAGAAGCTGTTGATCTGAGCCTGCTCAACAAGGTTGGCAAGGTGTCGATCCGCTACACGCCTACGCCGGGATGGAGCTTCACCGGAAAGTACTGGTCGCAAGAGACGAATGGGAAAAGAGCGATCTCGTTTCCAGTCGGATCGGGTAGCAGCAGCAACATAGCAGAGATGGCCGAGCCCATCGATTATCAAACCCACAATATAGAGCTTGGCGGAGAATATACCGGTAAGGGCTGGTCGCTGGGGCTTAAATATAACGGTTCGATTTTCCACAATAACATCAGCACCCTCACCTTCGACAACCCGGCTAACCCAGACATAGGGGCTGGGTGCAGCGACTACTCGGCAGCAATTAACTATACGTCTTCATGGGGGCCGTGCCGTGGCCGAGTAGACCTCTATCCCGACAACCAGGCCCATACTTTCACTCTGACGGGAACCGCCAGCCTGCCGTTAAAGACCCAATTCTTGGCAACCGCGTCTTACGGCTGGAGACGCCAGAATGATTCTTTTCTGCCGTTTACCATCAACGCTTGCTATACCGGCGGGTCATGCGCCGACGCGGCACAAACGATGCCGACAATGTCGCGGGGCAGTCTTGAGGCGGATGTTCGTCCGGCGATGGTCAACCTGACTCTGGTCAACAACTTCATCAACAATCTGAACCTCAAGGCCTACTATCGTTTCTATGACTTGGACAGCCACACCAGTCCGGTCTGGACCAATGGAACGGTTCGAAATGATCAGGGTGTTCCCGGCACCGATTGGGCGCAGGCTAATTCCTACCAGTATTCGAAGAATAGCGCTGGGTTCCAAACCAGCTATAATTTCACCCGGTGGCTTACGGGGAAGTTTAACTTTAATTGGGATAGTACGCACAGGTCCATACCACAAATTGACGACCGCAATGAGGTTCTGAACACAAACGAAATTAAAATCGGCCCGACATTTGACATCAAGCCGCTCTCTTGGTTGCTGCTCAGGGCATCCTACCAACGTTCCTGGCGCTCCGATCCTGGTTTAACCGAGACTCGGGAGATGTACTTTGTGACGGGGCGTACTCAGGACAAGCTCAGCTTCTTCACCGACATCAGTCCGTGGCAAACTCTCAGTTTTCACGGTGGATTTGATTTCACCGGCGACAACTATACTGATACCGTCTTCGGCGTCGACAACGCTCGTAACTACTCCCCCTCCGTCGGTGTTCTTTATACGCCCGCAGACTGGCTTAAATTATTCGCCGATTACAATTTCGACTGGTCTATATGGAAACAGGCTTATAATGCCACCATCCGCTCCCACGGCATAGATAAAATCAATACATTTAGCCTGGGGAGCGATGTGGATATCATCAAGAATCTTCTGGCATTTCGTCTCCAGTACGGATTTTCCCAGGGGTTGAGCCAGATCATCAACAACAACAATAACCCATGGCCCAACAATACCAATACCTGGCATGAGCTGCTGGCGCGGCTCGAATATCAGCTACACAAAAATGTCGCCGTGCAGCTCGGCTACTACTTTAACAAGTTCCGGAGCAAAGATTACGGCGTGGACATAATGCAGCTCAATATGGGGAGTCTGGATCCGAACAGCGGTCAGATTCGGTCGGTTTATCTCGGCGACCGGTTTAAAGTGCCGTACACCGCCCATGTCGCGATTCTCGGTTTGAAATTAAAGTTCTAAAGAACCTGGATCTAAATTCAGAAAGGAAACACGGATGGTTAAATCTCGATTGTTTGTCAGTTTAGGCTTGCTAATGTTCCTGGCTCCCGGATTAGGTCTGGCTCAGTCGAAGGGAGATGCAAAGGCCGGCAAGACGAAGTACGACGCCAATTGCGTCGGCTGCCACGGTCCGGCGGGAAAAGGCGATGGCGCGGCGGCGGCGGCGTTGAATCCGAAGCCGGGAGATATGACCGACGGCAAGGCGATGAAAGCTCTCAGCGACAAATATCTATTCGACATCATCAAGGACGGCGGCGCGTCGCAAAAAAAATCTCCGATCATGCCTGCGAGCGCCAAGAAATTTTCAGATCAGGACATATCGGACATCGTCGCTTACATTCGTAGTCTCGCCAAATAAGCCATCGATATAAAATTGCAACGGGCAACCAGCGCCTCTTCGGTGTGACAACTGAAGAGGCGCTTTTTATTTTCTCACCGCAGTTCAATTCACGCTGTTTTTTGCCCAGCCAAATCAAGCGAATCTCGCGTTTCTTAATTGCGCGATTGTGACGGGTATATTTTCTAAATCCCAAGAAACAACGACCGGTTTCGTCAATAAAATAGAGCAAATTTTATGGCATGCGACTTGCGGATTTGCCCGGCCAATTCGCTGGCCTCAAAAAAGGAGCGCGGTTACCGTGGGAGTGAGACGGATCGTTTTAATCGTGGTGGTTGGGTTGGGATTGCTGGCCTTGGCTTACTCGGCGGCTTGGGTGAGCGGCGGCGTTTACCAGCCTATTGCCTTTCCCCACAAGACTCATCTGGATCTCAAGCTGGCTTGCACCGGTTGCCATCAGCGCGCGGAGAAAGGTGCTGTCGCGGGACGGCCGCCTACGGCGCTCTGTATGGCCTGCCACGCCGGCGGCGATACCAAGAGCGAGGAAATTAAAAAGCTGCGCTCTTACGGGGAAAAGGGACAAGAGGTTCCCTGGCGGCGAGTATGGCGTCTGCCGTCCCACGTGTCCTTTCCGCATCGCCCGCATGTCGTCCTGGCGAAAATAAAGTGCCAGGATTGTCACGGGCCGATGGAGACGCTGACCAAGCCTCCGGCAAGGCCGCTCCATACGCTCAGCATGAACGATTGCATCGGCTGCCATGAGAGCCGCGAGAAAGCCGTGGCGGCAAAAATAAAGGCGCCACAGGCGCATACCGTAGCGGCGCGCAGCCTCTTGAACGACTGCAATAGCTGTCACCGGTGAGGGGAAAATGCGATTTACTCGGCGTACCTTTTTCAAAGTGCTAGGCGGAACCGCGGGAGCCGCCGTTGTCGCGAAAGGACATATCTCTTCCAAAGTCGGCGCGGCGGCCGAGGATATCGAGCGGTGGGCCACGCCCGAGGAGGTGATGGTTCCGTCGATTTGCCAGCAATGCCCCGGCGGCTGCGGCCTCATGACACGCACGCTCGATGGACAAGTTTCCGGCATCGCGGGCAATCGTCAGCACCCGATCAATCGCGGCTCGCTTTGTCCCAAGGCGTTCGGCGGACTGCAGCTCCTTTACGATGCCAACCGCATTAAAGGACCGATGGCGCGCAATGGCGAGCGTGGCCAGGGGAAATGGAAGCCGATTACTTGGGATGAGGCGCTTGCGAAGGTGGCGACTTCTCTGTCCGATCTCAGAGCGAAGAATCTTTCGCACACGGCGGTCATCCTCGGCGGACAGTACCGCGGCTACCGCGATCTCTTATGGCAGCGTTTCGCCGAGAGCTATGGGACGCCCAACTATATTCGCATGCGGTGCTTTGCTCCCGAGCGGGCCGCGCTCGCGCACCACTTCATGCAGGGCGTGACCGAACCGCTGGGTTACGATCTCACGGAGACGCAATTCATTCTCTCCTTCGGCGCCGGGCTGCTCGAGTCCTGGACCGGGCCGGTGCACAATTCGCGCGCCTTTGCGCGGCTGCGTCGCAGCAGCGAGCGGCGGCGCGGCCTGTTCGTGCAAGTAGACCCGCGCCGCTCGCCGACGGCGATCAAAGCGGACCGGTGGATTTCGATCGTGCCGGGGACCGACGGCATCTTGGCGCTCGGCATCGCCAACGCGATGATCCGCGAGCAACTTTACGACCAGGACTTCGTCGAGGAGAACACTTTCGGCTTCGAAGACTGGGTCGATAGCTCGGGCCAGCAGCATCTAGGATTCAAGAATCTCGTCTTGAGGGAATATGGACTGTTGACCGTTTCCGCGGCCACCGGGGTGCCGGTAAAAAGTATTATCGAGATCGCGAGAAATCTCGGCACGCTCAAGCCGGCGATCGTCATCGGCGAGCGCGGCCCGGTCTACGGACCCGATGATCTGCACACGCGCATGGCGATTCACAGTCTCAATGCCCTTGTGGGAAACATCGGCACTGCCGGCGGCCTGCGCGCGCAAGGCGAATTGCCGCTGGCAGCTTTGCCGGCGGTTCGGCAGGATGCGGCGGCAAAGCGCGGCACGGCCCAACCGCGGATCGACGGGGCCGGAGCCAAGCAGTATCTGTTGGTGCCGGACGCGCCGCAACTTTTGGCCGAGAGAATTGCCGGCGCTACTCCTTATCCCGTCAACGCCCTGTTCCTCTTCGCCACCAATCCGTTGGCGAATCATCCGGCTAAAGAAGCGCTGGCGAGCGCGCTCAAGAAGGTGCCTTTCATCGTCAGTTTTTCCCCCTTCCTCGACGAATCGAGCGCGCTGGCCGATCTCATCTTGCCGGACCACACTTATCTCGAGCGGTGGCAGGACGATCAGGTGACTCATCTGGCCGGTTTCACTTGCTTCAGCCTCGCGCGGCCGGCCGCGACGCCGCTGCACCAGACTCGCAACAGCGCCGACACATTGTTGCAGGTGGCCCAAGCCCTCGGCGAACCGGTAGCGCAGAATTTTCCCTGGAAAACATTTGAAGAGCTGCTCAAACATGGAGCAGAAGGTTTATACAAATCCGGCCGAGGATACGTCGCTTCCGGCCCCCCCGAAGAAGCGCTGAGAAAAGTCCTCGAGCGCCAGGGATACTGGGTGCCCGAGTTCCAGGACTTCGATGCTTTTTGGGATGCGCTGCTCCAGCGCGGCGCTTGGTGGGATCCCACGGGACTGCCGGTCGGCCTGAAGGCGCTGCTCAAAACCCCCTCCGGGAAGTTTGAGTTCTATTCGACGGCGTTGAAACAGTTGGTCGATAAGGCCGGCAAGCAGGAAGGAAAAACAAACTCCTTTGTCAGCACTCTGGGCGCCGGTAAAAGCGAAGATCTATTGTTTCTCCCGGCGGTGGCGATCTCTCGCCCCGCTCAGACCGGATCGTTTCCGCTCCGCCTCAATACTTACCGTCTCATGAGCCGGCCCATGGGCGGAGGGCGCAACCAGCCCTGGCTGCTCGAACAGCCGGCGGTCCATCTTCACGCTTCGTGGGAAAGTTGGGTCGAAGTCCATCCAAAAACCGCCGCCGATCTAAAGCTCAAAGAAGATGATTGGGTCTGGGTAGAGTCGGCCAAAGGGCGCGTCAAGCTGCGCGTCAAGCTTTATTCAGGCACGCGGCCCGAGGTGATTCACATCCCGCTCTTCGGCGGCACAGGGCCAAATCCCAACGACCTGATCGCCAACGAAGCGGACACGCTCAAGGGATTCGGCGTGCTGAATGCAACCCAGGTGAGAATCAGGAGGGCATAACGTGGCGCTGTGGGGGATGGTCATAGATTTGGATCGCTGCACCGGCTGCCAGGCCTGCGTGATGGCCTGCAAGGCCGAGAACAATGTTCCCGCGGTCGGCGACAAGGAGGCTAAGAAGGGCCGCACGATCAGTTGGATGCAGGTGCTGACGGAAAAAGACGAAGAACATCACGAGGAAAAGATGCGCTTTATTCCGCGCCCCTGTCTTCAGTGTGACGATCCGCCCTGCACCAAGGTCTGTCCGGTTTACGCGACCTATCGCAATCCCGAAGGCATCGTCGCGCAGATTTACGGGCGCTGCATCGGCTGCCGTTTCTGCATGGCGGCTTGCCCCTACAACGCGAAATTTTTCAACTGGTACACCTACCAAAAAGAACAGCCGGGACAAAATCCGGACGTGTCGTTGCGCCCGAAAGGCGTGGTGGAGAAGTGCACTTTTTGCCATCATCGCCTGCAAAAGGCGCGCGAACGAGCGCACGCGGAGAATCGTGAAATCCAACCCGGCGAATATAATACCGCCTGCGCCGACGCCTGTCCCGCGCAAGCCATTGTCTTCGGCGACCTTTCCGATCCGGGCAGCGAAGTGTCGAAACTCGCCCGCAGCCCGCGCGCTTTCAAGTTGCAAGAAGAGTTGGGGACCAAACCCAAAGTAATCTATCTGACAGAGGGAGAAGGCGGTGGTTGATCACAAGGACACTCATGAAGATATTCTCCTCGCCCCCATCGCGCACACGGGACTCGGCTTCTATTGGACCGTGGCGGGCCTGTCCGTTTTCATCCTGTGGGGCGCGATCGCGTACTCGGTCCAATTTTACTACGGACTGGGAGTCACCGGGCTGCAACAGCCCGTCAGCTGGGGTTTTTACGTTACCAACTTTGTCTTCTTTATCGGCATCAGCCATGCGGGAACCTTGATCTCCGCCATCCTGCGCCTTTCCCGAGCGGAGTGGCGCCGGCCCATCACCCGGATGGCCGAAGTGATCACGGCGATGGTGCTGTTTATCGGCGCGGGGCAAATCCTTGTGGATTTAGGCCGGCCCGATCGGATCTTCAACGTCATACGCCACGGCCGCTATCAGTCGCCGCTGCTCTGGGATGCCACCAGCATCAGCGCTTACCTATCGGCCAGTCTCACTTACCTCTACCTGCCGATGATTCCCGACATCGCCATCCTCAGGGACCGTCTCGGCAAGTGGAAGCTCTTCTATAGCGTGCTGGCCCTCGGCTGGACCGGCACGCAAGCGCAGCAACGAGTCCTTAACCGCGCCATCGCCATCATGTGCGTGATCGTCATCCCCGTCGCAATTTCCGTGCACTCCGTCGTCTCTTTCGTCTTTTCCATGACGCTTCAGCCCATGTGGCACTCGACGATCTTCGGTCCCTACTTCGTCGTCGGCGCGATTTTTTCCGGCATCGCGGCTCTGATTGTGGCGATGATCATTTTCCGGAAGGCTTACGGGCTTGAGCCCTACTTGAAACCGATCCATTTTCGCTACCTCGGCCAGCTCCTGCTGGTCATGGCTTTGCTTTGGTTCTACTTTACCTTTGCCGAATACCTGACGGGATATTACGGCGCGGAACCCGAAGAAATGAAAGTATTCTGGTCTAAATTCTCCGGTCCATTCTGGCCCTATTTCTGGGCGATGGTTCTTTGCAATTTATTTATCCCGCTGAGTTGTCTGGTGCGGCTTGGCCGGCACACGGTGGGAAAAGTTCTCGCCGCGTCGCTGTCGATCATCGTCGGGATGTGGCTCGAACGCTTTATTATCGTCATACCGACGCTATCGAATCCGCGCTTGCCGTTTCCGCAAACGGCTTATGCGCCGACTTGGGTTGAGTTGGGAGAATTCGCCGGCAGCTTGGCTCTGTTCGCTCTGTTTTACCTGCTTTTCACTAAAGTATTTCCGATCATCTCGATCTGGGAGATCCGCGAGGGCCGTGAAGAGGGAGTTAAAGAGGTCGAGGAACGGATCAAAAGCTATCTGCCGGACGAGGTTAAGGGAACAGCGTAAAAAAAACCAGAAGGAAATGAGATGGAAAATCTGCATTCACCTTCCGATCAGCTGATCAGAAAATTGCAGTGGATATGGATGATCGGCTTCATCTTGTTGGTGTTGGGAATTATCACTTGGTTCATTCATTTGATGCGCGCCGCGTTGTGGCTTGGCGATGTGCCTTCAGCCGCCATCGGCATTCCTCTCGTGGCCATCCCGATTTTTCTCGCCCTAGCCAGCGTGGTCTTTTATGTATTTTGGGGACTGGCGGTTCGCGGGAGAGGCCAATGAAAATCAGACTCATGCTCCTCGCCCTGGCTTTTTTTATTAGCGTCGGTTGTCAAGCTGCGTCGGTCTTGGCTGCAGATCAGTCCGCTTCATATCTTCTCCCCGGTAATCCGCTCGATGGCAGCCGGCTTTTTTCCGAAAAGGGCTGCCTCGGCTGTCACTCGGTTTACGGCGTCGGAGGAGTGGCGGGGCCTGAATTGGGACAAGGCATTTTGAAGCGCCCGCTCCTCGATATCGCCGGTGTGATGTGGAATCATTCTCCCGGCATGGTGCACCTCTTTCAGGAAATGCGCACCGCGCTGCCACAATTTAAGCCCGCGGAGATGGCAAGTCTCCTATCGTTTCTTTATTACTTGGGGTCACTGGATCCGCCGGGAGACGCGGCGACGGGTGCCCGCCTCTTCCGCGAAAAGCAGTGCCAAACCTGCCACTCCTTGGGAGGGAAAGGGGGCAGGCATGGCCCGAAACTAGACGGCTACGGACGATACGCTTCTCCCATTTACTTGACGGCCGGTCTCTGGAATCACGGCAAGGCGATGGCGGGTGTTATGGAGGCATTACATGTACCGCGCCCGACGTTCGAGAAAAATGAGATTGCCGATCTGTTAGCCTATATTCGGACCACCGCCGGAAGTGTCGAACGTGTTTACTTGCGCCCGGGCAATCCGCAGATCGGCGAGAAGCTGTTCGTCCAGAAACGCTGCGCGCAATGTCACACTTCCAATGCTCAGGGAACGCGCATCGGTCCCGACCTGCGGACCAAGCTTAAGGGGAGCTTGATCGGCATCGCCGGCGCCATGTGGAACCATGGTCCGAAGATGTGGGCAAAAATGGGCGACGTACCGTCGCTGGCTCCCGAGGAGATGTCCGATCTCATCAGCTACTTGTACTTTTTGCAGTTCATCGATCCTTCCGGAAATGCGGCAAGGGGACGAGTGGTATACCAAGAAAAACGTTGCGGCGGTTGTCACACGCTGCCGGGAGTCAGCGGAACCGTCGGACCGGACTTGGCGAGCGCCGAAAAACTGCAAACCCCCGTGGAGGTCGTGACGGAAATGTGGAACCATGTCGGTTCGATGGAACGGAAGATGCTCGAAGAGTCGGTGGAGTGGCCGGTTTTTAAAGGCGGCGAGATGGCCGATCTCATCACCTACCTGCTGTCAGTCCGCAAAGCACCGGTTGCTACGACTGACGGCAAGAAATCGGAACGCATAGAAAAATGAGCTTTGGATCCCGGTTGCAATAATGTTTTCATAAAATAGTTTTCGCCTATCAGGCCGTTGTTGCCGATTTTATGGATTGGATTGAGGGGTCATCGCCGAGTTATAGTCGTTACCGGACGTTGATTCGACAAGGTGTTCCTACAGGGGAAATTGGCGTTTATTGACAGTCTCAAAGTCGCGCGCCATCGCCGCGCTTTGGGAGGTGCATCATGCTGACTCAGGCCCGAAGAATAATTATTTTGCTCGCGGCTATTCTCCCATGGTATTGTGGGCTGGGTCTGGCGCAACCGCTCTTTAGCCCGACGCAGGACCCGCTCGTCGGTTCGAGGATCTTCGGCGACAAGGGTTGTGCGAAATGTCACGCGATCTTCGGCGTTGGCGGCACCGTGGGTCCTGATCTTGCGCGCACCCAAACATCTCGATCCTTTTACGATCTTGCCGCGGCGATGTGGAATCACCTGCCCAAGATGACGGAGCAGATGCGTAAAGCAGGCATAGCGCGCCCCAATCTGAGCCCGAGCGAGACCGGTGATTTGATCGCCTTCCTTTACACGGCGAACTATTTCGAGAAAGCTGCTGACCCAAAAGAAGGGCGGCGGGTGTTTAGCGACAAGCGTTGTATTACTTGCCATCAGGTGGGTGGGAGCGGCGGCGTAAGGGGTCCGAGCCTCGACAGCTTGGGTCAGTATAACTCTCCCATATTCCTTGCCGCGGCGATGTGGAATCATGGACCATCCATGACCGAGGCCATGCGCGCTGCGGGTATCACCCGGCCTAATTTCACCCAAGCCGAATTACAAAACTTGATCGCGTTTATTAAGTCCGCTTCACCTGTGGGTGAACAACAGCCGCTCTATCTTCTTCCCGGTCGCCCCGATCAGGGCCAGAGGCTTTTCGTGCAAAAAGGCTGTATTGAGTGCCATAGTGTCAAAGGGCGTGGCGGGCAGGTTGGCGGCGAACTCGCTCAACGAGCGGTCCGGCTGAGCATGGTTCAATTCGCGGCCAATATGTGGAACAAGGCCCCGGCAATGACGAAGGAAATGGGCCGGAGAAAGATCCCCCTGCCTCAACTCAATGCCGGAGAGATGGCTGATATCGTCGGTTATCTTTATTCGGTTCAGTACTTTGCCAGACCAGGCGACGCCCGTCGAGGGCAGGAACTCCTCGCCAGCAAAGGCTGTTTGAGGTGCCATTCGGTACGTGGTAAGGGGGGCAACGTGGGACCTGATTTCGAGCGCGCAAAGGAACTCGATCAGCCTGTAACCGTTGTTGCGGCGATGTGGAACCACGCGAGCGGGATGGCGGAAAAGATGCGGGAGAAAGCGGTGACCTGGCCTGCCTTTACCGAACAGGAAATGGGAGATCTTGTTGCTTATCTCCAAACTTTCGGGGGGATGCGGGAGTGATGAGAGCGACATCAAGTAAGTTTTTTTGGGTGGGAGTTGTGGGCGTTTTGCTCTTGGCAGTCCCCGCAATTGGCCAGCAGCAAAAAGAAAATTGCATTGCCTGCCACCAGAGCCTTCCCGATGAGCGGCTTGCGGGACCGGCAAAATTGTTCAGTGGAGATATCCACGCGGTCAAGGGGTTCGGCTGCGTTTCCTGCCACGGTGGCGATGCCTCGGACCCGGAAATGAGCGCCATGAATCCGGCCAAGGGATACGTCGGCAAACCCACGGGAACCAAGATCGTGGATGTCTGTGGCCGCTGCCATTCCGATGCCCGTTTCATGCGGCAATACAACCCCTCTTTGCGGGTGGATCAGGTTACCGAATATTATACGTCGGTCCATGGCCGAAGGCTGAAAGAACAGAAGGATTCTAAAGTTGCGACCTGCGCTAGCTGTCACAAGCCTCATTCCATAAAACCGCCCAGCGACCCGCGCTCTTCCGTTCATCCGTTGCATGTCGCTGATACCTGTGGATCGTGTCACGCCAACGCGGAATACATGGCGCCGTACAAGATTCCTACCGACCAGCTGGCGAATTACAAGAAGAGCGTGCATTGGAGGATGATGGCGAATAAGGGCGACCTGTCGGCTCCAACCTGCAACGATTGCCACGGCAACCATGGGGCGGCGCCGCCCGGCGTATCTTGGGTGGGCAATGTTTGTGGTCAGTGCCATGCGGTCAACGGAGAGCTATTTAGCAAGAGCCGCCATTCACAGGTCTTCGTTCAGATGGGCATTCCGGGTTGCGCGACCTGTCACGACAACCACCAGATCTTAGAGACGAGCGATGGGCTGATTGGCATGCGCGACAAGGCCGTCTGTACTCGATGTCACACGGCGGAGGATCGGGGAGGGCAGAGCGC
>Ga0153916_10000131_pt1 | contig 43592 bp, 41 predicted proteins | sample Opewatmetagenome_FD_109642 | JGI IMG/M metagenome (GOLD analysis project Ga0153916, IMG submission 109642) | Freshwater wetland microbial communities from Ohio, USA - Open water 3 Core 3 Depth 4 metaG | ecosystem: Environmental > Aquatic > Freshwater > Wetlands | place: USA: Ohio, Lake Erie...
GTAAATAATAGATAAATAGTCATCAGGATGATTGGTTGTTTTATAAACATCAGGGGAATACTAACTATGTTATAATAAAGGATAAGGTAGCCCTGAAATCTCTTAAAACTTATTTTTTGTGTTCGTTTGCTTATTGGATCTAACCATGCTTTTATCATTCTTGGTGTGGCATCCATCCCTGCGTATATAGCACCACCAATCACAACAAGCATTGCTACTGGATAAAGGTAATTACCTACAAATGGATTGATAACTGAATAGATACTCTTCTGCGCTGAGATCAAGTCAACACCATTTGGTACAAGATGCCTTTCTCCTAGAATAACGACCCCAGCAGCTAAGAAAGCAGCCATAAAAATTGCTACAATGACAAATGAGATTATAAGATCTAATTTCAGTCCAGTCATTGTTTCAGATTTTAACGCTACTTTCTTTTCATTAACCCTACCTAGCCACCAAGAAATGTATGCAGTAAAATCCGCATATGATCCATGCATTGTTCCATATATTGCTGCCAATTGTAGCATCACTGGAACAGTGATAATATCTTGTGCTGTAACCCAAGGAGCAATCTTAGGAACTTGAATAATAAAAAAGCCTTCAAACATTGCAAACCAATCTGGACGAACCACAACTACAGCAATGAGTGCACCTATTGACAAAAATAAAGCAAATACCAGTTGGATTTTCTCTATCACTTTATACGAACTGATAAATCCAAATAACCCAATTACACCTCCAATACTGATGCCCCATATAATAAAGTTACCAACATTTGTAAACAGTGCTATTATATTTCCAAGAACCGTCAAAAATGTTGCAATCATGAATGGAAGCAGTACCAAACCTAGTATAAGCGAAACAATATTAATCCAACCACGTGGTTTAAAACTGGTAAAAAGAGTCATTATATGTTCCCCAGAAAGCAAAGAATATCTCGTTGCTAGATAGGCTGTTAAACCTTTTGTAATCATTGCAAATGTAATAATCCATAGTGCTGAGTAAACAGGAAGTACCCAAGCACCAATACGAGGTGCCAATACAACATCTCCTGCGCCCATCGTAAAGCATGCAATAATCGCTCCAGGGCCAAAATATTTCAAATATCTAAGAAGACTTCTTTTTTTTATTATCATTTTTAATCCACGATTAATAAACAAAACTACATTTGGTATGAGTAATTAATAATTTTTGGATTTGTAAATATTTTTTTTGTTACTTCTTCATTGCTTTTGTTATTGGAAATTTATAAGTAAAAGGAGCTGTTACTTCAATAGCGGGAATTATTTCTGATGAACAAAGACATTATTTTCGTATCAAAACAGGTACTATGTTAATAGGAAATTATTATGTAACAGGCATTGTAGAACATGACAGTATAGGATAATATATAAAAGTTACAAAAGTAGATGCGGTATAGAAATTGTGGTTTGAGAAAAGAAAATTTTCCTTCTGTTGTTTAAGAGTTGATAATAGCTTAAAACTATATTTGTTGGTTGATACGCCTAGCTTTTCAACATAAATATTGATCTGCTAATCAAGTTTATTAGTTGTTTTACAGAAGTAAAAAAATACAACATCTACACTTATTTTTTTTATTTCCTAATGGGCAAGGATATTATAAACGGAAAAGGCTGAAATATTTTTAGAAATAAATTCTGAGACCAGCTTTTATATAACTAAAATCTTTTGATTTCATAGCTTTTGAGAGTAAACGATATAAATAACGGGGATTAAAATAAAATCTATTAGATGCTTTTTTAGCAAAATTTTGTAATTCTTCCTCAGTAAATTGACTCAATCCCCTTTTAACATCTGGATTAACCCAAAACTCATCTTTTTGGATTTTACCTTCTTTAACTGCTTCATTCCAAATAGGTGAACCATAAAGATATATCAATGTATAAAAAAATGTATTATCCAACGGTAAAGATCTTGCAAATCTTATAGTTTTATCAATATGCCCCTTTGTTTCAATTGGCGCACCTATTATAAAATTTGCACTGGTAAAAAAGCCCATATCATCACTTAAGTTAACAGCATAGCAAGCCTGATCAGGCGTAATTGTTTTATTATAATAATCAAGAGTATCTTGATTACCTGATTCTACACCAAAATTAATCGCTTCTACTCCTCCATCTCGTAATTTTTCAAATAAATTTTTATCAGCTGAATCAACTCTTGCATTAATAATCCAAAATTTTAATCCAAATTCTTTTTTTATAACAAAATCCATTAATTTTTCTACTTTTTTCTTTTGAGCTAAGAAATTATCATCAGAAAAAACCACAGAATCGTAACCCTGATTTGCAACTTCTTCAAGTTCTTGAGATATATTTTCATATGTTCTCGTTCTAAAATATGGAAAATGCGTATGTATCTGGCAATATCTGCAACGATGAGGACAACCTCTGGTTGTAATAAAAGATGTGACTTTTCCTTTTATCAACTTTGTTTTTATCAAATAACCATAATCATATTTATCAATAAGATGACGAGATGGAAATGGAATTTTATTTATATCCTTAATTTGTTCAGCTGGTTTAGTATGTTTTATTTTTTTCCCCTCCTTGTAATAAATGCCTGGAATCTTACTGAACTTTTTTTTACCGTTAATTGCATCAACAATATGATTTATTCTAAATTCTCCTTCTCCGCATACACAAATATCTGCATTATGATCTATCATAGATCCCTCAGGAAAAATAGAACTATGTGGACCCCCTATAATCAATGGTATATCTGGGTAATTATTCCTAATTATATTTGAAAGTTGTTTTGAAAAAAGTAACTCTTCAGGTTTACTATATATTGTCATCCCAATTGCATCAAAAGATTTTATTTTTGATTTTATATTATCTTTATTTATTTCCTCTGCATTACAATCAATAACTTCAACAGTATGATCGTGTTGTTCTAACATCTTGCCAAGATATAATAATCCTAATGAAGGAGTAAATGCGTCTAGAGTAACATATTTATTTATAGCAATTTCTATATGTCTAGACGAGGGATAAATTAAAAGTATTTTCATTTTTCCTCACATATATATCTGAAAGGTTCTTGATATTTATATAACTAATTGCACATTAATTTAGAGAGAAACTAAGTAAACAGAGTTATTAAAAAACTTTATATTTGGTTAAATGGGAAGTTTGAAATTATGCAGGGGAAGGGATATGAACGTCTGGGCTTTTTATTCTATCCTGTTATTGAAGATATAATAATACTTTAAAACCCTATTTGTTGGTTGTTATCCTCTATATTTAAAGAGGAAAATAGTTTTAAAGTAATGTTGAAATGAAATCGGTATAAATGAAGTATAATGAATACAATAAAAATAATTTTTATTCTTATTTTTTATCTTCAGAATACGGCTTTGTCTCAAATTGATTTAAACCTGGTATTTATACACGCCTTTAGGGGATAAACCTCATTAACAGACACTTTTTATTGTTTTATGTTGGATTTTAAAGTTGCCTCTTTTTGATGAGATAAGCTCGTTGACTTTTAGATAGTAAATCTAGGTTTGTATTATACATATTATTATTATTGTTTGGTCCTTTTGTTTCTACAAATCCTACTGTTAATTCTTTGTTTTTGATTAGTTTTAAAATTTGTGCGTCGAATGGGTCTTTTTTGTTTAGTATTTTTTTATAATTTTCTACTCTTTCATTTTTATTTTTTTTGAGCATTTTTCATCCCATCCCAAACTTTAGAATTTTATATTGATTAATTATTTATAAAGATATGTATATTGTAGAAGATTAAGTATGATTTTATGTTCTTTTATCTTGTTAGTGTCGTATAAAGCTAATATATTGATGGATTATTATTGTATTGTTGGTGTGTTTTTGAAGGTTAAGACGACTTTTTATTTCTGTAAAGATGTCGAGAAATAACTGCTTGATATGTGTAAAATTGAAAATCTGGATTATTTTTTCTCCTGTTTTTTAAGATATGATAATGGTTTAGAAGGGTAAATGTTGGTTGTTACTCCTAGCTTTTAAATAGAAATATAGATGTGTTTAAACAATTGTTTATGGAGAAGTTTATATGGTATCATTTGATTTAATATTTAGAGACAAAGGAGGAAGATGATATGGCTAGAAAAGATATAGCTCCAGAAAAGAAACCTAAACCTTTAACAAAGAAGGAAAGAAAGGAACGTAAAAGAAAAAGAAAAGAAAAACATGTTTATGAATGACTGTTTTTCAGTATTTTTTTATTCTATAAAATAAAATTATTAATAAAAAGAAAAGGTAGATTGAATGGATTGTAAAATTTGTAGACATCCAATGATGAGTACGGAACTTGATAAGTCCACCATCATGTATCAGTGTCCGAAATGTCAGTGGAAGTATTACAAACAACTATATACAAAATGATAATATTCTAAGAAGTTATTTTTATTCATGGTTTATTTAAAAAAGATTTAAGGCATATACCAATTTGGTTAATACAATTTCATTAACCTTTAGATGTTATATTGTTAAGCCTTAGCATTTACTTTGTTAAATTGAAATAAAAATAATACTTGTGGTTGTTTTTGGTTAAGAAATAATAATCAATATGATTTTCAGTTAAATATTAACACCAAAAAACCATGATACAATATGTCAATAATAATTTATATACTAGAAACAATAAGTCAAAAATAGTGTTTTTTAATGTTTAAAAATTAGTTAAAATCTATAGTGTTTATGCCTTAATAGTGTAGCTAAATAAATAACGCCGCCTGCCGGACTCGGACCGGCGACCACTCGGTTAACAGCCGAGTGCTCTACCAACTGAGCTAAGGCGGCATATTTTAGGAAACCAGAATACAATAACTATTTTAAAAGATTATTCCTTAAAACCTAAACGTTCAGCTTTTTTTAATTCTTTCATCTGTTTTTCAACAAATCTATAAACTGTTGCATGTTTACTACCTGTTAGAAGCATATCTATTGATTTTTTTAAAATATTCATAATGTCAAGATTTGAAATGATAGATACTGTATGGCCATATATTGATATTTTTGAACCTGTTAAATCTTCTAAAACACGTTTTGTTTTACCCTCTTTACCAATAATTCTGCTTTTAAGTCTCCTTAGATGAGCTTCTTTTTTTCCCACATAATCATGCAAATCAAAAATAAAAAAATCTGCAAAATCATCCATTAGTCTTATAGCATTTTGAGGAGAAAAACCTCGCCCTATTGCTTTTATAACATTTTCAATTTTCAACGAAACCAAAGGATCCTTAGCATCATGATCATCGATTTCTACTTCTCCTTGTCCAGAATCAATGGTTAGTTTTATACCAGAAATAGTTTCAATATCCTTTTTAGTCTCCCCTTTTTGACCAATTAATACGCCTATCCTATCTAAAGGAATTCTTATGTATCTCATATCTATCACTATCTTTGAATTATCTTCTCAAAAATGTTATTTTCATCAGCCTTTATATTATACTTTTTAAAATATGTAACTAAATTTAATAAATCTCTTTTTAAAAATTCTAGTGCATTTGGATGTTCAAGTAAAACACCTTGCCCTAAATCTATTAAATAAGGTTTATTTCTATACATAAGAATATTAAATGCACTTAAATCAGCATGTACCATCTCTGCATTTTTATACATTTTAGAAACAAAATTTACTAATTCATCAAATACTTGTTTTGGATTTTTCAATGGAAAATCTTTTAACATTGGAGCAGGACTATATTTACTACCTATATATTGCATAACCAAGATATTTTTTAAATAAATAATTGGTTTTGGAGCTCTAACACCAATCTCTTCCAATCTTTTAAGATTTTTAAATTCCTTTTTGGTCCAAGAATAAATAACATCTCTTCTTGTATTATGAATTGAAACAAAACGTGGATCACCAATTATATATTTTGATATATGTTTAAATGTAGCATTAGATGTTCTGTATATCTTTACTGCAACAAACTTTTTATCGACTGTAACTCCCCTAAAGACATTACCTTCTTTGCCTGTAGAAATTGGAAAATCAAGTATTTCAATATACCTATCTGAAATCAATTTTTCCAGAGTATGAAGCACAGATTTATCAAAAACCTCGTCAAGTGTTTTTCTATCAAGACCGTCTCTGCTGATTAATACATCTAATTCTCTATCAAGTCTCCTTAAACTTTTTTCATCCAAAAATTTATCAGAAGACATTAATGGCCTCTGGTAATAATTTTCTTCTGGACAGGACCATCGCCTGAGTCCTTCTATACCTAAAAATAATATCTGCTTTGCCATTCTGAATATCCCATGGTTTTATTATAACTAAATCACCGGCTCTAACTCTTTGTTTTCTTTTTATTCTACCAGGTATTCTTGCCATTCTAGATTTTCCATCAGCACAAATAACATTAATTCTTGAGCCGCCCATTAATCTATCGGCTATTGCAAACATTTCATTATTATTTTTATTAGGTAAAGGAAGTCGTATATACTCTCCTTCTGGCTCTTCTTCAAATTCCGTTTCTGGTTTTTCTTCGTACACAAGATCACTTTCAAATAACCTGTACAGTAATAGGTAATATTAAATCTTTATCATATAAACAAATAAAAAAGCTAAATTTTATCTGATATTTCTCTTAGCGTATTTATACCAATTTGTAGAAAATCCTTCAAATCAATTCCAACATCATTACAGAGTAAGATTCTGTTCCTAAGATTTACATTTATAAAATTAGGCTCATTAAGTTTATTTTTAAGTATATTCATATTAATTTCTGAAATATTTTTTAGGGACATTGAACGAACAACAGCGATAATAAAATCTGTAATTGCAGCAGTAGCTACCAAGGATTTATCAAGAGAGGTAGATGGTACATAATCTGAGTAATGGTAATTATTGGATTTTATAGCATTAATACAATTATCCGGTAGTAAACCTTCTAAAAGCTGGGCTGCAAAAATACCACGTTTTTCTGGCTCTTCTAATGTATATTCATAATCAATATTATACAGTAAACCTGTTAATCCCCATAGTTCTTCATTTTTACCAAGTATTTTAGCAATTTTTCTTAAAATTGCCTCAGCTATTAAAGATTGTTGAATTAAGTTCTCATTTTTAATATACTTTTTTATAAGAACAAAAGCCTGTTTTCTATCGATCATTTTACAATTATGAAATTGTTATTGTTGTTTAAAATTTTTGGAATAAAAAATATTTTTTTTAAAATGATATTTAAAAAAATTTAACAAAAGTTATAATTAGCTAATCATTGATTTGGAATTTGTGAGGATGCAACTATGTTAGTTGAAGAAATAATGACAAGAGATGTTGTTACTATAGATTGTAAAAAAACTATTTATGATGCATGTAAATTATACAAAGAAAAGAAAGTAGGTTGTCTAGTTGTAATGGATAATGATATCCTTGTTGGAATCGTTACAGAGAGAGACATAATAGAAAGAGGGATACTTCAGGATAAATCACCTAGAAAAACAAAAATTAGAGAGATTATGTCCTCGAATTTAAGAACAATACATGCATTAGCCCCTTTAGAAAAAGCAGCTCAAATAATGAAAGAAAGCTATATAAAAAAATTACCTGTTATTTTAAATAATAAAATTGTAGGAATTATTACACAAACAGATTTATCAGAAACTATTGATGTATATTCCGAAGCATTTAAGAATTTAGCAAAATTTTATGAAGAAAGTAAGGATAGCCTTGAAAAAATTATTAATGAATGGGAAAATATCATCTATGGATTAAAAGGAAATAAAACGCTAACTGAACATAAAAAACTCGAATTAATAAAAGAGAATATAAATAAATAGAGAGCCGATACCTTTTAATGTCCCTTTTTACATTTCCCTACAAATCATGGTATTAGATGACCTAGGTGATTCCCTTAAAGGAACTCTTAAAAAGATAGCTAATGCAGTTTATGTTGATTCAAAGCTTATTAAAGAGATAGTTAGAGATATCCAAAGAGCACTATTAAAAGCAGATGTCAATGTTAAATTAGTTTTAGAGCTTTCAAAAAAAATAGAAAAACGGGCATTAGAAGAAAAACCCCCTTCTGGAATGAGCAACCGAGAACATGTTATACATATAGTATATGAAGAATTAGTTGATATTTTAGGACAATCAAGAGAGTTGTCTTTTAAAAAACAGATAATAATGATGGTTGGTCTTTATGGTCAAGGTAAAACAACCACCTGTGGAAAACTTGCAATATACTTCAAGAAGAAAGGTTTAAGACCAGCTCTTATTGCCGGTGATGTTCATAGACCTGCAGCATACGAACAGTTAAAACAGATTGCTGATCAAGTCAAAGTACCTTTTTATGGAGATAAAAAAGAAAAGAATGCAGTTAAGATTGTTACAGAAGGATTAAATAGATTTAAAAGAACATGCGATGTAATAATAGTTGACACTTCGGGTAGACATAAACTTGAAAATGAACTTATTGATGAGATGAAAGACATTTTTAAAGCAACTAAACCAGATGAAAAGCTACTTGTTATGGATGCAGCAATTGGACAAGAGGCCGGCCCACAGGCAAAAACATTTCACGAAGCTGTAAATATAACTGGTATTGTTCTTACAAAACTAGATGGAACAGCAAAAGGTGGAGGAGCATTAAGTGCCTCAGCTGAGGTTGGTGCGCCAATTGTTTTTATTGGTACAGGTGAACATATTAATGATTTTGAGAAGTTTGATCCCGCAGGTTTTATTTCACGATTGCTGGGAATGGGAGATATTAAATCTTTACTCGAAAGAGCAGAAGAAAGTTTAAGGGGAAAAGATGCAGAAAAAACAGCTAAGCGTATAATGTCAGGTAAATTTACATTACATGACATGTACGATCAAATGGATATGTTATCTGGTATGGGATCACTTAGAAAAATTGCTGAAATGCTACCTGGTGGCTTAATGGGGAAATCCAAATTAAAACAGGAAGATATGGATGATACTGAAAATAAATTAAAGAAGTTCAGAGTAATTATGGATTCGATGACAGATGAAGAGATGAATGATCCAAATATTGTACATGCCACACGTATAAAACGTATTGCAAGAGGAGCAGGAGTTGAAAATAAAAACGTTAAAGAATTACTTAAATACTATAATATGACAAAGCGAATGATGAAAGGTTTTTCTGGTGATAGAAAGATTAGGAAAAATTTAATGAAACAACTACAATTTGGGAAATAACTATTATAATATTTGAATATGTTATTTAAAAATCAAGAAGAAATCATTAAAAATGGAAAGACACCTGAATTAAAAAAAGTAAGAAAAGAAATTCTTGATATTTTAACATCGGCACTTAATGCCGTTAATCCATATGAAATAGTAAAATCAAAATTTGATGGAAAAAAAATCATATTAGAACCCAAAATAATAGATGTAACAGATTTTGAAAATATTTTTTTAATTGGATTTGGAAAAGCAAGTGTTGGTATGGCACAGGGTGTATGTGATTCAATATCTATCAAAAAAGGAGTTGTTATTACCAATGAAACACAAAAAAAGGTTAAGAATAAATCTATTTCTACACTTGTTGGACCTCATCCTATACCAAATAAAAAAAGTATTAAAAATACAAATAAAGTAATAGATATTGTTAAAAAATGTAATAAAAAAGATCTTCTAATTGTTTTAATATCTGGTGGAGGTTCTGCTTTATTATCAAAACCAAGAGTTAATATCAGAGATTTTAAACAAACAATCGATTTGCTTTTAAAATCTGGCGCAAACATAAATGAAATTAATACAATACGTAAACACCTATCATTTGTAAAAGGTGGGCAACTTACACTTTATACTAAATGTACAGTTATTTCTTTTATAATATCAGATATAGTAGGTGATCCATTAGATTCTATTGCGTCGGGTCCAACATATCCAGATTCTACAACATATTATGATACAAAAAAGATTTTTGTAAAGTATAATCTTTGGAATAAAATACCATTTTCTGTAAAAAAAGTTATAGATGATGGTATTAAAGGAAAAATTTCTGAAACCATTAAAAAAAATAATTCAATTTTAAATAATATATATAATTTTCTAATTGCAAATAATGAATTTGCATGTAAAGCTGCTGAGAAAAAAGCAAAGGAGTTAGGATATAAAACAATGCTTTTAACTACATTACTTACTGGTGAAGCAAGAGAAGTAGGAAAGTTTTTAGTTGAAAAAGCAACTAGTTATACCGGCACAAAAAAAATTGCATTTATTTCAGGAGGTGAAACAACAGTTAAAATAATAGGCAATGGTAAAGGTGGTAGAAACCTAGAAATGGTTTTAAGTGGAGTTAAAGAACTAGCTGATAAAGATGTTGTTTTTGCTTCTTTTGCAACTGATGGAATAGATGGAAATTGCGATGCAGCTGGAGCTATAGCTGATTCTTATTCTTATAATCGTTCACAAAAAAAAGGGCTAGATCCAAATAAATTCCTAAATCAAAATAATTCATATGAATTCTTTAAAAATCTTGGAGATTTATTAATTACTAAAAAAACTGGTACAAATGTTATGGATATCCAGATTTTAATTAAAAATAAATAAATATATAAATTTTTTGAATATATAAATCGATACTTGCCATATCAAAAACCAAATAAATAATATAAATATTTAACCCACTAAAGCATATATTTATTGGAGATAGTACTATGAAATCAAAAAATATAATAAAAAAATTCATTGCTATCTATATTTTATCATTACTAGTATTAGGTTTCAACTTAACATCAAAGTTGTCTGCAAAATTAATACCAGATTACGATGACGGCGTTGTATATGACGAATTTGATGATGCTGTTGATATAACTTTGAATAACTGTAATCTAGTAGATGGTTATATAGAATTAATAAATGAATCTCATAGTATCAATTATAACTATAATGATACGTCTGATAAAATTAAAGCATGGATGTTAACGGATACATATATAACTCCTGGCTCTGGAGATTTTGTTAAATTAATTTCAAATTTTATAAACCCCGATAAAATGCCGGGATACGAATTCACTACTTCTGAATATTCAAAACTAAAAAAAAGAGATAATTCTGCTGTTGAAACAATGTCAGAGTATGGACCTTATATGAATTATGTATATTATCCAATGAATTTATTTAGATTCGAGATTAAAGAAAAAGTTAACCTTATTAATAATTTTACTGTCGTTTGGTGGTCCGGAGAATATAGTGCTGGTGCAAATGTGGATGAAATTTCGATGTATATTTGGAATTATGAAGATCTTTTGCCACACTGGACTTTTGTTGACAATATTTCTTATTCTGAGGAAAACATAAATGAACCAAATGGATTTTTAAGCGTGAGGCTTTCAAATGATATAGTTTCAGAATATATAAGTGCAGAAGGCATCTTTTATTTTTTAATTATTGGAATACCATCTTCAGATCCAGGGATACAACATGCATATTTATATACTGATTATGTTGAAGTAATATTTTCTTCAAAACAAGGATATAAATCGGATGGGTATGTTAATTCATCCTTAATAACACCATCTACTGGTGGTAATTTTAATGGATGGGAAAAAATTTTTTGGGATGCTTCTAGACCTAGCAATAAAACATATATTAAATTACATATCTTAGATGCAGATGGAAAGGTTATTGAAGCCCTTGAAGGAAATTTAAAAGGTTTTGATAGTTCTCCTATAGATTTATCATCTTTGGGTAAAAGCTATTCTAGTATTAAACTTCAAGCTCATTTACATTCTGATGATCCCCAGTTCTCCCCTGAATTATACAGCTGGGGAGTGTTATGGTTAACAAAAGATGGGTTTTATGATAGTTTTTCACATGATTATAGAATTGCTAAAAGCTATGGTGTAAATATTGAAAATGGTGAAGTAAAAATTAGTGGAGTGCTTGATGACTGGCCAATTTTTGGAAAAAATCCTGAAAATACCCGGTCATATTTTGGCTTAGAACCAAAAAGTGAAAATAATAAGACTTATTGGCATACTGAAATTAATACTGATGTAGGTGGATGGTTTAATAGTCCTGTTGTAAGTAATGGATTGGTATATATTCCTAGTAAAGATTATAAAATATATGCATTTAATTTAACAGCAGATTCAAAAAATGAAAATGATAAAAATCAATATTATTTTGATGTTAGTGCTAATAAATATAAGGTTGAATCATCTGTTGCTGTAGGTAATGGAATGGTCATTGTTGCTACGAGTGAACTTGATAATAGTAGTAATAAAGTATATGCTCTTAACAGCTCAGATTTATCTAAACAAATATGGGAATTTTCTTTAAATGACAATAACACAATTTGTTATTCTGCAGCACCAACAATAGCAAATAATAAGGTTTTTGTTACGGCATGGAGTGGAATATTCTATAATTATCAGATGATTTTAAATTTTTATAACAAATTAAATGCACTTCTAAATAACCGTCTTGGTAATAACAAACTTATTGTTTTAAACTTAAATACTGGGGAAAAATTATGGGATGTTAACCTTCCTGGTGGAGGTCTGTCGACCCCTGCTGTTGATAATGGTTTAGTTTTTGTTGGCTGTGATAGTATAATGGGGTCGACATTGTTTGCTTTTAACGAAAACACAGGGGAAAAAGTTTGGAGTGCAAATGTTGGAACTATTGGAAGAGCATCACCTGTTGTAACAGATGGTAATGAGGGTAAGCTATTAATAGTTCTAAGCAGGGAACAAAGTTTTTTTTCTTTAAATGGTACTGATAAAATTGTTGCTTTAAATGCTGAAACTGGTCAAATACTATGGAATAAAACCATTGGAAATGAATCATTAATAAAAAGGAGTGCTAGATTAAAATTATTTGGTTTTGAAAACTTGATTGCTACATCACAACCAGCCGCAACACCAGCAGCATATGAAGGAACAGTTTACGTTATGTCATTAAATGGAACACTATATGCTCTTGATGTTGATACTGGTGAAGAAAAATGGTTTTTTAATGAATTTCAAGGTAGCGGCGGAATTTTATCATATTTCTCTGCTTCTCCTGTAGTTGTTGGTAATATTGTATATGTTGCAACACAACCGGGTAAAGTTGTTGCACTTGATAATACAAAAAATGGCCAAATGGTTTTAGAATATTCTATGAAATATACAGGAGTTGCACAAGATATAATGTTTCAAATTTATAGTTCTCCAATTGTTACAGATGGTTTAGTTTTGATAAGTACTACAGAACCTATTTCTAGAATATCAAACGAAGGTGAATATATTCAATTTAGTCATCTATTTTGTCTAGGTAACTACACAAAAAATTCATTTGGTAATATTTATTCTGTGCCTATTCATGTACAAAAAGGAAATTGGTGGTCAAAATTTAACGCCGATTATACAAATACATCAGAAAACAAAATCACTTTCAAAATTCTTGATGGAAATGGTAATATTTTAAAATCTGGTTTAGATGGAAAAAATAACTCCATATCTGATTCAAATATTTTTAAAACTGGTATTATACAGTTATGCGCGGAGTTATCAATATTAAATTCTTCACAGGAAGTACCTGTACTTAAAAGTTGGACTATAGATTGGACAACTGAATCTACACCTCCTGTTTTTAAAACAAACACTTTCAAACCAGATCCGAGTGGATGGATAAGTAACAATACTCCTATATGTACTATCAATGTATCTGACAGCAAACCGGGGCTAGATGTAAGCTCAGGAAGATATAGAATAACAAATATGACAAATATAAAATCTGATTGGTTTGCTGCAGAATGTAGTGGAATCAATGGAACAAAAGTAGATGAAATCCTTAAAGCAGATCTTACTAAATTAAATCTAGATCCAAATGCTTCTAATTTAAAAAGCATAGAATTCTTAATAAAGGATTTATCTGGAAATATTGCAACATTTCAACTAAGTGAAAATTTCAAACTAGATATAATTAAACCAGAATCTTGGGTTGAAAATACCTTTTTAACTCATTACAACAAGCCCGTTTATATTAAAGCCAATGGAAATGATCCTGAAGATTCTTATGGAAATAAAAGTGGTATTGAATCAATAGCTCTTTATTATAAATTAAAGGATAAAAACGAGTGGACAAAATATGGTTCAGATGAATCTCCATTTGAATGGGAGTTTGAAATTGAAACAAGTGGTGTTTATGATATTTGTACTATTGCTACAGATAAAGCCGGTAATCAAGAAGAATTTTCAAATGAAAATCTGACATCTTTTTCTTTTGATATGAATAAACCATATAAACCTGAATTTGAAATTGAGGACAGTTTTAAGAATTTACCAACGTTTTCTATTGAATTTAAAGATGATTATCAACTAAAAACTGTTGAATACAGACTGAATTTCTATGGAACAGAGAATTGGATTAAAATAAATGATGCTGACATAAACAGCAAGTCATACACTGGCGAATGGTCACTAACTGAAAGTGATTGGGAGTTCATGGAAGATGAACAGACGTATCATATGTACTTTAAATTAACTGATACTTGTGGAAATATTTATGAAACCCCATCCTTTGAAGAATCACTTAATATAACAAAAGATACCATACCACCTGGTTTTGATATAATCTTAGATTTATCAGATTTTATAGAAGGGAGCTGGAAGGAAATATACAGAATAAACGCTGAAATACCAAATGATGATGACATAGCAGGTATTTCGCTTCAATATAGATACTCTCCGGATAACAGTGATTGGAACACATGGACACAATATGGCGATGAACTTACCACGGAAGAAGCGTATAAATGGGAATTTGAAGCAAAAGAAGGTACAGGATATTATCAGTTCAGAGTAAAAATATGGGATTTTGCTGAAAATATTGTTTATTCACAAGAAAAAACAGCAAATGTAACATTATTCCCAACAGTTATATTAACAATTATGATTTTACTAGTAATAGTCTTGTTATTATTTACAGTTTTGATTATTAAAAGATTGAGGAAGAAAACAGAATAAAATTCTTAATTTTTTTAATTTTTTTTATTTATAAATGAAATAATTTCTTTAATAAGAATGTCAATTCCTTCCTTTGTTTCACAAGAAATTTTTAAAAATTTTGAATCATTCCTCTTTAAATCAACTTTATTCTCAACAATTATAAATGAACAAGATTTAAACAAATTTTGAATTTGAGAAAGAAGATTTAATTGATCTTTTAATAGATATCCACAAGTTTCAGAAGGATCTATTACAAATACGATTATATCTGCAAGATGAGTAAGAGCAGCAATAGCTTGTTTTTCAATATCATTTCTTTCATAAATGGATCTATCTAAAAGACCTGGAGTATCAATTATTTGTATATTTTTTATTGAGTATTTTTCTTTTATTTTAATATGGCCAACATGAATCTCTTTTGTTGTAAAGGGATACTGAGCAATTTCTGGTTTTGCAGATGATAAACATCTTAAAACTGAGGATTTACCAACATTTGGGTAACCTGCTATTACTACGGTGGGAATTTCCTGAATACATGGTAATTCTTTTAGTACATGTTGTGCTTCAGAAAGAATCATAAGTTCATTATTTACTTGTTTAACTATACTTGATATTCTACCAAATATCTCCTGCTGTTTTTTAAGTAAAAAATTAATATTACTAGGTTTTACTAATTGTCTCGACTGTTTAGAATAAATATCTTGGCATGTCTTTCTTGCCCAATTAATTGCACCTAATGCCTTTTTAAGTTTATTAACACCTATTTTAATATCTAAAATCTCTTGATAAAAGGAAGGCAACTTTTCAATAGACGGAAAAGATTTTACATATTGCTCAAGATTTGAAATAATAATTGTTGAAAAAGATTCAGTTTTCGCAATAATAGTTTTCTTTTTTCTATAAAAAGCATCTCTATCTATAATTTTAACCTTCTTTGCTTTCCTAAAAGAGTTTTCTAATAATTTGTTTGCAGGTAAAACATCTGGTAAGTTTTTAATCATAACAATTGAAAAACTTTATGTGATACTAATAAATTAATATGTTGGTATTTAACTATGGATGAAGGATATATATTATCAAATAAGTTTAGAAGAGTGATATTCGACGGACTTGCATCAGGTGAGACTGATTTAAATATGATAGCAAAAAAACATCGTATAGTTACTAATGTAGCAAAAAAGATTATTGATGAATTTATATCTGGAGGGATAATAGAGAAAAAAGGATTAAAATATATCTTAACAAAAGAAGGAGAAAAATTAGCTGAAAATATTAGAGGATAATATGGTAGGTAATCGATGAAACCATATCTTTTACAAACATTAAAAGAACTTGCATTACTTGGGGCATTAAAAAATAAAATTGAGATATCCTCGATTGAACTTGGAAAACAAATTGAAACCAGTCAACAAACTGCATCTAGATATCTTTTAGAATTAGATAAAAAAGGTTTTATTATAAGAGAATTTGGAATAAAAAAACAACTTATAACAATAACTAGTTTTGGTGAGGAAATTCTTCAGAAAGAACATCTGCATTATAGACAGATTTTTGAATTTACAGATAGGATTGTTTTTAAAGGTAAGGTTGTATCAGGTATTGGCGAAGGCAGATATTACACCGAACAAAATGGATATGTTGAACAGTTTAAGGAAAAACTTGGTTTTGTTCCATTTCCCGGGACGTTAAATGTTGAGATTGAGTATGTGGAGAGAAATAAATTAAGATTGTTAAAAGATAGTAAAGCTATTAATATAAATGATTTTAAAACCAAGAATCGTACATTTGGTCCAGTAAGATGTTTTAAAGCTAAAATAAATGGTGTAGAAGGAGCAATTGTTCTTCCATTAAGAACTCATTACTCAAATATTCTTGAGTTAATATCTCAATATTATTTAAGAAAAAAATTAAATCTTAAAGATGGTGATTGCATAGAAATAATTATTTATTTTGACGATTGAGCGCGTTAAATATGAAAAATCAATTGGTAGCTAACATCCTTTATCAAATTGCAGATTTACTTGATTTAAAAGGAGAAATTTTCTTTAAAACAAGGGCTTATCGTATGGCTGCTCAAAAAATTGAAGTATTAGAGGAAAATATAGAAGATTTAACAAAAGAAGATAGATTACTAGAAATCCCAGGTGTTGGAGAAGGGTTAGCTAAAAAAATTAAGGAGATAGTTGAAACAGGTAAGTTAGACTACTTTGAGCGTTTAAAAAAAGAAATTCCTGAAGGACTTATTAATTTATTAAATATTCCAGGTTTAGGACCTAAAAAAGTTGCCGCTATTTATAAAAATCTTGGTATTACAACTCTTAAAGAACTTCAAAAAGCAGCAAATGAAGGAAAATTAAGAGATTTAGATGGTTTTGGAGAAATAACAGAACAAAACATCATTAGGGGAATACAACTTTTAGAAAAAACTAGTGGACGAGCACTCTTGAACGTTGCTTATACTGATGGATTTAATTATTTAGAATATTTGGAAAAATGTAAGGCTATAGAAAAAGTTAATGTTGCAGGTAGTTTACGGCGGATGAAAGAAACCATTGGTGATGTCGATATACTTGCATCATCAAATAACCCCGATAAAGCTATGGACTGTTTTGTTGCATTTTCTGAAGTGCAACAAATACTTGCAAAAGGAACAACAAAATCAAGTGTTCTTCTTAAAGATAATATACAAGTTGATCTACGTGTTGTTGAACCTAAAAGTTATGGTGCAGCTTTACAGTATTTCACAGGATCAAAAGAACATAATGTCACACTTCGTAGTTTTGCTATAAAAAAAGGTTATAAATTAAATGAGTATGGTCTTTTTAATAAGAATACAGAAAAATTTATTGCTGGGAAAACAGAAGAAGAAATATACGAAAAAATAGGATTTCCTTACATAGAACCTGAATTACGAGAAAATCGTGGCGAATTTTATGCTGCAAAAAATAAAAATCTTCCAAAACTTGTTGGTTACAATGAAATTCTAGGAGATTTCCATATACATTCATTATGGAGTGATGGGAATGATTCAATTGAAAACTTAGCAATTCATGCAAAAAAGATAGGCTATTCATTCATTGGTATTACTGATCATTCTCAATCTCTGAAGATAGCTAATGGACTTTCTGAAGAAAGAATAGATAAAAAAATCCAAGAAATAACAAAACTTAATAAAAAATTCTCAAATTTTACAATTCTTTGTGGAACAGAATGTGACATTAAAACAGATGGAACATTGGATTATAATAATAAAATTCTAAAAAAGTTTGATTTTGTTTACATCGGAATCCATAGTGGATTTAAAATGGATAAAAATAAGATGACAGATAGAATAATAAAAGGAATGTACAATGAGAATGTCAATTTTCTTGCACATCCAACTGGTAGATTGATTGGAAAACGTGATCCTTATGAAGTCGATATAGAAAAAATAATTGATGCTGCTAAAGAAACAGATACGCTTCTTGAAATCAATGCATTTCCAGATAGACTGGATCTAGATGATGTTCATTCTAAACTTGCTAAAGAAAAAAAAATCAAGTTTGTTCTTGGAACAGATTCTCATAGCATAAATCATCTTTTATTCATGAAGTTTGGAATTGCAACAGCACGAAGAGGATGGTTAGAAAAAAAAGATGTTTTAAATACTTATTCATTGAAAGAAATTGAAAAAATACTATAATTTAAAAAAACTTTTAGAGGATAAACGATATGGATAAAAACAAAGCGGAAAAAAGAATATTGCAGCTTAGAAGCCAGATACGTTATCATGATTACCAATATTATGTACTTGATAAACCTGAGATTTCTGATGCAAAATATGATGAATTGATGAAAGAGTTGAAGAATCTAGAGGAACAATATCCTGATTTGATTACTCCTGATTCTCCTACACAAAGAGTCGGTGCTACTCCTTTACAAGAATTTGGAACAATTGTGCACACAAAACCAATGTTAAGTCTTGATACAGCTCTTGAGAAAGAAGAAATAATAAGGTTTGATGAAAGAATAAAAAAAGAACTTAATTTAAAAGAAGTTGATTACATTGCTGAACCAAAACTTGATGGATTGTCGGTGGAGCTTATTTATGAAGATGGGGATTTTATAAGGGGTTCTACTCGCGGTGATGGAGTTAATGGTGAAGATGTAACTGAGAATATTAAAACAATTAGAGCTGTACCATTAATACTTAGAAGTAATGAATTAAAACCACCTAAGATGGTTGCTGCTAGAGGAGAAGTAATTATGAACATCTCTGATTTTGAAGAGTTTAATAAACAACTAATTCAAAAAAATGAACAGCCTTTAGCAAATCCTAGAAATGCAGCAGCAGGTTCTTTAAGACGACTTGATCCTAATGAAACAGCACAAAGACCACTTGATATTTATTTTTATGAGATAATGGCAATTTCAGGTTCGAAAGTTGAGAAACAGTGGGATGCATTACAATATTTAAAAAAATGGGGATTAAAAACCAATCCATATGCTGAAAAGTGTAATAGAGTTGATGATGTTATAAAATATCATTTAAAAATGTCAGAAAAAAGAGATAAACTAAATTATGAAATAGATGGAGTTGTTATAAAATTAAATAATATTGAGTATCAAGATAAACTCGGTGTAAAAGCTAAATCACCTAGATGGGCAATAGCTTATAAGTTTCCATCGAGAAAAGAAATTACTAAAGTTTTAGATATCACTTCTCAAGTTGGAAGAACAGGAACGTTAACACCTGTTGCGTTACTAAAACCAGTTGATGTGGGTGGTGTAACTGTTTCTAGAGCTACATTGCACAACCAGGATTTTATTGATCAGATGGATGTCAGAATTGGAGATGTTGTAAAAATAGGTAGAGCAGGAGATGTAATACCTGAAGTAACAGAGGTTATTAAATCAAAAAGAACAGGTAAAGAAAAAAAATACCACATTCCTTCAAATTGCCCTGTCTGTGGTTCTAAAGTTATTATGGATGGTGCTTTTTATAGATGTACAGGTGGTCTTTCATGTATTGCTCAGCTTAAAAGAAGTATAGCACATTTTGCTTCAAAAAGCGCAATGGATATAGAACACCTTGGAAGAAAAAACGTAGAGTTACTGGTTGATAAAGGAGTGTTAAAAAGTGTTAGTGACATATATAGACTTAAGAAAGATGACCTACTTGTGCTTCCTCGTTTTGCTGATAAATCAGCTGAAAATCTTATTAATGCCATTGAAAACAGTAAAGGGAGAAATCTTGCGCGTTTCATTTACGCTCTTGGTATACAAAATGTTGGAGAACATATAGCAAAAGTACTTGCTGATACATTTAAAAGCCTAGAAAAACTAATGATTGCAAATGATGAAGAGTTATTAAACGTATATGAAATTGGACCTGAAACAGTCAGTAGTATAACATCATTTTTCAAGGAAAAAAGAAACATTAAAGAAATAGAAAATATAAAAAAACTTGGTGTAAAAGCAGTTGTTACAGAAGAAAAAATAGAAAAAATTGGGTTATTGTCAGGTAAAAGTTTTGTTTTTACTGGCGGATTAAAAAGTTTTAGTAGAGATGAAGCTAAAAGAATGATTGAAGAATTAGGAGGTATTGCAACTTCAACTGTAAGTGCAAATACAGATTATGTTGTTGTTGGTGATGAACCTGGTTCAAAATATGATAAAGCAAAGAAACTTGGTTTAAAGATAATTAGTGAGGAAGAATTTAAAAAAATGATTCCAAAATAAGTGATAAAATATGACTGAATGTAAAATTCAAAAAAATATTACTATATGTAATTGCAGTTATCCTTGTAGCAGAAAAGGGATGTGCTGTGAATGTCTAAGCTATCATAGAAACCATAGAGAAGTACCTGCATGTTTTTTCCCAGATGATGTTGAAAGAACCTATGATAGATCTATAGAGAATTTTATCCGAGTTTATAAAGAAAAAGTATTAAAAAAATAAATTAAATTATTTTATTAATATTAAGTTATTTCCTCCTCCAGTTGGATCATATATAGTAAGAGAATTTCCCCCATTAGAAAATGAATAACTAGAACATATTTTAGGATATGTAGATCCCATTAATGAGTACTCTAAACAAACTCTACTTCCATCTATACTCCATTTGCCAACTGTTATCTGGATACCTTGATATCCAGTTTTCAAATCTCCATTACTTTCAAAAATAATCGTCCCCGTAAATGTTGATCCACCACCTGATTGGATTGTCCAAGTACCAATAAATCTACTATCATACCCTCTAAGAAGGACAAAAAAAACAGTTGCAATAAATACGATGATTATGATTATTGCTATTATAACCATTATTAATTTCATATTTAATTTTTTCTGTTGTAATTGTTGATAAATTAGCTGTGATGGATGTACAGTTTCTTCTGTAGATGTTTGAGTTATAACCTGGCTTTTAGATTCGATTTTAATACCACAATTTAAACAAAATTTATCTTCTGACTTTATTTCAAATCCACAATTTGGACAATATTTTACCATAAAATCTATTCACTAATAAAAAGTAAATATATGATTTGTTATAAATTTATTTAAAATTTTAGAATTATAGGGGAAATAAAAAAATGAATATCATTGCTTGTCCTAATTGCGGAAGCAGAAAGATATATCAAGGTACTATGGGTGATGGGGTTTTAACAGGTTATACTTATAGAGATGTATGTAGAAACTGTGGTTATCAAGGAATGCCAATTATTTTTGACTCTGAAAAAGAATATAAAAACTTTTTGAAAGAAAAACTATCAGAAAAGAAATTGAGTGAAGATCTAAAAGAGGAGAAAAAAGAAAAACCCGTGGAAAATAAGCGTCCTTTAGGAGTAACGATACTTGTTTTTGTTATAATTCTTGAAGCAATTGTTTCAATTTATCTTTATTTTGAACTTCTTTGGGTTAGGGTTACCACATTACTGTGGATTTACTATATTTCTGTTTTTCTATTATCAGCAATTATTTTACCATATGGTTTTTTAAAAGGAAGAGGATGGGCATGGACTTTTGGAGGAATGCTGTTTGCTTTTTCTATTCCAGTTGGTTTAATATTTCTTTTTTATATCACAAGACCTCATGTAAAAGCCTATTTTGGTAGACAATGATATAAAAATTATTCAGGTAAATATTTAAATAATTAGCCCTTAACACACCAATAACTTCAATATTAAAATGTTTAGCAGTTCTTATAATAGCTCTTATAGCTGAATTAATTTCAATGCAACCTCTAGTTAAAAACGCAATTTTTTTCATCCCTAAATCTCTCCATTATCGTGAATAATGCAAAATGTTGATATAATATTCTAACTAGTAATTTTATCAAGAGATCTAATTTTACTTCTTACAATTTTTATAGTAATTAAGGATAATGCAATAGCTGCAATAAAACCTGCTGTAATCCCAAAAATATCAAATGTAAGCAATGAATTATATGTTGCATGTAACAAAATAGCAAATAAAAAATAAGGTAAAACACGAATTATTGAAGTTCCCTTAATAATGGTTTTTCCATAACCATATCCTGTCCAAGCTGTGGCAGAAGCATGCAGCAGACATGCACCAACACTTCTTATAAAAATTAAGATAAAGAAAAATAAAAGACCTTCTGTCATAAAAGACCAACCGTAAAGAAGATTTTCTGTTGCTGAGAAACCAAGGCCTGCCACAGCACCATAAATCAAACCATCCTCAGGTTCACTAATTTCTTTTCTAATAGATTTTAATCTTAAAGCAAGAGGTTTTGAGAACTCTTCAACAAATGGCGCAATTATTACAACTGCTATAAGATTTAAATAATCTTGATCATCTATTGATGGTGTAAGAGAAAAATGTAAAATATATTCTAAAATAATAGCAGCTACTACAGAGACAGTTGCTCCCCATAAAAAGCATAAAAATATAGATCTCCATTTCTCTCTATTATATTTCTCTGTATTCCTAATCCAAATGGAGTAAACTATTGGTGGTAAAAAAGCCATTACAAATAATATAATGTATTGGAATGTTGTCACAAAAACAGGTAATAGAATCTAATTATTTTAATTTGTTCTTTGATAGTGGTAATTCTTATAAATAAATTAATATTATTATCATGTGAGAAGGAGGTTTAGTTTATGAATATAATAAAAAATTTATTCATATTTAATTTTATTTGTAATCTATTGTTCTTATCATTAATATGTATAAAAAATTTTATTTTAATTATTTAAAATTGTAATTAACTATTTGGAGATATTTATGGTAAAAATAGTGTTTACATCTGATAGAACATTAATGTCAGAATACAATCGGATTGTTTTTTTAGGTTTCGCTGCATGTGCTCCTAAATTTATACCAGGTTGGATTTATACAAAAATTTTTTGTCCTCCTGTCGAGGAAGAAAATCTAAGAGTAAAATTTGGTCACTGTGGTCAAAGAAAAATTGAATCAGCATTACTTAATAACGGATTTGATCAAAAAGACATTGCTATTATTAGACCCGAAAGGCTTCAAAAAATAATTGATAAGGAAACAAAGGTTTTATGTATTACAACTCATGATCCTTTGGGTTTAGGTCCTGCTTCTTCAACATTTAGTGGCCTTGGTGGAAGAGAAACCTATACTAGTTTTTATTTTCGTAAATTAATTACAAATCCTACTATAAGAAAAAATAATTTAACTGTTATTGTTGGTGGTTCTGGGGCTTGGCAATTAACCGATGAAAGAATAATTGCTAAATTAGGTATAGATTGTGTTGTTGTTGGTGAAGGGGAAAAAACAGCCGTTGAAATGATAAAAAAGGCTTTAAATGGTGAAAATCTTCCAAATTTTATAGAGGGAGAAGTTGTACCTTTAGATCAAATTCCTTTGATTGTAAATCCGACTTTAAATGGTGTAATAGAGATATGTCGTGGTTGTGGCAGAGGATGTAGATTTTGTAATCCCACTATGTTAAATTATAGGTGTCAAACAATTGATAAAATAATTAATGAGGCAAAAATAAATGTTAATGCAGGAAATAAAGTTTTACTTCATGCTGAAGATGTTCTTAGATATAATGTAAAAGGATTTGTGCCTAATGAAAAAGATGTTATGAGACTTTTTTGTGAAGTAAAAAAATTAACAGATGACGTTGGTTTAAGTCATTTTAACTACGCTTCTGTTATGGCAAAACCAGAACTTATAAAAAAGCTGTCTGAATTGTTAGAAGCCGGTTCTAAGAAATACCCATTTGTAAGTGGTCAAGTAGGTATTGAAACCGGTTCTACACGTTTAGTTGATAAATATATGAAGGGTAAAGTTAAGCCATTTAAACCTGATGAATGGCCTAATCTAATAATTGAATCACATAAACTTATGAGTGATAATAATTGGGTACCTGTTAATACTTTGATTATGGGTTTACCTGGTGAGAAAGCTGATGATGTAAAAAAAACAATTGAGTTAATACATAATTTATGGGAATATAAATCGTTAATTGTTCCTCTGTATTTTGTTCCAATTGGTAACCTTCAAGGTAAAGAATTTTTTAGAACTAAGGATAATTTATCAGAGCATTGGCAACTACTTTCACTTTGTATTAGACATTTGTTAAAATGGTCATATAAAATAGTAGAGGAAAACCCTCCCTCTGAAATGAGTAGTTGGAAGGTATGGTCCATTAAAAGGATTATTAAATATATGGGTAAAAGGACCGAACCTTATCTTAAATTGATGGATGAAGGAATTAGTCCTCTTAAACAACCTGAAGGTTAAGATTATATAATTTTTATTAAAACATTATTAAATATATTTTAAAATTTATAATTTTATATGTTTTAATACCTATAAAATGTATTTTTTAAAAAACACTAACCTTTATAATACCTATTACATTTCGATTTTGGGGATTCTAATGGTAGTAAGTATAGAACGACTATTTTCAAAAAGAGCGAAAAATTTACGTGCATCAGAAATCAGAGAGTTATTAAAAGTTACACAGGCTCCAGACATGATTTCATTTGCTGGAGGTTTACCTAACCCAGAAGCTTTTCCTATTGATATCATTCATGAATGTATAGAAAAGACTTTTCAAAAAGACATAGATAAAGCACTTCAATATGGTACCACTGAAGGACTTACACAACTTAGAAGTGTTTTAGCTGAACGTATGAGAAATACTAAGAATATTAATTGTGAGCAATATGATGTTTTAATAACTAATGGATCTCAGCAAGCTTTATCACTTGTTGCATTATGTTTTCTTGATCCAGGTGATACCTATTTAACCTGTGTTCCTGCTTATCTTGGTGCACTACAAGCTTTTTCAGCTTATGAAGCAAATTGTGAAGCAATTCCTATGAATGATGAAGGAATTGACATAGATTCATTAAGAAGAAATATTGAAAGACTCAGACGGGTAGGAGTTAATCCTAAATTTATTTACACCGTACCAACTTTTCAAAATCCATCTGGTGAAACAATGTCAATTAATAGAAGAAAAGAACTTATTGATATAGTCTCGGAATATGATTTTTTAATTGTTGAAGATGATCCTTATAGCGAAATCTTTTTTGAGAAAAAAACAATCCCACCAATAAAATCTTTTGATACGAAAGGTAGAGTTATTTATACAAGCACTTTTTCAAAAATACTTGCTCCAGGTTTCAGATTAGGTTGGGTTGTAGCATCAAAAGAAATCTTAGATAAATTAATACTAGCTAAACAGGCAACAGATCTATGTACAAATGTTTTTGCTCAATACATTGGATATGAATACATACATGGTGGATTTCTAGATGATCAAATTAAAAAAATCAGAAAATTGTATAAAAAGAAAAGAGACATAATGCTTGAATCGATAAAGAAATATTTCCCAAAAAAAGTAAATTGGACAGTACCTGAAGGGGGTATGTTTATTTGGATTACACTACCAAAGGGTGTTGATACACGTTTGATGTTTCAAAAAGCATTAGCAAAAAAAGTTGCTTATGTAACTGGTGATGCATTTTATCCTGAAGGAAAAAACTTTAACTCAATGAGATTAAACTTCTCATACTCAGATGATGAAACAATAAAAGAAGGAATACGTAGACTAGCAGAAGTTATTAAAGCAGAACTTGCAGCTACATACGAAGAAGAGCCATTCCTACCTGAAGGTGTTTAATAAAATAACTAGTAAATTAGTATCTAGATGATATGTATAAATCTTTTTACTGAGTATAATGTTTAAACAAAAACTTCCTTTTAATTAGAGTTTAAAAAAAACTTTAATAGATAGTATTAAATATCAGTGTTACATAGTTAAAATTACTAATATAATTTTTTAAAAAAAGATTATAATAGAAAAAGGAAAAATAAATTATGTATAGAGAAAACAGAAATAGAGGTTTTAATAGACCTCCAAGAGAAATGCATAAGGTGACTTGTGCAGAATGTGGAACAGAAACAGAAGTTCCATTTAAACCAGATGGTACAAGACCTGTATATTGTAGGGATTGTTACCAGAATCATAAACCTAAAAGATTTTAGAAAAAATGAATTAACTGACTTTTCGGTTTTTTATATTTTTTTCTATTTCTTTCTCTTTTTTGTTCTAGTATTTAAATTATTATTGACATATTGTATCATGGTATTTTGATTTTTTTTGTACAAATCCATCAACCAAAATAAAAGATTCAATCTCAGCTTTTCCTGATTCATCAATCGTTCTTAATTTTATCATTATCTTTGGATCTTCTTTCATAAATTCTTATCTTAATAATATTATTTAATAGCAGCCCATACAAGCCATAAAAGTAAGAACAGTAAGAAAAGTAAGAATAGTAACCAAAAAACAACCGCAATTATTATTTTTATTTCAATTTAACAAAGTAAATGCTAAGGCTTAACAATATAACATCTAAAGGTTAATGAAATTGCATTAACCAACTTGGTAAAAGCCTTAAATCTTTTTAAAATAAACTACAAATAAAAATAAAATATTTTGTTCCTACTGTAATATTGTTACTATATCATTTTGTTGACATACTTTTTTATCAAAAGGTTTAAATCAAAATAATCTATACGTTTTGAAAGGGAGGAAAAATTATGAAAAAAATGATGATATTGCTAATTGTTTTAATGGTGATTATTTTAGGATTGATAAGCTGATGTACGAATACGCAGACAATAACAATAAATTGATAGAAAATAATAATTTGAATCCTGAACCTTTTAAAGAGACTAATTATTTTCAATTTGGAGAATTAAGTTATCTCACCGATGGTTGTGTTTTTACCGTTGAATAAATTAAAACAACAGTTAACTATGTTAGTATTTCAGATGTGGGTTATCTCTATATATAAACCAGATCAGCCAGGCTATGGGTATCTTTGATTATATGTAAGCGTAAAGAACAAAGGCAATGATATAGTTAGTTATCCATCGGATTGGTATATGAGGTTATTAGTTTCAGGGACTGAGATGAAAAAAGATTACTCCAATCTATTCTATGCCCGATTTATATTCTTCTAAAGACTTGCATCCAGGAGCAAAAAGCGAAGGGTGGATTGTCTACTACATTCCTAAAAATGCAAATGATGTAAAATTTGTTTTTGAATTATCAAACGCAAATGTAATCTGGACAATAGACAATTCTTTGTTAAAGTTTGAAGAAAAGAAATTTGGACCGGGTATTATATTTAATAAAATCTTTATAATATAATAAATTTTAAATACTTTCTGTAGATTTATTTACCCATTCTTTTTTAGAAGGAGGAGAAAATGAACAAACAAATCAGAGCTATTTTTGTAATGCTGATGATGTGTTGGTGTGCATTATCCCTCGGGGTTAATGCTTCAGACCCAAAAGGATCTAGAAATATCATTTATGTGAACGATGACAATATTAGTGGTCCCTGGGATGGAACGACGCAACATCCATACCAATATATTCAAGACGCAATTGACCACGCTGTAACAAATGATATCATATATGTTGCAAATGGAACATATTACGAACATCTCTACATTAATTCATATTTAGAAGGTTTAACCATTTCTCAATGGATAAATCCCGATGACCTAGATACAAATCGTCCGACACTTGTTGGAAATAATACAGGCACAGGCATAGTAATAGATGCATCCAACGTAAAAATTACAAAACTTGAAATCACGAACTATGGACAACAAGGTCGTGATGCTGGAATTTATATTGAAACCGATGCCAATAGTGTCACTATTTACGATAACATCATCGTGAATGCTTTCCAGGGCATTTGGATAAAACGTGATCTCCCTAAGGATACCTATCATACGATAGAAAAGAATGCGATTACTAATATCTCAAGTCGTGGCATAAGCATGGTTCTATGTGATCAAAATAAGATACTCTCTAATAATTTTACTCTTTGCGTATTTGGTGTATATCTACATGATTGCTATCGTAACATCATTTCTGAAAACATGTTCAGTTATAATACGGAAGGTCTTGTGATCGATATTGGGATGGAAAATCAGATTTATTTAAATACCTTTACAAAAAATGTCTATGGATTAGGTATTGTTGGAACTCGGTCGTCAACAATTTCAAAAAATAACTTTATTAATAATACCAAGGAAAATGCATATTTTATCACCTTTAACGTCTGGAATGCCGATATCTGGACTGGGAACTATTGGGGCAAACACGTGTTTCCACTTATGAAGCCAATTACAGGGATTTTAGCGTTTTCAAAAATTTCTTTTCCTTGGCTTAAATTTGATTTTTTTCCGGCTCAAAGCATGAACTAACTGAAAAAGTTCCTCCGTCTTTTTTTTCTTTTTTTTTCTTCTGTAGAAACAGATAATAAACTTGGTTAGCACATCATTGCTTATGTTGTAAAACTAGGTATAACAACCAATAAACAAGGGTTTAAGGTATTATCATATCTTAAACAACAGGAGAGAATTTTTCCTCCCTTCAAACTATATATTTATAATGGTTCAACTTTTGTTACATCTAAATAAATTGTTGGAGTGTTTCTAATATTAGTTTCAGTATTTTCTTCTTATGGTGCTGCTGGAGTACTAATAAATACTATGTTGGGAAAAACAATTATTCCTTTAGGTAAATTTATTTGGAAGCCAAAAAATTAATTTCTTTATAAATTAAATTTGCTAGGTCTAATTCTTTTCAATATCATCTCTATTGATGTATATTTGTATTATGAAATACTATTGTTTCATTGTTTAGTTAACCCTTATAAATATTTTATTTTATTATTCTTTTTTCATTTTTTACAATATTAAGAACTATCTGTGTATTTGTTTTTTCTACATTGTCCATAGCAAGAATGCCTTTAATAAAACCATTTAGATCTCTTCTATCCTTAAAATTAGCAATTATTAATGAATCCCAATCTCCTGTTATATCATAAACACTACTCACGCGTTTATCTTTTGATATCTTTTCTTGTACCTCAATTAGTTTTCCATGAGATATTTTAACATTTATTACGGCAGTTAAATCATAACCAATTTTTTCTTGATTTATTATTGGGATATAACCCTCAATTATTTTATAATCTTCAAGTTTTCTGATTCTATTAGATACTGTTGATAAAGATATTTTTAATTCTCGAGCAATTTCTCTATAGCTTTTACGAGCATTCTCGTTTAGTTTTTCTATTATTTTAAAATCTAACTCATTCATTAGTATCATATTAGAATATTTAATCATTTTAAGTATTTTTGCATAATTTACTATTAATTTATTAAATATTGTTAAATTATTTATTAATAAATTGGTCAATTGATTGAAATTTTTTACAAATAATATATTAATGATTTTTTGTATTAATATATTGAATGAATATAATTTGTTTAGATTGTCCTATTAAAGATAGGATGATGAGAAATTGTGAGGAATGCAATATAATTAAATTAATTTATATTGAAAATGAATGAAATATAAACAAGATAAAAGAGGAAAAAAATAATGAAAACAATTGGTTATTTAGAAGGAACAGATCCAGGATTTTTAACAGCACTTGTTTGCAAGGGATATAAAACATTACCAATTGGTAATGATACTGATAATCACGGAAAAAATATAGCGTTTATATCAATCGCAGATAAAATTGATCTTATTGTAGGATATTTACATAAGGTTTCTCCCATCCCAGAAATAACTAAATCTCTATATGAGTTTTTAACACCAGGAATTCTTCATCAAATACCGATTTTATTAGTAGCTCCAAAGGAAATGTTATCAAATGCAAAAAAAATAATATCTGAAGTGACAACAAGCCCGTATATAAATGTAATTGACCCTAAAAATCTTATGAATGAATCAATGAAAATTCTAAAATAAAAATAATTTTAATCTTCAAATTTAGCTGCAATAGGCATCCTTCGTCCTATACCAAAAGCTTTTGGAGTAACCTTTAAACCGGGAGCTGCTTGTCTTCTTTTGTACTCATTTTTATTTACAGCATTAACTATCCATCTTATCGTGTTTTTATCATAATATTTTAAATTGTAAATATCTTTTATTGAATACCCCTCATCTACATAGAGATGTAAGATATTATCAAGTATTTCATATGGTGGTAAAATATCAGTATCTTTTTGATTCGGTTTTAACTCTGCAGAGGGGGGTTTTTCAATAATTATTTTTGGTATAATTTCAGATTTCCTATTAATGTAATAAGCCAATTTATATACCATAGTTTTAGGTACATCAGAAATAACTGCAAGACCACCGGACATATCACCATAAAGTGTACAATACCCAACAGCAAGCTCGCTCTTATTGCCTGTTGATAATACCAGATACCCGTATTTATTTGATAATGCCATAAGGATATTCCCACGTATTCGAGCCTGGATATTCTCTAATGCAACATTAACATTTTCTTTTATATCTAATTCTTCTGATAGTGATTGACGATAAGAATCATATATAGGTGTTATTGGAATGATTTGAAATGAAATTCCAAGGTTATCTGCTAATTTTTTTGAATCATCTATACTACCTTTAGAAGAATAAGGGCTAGGCATTGCCAAACCAAGTACATTTTCGCTTCCAATCGATTCTGTTGCTAAACAGCAGACAACTGCAGAATCAATACCACCAGACAAGCCTAGAACAACCTTAGAAAAACCACATTTTCTAACATAATCTCTAATACCTAAGATTAAAGCATCGTAAACACTTTCGATATGACCTTGTGGTTGATAATGAACTGGTTTCTCTGGAGTTGCTGTATTGATGGTTTGTATATGTTCTTTGAAGGATGGAAAAATCAAAATCGGTTTACTTGTGCTATCAATATATATACTTCTTCCATCAAAGATAAGTTCATCATTTCCACCTACCTGATTTACAAAAATAAACGGAATTTTGTATTTTTTTGAATGATTTTGGAAAATGCGATAGCGTATTTCTTCCTTTCCTACATGGAAAGGAGAAGCAGAGATATTAATGAGCAATGTTGCTCCTTTTTCTACTAAACGTTTGATTGGATCAAATGGGTAATATCTGTTAGGCCAAAGCTCTGGGTCATTCCAAACATCTTCACAGATGGAGATTCCGAGTATTTCATCTTTGAAAGGAATAACGCTAGTATCAGATGCAGAATCAAAATATCGTGCCTCATCAAAAACATCATATGTAGGAAGAAGGGATTTATTTTGTGCTTGAATTATCTTGCCTTGATAGACCAAGAATGCAGTATTATATAATCCTCTTCCTGTCTTTTTTTTTGTTGATTGTGGTGCTCCAAATATTATTCCTGTAGATGGATATTGAGTTGAAATCCTAGTTAATTTTACTATTGCTTTTTGAGTGTTTTGTATAAACCAATTTTTTTCAAGTAAATCTCTAGGTGGATAACCTACAAGAAAAAGTTCAGGAAAAACAACAAGATCTGGGCCATCTTTATTGCATTGATTAAGAGTCCTTATAATTTTTTCTAAATTCCCAGTAATGTCCCCAATAAATGGATCTAATTGAGCCAAGGTTATTTTCATATTTTAATATCTCCTTAATCAGGATTAGCATAATCTATTTTTTGATAAATAAATGAGTAATATTTTTATTAGACTAATAATTTTAGTATTTTGATTATCTTTTTTAATTCAAATAACCAATATTTTCGTATTTTATTAATAATATAATTTTTTCATAAAAATATTTATAAAGCAATCTAAATATACTCATTAAAGTGAAAAAAGTATCTTGTATAATCTGTGCCTATAACGAGGGACCAAGAATAGGTGATATTCTTAAAGTGGTAATAAATCATCCACTACTCGATGAAATTATAGTTGTTGATGATGGTTCAAGTGACAATACAGCAAGAGAGGTTCTTAAATTCGAAGAGATTAGATTTTTTAAACATGAAAAAAATTTAGGTAAATCTCGCTCAATGTTAGATGGTTGTAATAATGCAAAAAATGATTTATTAATGTTCTTAGATGCAGATTTGATCGGTTTAACTACTGATAATATAACACAACTTGTTAAACCAGTTCAAAATGGCTTAGTTGATATGACTATGACTATTTGCAAATACGATTTTGTCTTAAACGGATTTAGTAAGTTATTAGGTGTAGAAATAACTAGTGGCGAGAGAGTAATCAAAAAGGAAATCGCTAAAAACATATTGAAAAATGCAATTGGATATAGTGTTGAGATACAAATGAATCAACATATTTTGGATAATAACTTAAAATTTATAGTGGTAAGTTGGCTTAATGTTAAACCGCCTTTTAAAAGAAAAAAGGAAGGTATAAAAAAAGGTGTTCTTAGCACTTTTATTGGGTTTAAACAATTGATTACAAAAGTATCACTAATTCATATTATAATACAAATGCTCAAAATGGGCAAACTTTCTGGAAGGTATAAAAAAGAGTTAAATATCAGTATATAGTAATTTTTTCTAAGAATGATCCTTCATCAATAGACTTTTCCATTTTATATCTTCATAAGGTTTATTTTGGAAAATTTCAAGATAAGAATTAGGTATATTGTTTATTATCTCTCTAAATTGTCTTCTGTCCTCATCAGTTATAATTGTAGGAATTATACTTTTATTTCTGCTTCCACGGATAATTATATCCTTTCTTTTTAATTCTAATTTAAAAAAGTTAAACATATCTAAAAGCTTTATATGATCATTTATATCCTCGGGAACTCGAAGTGTGTAACAATCATTGTGTTTTTTATATATATTTAGAAATTTTATCGCTCTATTCTCTATTTCTATCCACTGAATTACATATTTTTGGAATAATGTGGGTTGGTTTATATTAACAGCTTTAAAGATATATTCAAGTCCTGTTAACGCCCATCTAAAATGTTTGGTACCTTCAGTTCCTCTATAATATTGAAGTGGTATATGAGTTTTATCTTGTAAAAAATGTTTATTGGAATCACTTTTTGCTACTTTAATTGGATTTCGTATTAAATGTATAAGCTTCATATCTGGAAAAAATTCCATTGCTATATCACAATAAGATTTTAAAAAAGCATGATTTGACTCGAGATATACATCTCGTTTATATCGATCTATCTTCCTTTTCTTAAATAGAAATTGTTTTCTAATCTCTTCAGTTCTTCCCTGATAATACCAATAAATTGGCTTTCCAAACATATCTGGAAAAGATTCGTGCTTACTAATGCAACTTTTTATATTATATTTGAATACGTCCGCTAGGAATTTTGTGCCAGATCTAGCACTTGCTAATACAAATATTTTTTTCATAATTATCTCTTTTTGTTGAATCTAGGTTTAAGGTAGTAACTCTATTAATTTATTCTGAGTTAATAATTATAACATTAGTTAAGTTTTATGGTTATTAATATAAAATAAGTTCGGTAAGAATTTTTGGCTGGATCATATCCATCTAACATTTTAACTTATAATATAAAATGAAAGTGAAGTAACATTATAAGAAATTTTACCAACGTCTGTTTACTATATAGTTTCAATGTTCTGTTATATCGATATTTTAGGGGCCAATAGATAATTTTCATATAGAAAAACAAAAATCCTTTAATTTTTAAAGTTATAATTATCTCGTCGTCCAAACAAGTAACGATTATTTCCTCTAAATAATTGTTTTTTTTGTTCAAATCTACTCATAAAAGGAACAGATATAAAATCGGGAAAATCTGCTTTTTCTATAGCTAGTTCATCATCACTTTGTACCCTTCTGAAATTGTCATGATCTCGCTCTGTAAGGAGTGTTATTGCAGCTCCATTAGCTCCAGCACGTGCTGTTCTGCCTATGCGATGGACATATTCAGTGGATGTCTTTGGAACATCATAATTGTAAATATGAGTTATGTTTTTTATATCTAGACCTCTAGCGGCTACATCAGTTGCTACAAGAACATCTGTTTGACCGCGCTTCAGAGCATTAAGCGATTGCAATCTCTTGTTTTGGCTCATTCCTCCATGTATTGCAGTAGCTTGAATGCCTTGATATCTAAGATTTCTTCCAATGATATCCGTCTCATTCCTTGTTGAACAGAATACTATAGCTAGACCTGATGTATCGTTCTTAAGTAAATGCACAAGTAGAGAGAATTTCTTGTTCGGTGGATAAATATCATAGTATACTTGTTTTAGTTTGTTTTTATCCACACAGGATTGTGTCTTTATAATTAATGGATTACTAAGGTGTCTATGCAAAATTCCATGAATATCTTTTGATATAGTCGCACTAAACATAAGGGTTTGTCGTCTTTTAGGTACATTACTTATTATATATTCCACATCATCTAGAAAACCCATATCAAACATCTTGTCAGTTTCGTCAAGGACAAGAAATCTGATATTTTCAAAACTTATTGTTTTTCTATGCATATGATCAATAATTCTACCAGGAGTCCCAACAATAATATCAGAATTATGTAAATTTTTTATCTGCGGTTTTATGTCTACTCCACCGTAAATACTTGTTGTTTTTATACCAAGTTTTTTTCCAAAATCCACAAAAACATCAGTCACCTGTACACAAAGCTCTCTGGTGGGAGTTAGTATAAGAGTTTGAATTCCTCTGCCTGGTGTAATCCTATCCAGTATTGGTAGACAGTACGCAAGCGTCTTTCCTGAACCTGTTTCTGCTTGACCAACAACATCTTTTTCTTTGAGAATTTCTGGTAGACATTTCTCTTGAATCAAAGTCATTTCTTTGAATCCTTGCTCACGTATTTTGTCTAATAATTTTCTGTTAATATTCAGCACTTCAAATTTCATTTTTTTCACCTATTTCTAAATTTTTTTTTTATAATTCTTTGAATGTGATTCTACAAACAAATATCAATATATAGTTTTTTTACGAATTTGTTATTAGCATTTCTAATTAGTAATCTCGGTCTTACTTGTTATCTAAGCTACCTCATATTACTTTCAATGTTTCATGCAAAGTATTGATGCAATGTGCAATCATATCCCCATCAACAATAAATCCAAAATAATCTAGACTATGTAAAATCTTTACATTGTTTTTGAATTAAGTTTTTTCTAAAAGATAAACTTTTAAAAAAAATTTACAACTTTTTAACATTTTTTGCCTGTGGTCCTCGTTCTGAACTTTCTACCTCAAATTGAACTTCATCTCCTTCATTTAGAGATGTTTCGGTTGGGATAGCTGTTCTATGAATAAATACTTCCTTACCATCTTCACCGGTAATGAAGCCGTATCCTTTTCTTGCATTATACCATTTTATATTTCCTTTCATTTATATCACGTTTCCTCAGATTTAATATCTGATATTTTTTTAAAAGAACAAAAACAAAAGATCCAAAAAATCGGTTAAACGAATATGTGAAACTCTTTATTTTTATTCTTATTTCTTTTTGTCGATAATACTTCTTCCTTTATAAAGTTTAGCTCTGTTTATGTTTTATATAGATAGTAATCTTCTTTTAATTGGAAATTTAAATATAACAATAGGAAAATTATATATATATTAATAAATAGAAAACATTTTAATATATAATACAAATCTTAACTATATGGAAAAGAAAAAATCATGCTTTCTAATTTGCACAATGTTTATTACTTATACTTTTTTTGCGATAAAACCAGTAAATGTAGACAAAACAAATATCATAATTGAAGTAGATAATAAACTATTACTTGAGCAACCAAATAAACTAATAACTAATTTTGAAAGAAATGTAAGTATTTTATCACAGAAATCACAATTAAGTTTTGCAGCATTTACAGATACTCATATTGGTGCTAAATATCAGTATCCTCCTGTCAATATGGCTAATTATCTAGACTATCTAGGCAGAGATTTGGTTGATGCAACTAATCTACTTGATTTTGCTGTGCATCTTGGAGACATAGTCAATCATAATACAGGACAAGTAAATGGCAAAGGATTACCTTGGTACGTAAACCAATACAAGAACAACTTGAAAGCATATCTTATATCTAATATCAATCTACCATTTCATTGTGTAATAGGTAACCATGATTTAAATGATTATGAAATGAACAGTGACGATCCACATAATCTTACCAAATCGATTATCGATGAACTTAGTATGAATAATCCAGTTTACGCTATGATGCGCAATGGTATACTATTTCTCATAGTTCCAGAGCTAGGATACGTTCAATGGACACACCCTGTTGAGTATGAATGGATCGAGTTTATGACAAGTTTATATCCAGATAAAACCACCATTATCCTTTGTCATCAAGCAATAGAAGATACCACATTGGCATATACTTCTCTACCATATCGTGGGAAACAAGATATGGATTGGTGGGCAAACCTATTTAGAAATAACCCTCAGATTAAAATGTGGATACATGGTCATAATCATTATCTCGATTGGTTTGTTAGTAATCATAGCACTGGACTTACATATCCCATTCGACAATTTGGACATGAAATGGTGTTTTCTAGCCCTTATTCACAAACAGAATGGGATAATAAAAATGAGGAAGACAGAATAATTATCTACAATATAACTCCTACATGTATTAATACTGCAACTTGGGAGAATAATGGAGTATCCGGCCATTGGGTTCCAGAATATATTCATTCATGGAATGTTCCTACTACATATGATCCATATGCTGAGGATTGGTATTCTTTTCCTATGTTCATTCAAGATAATGAAACTCAATTAACAGATATGAAATTGTTATCTCCAGATATAATCCTGCAGCTTATCGGCACTATGCCTATAGAACTTTTCTATGATGCACGAATGGAATCACCCAGTAGCAAAGACGACATAAAAGAGATAATCCTAGGATTTGGTGACGATCGATCTGGTAATGTCGAATGGACTGAACCTGGCATGAAGGTCCATGGTCTTACTTTTATTACCTTCCCAGAGAAATATCCTCATTATCAAATGCAAGAAGATGGTAGAAGCGGACAACCATATCATTCATTTCCTATGGGAACGATTTCTGCTGCAGTTCCTGGCCAAACATATAATTTTACTATGACGGCTCGGTGTCTTTCAGGTAATGGTAGATTTAAAATGAATGTAAGTTGCAGTGATTGGGAAACAAGATCACAATATAGTGTACTATCTAATAGCGATAGTCAGGTGTTTTCGCATACATTTGGATCTGAATATGAAACTATTTATGGCGCATACACAGTTCCTAAAGATGAAAATGCATGGTTTTTACAGGGAAAATTGGAGTTCCTAGATTCTGCTGATTATGATGTATCATTATTTAGTGTTAAACGACAACGGGAGAGCGAAACAACTAATAATTTCCATTTATGTCTGAGTGGAAAATGGTATAATGTTTCAGGATCTCTAGCTGAAAATGAAATGGTAAACTTTTCTGTTGATCCAAAAGTTCTTTGCGATACTGATGGAGTTATGAATTTCACTGCATTTATTGATGGAAACAGATATGGCATGGTAAATCTTGTCTATTATGAACCACTATTAATGGGTATGAATGCTCGCTTTAGGATTAATAGTTATATCGATGGCATTTTTAATTTAAGTCTTACAAAGACTATTTCAAGAAATTCAGCAGTTAATAATTTAATTTGGAATTCAGTAGTTTTTCAAAAATTTCCATATATAACTGAGGTAATTACTCGATTTCTTATAAAAGGTTTAACAGGCGGAATCCTTAATTTAATTTTTAATAAAACAATTTCACGGATTTCAAATACTTTTAAGATATTTCCATATAGCACTAATCCTATGTATAAACAAGTTGAAATCAAAGCTGATGATGGTTCTGAAATAAAGCATATTAGTAAAAATGGAAATCTATGGTTTACCTGTAATTGTCCAAATATAGGGAATCGTTATGTTGAGGTTAAGTTACCGATTATATAAAAAATTTACTAAAAAAAATTCTTTTTTTTTATTTACTAAATTTATTTATTTTTAGAAGCTAATGTTGAGTTTCCACTATAAAAAAACTAAAAGAATTTATCTAAAATATCTTTTTTAAAAATAACATTTAAAAAACATTTATGATATTTAAAGGAAAAGATATATTGGAAAAAGATTAATCATTCTTGTTATTTTTTAATGTATTTATCTAAATAGGCAAGTTGTAAAAATTAAGTCCTATTGAAATAAAAAGATAGTAATGAAAATATACCTGATATATTATATCATCTTAAGGGGATAAAATGGTTGAAAAAAAAATTATATGCCCCAAATGTAAAAATGAGTTACCAACTTCAAATGAATATCTAGAAGAATTGGTAGAAGAACGCACAAAAGATCTGGAGACTATAATTGAAAAATTAAGAGAAGAAATAATAGAATGTAAAAAAGCGGAAGAATATACAAACAGAACTAAACAAAACCTTAGAAATATAATTGATAGTGCATCTGAAATAATCATCTCTTTTGATATGAATAGTCTGGTTTCTATTTGGAATAAAACAGCAGAAAAAATAACAGGTTATAAACAAATAGAAGTTTTAAATAGAAGTGTTAGAAAATTAGATGTATTTGATAATCCACAAAAAATTGTTGATTATATAAAAATAGTATGTACAAAAAAAAATCCTAAATCAGAAGATATTATTTTTAAAACAAAAGAGAGCGAAAAAAGAATAATAAGAGTTTATGGAACTGAGATAAAAAGCCTTGAAAACGAGTGCGTTGGTGCTTTGATTATTGGTAATGACATTACCAAAGATATTGAGCTTCATAAAAAATTACTTGACGGAAATAGTTATTTAATTAAGGATAAAAATAACAAATCTGCAATTGACTTATTAACCGATTTAGCTATGGATAATCATAAAGGATTAATTATTGCTCGGGGAAATCCTGTCTATATTAAAAGGTTAATACCTGAGACAAAAAATCTTAAAATCGCATTACTTACAAAAGAAACACAGAAAGGTTATGCTACAATTGCTGATCTAATAAATTTAGAAAAAAATATAAAGATTTTTGGCGAAAAAAACAAAAATTCTATAATTTTATTAGATGGAGTCCATTATTTAATTACACGTTTTTCATTTGAAAAATTTATTGAATCATTATACAACATAATAGATATAATAACCAAAAATAAATCAATTCTTTTTATTCGTATTGATCCATCCACAGTTAATAGCAATCAAATAGCAATATTCGAAAATGAATTACAAATACTTCCAAGTCAAACAACAGTGGATTTAGTCATAGAAGATGATTCTTACGATATTTTAAAATATATCTTTGAACAAAATCAAATAAATGCAATAGTATCTTTCAAAAAAGTAATTACAAAATTCAAAATTACATATGTTACTGCTGCATCTAAATTAAGTAATTTGGAAAAAATCGGTTTGGTATTTACCAGGAAACAAGGTAAATTAAGGGCAATTTTTGTTACAGATAAAGGAAAAATGCTATTACATAGTAGAAAAACAGTTTAGAAATAAAAACTGATTTAAAATTGTTTTATACTTTTTTTAAAACTGTTTTAAAGATAATTTTATACATATATCCATAATTTTTCTATATGGTGTTGGGGTAATTGAAAACCAAAATATAAGGGAAGATTAATTTTTTCACATACCTTCCTTTCCTCCTCTCCTGCTTCCCTTTGACTATTTTACCCCTCCATCTTTTAACTAAATTCTTTTAAAGTCGTTTTAAATTCAATTTAAAGTTATGACTAAATGATAATTAAAATAATTTTTTTTACAAAGCTATAATAAAACTATTTTAAATAAAAATTAAAACTATTCTAAAACTATTATTATAAGTAATTATATAAATTAGAGATTTAGAAGGTAATTTAAATGAAAAATTTAGTACAAACCGCTGTAGATACAGGAATTTTTAAAACTTTAATAAAAGTAGTAAGAGAAGCAGGACTTGTGGATGCATTAAGTATTGAAGGCCCATTTACTATTTTTGCTCCAACAGATCAAGCATTTGCAAAGCTACCTAAAGGAACAATAGAAAAACTTCTAAAAGATAAGGAGAAATTAACCTATATTTTAACTTACCATGTTATTCTAAATGAGGTAATGGCATATCAAGTTGTAAACATGAAAAAAACAAATGCAGCTAATGGGAAAGAATTAACAATAAATACAAAAAAAGGACTAAAAGTAGATAAATCAAACATAATCAAAACAGATATAAAATGTACAAACGGCATTATACATGTAATTGACAGAGTTTTAATTCCAAAATAAAACCTTTTTTTATTCTTTTTGGGAAATATCAAGTTTAAAATTATGAAATGTAATTAGATTTTTATTTAAAAATAAAAGAAAATCCCTTGTTTTTTTCTAAAAATATTATACTATTACAATGTAAAGATTTTTTTCCATTTTTTTCTATTTTAAAGATGTATTTTTTTACATTATATATTCTCTAATTAGAAATTATTTTTTGCTAAAAACCTCTACTGCAACTTCGTTTCTACGTAAAAAACCAGGTGCAAAGGGACTGTTATATCTCATTAGAAAAGGAATGCCCTTAACTTTTATATTCAATTTCTTTAAAGTATTTAGCATCTGCTGTGTCATTCTCTCAACTTTAGCATCAGAAGTATATCCACTAAATCTTAGAACAGCAAAACTTTTTTTCGGCTGAATCTGGATTTTTACCATCGGATCTGTTGGAATTGGAACTGCGTCTTTATCATAGGATGAAGGTAAAACAAAAGCCATATAACTATCACGGGAAATAACAGGAGCAGTCATTTCTATTTTTTTAGATGATATTACCGGCGCAGTCATCTTTATTTTATCCCTTAATGTGTTTTCACCGGAGATATAATTAAAAAGTAAACCAAAAGCATTATCATTATCATTTCCATCAACAATAGCTAAAATCATCTTAGGATATTGCCTAATTTCAATATCTCCAATTGTTTCTACAATACTATATTTGACCCTTTCTACCATTTCAACCAGCACCTTAGTTAATATGCAACTCTAATCCTTTACGAATCATAGGAGTATAAATAATAGCCCTAATAATATCTAAAGGACCCCATATCTCTAACTTCCCTAGCACAATTGTATAATCTCCTCCACTTTTATATGGATCCCAACAATAAACAAAATAAGTACCGGTTACATTTAATTTTTCATTAAATATAGGTCCTTTATAATACGATTTATTACCAAAAGGTTCATAAAATGTCTCACGAGGATCACCAGGTTTTACATTTTCTTTAACAATAGCACCATAACCATTAGGTAGCTCAAAAGGAAGCTCTTGACTAGGATCAGGAAGACCAGGACCAACAACTGCAAACCATGGAACAAAATTTTTGTAATAATCCCCAACAACAGGAACAATTAATTCGACATACATCTTCATAGGTCTTCTAATTTTAAATTGATACACATCAATATCATTGCATGGATTAGTATTATTATGTTCCAACCAGGAATATACAGCTTTAGATTGACTTATAATTTTTTTAACAACAAAAGGCTTGTTTATAGTAAAATCATTATGTTCAAAATAAGGAACATGTGCAGAAACACAAATACTAATAGAACTAAAAATTATCAAGACTACTAATGTAAATGTAAATCCTTTTTTCATAGAATTACCCCCCAATTATCAATATACGAATAAAAACAACTTTATAAAATCTTGCTAGTCATCTCTTTAGATTATATACTTTTATCAATCTATTATTCTAAAAAGTATATATTAATCCGTTGTTTTATTAAATTTACTGGTTTTTTATCTATATTTCTTTCTAGGGCGAAACAAATCCCGGGTATATATCATAAAAGAATCCTAAGAACTCTTCTAAAATCTCTTCTTTTAGAAAAAAAATGCATAAAAAAAAGTCCTTGATGGTGAAAGAAGAAATGGGAAGAGGTTGATTCGCCCTTTTTTCTAATTTTTAATCCATAAGGTACTTTATCATTGCTATTAAACGAAAAATTAAGTAAATTTTTAAGATACAAGTACAAGAAGAAAAACTTGTTATATTAGGGTAGAATTAATATAGAACTTCGTACTTGTCAAGATGTCGTGATTTACATGAATGATTTGAAAGAACTTAAAATTTGTATCCTTGGCGGTGGCAACATCGGTCAGGCTATGGCAAAGGGATTTGTCGCCTCTGGAAAAATTTCAGCTAAACAAATCATATTGACCAGAAGAAAATTACATTTGCTTGAACCGTTAGCTAAACAAGGATTTATCACTCAGGTCGATAATTGCAGTGCAATTCGAAGCGCAGACGTATTAATTCTTGCTGTACAGCCCCAACAACTAAAAAAATTATTACAGGAGATTAGCTGTGAAATTGATGGCAACAAACATATCATTATATCAGTTGTATCAGGGGTAAACTGTAACGAAATCATAACCCTTATCGGAAAAAAGATTTCAGTCATCCGTGCGATGCCTACCATGGCAATTACAGTTCTTGAATCAATGACTTGTATTGCATCTGATGTAGCCACAAAAGAAGCGATTGAACTTTCCAAATCACTTTTTGATATCGTCGGAAAAACAATGATAATTGATGAAGAACAAATGGTTCCCGCAACAGCTTTATGTGCATGTGGTGTAGCTTTTTTCCTTCGTGCGATACGAGCTGCCTCACAAGGAGGTATTGAAATTGGATTCCATTCACACGAGGCATTACCAATGGCAGCACAAACAGCGCTTGGTGCAGCTACAATTTTACTCAATTTAAAGAATCATCCTGAACTGGAGATTGACAAGGTTACAACTCCTGAAGGATGTACCATTTCTGGATTAAATGAAATGGAACACCAAGGATTTAGTTCTGCGATGATAAAAGGAATTGTTACATCCTCGGAAAAAGCAGCCAAATTATTTCAAAAAAATGATAACCAAAAATGAATGGGCCTTACTGGAAATGTGCTGGGTGTAGGCCGTAGAATTTCTCCGAGAAGTCGTCGGAAAGCTCTCCTTTAAGAAGAGAACGCAAAATTTTGTCCTTGATGGTAAAAAAATAATGTCGATAGAGGAAGAGGAGGTCGTCCTCTCCTTCTTATTTTTAGATCGATAGTCAGATGATACGATTTATGATAGTTACCATCTTTAGTTACTAACATAGATTTAAATATTACTTTTTCTTTTCCCATTCTATGCCGATTATTAAGTATAAAGATGCGGTTCAAAAAGTAACTGAAAAACCGGTGTTTGGTGTCAACGATCTTGTTCATCAAAACATGCCAAGAGATTATGCAAAAAAAATCCTTTACGAATTGTTCAAATCCGGTAAAATCACTCGTATAGAACGCGGGAAATATA
>Ga0153916_10000132_pt1 | contig 43567 bp, 39 predicted proteins | sample Opewatmetagenome_FD_109642 | JGI IMG/M metagenome (GOLD analysis project Ga0153916, IMG submission 109642) | Freshwater wetland microbial communities from Ohio, USA - Open water 3 Core 3 Depth 4 metaG | ecosystem: Environmental > Aquatic > Freshwater > Wetlands | place: USA: Ohio, Lake Erie...
CGTAGCGGGGCCCGCTGCCGCAGTCAGTGCGTCGCGGTGCGCATCGGGGCGACGCGTCCAGTTTCAACGTCAAAGGTTCGGAGACCCTGATGTTCAGCAGCACAAACGACCATCTGCGCATCCGCCTGCACCAGTTCGAGGTGCGGGACGCGTGGATCGTCACCGCGCTCCGCGCGCTGCGACGCGTCGGCGAAGGACTGCCCCGCCGCTACCTGCTCCACGCGCTGGTGCTGGGCGTCGCGCTGGCGTCGGCCGCCGCGGCTGTGGCGATGGGAGGATGACATGAAGTCGCGACTCAAGGGTTGCCCGCGCTGCGGCGGCGACCTGTTCCCCGACCTCAGCGACGGCGAAGGAGCGTGGTTCGCCTGCCTCCAGTGCGGCGCCAGCGTGCCAGCGGGGGACCGGCGCCAGACGCCGGAACACGGTGGCATGGGGGACAGGAAGTAGAGGCCGATGCGCATCGCGTAACGTGCTGGCGACCCCGAAGGGATTGAACTAACGCTACCGCGTGGTCTCGCAGCGGCAGCGAGACGCTGGAGGATCCCGTTGGTGGCGGTGAGTGCTTTCGCCCTAACGACAGGCATCGCGGATGGTCGCCGGTCGATTGCCGCGCCTTCTGATACGTCGGTCGATCAAAAAGGCGGCCTCGTATTGCCGCCGCGCCTGGTCGCCGTCACGCGCCAATCGCCCGCTCTCGAATGCTGCGCGCGGCAGACTGTGATCTCATCCGGCCGATGTGCTCGGACGGCGGCATCAAGATGAGTGGCTCCAGTACACGTAGGCGCTGATCGTGGCGACGATCAAGCCGCTCGTCACATAGGCTATCTGTGAGAAGGATGGCGGGTCGTCATCCAGGAGGGGCCAAACGACGACGAATACGAAGCACGCGACGACGAGCATCAGCGCCACGGCGACGATGCGGTCAAGCATCGAGATCACAGAGTCGAGCACGCTTGGCGGCAGCTATTGAACCCAGCACGTTCGCGAGTATAGTACGGTCATCGACCGGCAAGGCATGCACGATTGGAGGGCAGGATGCCAGCGAAGAAGACGGCAGCTAAGAAGAAGCCAGCGGCCAAGAAGCCCGCGGCGAAGAAGCCGGCCAAGAAGACGAAGAAATAGACCCGCAGGTAGCGTAGGTAAAGACGACGGCTGCTCTCGAAGCGGTCGCCGTGATTTGAGACCATGCGAGTGGGCGAAGCGTACGGACGGGCTGGCATCCGGCCCCGCCTCCGTCAGCCAGCCCATCCATTTCTTCGCTCCCGTGAGGGGAGTAATGCCGATCGTACTCCCCTCTCGCGGCGAGTCAAGCGCCCCGCGTCAAGAACGCGCACTATTCTGCGATCGTGTGCGCCCGTTCCCCGCTGGCCATCCCTTCGTGTAGATTGAGCGGACAACCGGCGGCGGCGCCAGCAGCAACAGGCGCGCGCTGCGTTACTCCACGGCGCAGGCGCTGGCGCGAATAATGGCCGGGAGCGGGGGGCCTCCCAATCCCGTGGCTGTCGAGTTTGGGCCGGGAGAGAGCGGACCCGCGATCCCCTGCGTCCACAACACGCGGCCCGGGAAGGGAGGCGGCCCGTACGGCCCCACGACCACTCCCAGTTGACGGAGACGCCGGAGGCGTCGCCAGCCACGCCGACGTGATGAATCGGGGAGGGCGCGCGGCCGCTGCAGAAGATGCCGATGTCCGTCCAACTGCCGGCTCCGCGCGCGAGGCGCGCGTCTTGTCCGTGCTCCACTACGCCACGGAGCCGCTCAAGCCGAGTCTCGTCGCAACACTCCTGTTCCAGGAGACCCAGAGCATCACGGGCATTGTGGGCCGCGTAGAGTCGCGCGGGTGGGTCGTCCGCACGCCCGACCCTCACGACCACCGTGCGATCGGCCTCCAGCTGACCCAGTTGGGACGCGAGCTGACGGAGCAGATCGTCCAGATCTCTCGCGCGCTGTACGACGAGCTGTTCGCGGCCGCGCTGACCGCAGCTGAACGACGGCAGGTCGAGGCCGGCCTGCGGAAGGTTCGGGCGCTCGGGTTCAAGGTGCCGGAGACGGACTTCAGGCTGCGGCGGGCACAGCAGTTTCCGATCTGGAAGGACTAGGCTCGGTCGCAAATTGCCCGCTGGCGCGCACCATTGTGCCATCGTGTCCCTCCCCGCGTCGGGTGAGCGTAGCCGAACCGTCGCCGTAGCATCGGGAACCATCCGTTGCTCCCAGGTGTACGATCCAGGTCATGGGCGCTCGCCGATGCCTCGCGCTACTCGCCATTGGTCTGCTGTTCGCTGCATGCGGTAACGGATCAGCGCGCCCGGCGCCTTCGACCCCAGCCACAAGCGCCGACCGCTCGTCGGCGGCAGAGGCCCCGAGCACGGCCTACCTGATCAGCACCCTCACCGACGAATGGGGCACCTACGATCCCCGAGGACTTTACTTGAAGGCCATCAATCCTCACACAGGACAGGATCTCGCCGGTTTCGAGCCCTTTCATCTCGGTCACGACGGCGGCTGGTCAGCGTCACCGGACGGCACGGAGATCGCGTTTACTTACGAACCGGGCGACGGCAACGGCCTGCACGAGTTGTCGCTCTTCGACGTGGCGCAATGGAAGCCCATGCCGACACCGGAACTCAAGGCGCAGGCCTTGACCGCGTTCTGGAAGCCCGACAATGAGACGTTGCTCGTCGTCACGAGCGACCCGGACTGTGGCTCCGACGTCCCCATCTGCGAGTCGTCCCGCTCAGAGTTGGTGACGATCGACGCCGCACAGTCGAAGATCGTCCGCCGCTCGAGTCTGCCGTTCTCGTCGATGGCGTTCCTGTCAACTGACGGCGAGACGCTGTACCTGTTTGGAAACGAGTGGCGTTACGACGACGTCCTTCCGACCCATCTCATCGCCATCGATGTGGCGTCAGGCGCTCCCCCGCACGAAATCACCTTCGACGACGTTCCGTTTGGGCAGAAGCAGGTCACTGATGCTGCCGGCATCACCTGTTCCGCAACGTACGTCGCCGGGGGCGCCCTGTCGCCCGACGGCTCTCGGTTCTACGTCTTTCGGCCGGGCACGCAGGAAGTCTCGGTCGTTGATACCGCGCGCATGAAGACGCTCGAGACGCGCACGATCGCGCGCCCGCAATCCCGCCTCGGATACTTCCTCGGTTGGATCGCGACCGACGCCGAGGCAAAGGGAGGCGCGGTGTTGTCGGGCGGCGCGCTGCTGTCGCCTGACGGTGAGTTCTTTGTCCGCACCTGGACATCTGCGCCCGTGCTGTCGTGCGATGAGGGCAGCCCCGGCGTTTCTGAGCCTATCTCGATCCAGGTGATCGACGCGAAGACGATGGAGATCGTCCGCGACGTCCCGCTGCCTGACGATCTCGGCTACGGATATCGACAGATGCGATTCAGCACTGACGGCAAGCTGCTCTACGCGTTTCAGTTGCTGGATCTGGTTGTGATAGACGTCCAGTCGATGCAGATTGTCGCGCAACGGGCGGCGTATCCCATTGGAGACATCGTCACGACCCGGTAGTTGGGTTCGTCGCTGAGAAGGTCACTTCTGGAGCACTGCGCTCCTGATGTGAAGGAGCTCGACCACAGGGCAGTCATGGGAAACTGAGGCGCTTGGACAGCGGTGTGATCCGGCGGCACGATGTCACCATGGTGCGTGGCTTGCCGTTGTCAGAACGCCGGGACGTGAGGCGACTCACCGCGCCCGACACCTGCGACTGCAACGTAGCGTGGCATACACTAGGCAGTGCACTGGCTCGCACTTGCGGACATCCTAGAGTGGCCGGAGCGATACCTCGAAGGAGTTCACACCGCGAGGCTACGATGCCAGCTGGAAAACGATGCGCCCAGAGACCTAGGATCGGGTAATCCTCGCGGGGTTCTCTCTCAAGAGGTGCATCTTGCTTGGTCGTTCGAATGCCAGACTGAACCGGTCGCAACGGGCGGTAAGCGACAGAGCACCCTGGTTGACGCCCCTGGTCGTTCTCGCGGTCCTGGCGAGTTCCATCGGGCTGATCGGATTTGCGCAATACGCGATCAGTCAGCATCAAGCCCCCTTTGCTTGGCCCTACACCGCCTGGCTGGACCTGCGGTTCCATCGCGTCTTCCATACGGAGAACGCGCTGGCCTTTGCCGTGCCACTCTTTGTGATCGCGGGGGTAATCTTCGCGGCTCTCGCTCCGGCCGTCATCTCTCCCCCCGAAGACAGGTGGACGATTTCGCTGCGAGAAACGTCGCTTCGCCGATGGGCCGTGGTGGCGCTCGCGGTGCCAATTCTCATCTGGGCGTGGTTGAACCTTCGCCTAGTTACCGGACACGCCGACCACAGCGGTCGGTGGCTGTTCTTCGTGAGCATCGGAGCGGTTCTAGGCGTGCTAGCCGCAGTAGACCGCTGGGCGGATCGCCTGCCGCATCTTCACTTCAAGATGTCCAACGTGTTCGAGGTCGCCGCCGTTGCCGCTATCACCGGCACGTTCATCGGCATCAACTGCCGGGACCTTGAGAACTGGCGATATGCCTCCATCGGCGACGATGGCGAGTTCTTCAGTTGGGCGCACAACATCCTTGCGGGAAGTTCGTTGAACTGGTTCAGCCAGTCCGGGCCTTACGGGTATCACCCGATCCTCAGCTCAGTCTGGCAGGCACTCGTCATGCGGGTCTTCGGCGATGACATGTACGGCTGGAAGATGGCGTCTCTGGTGACCATCGCGTTGTCGCTGCCGCCGTTCTATCTCCTTGTACGTCAGATCCTCGGCGTGCGCGTCGCTGTCTTCAGCACTCTCTTCCTCGGCGCCTCGCATTATCTCTTCGCCTACGCGCACACAGGGTATGACAATATTTTCCCAATTCTCCCGACGGTCACGTGCCTTGCGCTTCTCTTCGGGGGGATGAAACGAGGAAGTTACTCGCTGCTCTTCGCCGCGGGCCTCTTCGCGGGGATGGGCTTCTACACGTTCTTTTCGTCGCGGACGACGATCGTGATCGCCGTGGGGATCTTACTCACCGCCGACGGGCGGCGGGTGTCGATGAAGGCGACCACTACCGTGTGCGCGGGTTTCGCGATGTTTGTCTTGCCGATTTTCGCGAGCGACGGCTGGTTCGTCATACGAGCGATGACGGATCAGTCGATCACCAGCGTCAACGAGCCTTTGTTCGAGCATCTGCGCGAGAACATCGTGCGAACGCTGTTCGGGTTCAATTTCAGCCCAGGAGGTCAGCATTATGTCGTCGGCAACCTGATGGATGAGATCAGCGCCACGCTGGCAGTTGGCGGGTTTTTCGTCGCTTTGGCGCGCGTACGGCACGCAAGTTTTCGCTCTTTGATGCTCTGGTACGGCCTATCTGCACTATCGGCGGGGGTGCTCTCTCGTTACATCGATGTCTCGACCACTCGCCTGCACTACGTGTTGCCGCCGGTGGCCGTGTTAGCCGGCATCGCGGTGGACAGGTTGCTCGCGGCGGCCGGTCGCGTCGCGCAGCGACCAATACTCGAGCGGGCCCTTGGCGTGATGACATTCGCTGTGCTCGCGCCCACTGTGTTCATCGTCAACGGACAGCACTTCTTTGGTTACTCGGCAAAGATGACACCCACCACGGTGGACACCGTCCTGGTCCGCGAGGTCACGAGCGCCGCCTGCAGCAACGAGCCGCTTCGGACGGTCGTATATCACTCCGGACCAGACCAACTTCTGGACAGCCTGTGGGAGTGGCTGCACATGGGCGACCGAAAGCCCCTTGAGATGGGCTACCAGTACGTGCCCTATGCCTACAACGCGTATCCATCGACGGGCGGGGTTGGTTGCGTGATGGCCGCGCCGCTCGACAGACAGGGCGCGGATCGCGTGCTGACCCTGATGAGGATCGGTGTGCGAGGTGAGCGCGATTTCCGCATCGTGAGCGACATGACCCACCGGATGCTCGTGGCGCTGGCGCCTCCATCTGAGCGTCGTCTCGACGAGCTGACGATCGGATCGGCATGGCGCACAGATCTCAGCAAGGGCTCCGGGCTGGAGGGCGTTGTCAAGGGACAGGAGAAAGCGTTCATGCAGCCGGTGGACACCGTCCAGTTCGAATCTATTCAGAAGGCCTCGCTGACGCAGCCAGAGCCGGTCATCGTGGTGACTCTTGGCGGCGAGGCGCGCGCCTATCCTGTGAGAACGCTGACGTGGCGCGGCGTCGTGAACGATACGGTGGGGGATCTGCCCATCGTCGTGACCTTCGACGCGATCGCCGGGACCGCGCGGGTGTTTCGCCGGGACGTCGACGGCCAGACGCTGTCGTTCGGACTCAGCGGACTCCTCCGTGGGGGAAATGCGCTGCTCTATGACAGGCAGAGCGAATCGTGGTGGCAGCAGATCACCGGCGATGCGATAACGGGCGAGACGGCTGGCAAGCGTCTGACTGCCGTGCCGTTCGTCGTCAGCTCGTGGTTGGAATTCGCCGCAACGTATCCGCACGGGCTCGTCCTCGACGCCGCGACGATCCCGGACATGCCCAACCAGTTCCTCGGCAATCCGTATCTTGGATACGACGTGCCTGACGGCAAGCCGATCTTCACGCTCGCGCCGGTGGACACGCGACTTCCCGCAATGCGCCACGTCGCGGTCGTAGACGTGGCCGGACGCCGCCTCGCCATCGCCTTCCCCGACAACCGACCGGCGCAGCGGCGGGTGCTGACGCTTTCCGTCGATGGCAAACAGGTCGTGTTGTTCTTCGATGGGCAGGTGACATCGATGCTCGACCGCAGGTTTCCCTGGCTGTCGCGGAGCCTTGGCACATTCGCGGCGTTCGAGCCATCCCTCCAGGGACAGGCCCTGACGTTCCGGCCCACCAAAGATGCCTTCGTGGACGATCAAACGCAGTCCGTGTGGTCGCTCGTCGGCCGGGCGGTCGGTGGGCGAGCATTCGGTGCGCAACTGACACCGGAGACCTGCATCGAAGGATTCTGGTTCGCGATCTCCGCGGCATATCCGGGGATAGAACTCGTTCAGTGACACGCGGTCTGGCGCGGATCGCGATCACCGAGTGCGGTTGACAACCACAGGTGATCGAACCCGGCCTGATCGCATTGAACGCCGCTGCTGCGTCGGCGCTGACTCAGATGCTCCCGGCGTTTCGCCGCGTCCGACGCTGCGACACTCCCGGGCAAGCAAGTCGTAGACAGTAGCAGGAGCGGGGCGGATCTCCAAGCCGTGATGTCACCGCCCACGATGACATCATCGTGCGCGTTTGTTGCGGGCGAGCCGCGCTAAGTCCAACGCCTCCGCGGCCGGGCAAGGGCTCACACCGTCAGCCCGGCCCGGCGACCGCGTTCTGAACAATCCCGACGATCATGATGATCCAGAAGATAGCAATGGCAACGAAGGCGAGGCCGCGCTTGCGCCAGTCGAACGCCTCCCTCGCGTCTTGCGGCTCGTGGTCACTGCGATCGAGGAACGGGACAAGCAGCAACATGCCCAGCAGGAGCGTCATACCCACGATCGAGCCCCAAATGTCGGGCTCGATCCCCAGATGCTCGCCGAAGAACACGTTCATGCCGTGCGTCCAGCTAATTGGAAAGCTTGGCTTGTAACCGAGCCCGCCAGGACCGTGAGCTGACCCGTAGAGGGGCGAGCTGGGCAGGAGCTGCGGCTGCGTGCCGGCCCCGCGGTGGATGACGATCGCGAGGAGCAGCACTACTCCGAGAATCGCGCCACCGTAGAGGAGCCACGCCCTGATGTGCTCGCTGAACGGAGCCTTGCGGCCGCTGGCACGGTGCCAGAACGGCAGCGAGATGCCCTTGGTCCGGATGAGGTAGTAGTGCGCCAGCATGACCAGGATCAGCGAGATGGGCACGACGGCCACGTGGATGACGTAGATCTGCTGCAGCCGCACCGTGGCGCCGTGGATCGACTTGAGGTCCGCAAACGTGTACGAGACGCGGCTGGCGAGGTGAACCGCCTGGAAGACTTCCGACACGTGCCAGGGGACCGCGAAGCCGACCTCGTCCCAGTGCAGGCTCTCGCCCGTGAGCACGGCCAAGAACGTGAGGCCGGCGAGCGCGACGCCGACGAGCCACAGCCCCTGCTTGCCGCGCCGGTATCCGCCGCTGATGAAGACCCGCATCATGTGCAGCATGACCAGGCCGAAAATGAGGAACGCATTGAAGTAGTGGAATCCCAGGATGATCCGCCACCCGCGAGAGTGGAGGAGGTCGTACGTGTCGAAGTAGGCGCGGCTGGCGTCTGGCAGGTACTTCACCGAGATGAGGATGCCGGTAAGGATCTCGAGCCCGATCGCCATGCCGAGGACGCCGCCGAGGACGTACCAGATCGTGTTTGTCTCGACTGGGATCAGGTACTCACTGATGAGCTGCCGCAGCGCGAATTGATCCTCGAGCGCGCCGACCACGCCCTGGCCTGAACGGGGATTCGCCTGGCTCATCGTTCCCGCCTCCTGTGTCACGATGTTCACGCACCGCGTGGAGCCCACCAACCCAGACCGGAGCCATCTTCGGACTCAGCACGTGCCCTTCGATGGCTGGTCCGCCCTGGCACGATTGTACGCTTCACAAACCCCGCGTCCAGTGATCGTCCGTCGCCGATCCCCTCCACGAGCAACATAAGGTGATGGGGATTCACCAATACTGTCGTGCCCTACCCGCCGCTAGGTCAGCCACACCACCCGCGCACGATTTGGTCATCGTGTGCGCAGCTAAGCGGCGGAATCGAGCGTTGGCGTCACGAGCCCTTCGGCTGGACGTCGCCGAACGCCGCGTACAAGCGCGGCCGCCGCGTCGAGCGTGGCAAATGGGCGATACCCGGTGTTCGTTCGTCTCCAGCCATTGTGAACTCTGGCGCGTCGACGACCTGCCGTGCAAGGTCATCGTCGCGCACGGGCTGTGAGGGAATTCACGCATCAAATTCACGCATTACCTTGCGTCGAGGGTGTACGATGAGTGCCACAACCGAACAGGCCGAATCCGCGAACGCGGAGCGGGGGACCCACTCGTTTGGGGTGAATCTCGCAACGGCGAGTAGGTCAGACCACTCAGACCAAACCCGTCAGCTAACCCCGTAGGCACGTGAGAGGGGCGACGCCCAACAGAAGGGGCAGGGTCGTAACCCTGCCCCTTTGCGATCGCCGCCGGGAGGTGAGTCGTCATGAGCGACCAGGGGACGCACACGGCATCGATTCCGGACGAGGTGGTTCAGGCCCTGGAAGCCATCGAACACGAGTTGCGCGAGAACGTGATCGATCTTGAGACCGTCACGACGTTCATGCAGCTGTTCGGCTTCAACGACGCCTGCGAGTGGCTGGGTTCGCACCGCGCGCTGTACTTTGAGGCGTTGCGCCGGTGCAGACAGGACGACGGCCCGGCCGTGCCGACGGGGAAATACCCGTCGCGCCTGCGAAGCCCGAACTGAGCATCACGGCATCTCGCGCTGACAGTTGGGATGCAGTGCACGTGTACTGCTCGATGCACCGGGCACGATGAGCGGATGGCGGGGCGAGCGGGTTGGCCAGCGGCTCGCGTCGCCCTACAATCGCCAGTGTCATGCCCGCGCGATTGTCGAAGTCACAGCGAGAGAGGTTCCTTTCGGGCCGCCACGTGGCGGTTCTGGTAACGATCGGCGTGGATGGCAGCCCGTCGCCGACGCCGATCTGGTACCTCTATCGCGACGGCCTCTTCTTCTTCCGCACTGCGAGCAACGCCATCAAGACACAGAACGTCCGGCGAGATGCGCGCGTGAGCATCTGCGTGCAGGACGAGCACCCTCCGTACAGGGCGGTGATCGCGCACGGAACAGCCGAAGTGATAGAGTCGCTCGATTGGCTGACGCGCGAGATGCCGCGCCACTACCTCGGTGCCGTGGGCGCGATGGGCTATCGTGCCGCTGCTCGCGCGCAAGTCGAGCAGGGATCCGAGGTCACGCTGCTCGTGCGCCCAGAGCGGAATACGACGTTCGACTTCTCAGCCGAGACGCCATCCGTCGGACACATCTGGTTGCTCCTCAAGCGCGTCCTTCCAGCCTGGCTGTAGGCACCATGAGTGATGGTGACGTCCGGACGTTCGACCATCGGATTAGAAGCCTTGAAGCTGGAGCCGAGTCTGGTGGTCAACCTGAATCTGCGTGAGGTCGGAGAACGCGCCCGCTTCGCACGAATCCGGTGCTCATGCCCGCTGTGCATGTGACCATCGGATTGTACTCCACCGCGCCTGGAGGTCACCCTAGCGCGGGAGCGCTAACGGCCTTGCGGTCGCGATGAGTACCTTCCTTGCCAGGAATTTGACGAGATCGATGTCGTGGCTCAGCTTCTTAGCCTCATTCGAGAAAGGTAGGATCACTTCCGCTGCGGAACCGGACTCGCTGCCCTTGGTATGCACGATTTTGCACCGTATTTCGTAGACGCGTTGACTTGCCTGGTGGACCAAGTGAGGACCCGCGGATCAACGTTCAATCTCGAAAGAATCTTCGACGCCACACCATCATCTTCGTGAACGATTGCAAGGAGTAGATGCGCACTCGTTATGCTTGAAGCGCCTACGCTCTGAGCTTGCTCCTATGCACGAACAAGTAACCCGTCGCGCTCTTTCTGTGAACTTGTCGAATCGATCTGCCAATCCCGACCTCGGCCCTGAAACTAAAGAGCTGTCAAGGTGTGATCCGTCGGCGGGCCCCATCCTGTCAAGGCCTCGCAGCGATTATAGTCGCGCAAGCGCAAGACAGAAGCGCCAGCACGTCAGCGGGGTCGCCAGTTGAGGCCATCGCAATGGCCCAGGGGAGTGACCATGCGACCGACTCACACTGGCATCTCCCGGGTAGGATTCGAACCTACGCGACCCGGATGAGGAGTGCGGTGCTCAGGCGGCGCCGTGTTTCGGGCTTGTGTGCACCACGCACACATCGTGTTCGGCGCCCGCTGCCCCCCGCATTGCCCAACATGCCGCTGGAGGCGACTCTCGCTCTACGATGCGAGTTGATCTCGCCCCACTGCCTGCGCGTCTCGCACAGTTCGTCCGGTACGTCACAAGCACGAGCCGACCAGAACCAACGCAACGTGCCGATCGCGTCTGGCGGGAAGGGGGAACCAGGCCTCCGACCTTAGCCGGCTGCGGCTCCAGCAATTCTCACGAGGCTCTTACACTCAACCTGCCCTGACCACGGGCGGCTATCGCTAGAATGCAACCATGAAGCTTCCTTCATGGCTTCGGAGTGAGTCGGCTGGCATTGTATCCAGTGTTGCGGCCGCGGTCGTCGTCACCGCGGCGCTGGCGCCGATCCAGCATCGGGTTGGTCTCCTGAACGAGGGGCTGATCCTCCTGCTGCTCGCGCTGCTCGTCTCCGCCACCTGGGGCTGGCGGGTCGGGCTGTTCGCGGCGGTGCTGAACAACCTCTCCCTCAACTTCTTCTTCGTGCCGCCGCTCCACACGCTCACCGTGCAGGACCCCGAGAACGTGATTGCGTTGCTCATCTTCCTCGTCGTGGCGATGGTCGGTGGCATGCTGCTGTCGTCCGCGCGGCAGGCCGCCGCCGAATCGCGGCGCCGGCAGGCGGAGACGCAGGTCCTCCTCAACCTCAGCCGCGCGATGATCGGACGCACGCACCCAGAAGACGCTCTCGCCGCGCTGTGCGGGGAAGTCGTCGCCGCGTTGCGTCCGGAGGGCGCCGCCGTGCTCAGCGCCATCGGCGGCGGCTGGCGTGTCCTGGCATCGGCGGGAGCGCCGTCCGCCGGCCGCTCACCGGACACCGAAGAACGGGCGATGGCCGAGCAAGCGCTGGCCACCAGCGCGCCGGTGGGGCTCGGGCGCACCGGGTTGGCCCCGGGCCGGCCACGCCGGATCGCGGTGCGCATGGGCGCGCAGCAGCGCATCCGGGAGATCAAGCGCGGGCTCACGCTCGTGCCGCTGCGCGTCGGCGACCGCGCGTTCGGCGTCCTCCGGCTCGACGGGCCGATCACGGGGACCGTGTTCGGCAATCACCCCGAGCAGCTCCTCGTGCCGTTCGCCAACGAAGCCGCGCTGGCGGTGCAGCGTGTCGAGCTGGCGGCGGCGGCCGCGCACGCGGACGCGCTGCGAGAAGCCGACGAGATGAAGACGGCGCTGATGACCTCGATCTCGCACGACCTGAAGACGCCGCTCGCGGGCATCAAGACGTCTGTATCAAGCCTCCTCGATGCGAGCGTCCAGTGGTCGGACGAAGACGTGCGGGCATTCCTCGAGACGATCGACTCGCAGGCGGACCGGCTCAACGGCGTCATCTCGGACATCCTGGACCTCAACCGGATCGAGTCCGGCGTCGTCGCTCCCGTCTGCCGGACGCTCGCGGCCCGCGACCTGCTGGAGGAAGCGCGCACGCGCACGGCCACGAGTTGGGCCGGCCGCGAGCTGACGATCGAGGCGGCGGACAGCGCACTGGTCGAAGCGGACGAGTCACTGATCACGCAGGCGCTGGTGAACCTCATTGAAAATGCGGCGAAGTATTCGACGCCGGGGCGCAGCATCCACCTGCGGGCGGCGCCGGCGGGCGACCGCGTCGAGCTGATCGTGGCGGACGAAGGCCCAGGCATCGCGCGCCAGGACCTGCCGCACGTATTCGAGCGCTTCTACCGTGCCGCGGAGTACAGCCGCCGCGTCAAGGGCAGCGGGCTGGGGCTGGCCATCGTCAAGGGGTTCGTCACGCTGTCAGGCGGCACGGTCCGCGTGGAGAGTTCGCCGGAGGGCACCCGCTTCATCATCTCGCTGCCGGTGGGCGCCGCGGCGAGGGCGAGTACGACACCGCAATGAACGAACCGCGCATCCTCGTCGTCGACGACGAGCCGCAGCTCCGGCGGACGCTGGCGCGCTCGCTGGCCGGCCACGGGTACGCCGTGCGGGAGGCCGCTGACGGCGCTACCGCCCTGCGCGAGTTCGCCGCGTTCAAGCCGGACGTCGTGCTCCTGGACCTGATGCTGCCTGACACGACCGGCGTCGACGTCTGCCGCGAGCTGCGGGGGCTCTACGACACGCCGATCATCGTGCTGTCCGTCGTTGGCGAGGAGCGGGCGAAGGTCGATGCGCTGGACGCCGGCGCCGACGACTACCTGACCAAGCCCTTCGGCATGGACGAGCTGGTGGCGCGCGTGCGCGTCGCACTGCGCCGCGGCGCCGCGGACCGCACGCAACGGCCGGTGATCCGCGCGGACGGGCTATCGGTCGATCTGGAGCGGCGGCGCGTAACACTGGACGGCCGCGACGTTCATCTCACACCGACCGAGTACGCCCTGTTGAAGTACCTTGCTACGCATGCGGGCAAGGTCCTCACGCACCCGATGATCTTGCGCGCGGTGTGGGGCGAGGAATACGGCGAGGACACGCACGTCCTGCGCACGACGATCAACCAGCTCCGCGCAAAACTCGGAGACGACCCTGCCGCGGCCCGCTTCATCCGGACCGACCCCGGCGTCGGGTATCGCTTCGCCGACCCCGATTCCTGACATTTCTCTTACGTGCGGGAGCCATTTGGCTCACCCGGCCCTGACGCGGCCGGCCGTACGCTAATCCCATGAACATCCTGCTCGTCGAGGACGACGCGCCGCTCGCCGACGTGATCGGCCGCAACCTGCGCGCGCGGGGTCACGCGCTGACGGTGGCGGGCACGGCGGAGGCAGCGCTGCTGGCGATGGCCGAGACGTGGCCGGACGTGCTGATCCTCGACGTGAACCTGCCGGACCAGACGGGCTGGGACGTGCTCCGGCGGCTCACGGCGGAGGACCGCAAGCGCGTCTCTGTGATCGTCGTTTCGGCGGCGCCGATCTCCGAGAAGCGCGTGGTCGAGTTCCAGCCGCTGCGGCACCTGCAGAAGCCGTTCCCGATCGAGGCGCTGGTGCGGCTGCTGGCCGAGGTGGCGCCGTCCGCGGCGACGGCGACGGAGAAGGAGGAGTCGTGATGAATCCGGATGTCGTGTTCGTGGTCGTGAGCCTGTTCATCTTCGCGGTGTCATTCGCCGCGATCTGGGCGTTCGAGAAAGTGTGAGCGGGATGGAGAACGTGATCCTTTCGATCGGCGCGAGCGTGGTCATGCTCTACCTGATCTTCGCACTGATCCGCCCGGAATGGTTCTAGGAGGACCGCGATGACCGTAAGCGGGGTTCTCCACATCCTCCTGTACTTCGGGGTCGTCCTGGCGCTGACGAAGCCGCTGGGCGCGTACATGGCGGCCGTCTTCGAGGGCGAGGGGCGCCTCTCGAAGCGCGTGTTCGCGCCGGTGGAGCGCGTGATCTACCGCATCTTCTTCGTCGACGAGACGAGGGAGATGGACTGGAAGCGGTACACCGTGAGCCTGCTCATCTTCAGCACGCTCAGCATGCTCGCGGTGTACGCCATCCTGCGCGCGCAGGCCCACCTGCCGCTGAACCCGCAGGACATGCCGGCGGTCTCCGGGCACCTCTCCTTCAACACGGCGGCGAGCTTCACCTCGAACACGAACTGGCAGTCGTACGGCGGCGAGACGACGCTGAGCTACCTGTCGCAGATGCTGGCGCTGACGGTGCAGAACTTCGTGTCCGCGGCCGTCGGCATCGTCGTCGTGATCGTGCTGATCCGGGGGTTCGTGCGCCGGAGCACGACGGACCTCGGCAACTTCTGGGTCGACCTCACGCGCTGCATCCTCTGGATCCTGCTGCCGCTCTCGATCATCGTGGCGCTGCTTCTCGTGTCTCAGGGCGTCATCCAGAACTTCAGCTCCTACAAGGAGATCACGACCCTAGAGGGCGCGCAGCAAGTGCTGGCGATGGGGCCGGCCGCGTCGCAGATCGCGATCAAGCAGCTCGGGACGAACGGCGGCGGCTTCTTCAACGCGAACTCCGCGGTGCCGTTCGAGAACCCGACACCGTCCTCGAACTTCGTCGAGGCCGTGGCCATCCTCCTGATCCCGGCGGCGCTGACGTACACGTTCGGCAAGATGGTCCGCAACACCAGGCAGGGCTGGGCGATCTTTGCGGCCATGGCCGTCATCTCGATCGCGTTCGCCTTCTTCGCGTACGCGGCGGAGCAGACCGGAAACCCGACGCTCGCCAGCCTCGGCGTGGACCAGACGTACCAGACGGGCCAGTACGCCTCCTCGGGCGGCAACATGGAGGGCAAGGATGTCCGCTTCGGCATCGCCGACTCGACGATCTGGGCCAACGCCACGACCGACGCGTCGAATGGCTCCGTGAACTCCATGCACGACAGCTACACGCCGCTGGGCGGCCTCGTCCCCATGTTCAACATGCACCTGGGTGAGATCATCTTCGGGGGTGTCGGCTCCGGGCTGTACGGGATGCTGGTGTTCGCGATCATCTCGGTCTTCGTGGCGGGGCTGATGATCGGGCGCACGCCGGAGTACCTGGGGAAGAAGATTGGGCCGAAGGAGATGAAGCTGGCCGGGATCTACTTCCTGATCACCTCGGCGGCGATGTTGCTGCTGACAGCGGTGGCGGTGTCCGTGAAACAGGGCCAGGCGGGGCCGCTGAACGCCGGCGCGCACGGGTACAGCGAGATCCTCTACACCTTCACATCGGCAGGTGCCAACAACGGCTCGGCGTTCGCCGGCCTGACCGCAAACACGTCGTTCTACAACTCCACGATGGGGATCGAGATGCTCGTAGTCCGGTTCCTGCCGATCGTGGCGATCATGGCGCTGGCGGGCGCGCTCGTGCAGAAGAAGAAGGTGCCGGAGAGCGCGGGCACGCTGCCGACGGACTCGCCGCTGTTCGCGGGGTTCCTGGCGGGCGTGGTGATCATCGTGGCGGGTCTGACGTTCTTCCCGGCGCTGGCACTGGGGCCGATCGCGGAGCACTTCCTGATGCACGCGGGCGTGCTGTCGTAAAGAGGGATAGACAATGGTAGTTGAGCAGCAAACCCAGACTCCGCAGCCTGAGCACCGCTCAGAGATCGCGAAGGCACGGCAAACGCGCAAGGCGATCTGGAACTGGCCGATCATCCGGCAAGCGATGATCGACTCGTTCAAGAAGCTGAATCCCCGGCACCTGCTGGGCAACCCGGTCATGCTCGTCGTCGAGATCGGCGCGGCCGTCACGACGTATATGTTCCTCGAGGAGGTGTTCGGCAGCCGGAGCGAGCCGAAGTTCTTCACGGCGGCGGTGTCGGTGTGGCTGTGGTTCACGGTGCTCTTCGCCAACTTCGCGGAGGCGATGGCGGAGGGCCGCGGCAAGGCGCAGGCGGCCGCGCTGCGGGCGATGAAGCGCGACACCATCGCGAAGCGCGAGCGCGACGGCCGCGTCGAACAGGTCAGCTCCTCCGAGCTGCGGATGGGCGACATCATCCGGGTCGACGCCGGCGACGACATCCCCGGCGACGGCGACGTGATCGAAGGCGTGGCCTACGTGAGCGAGGCGGCGATCACGGGCGAGTCGGCGCCCGTCCTGAAGGAGCCGGGCACGGACATCCGCAGCTCGGTGACCGGCGGCACGCAGATCGTGAGCGACTGGCTGCGCATCCGCATCTCGGCGAACCCGGGCGAGACGTTCCTGGACAAGATGATCGCGCTGGTCGAGGGCGCGTCGCGGCAGAAGACGCCGAACGAGATCGCGCTGAACATCCTGCTCGCCACCTTCACGATCATCTTCCTGCTGGCCGTTGGCACGATCCGGCCGTTCGCGGAGTACCTGAACGGCAACGTGACGACGACGGCGCTCGTGGCACTCCTCGTCTGCCTGATCCCGACGACGATCGGCGGGCTGCTGTCCGCGATCGGCATCGCCGGCATGGACCGCATGGTGCAACGAAACGTGCTGGCGATGTCCGGCAAAGCCGTCGAGACGGCGGGCGACATCGACACGTTGCTACTCGACAAGACGGGCACGATCACGTTCGGCAACCGGCTGGCGGCCGAGTTCATCCCGGTCGGCGGCCACACTGAGCGGGATGTGGCGCTGGCGGCGTTGCAGTCCTCGCTGGCGGACGAGACGCCGGAGGGCCGGTCGATCGTCGACCTGGCGCGCCGCATGGGGTACGACAGCGCAACGCCGGACGCGAGCGCCGAGTTGATCCCGTTCACCGCCGAGACGCGGATGAGCGGCATCGCCATCGACGGACGCCGGATCATGAAGGGCGCCGTCGACGCCGTGAGCCGGCTGGCGAGCGCGATCCCGTCTGATATGGATGGCGTCTCTTCGAAGATCGCGATGGAGGGCGGCACGCCGCTGGGCGTCGTGGACGGCGACCGGGTGGTGGGCGTGATCTACCTGAAGGACACGGTGAAGCCGGGGATCCGCGCGAAGTTCGAGGAGATGCGCCGCGCCGGCATCCACACGGTGATGATCACCGGCGACAACCGGCTGACGGCGGCGACGATCGCGGCTGAGGCGGGCGTGGACGACTTCGTGGCGGAGGCGAAGCCCGAGGACAAGATGCGGCTGATCCGCGAGGAGCAGGCGATGGGCCGGCTCGTCGCGATGACGGGCGACGGCACGAACGACGCGCCGGCGCTGGCGCAGGCGGACGTCGGGGTGGCGATGAACAGCGGCACCGCCGCCGCGAAGGAAGCCGCGAATATGGTCGACCTGGACTCCGACCCGACGAAGCTCATGGACGTCGTGGCGGTCGGCAAGCAGATGCTGATGACGCGCGGGGCGCTGACCACGTTCAGCATCTCGAACGACGTCTCGAAGTACTTCGCGATCATCCCGGCGATGTTCGTGGGGATCTACCCGCAGCTCGACAAGGTGAACGTGATGCGGCTGTCGACGCCGGAGAGCGCGATCCTGTCGGCGGTGATCTTCAACGCGCTGATCATCATCGCATTGGTGCCGCTGGCGCTGCGGGGCGTGACATACCGTGCGGCGCCGGCGGCAGAGGTGCTGCGCGGGAACCTGCTGATCTACGGGCTGGGCGGGATCATCGCGCCGTTCGTCGGCATCAAACTGATCGACCTGCTGCTCGTGCTGCTGCGGCTGAACTAGGCGCTGGAGGTAGGGGACATGCTTCAGAACACGTTCAAGGACTTGCGGACCGGGATCATCTCCTTCGTGCTGTTCAGCGCGCTGCTGGGGCTGGCGTACCCGTACGCGATCACCGGCGTCGCCCAGACGGTGTTTCACCGGCAGGCGAACGGCAGCCTCGTGTCAGTGGACGGACAGACGGTGGGCTCGTCGCTGGTGGGGCAGAACTTCAGCGACCCGAAGTACTTCCACCCGCGGCCGTCCGCGGCCGGCGCCGACGGCTACGATGGCGGCGCGTCGAGCGGCTCGAACCTGGGCCCGACGAGCCAGGTGCTGGCGACGCGGGTGGCGGGTGACGTCCAGAAGATCCGCGACGAAAACGGGCTGGCGTCGGACGCGAAGGTGCCCGTCGACGCCGTGACGGCGTCGGGGAGCGGGCTGGATCCGCACATCTCGCCGGCGTACGCGGAGTTGCAGGTCTCGCGCGTGGCCCAGGCGCGGGGCATGCAGGAGGACGCCGTGCGGAAGCTGGTCGAGAAGTACACGGACGGCTCGACGCTGGGCGTGCTGGGCGAGCCGCGGGTGAACGTGTTGCGGCTGAACCTCGCGCTCGACGCGGCGCAGGCGGGCGCCGCGCAATAGACTGCGACATGAGCATCAACGTGACGCGTGAAGTGGTCATCGTCGGAAGCAGCGAGCCAGCGCTGATGAGCCTCGCGCTGGCCTTCCAGGGCACGCCGTACGAGATCACCGTGGCCGAGCAGAAGCGCGCGATCCGCGCCGCCAAGCGCATCGCCATGCGCCAGCCGGCCGCGATGGTCGTCTCGCTTGACGGGAACGAAAACGTGGCGGAGTTCCGCGAGCTGCTCGCGGCTTCGCCGCGGACGCGCTTCCTGTTTCTCCAGCTGGAGATGCCTCCGCGCGCGGCGTTGTCTCGCATCGTCAACACCTTTGGAGCCGCGATCCTCTCCGCCCGCGAGGCACCGATCGTCGTAGTGGCGACGCTGATCGGACTCCTCAGCATCGACGGGCCGTCCGAGGACTGTGGCATGCCATGACCGAAGCCAGCCGCCCAAGTCCCGACGCCATGCTCGCGCGCGCGCAACGCGTCGAGCGGGAGACCTCCAGCCGCGGGCGACTGCGCATCTTCTTGGGCGCGTTCCCCGGTGTCGGCAAGACGTACACGATGCTCAGCGAGGCGCACCGCCGCCGGTCGTATGGCGAAGATGTTGTGATCGCCTTCGTGGAGACGCATGGACGCAAGGCGACGGAGGCGCTCATCGACGGTCTGGATGTCATTCCGCGTAGGCGAATCGAGTACAAAGGCGTGGTGATCGAGGAGCTCGACGTCGAAGCCGTACTGCGTCGGCACCCGGCCGTCTGCCTGGTCGATGAACTCGCCCACACCAACGCGCCCGGCTCCGAGCGCGAAAAGCGATACGAAGACGTCGCGCTGATTTTGGAGGCCGGCATCAACGTCGTCACCACGCTCAACATCCAGCACATCGAGAGTCTGAACGACAAGATCCAGGCACTCACCGGCGTACGCGTCCGCGAGACGATTCCCGACCGCATCGTGGACGACGCCGACGAGATCATCCTTATCGACCTGACGCCCGAAGGCGCGCGCGCCCGCATGGAGCATGGCCACATCTATCCGCCGACGCAGGCCGCCGCCGCCCTCCAGCGCTTCTTCAAGCCCGAGAACCTGGCCGCGCTTCGCGAGCTCGCCCTGCGCCGCACGGCGCAGGAGGTCGATGAACAGCTCGACGAGTACATGCGAGAATCGGCCAAACGGCGCGTCGAAGTCGAGGAGCACGTGCTCGTCTTCATCGACCCGTCCCCGTTCTCTCGGACGCTAATCCGGCGCGGCTGGCGCATCGCCCAGGGGTTGCGCGCCGACCTGCTCGTCGCCTACCTCCGGCGCGATATGAGTGAGCAGGAGCAGACGGAACTCGCCCGCACGCTCGAACTCGCCGAGGACCTCAACGCACGCCTATGCCCCCTGGACGGCGAAGACGAAGTCGCCGCGCTCCAGGGATTTATCGCGGCCCAGGGGGTGAATCACCTCGTCTTGAAACACCGCAGACGCGGGGGCCTCGCTCGGCTGCTCAAGCGTCCGCTCGCTGACCAGCTCATGCTTGCCTTACCCGCGCTCGACGTGCACTTGGTGACAGGGCAGTAACCCAGCCGCGAGTGACCGTGACGTCTGTGCTTCTCTCACACGCCATGCAGACCACGATCACCACATTCGACCACAGCGCCGAGGGCTGGGAGCGCGCGCTCTACGCCTTCCTGGCCGAGAAGGAGCGGCGCAGCGGCAGCCGGCGCACCGTCGAGGGCTACAGCCGGATGCTCCAGCACTTCTTCGGCACGGTCGGCAAGCCACCGGACCGCGTAACCGGGCTGACGTGTTCGCCTGGGCCTACGGGAAGGGGCTCTCGGGCAAGGAGCCGTCGGCCGTCACCATCGGCGCCCGGTTCGCCTGCCTGAGTAGCTTCTATCGCTTCCTCATCCCGTATGGAGGCGGTGACCTCGAACCCTTGCGACGCGCTCCAGCGGCCGCGGGTGCAGGTCGCACCGCCTCGCGGCCTCAGCGCCGACCAGATCCGCCAGTCTGCTGAGCGTGATCCCTGAGACGCCTGTCGGCCTCCGCGACCGCGCGATCATCCTGACCCTGACGCTTACCGGCCGCCGACGCGCGGAGGTGCTGAACCTGAAGGCGGGCGACGTCTCGGTCGAGGACAAGCCGCGCCTGGTACCGCTACCGGGTCAAGGGCGGAAAGACGGGAAAGCGGGAGCTGCCACAACCCGCGTTTGTCGCCCTCACGGCGGCCCTGTCGGCCTTCGGACGCGACCTAGCGGCCATGGGCCGACCGCGTCGCTGTGGCCCGCGACAGCGGGCGACGGGCGTGGGATCACCAGCGGGACGTTCTGGGACAATCTCCAGCGGTACCTCAAGCGGGCTGGCTGCCGCCGGCGGGTGTGCACATCTTCCGCCACACAGCAGCGAAACTCCGGCGCGATGCGGGCGAGTCGATCGACGACGTCAGCCGGTTCCTCGACCATTCGTCATTGGGAGTGACGACGGTGTACCTGCGCCGGCTGGAGGGGCAGGAGGACAAGAGTTGGGGGAGGGTGGCGGAGGCCATCGGCCTCGGTGCGTCGTGTGGATAGCCGGCCGTTCTGCGATGATGCGCTTGTGTCGCTCATTCTCGGCCTGAACTATGAACTCTTCGCGATCATGCTCGCGGACAGTCGCGTGTCCTTCTCGGGTGGGTACTCCGACACCTGTCTGAAGCTGAACCTTTTCACGGCAGCGGGCACGATCGGCTGGTGCGGCGATCTCGAAACGCTTGAATTCCTCATGGAACGTCTCGCACCGATCTCGATCGAAGCAACGGACCCATGGATCGTCTTCGATGAGCAGAGGCTGCGGACGACGTTGAGCATCGACGAACTTACAGCATGTCCCAACGGCATCGGTCACTTCATTGTGTGTTTGATCGATCCCCTGAAGAACGCAATGGGGAGCGTGCCGCAGAGCGTGCGGATGTGCACGTTCGGCGTAACAAAGACACCCAATGGCTACGAGTGGCGTCACGAAATCGTGCCACTCGGCGGCTACAGCATTCTCGGGTCCGGTTCGCAAATCAAGCCGGCCCTCGACGCTCTCGATGTTGAGGTGCGCACTTGGCTTCGGCCCCTTCGCGGCAAGATCAACGAAGCCGGAGTGGTACGGCGCTGCTTCATGTTGGAAGAGCTAGTCAGCGGGAAGCTCTCGAAACAACCCGTCCAGAGCGTGGGCGGACTCTTCCAGATGGCCTACGTCCTCAACGACCGAGTACGTGGCGTGTCTTACGAAAAGTGGGTCAGTTGTGGAAGTGGTTACGGCACGTACGCGCGGATGGCGATTGAGAACGGACGCTTCGTCCAATCTCATCCGCCCACCGGTATACGCTACCCTCTGTTCAGCCCGTTTCGTGAACGGCGAGACATCGAGAGACAGAAAGGGAAGCAGTTCCTGCCGGAGTTGGCCGCCCTTGCGCCCAATGATCCGGGAGTGATTCGGGAGACCCGGCGAGGTCCTCGGTCACGTTTGTTGTCGGTGCACGGACCTAAGATGGGGGAGTCCACGTATCGACCGCTCATCATCCCGGGACATCTCTGACGGTCAAAGCGGCTCAATCAGTCGGGTTGACAGCAACGCTGACAGCAACCCGGGCGGATGAGGCCGGACGATTGTGGATTCGTGCGGAAAACAGAATGCCGGATCGTCGCGTGTACGGCGGCTGATGGACGGGCACGGACGAAACGACACGACTTTCAAGACCGTTGCGATGGCGCCTGCGCGTCGTCGGGAGGGTTCGACTCCCTCGCACTCCCGCCACGAAGCAGCACGCGGACACCGGTCCGGCACGGCGATGTGTTCGTCAAGCGAATGCTTCGCGAGATCTTCGGCCGCAAACCTTCGATGGCCGTCCGCTGATTGCGGCCAGAAGCCATCGGCCCGGAGCGGAAGACACGCGATGAGCGGATGGTGGTGGCGTGCGGAACGCTCGACCGCCGCACCCGTGATGCGCGAGGCTAGTCCTTGAGGTGCGTCGCGACCTGCTTGAAGCGTTCCCAGGGCGTGGCAAGCCACGTCTCGGTGGTCGCATGACCGAATGAACGGACCAGCAGCGCGACCTTGGTTGCGGTATCGGTATCCGGTGCCTCGAAGATGTCGAGATAGTCACAGCCGCCGAGGACGGCGTAATTCGACATCCACGTCACATTCGGACACTCGTCGGCGATACGTTCGGACACGTGCTCACTGAGCTTGGCGACGCTGTCAGGATGATGCAGCGCCTCGGGAGACAGACGGGTGAACATCACATAGACCGCCATGGCTGTCCTCCTGAATTGTTCTGCAAGGAGGAACGTAAGGCATCGTGCCCTGCGCGTGCCAGTGCCTAACAGCAGGTCATGCCGCTGGGCGTCCATTCCCCGCGAATTAACCGCGCGCTAACCCGCGATAATCCACCGATAATCACGCGCCCGTACGATGCAGACCGATGGGAGCTGACATCCGCCTCGAGCGCCTGACGAACCGCACCTGCCGCGTCCGACTCGAACGGGAAGGCGCGGTTGAGGCGAGCGACCGGTTCTCGTCGATGGTCCCGAACCGGATGCGCGTCGCCGGGGCCAGCAGGCTTGCGACGGGCGCGCAGCGACAGGTCCGGTCCGCCGCGCGACCTACGGAGCGCGGACCCGCCTGATGCGCCCTCCCTCGGACGGTCCGCCTGTCTCCCGGGCGGACTCCCTCACCGAAGAGCCACGTCTTGCCCGGGCGTGGCTCTTCCGCGTGCGGCTTGCCGCTCAGGTCAGACAATCGTAAGATACCGATGAAATGACGCTCGTCGATGTCGATATCGATAGGCTATCAACGATGGCGCGGGCCATCGCCCACCCGGCGCGTCTGGAGATCCTGCACTTGCTGGCGGAGACGGGCGACAGGAATTGTGTAGAGCTGACGCACCACATGGCGCTCGCCCAGTCCACCGTCTCCGAGCACCTGCGCGTGCTGAAGGAGGCGGGGCTCATCGAACAGTGCGGCCCCGGCCCGCGCTCCGGTTACTGCATCAACCGCGAGGGCCTGTTGTGGCTCAAGCAAATGATCGTTGCGCTATGAACGCTCTTGCCTGGCCGGTGAACCATCAACGATTGTCGGACGAACGATAGCGGGGATGCGTTAATGAGCCGGGCAGCGACGCTCGTCCAGCCGGTCCAGGGCGGCCAGGTCATCGAGCGGCTGTCGCTTCTCAATCGGTTCTTACCGGTCTGGATCTTCCTCGCCATGGCGCTCGGCATCGGCCTGGGCGCCGTCGCGCCGGGCGTCGCAGACGCGCTCGATTCGGCACGCGTCGGCACCATCTCGTTTCCCATCGCGTTCGGCCTGCTATGGATGATGTATCCGGTACTCGCTCGTGTGAAGTACGAGGAGCTCTCGCGCGTCGGGCGTGCCTGGAAGCTCTTCAGCATGTCGCTGGCGCTCAACTGGATCGTCGGGCCGCTGGTGATGTTCGGCCTCGCCTGGACGTTCCTGCCGGACCAGCCCGAGTACCGCACAGGGCTCATCCTCGTCGGGCTGGCGCGCTGCATCGCCATGGTGCTCGTATGGAACGACCTCGCCGGCGGCGACCGCGAGGACGCGGCGGCGCTTGTCGCGCTGAACAGCGTGTTCCAGGTGCTCGCCTATTCCCTGTATGCCTGGTTGTTCCTGGCGATTCTGCCGCGGGTCTTCGGGCTTGGCTCCCAGGACGTCCACATCGGCTTCTGGGAGGTGGCGCGGAGCGTGCTCATCTTCCTCGGGTTGCCGCTGGCGCTCGGGGTACTCACGCGCGTTTGGGGCGTCAGGACGCGGGGGCGAGCGTGGTACGAGGATCGGTTCATGCCGCGCCTGGCGCCGACGTCGCTGATCGCGCTGCTCTTCACGATCGTGGTGATGTTCAGCCTGAAGGGCGACGTCATCGTGCATGCGCCGGGCGACGTCGTCCGCATCGCGCTGCCGCTGGTGGCGTATTTCGCCGTGATGTTCTTCGCCGCGTTCTGGCTCGGCTGGCGCAGCCGCTTCTCCTACCAGGAGACGGTCGCCATGTCATTCACCGCGGCCGGGAACAACTTCGAGCTGGCAATCGCCGTGGCAGTCGGGACGTTCGGCATCGGGAGCGGCCAGGCGCTCGCCTCCGTTGTTGGGCCGCTCATCGAAGTGCCCGCGCTCGTCGCTCTGGTGTACGTCGCACTCTGGTCCGGGCGGCGGCTCCGCTTCGGGCAAGGCCGGCGCGGTACCATCCTGAACGGCCGGGTCATCACGTGATCGCAGGTGATACATGAGCAGGATCCGCGTGCTGTTCCTCTGCACGGGCAACTCCGCCCGCAGCATCATCGGCGCGGCGCTGCTCGAGCAGATCGGCGGCGATGCGTTCGACGTGCACAGCGCCGGCACGCAGCCCAAAGGCGTGAACCCGTACACGCTCCGCGTGCTCGCGCAGGCCGGCGTCGATGCCTCCGGCGAGCGCTCGAAGCACGTGTCCGAGTACGAAAGCCAGTCGTTCGACTACGTGATCACGGTCTGCGACGCCGCGGCCGAACAATGCCCGCTCTTCCCCGGCGCGCCTGCGCGGATCCACTGGAGCTTCACCGATCCCGCCGCCCTCGAAGGCACCGACGACGAGAAGCTGGCCGCGTTCCGGCGGACCCTGCGCGAGATGCAGGCGCGCGTCTCGACGTTCGTCGCGGTGGCGCGGCGGCGGCACGCCAAGGAGTCATAGCGCGGGTCGCGGCAAGATCCTGAACATGGCCTTAACCCGCGATAACTCTGGCTTAACCGGCCGCGTGTACGATCGCGCTGACGCTGTCGCAGGACGGCGGTCCACCACGAACCTTCTGATGTGCGGCGACGTACATCGGGCGGCAGGGGACGGGCCAGACGAGGCGGGGCGTCTGGCCTTTCTTCTGGGCGGCTCACGCGGCGGTTGCAGGCGATGCACAAGCGGTCGTACCCGCATGGGTGGCGGCTCAGGAGCGCGGCCCCATGGGCGATCCGCTGCGCCAACGCTCCAGTTGCTGGAGCCCGTCGTACGCCGCGTACTTGTACGCGTCGGCCAGCGTCGGGAAGTTGAAGACGTTCTGGATGAAGACGTCGAGCGTCCCGCCGTAGTGCATCGCGACCTGGCCGATGTGGACCAGCTCGGTCGCCCGCTCGCCGATGATGTGTACGCCCAGGATGCGTTGAGTCTCGGGATCGAACAGCAACTTCACGAGCCCCGCATCGTCCCCCACGATCTGTCCACGCGCGTTGTTGCGGTAGCGCGCCCGCCCGACCAGGTACGGCCGTTGCGCGCGCTGCAGCGACTCCTCGGACTCGCCGACCATCGATACTTCCGGGATGGTATAGAGGCCGTACGGGATCAATGACGACACCTGCCGCTTGTAGTCGAAGCCGAATGCGTGGCACACCGCCACGCGCCCCTGCTCCATCGAGGTCGATGCGAGCGCAGGGAAGCCGATGACGTCGCCGGCCGCGTAGATGTTGGGTACGGCGGTCTGGTACTGCTCGTTCACGGCGATGCGGCCGCCAGCGTCAACGGTGATCCCGAGGTCCTCGAGGCCCATGCCTTCGCCGTTGCCTTGGCGGCCGGCGGCGTAGAGCACGGCCTCGGCGCACACGTCGCTGCCGTCGTCGAGGCCGACGCACACCTCCCCTTTCGGCCGCACCGCGATCGCACGCCGCTGCCGGTTGAAGAGCACGCGCACGCCCATCTCCCCCATCGTCTCGAGCAGGATGGCGGACAGCTCCGGATCGATGAACGACAGCAGGCGCGCACCCCGGTCGATCAGCGTCACCTCGACGCCCAGCGCCGCGAAGAGCGTCGTGTACTCGCAGCCGATGACGCCGGCGCCGATGACGATCATCGACCGTGGGATGCGGCGGAGCGCCAGGACGCTGTCCGTGTCGAAGACGCGGTCGTCGTCGAACGGCACGTCCGCCGGACGGACAGGCCGCGAGCCGGTCGCCACGAGCAGGTACTCGCCACCCAGGCGCAGCCTCTCGCCTGCGGGCGTCGCCACGTCGACGGTGTGGGCGTCCACCAGGCGGGCTTGACCTTCGATGAGGTCGATCCGGTGGCGGGCGATGTTCTCCTGGACGAGGTCGAGGTGGCTGCGTTCGACCATCCGCCGCCGGTGGAACAGGTCCTCCACCGTCACCTCGCGGTTGAAGGTGTAGCCCAAGCCATACAGGTCGCGCTGGCGGAGGCCGGAGAGATAGAGCGCCGTCTCGCGCAGGGTCTTGGACGGCAGCGTGCCGGTGTTGACGACGGCGCCGCCGACGTGCCCCCGCTCGACGATCGCGACGCGCTTGCCGAAGTAGGCCGCCTGGGCGGCGCCCTTCTCGCCCGCCGGCCCGGCACCGATCACCAGCAGGTCGTAGTGCCGGCCGGTGGACGACGGCGCGGCGGACGCCGCTGCCGATTGCTTGCTGCCGTTTGATGTCATGTGCGGCGCTCCGCCCGCGCGGCCGGTCCGTCCGCCGGCCAGCCCGTCCTGCCTCGCTGGCCTGATTCTCGCACGCGCAGGGGCCTGGCGCATGGCACGCCGGAGTCTCGTGCGCGGCGCAGGGGTTCCCCGTGCGGGTGAGCGAGGGCCCCGGACAGACCAGATCGCGTGCATGGACCGGTCACGACCAGGTTCGCGCGGCCCCGGCGCTTGACAGGCTGCCCGTGTCCCTGTGAAATGGATTGGTCAAAAAACACAGTGAAAACTGCGGGTTTGCGGTGCCTTCCATATCCAGGAGAAGAACCTACCCATGCTGGGCGACACCATCTTCCGCGCCCTGATCGAATCGCTGCCCGACGCCGTCGTCATTGCTGACAAGGGCGGGAAGATTCTCCTCTTGAACGCGCAGACGGAGGCGCTCTTCGGTTTCGAGCGGGAGGAGCTCATCGAGCGTCCCGTCGAGATGCTCGTGCCGGACGAGCTGCGCGAGGCGCACGAGGAGCACCGGTCACAGTACGCGCGCCGGCCGGCGATCCGGCCGATGGGCATCGGCATGGAGCTGCTGGGGCGCCGCAAGGACGGCAGTCGATTCCCCATTGAGATCAGCCTCAGCCCGCTCGTCCGCGGCGAGCAGATGTACGTCACCGCCGTGATCCGTGACGTGAGCGAGCGCAACCGCATGCGCACCGAGATCGAGATGCAGCGAGAGCGCCAGCGCATCGCCATGGACCTCCACGACGGCACGATCCAGTCGATCTACGCGGTCGGGTTGGGCCTCGAGCTTGCGCTCGCGGACGTCGAGGACCACCCGGGGGACGCCGGACAGCGCATCGACGCCTCAATCGACCAGCTCAATACCGTGATCGCCGACATCCGCGCATACATCTTCGACCTGCGCCCCGTACACTCCACGGGCGACCTGATCCAGGATCTGCTCGCCACGATCGAGGAGTTCCGGGCGAGCGCGGCGCTGCGCGTTTCGACCCGGTTGCCACACGCGATCCGCCCTGTGCGCGAAGACCGCGCGGCCGCCATGCTGCACATCGCCCGCGAGGGGCTGTCGAACGCGCGCAAGCACGCGCGCGCGTCGGAGGTGGCCGTCGTGCTCGCCGAGACCAACGGCAGCGTGAACATGGAGATCCGCGACAATGGCGTGGGCTTTCAGACGTCCGCCGAACTCGCGCAGACGCACCGCGGCCTGCGCAACATGCGGCTGCGCACGCAGCACCTCGGCGGCATGTTCGACCTCGATAGCGAGCCCGGGGCCGGCACGACGCTCCGCGTGCGCATGCCCGTCGGCGTGTGACCGAAGACCCTACTGGTTAAAGCGCGGCTCGCGCTTCTCGACGAACGCTCGGATCGCCTCCTTGTGGCCCGCGCTCTCGTACTGTTTCGTGATCGCCGCCCCCTCTCGCCGCACCACCGCCTCCTTGTCCATCTCGACCATGTTGCGGTGCATGAGCTGCTTGGCGGTCCATACGGCGTCCGTCGGGTTCGCCGCGATTTCGCCGGCGAGCGCCGTCGCCTCGTCGAGGAGCCGGTCGTGCGGAACGACCCGGCTCACGAGCCCGAAGCGCAGCGCCTCCTGGGCGTCGATGATGCGGCCCGTCATCGACAGCTCCAGTGCGTTCGCGATGCCGACGATCTGCGGCAGGTATAGCGTGCTCATCGCCTCCGGCACGATCCCCATGCGCACGAAGCGCATCGAGAAGCGCGCCTGGTCCGACGCGATGCGCAGGTCCATCGTCAGCGTCATCGTCAGGCCGACGCCGATCGCCGGACCGTTGATCGCCGCGATGATCGGCTTGGACTGCTGGTAGAAATCGGCCGGCCGCGCGCGGCGCTCCGGCGGCGGGCCGCCGGCCTGCCGCTTCTCCTCCTCGGACGTCGCGTGCGCGCGCTGCTCGATAGCCCTGTTGAAGTTGCCGACGTCGGCACCGGAGCAGAACCCGCGGCCCGCGCCGGTGATGACGATCGCGCCGACGCCGCTGTCGTCGTTGCAGCGCTGGACCGCGTCGGCGATCTCGGCGTTCATCGTCCACGTCCACGCGTTCAGCCGCTCCGGCCGGTTCAGCGTGATGATGCCGACGCGCCTCTGCTGGTCGAAGAGAATCTGTTCGTACGCCGTTGTGCCCGCCATCGCCACTCCTTTTATGTTTTATGCGCGCCGCCACCGCCGTTCGCCGATCCAAGGCTTGCCGCTTTCGCGCCAACACCAGCGTGAGCCCGTAGGCGCGATGGCAGATCCCGCCCGAACCTGCCCGCAGCCACGCCTGACAGCGACCATTCTAGGCCAATACGCCGGATACCCGATACAAGAAGCGGGCAGATGCCCCGCCGGCTCCCGGCCGGACGGCTGGTGACAATTCCGCCCTCTTTGCATTACGTTGTCCGGTAGCGGAATCGAGGGAAGTCCGGCCCGGCAACTGCCGGGACGCGGTGAGGTGAGGAGGCATTCCCGTGCCGATCAAGGAACTGACGTTCACAGTGATCAAGGCCGACTGCGGCTCCCCCGGCGGGCACACGCGTCCATCCGACCGCATGCTCGCGGCCGTGGAATCGATGCTCGCCCAGCAGTCCTGGATGCTCGACCACATGGTCACCTATACCGGCGACGACATCGCGATCATCGCCACGCACACGCACGGCGTGAACTCGGCCGCCGTACACAAGGGCTGCCGCGCCGCATTCGACGCCGCCGCCAATGTGGCGAAAGAGGAAGGCAACTACGGCGCCGGCCAGGACTTGTTCGCGACGGCGCCTAGCGGCAACGTCCGCGGCACCGGACCCGGCGTCGCCGAGCTGACGTTCGAGCTGCTCCCCGACCACCGCCCCGCCGAGTCGATCGCCGTCTTCGCCGCCGACAAGTGCGGCCCGGGCGCGTACAACATGGCGCTCTACTACGCCTTCGCCGACCCGGCGCGCTCGTCCGGCTACCTGCTGAGCCCGGACATCGGCAAAGGCTTCACGTTCGTCATCGAGGACATGGACCACAAAGTGGAGAAGGATGCGCCGCCGACGCACCGCCAGGTACGCCTGGATGCGCCGGAGGACAACCTCCGCATCCTCGCGCTGCTCCGCGAGATCGACCGCTTCGGCGTGGCGCGCATCGAGAGCCGCGCCCACCCGGGCGAGATCGCCGTCGCCGTCACGACCGACCGTCTGCACAACATCACGGGCACCTACCAGGGGAAGGATGACCCGGTGGTGATCATCCGCAACCAGAGGATCTTCCCCGCGCTCGAGGAGATCGTCGACCCGTTCCGCCTGACGCCGCTCGTCACTGGCGACGCGCGCGGCAGCCACACGATGCCGCTGATGCCGGTGCCGATCCGGACCGCCGTCGCCGGCGCCTACTGCCTGCCCATCGTGACCTGCCTGGCGATGTCGGTCAGCGACGACGGCAAGTTCGTGGACAACGTCATCGACGTCTTCGGCAATCTGGCGTGGGACCGCTACCGCGCCCAGGCGCAGGAGCGCGGCGACTGGATGCGCACGCAGGCGCCGTTCGGCGTCGGCATGGCCTCGCAGGAGGAGATCGCCTACACGGGCCTCGCCAAGCTGCAGGCCGAGCTCGATAAGCGCTTCGAGCTGGTGACCGACGAGACGCACGCGTAGGCCGCGCGGCCTACGCGGACGAGGGCGCGCCATGGCGCCTGATCATCGTCACTGGGAGAACGTCGGCGGCGGCGCGCTCGGGTCGACGTTATGCACGATGATGCCGACGCTCGCGAGCCACTTGTCGTAGTTCGGCACGCTGCTCGTGGGCAGCGGCGAAAACTCGACGCGCACCCGGCTCCCGCGCCCGTTCGGGATGATGTCGACCTCGGCGATCACGGGCGTACCGCTCCCGCCAGCGGCGCGCGCCGAGCGCAGCCGCACGTCGTCGCCCTCGCCGATGCTCGAATCGACGATCTTCCACGTGCCGTCGGCCAGACGCTGGCGCATGATCCCGGCCACCTCGCTCATCGCGGCCGGCGTGTCCCATTCGACGCGGTACGGGAGCCGCGTCCCGGCGCCAGCCCCTTCGACGCGCGATCCCGGCACGACGGGGAAGTCCACGGGAAGCGCGTTCAGGACCGTCGTGCGGGAGAAGAGCCCTTCCGAGCGGAATGGCACGCTGTTGCTGACGTACGCGCCGCCCAGGTAGCCGGCGGCAAGCATCGCCGCGGCGACGGCGCTCCAGGCAAGCGCGTTCGGCATCGCCGGCATGGCAAGACGCGGCGTGCGGAACATGAAGCCCGACGGTTCTGACGCCTCACTCGGCTCCGCGTTACCACGTCTGCGGCCGGCGATGGCGAGCGTGAACAGCGCGGCCAAAGCCGCCGGCTGGATCCAGAACAGGCCGCGCGTCCCCGCCGGCCGATAGAGGTCCACCGGCACCGGGAACGGCGTGGCCTTCTGCGTCGCCGCGGCGGCGAGCGCGACGCCCGCGATCATCGCCGGGATGAGCCAGCGCGGCCGCAGGTCGGAACGCACGAGCAGCACGCCCGCGACGGCGATGATGGTCCAGTTATAGAACGTCGAGTGCGGCGTCAGCAGGAGCATGCCGAGCACGGTAGCCACACGCGCGACCGACGGCGTGCACTTCCACCAGGCGAGCAGCATCGCTCCGAGGCTGAGCAGCAGCAGATCGGCCGCGAGCAGCGGGTTCGGGTCGATGCCCGCGCTGACGAGGAAGCCGTACCACGAGTACTGCCACCCCTGCACGTAGAGCTGGTCTTCCTGCCCCACCGTCAGGAAATGCGCGACGAAGCGAGCAGTGACGGCGTAATGGTGTGCCACCTCGCCGACGCGCTGCGGCCCCATGATGAGCACCCCCGCGCCGATCCCCGCGACGCCCAGTCCGGCCAGGGTGCCGACGCATGCCGCCAGCGCGCGCCAGTTGCGCGTCCACGCCAGGTACAGCAGGGGCACGATGATGTACTGGGGCTTCAGCGCCAGCACGCCGATCAGCAGCCCCGCGACGACCGGCCGACGCCGCGCGAGCAGCAGACCTCCGAGCGTCGCGAGGGCCAGCACCGGCGTGAAGTGACCGACGCGCAGTGCCCAGTGCGCCTGCGGCAGCGCCAACACGCCGAGCGCCATCGCCGCTTTCGCCGCCGGTGACCGCACGCCGGACTGGGCCGCGTACGCGATGCCGATCAGCGCGCCAACGTTGACGCCCGTATAGATCCAGAACGCATGGCGCATGCTGAGCAACGTCAGCGGGTGGATCAGCACCGTCAGGCCCGGGCTGTAGGTGGCGTTGAAGCCGAACACCTTCGCCTGGCGGTAGAAGAACGGGAAGTCGCCGAAGCCCGCGCGATTGGGCCGGAACCAGACCTCGAACGTGTCCGGCAGCCACGTCACTAGCACCATCAGCTCGATGCCGATGGCGGCGCACAGCAGGAGGATCGGCGCCGCGGCGGTCAACCGCGCAAGGCCGAACGACTGCCATGAGGAACGAGCGCGGGTGAGCTGCGCCATGCGGGTAGCCTCATGCTGCGGGCGCGGGCGCGCCCTCCCGCAGGATCATCGGCTCGTCAGGCCGCGCCGCCGGATCAGCGTCCGCCCTCGGCGTGAAGCGCTGAGTCCCCTACGAAACGGGCGCGTCAGTCCGGGCGGACGGCAGTGACCTGCAGCTTGTTGCCCCACCGCCCGAACAGCCCGTCGGCCGCGGAGACGGCCATGCGGTAGGCCTGCCGCACCGTCGGCCGCGATGCGAGGCGCATCAGACGGCCGGGCTGGTGCCTGTAGTACATCAGGTAGCGCTCCGCGTGGACGTCGAACCCGTCGCGCGACAGCTCGCGCGCGACGTCCTCCGGCCTCAGCCGCGCGACGCGGTTGCCCGCCTCCTCCCACGCCTGCGACACGCCCAGCCGTACCATCACGGCGGTGCCGAGCGCGTCGGCCGGCTCGTTGACGCTGATGCCGCGCCGCGCGACGCGTGCCAGCTCGCGCACGCCGACCATCGGATCGGCGAGATGGTGCAATCCATCGTGGACGTAGCCGAAGTCGGCGGCGCCGTCGCGCACGGGCAGATACTCCACGTCTCCGACGACGACAAGGTAGTCGAGGCCGAAGCGCTCGGCCCGCTGACGGGCTCGCTGCGCGCAGCCCTCCGAGATATCGATGGCAATCACCCGTGCGCCCGCGCGCGCCAACAGCTCAGCGTCCATGCCGCTGCCGCAGCACGCGTCGATGACGACGGCGCCTGCGAGCGGCGGCAGGTGCTCGACGCTGCGCCGGAACTTCTCGCCGATCAGCCAGCGGTATGCCTCTGGCGCGCCGTTGGGACGGCTGATCTCAAACTCCTCGGCCACACCGCGGTCGAAGTAGTCGGCCTGCTGGTGCTTGTGCTCGTGGATATGGTCGATCTCGTCGTGTACCTGCGACGCGTCGAAGCCCGGCGGCAATAGCACCGGGATGCCGCCGCGCACCGGGTAACGGGCGCCGCAAAGGCTGCACGCGATGTCACCGCCCGCGAGGCGCTCGTCCAGGCCGATCAGCTCGCCGCTCCGGCAGGCCGGGCAGACGAGAAGCCGCAGCAGATCGCGCGAGGTCATCGCTTTCGAGCCCACACGAACACGCCAGCGGACAGAGGCGGGAAGCGACCGAAGTGCCTCACACGCACGATGTCGAAGCCCGTCTCATCCAGCATGCGCGCCAGCGCGCCATCAGAGAAGAACCGGATGTGCGGCCCATTGACCTGGAAATGGCGGTCGAACCCGCGCATCGCGAGCACCAGATTCTTGGCAAGGCCGTGAAACGGCGTGGTCAATGCCAGAAAGCCGCCGCTTCGCAACGCCTCACACGCGCCCGCCAGCAGATCCCGCGGCTCGAGCAGATGTTCGATGACCTCGAACGAGACGACCAGATCGTGCGCGGCGACTCCACCGGGCCATGGCCGCGTCTCAACGGGATGGCAGACGAAACGACAGCCAGGATGCCTCCCGGACGCAAGCCGCACGGCAGTCTCGGAGATGTCCATGCCGACCGCATCGATGCCGGCGTCGCGCAGATGGGCGACCACTTCGCCCCGGCCGCAACCCACCTCGAGCGCATGACCAACGCGGCCCGTCTTCAGGCATGCCGACAGCAGGTTCAGCCGTTCGGCCAGGAGCGCACTGTGCTCTGGCATCCGCGCGTCTGGTGTCCAGTATCGCTCGTAGTAGTCCTTCATGACGCCCGTCCGCTCCGGAGCATCGGCACCGGATCCCCCCGGCAGCTCGTCGTAGCCAACCGCGCGCTCGACCGTCATCGTTGCACCTCCAGGCTCACCGCCGCGGGCCCGCGTGACTCCCGCGCCTGCAGCTCCCGCAGTTTCGCCCCGATGATCAGCTCGTAGTACGCCATGAGCAGGCAGAACACGAACCCCTGCCGTCCATCGAGGAAGCCGCGCCGCACCACGTACCACGTGAAGAACCGCAGCAGCGGCCGCAGCGGCATCCGCACCCATACGCGGCGCAGCACCCGCTTCCGCCGGAACGGGTCCAGGCGCAGGAAACCCAGCGGCCCGACGCCGATGGGTTCGGCGCGGAACTTCCGGTACACGTGCGCCTCCCAGGTGGCGTACTTGTTGTGACGGTCGAGCCACGCCGTCAGCCCGCGATCGTCGTCGTGCAGCAGCGGCGATTGCAGGAAGCCGATGCGGCCGTCGAGCGCGATGTGTTCATGGATCTCGTTGTCGCCGGTCTGCGGCACGTCGTTCATTTCGAGATCCTCCACGCGCCCCAGCCGGTGTCGGAACAGACGAAGGTTCCAGTTCGGCCGAAAACAGCGCATCGAGCGCCCCGTGAAGATCAGCTCCCTATCGATGCAGTAGCCGTCGTGATCGTCGCCCCGGATCGCACGCGCGATCTCGGAGCGCAGCGCTTCGGTCACTCGCTCGTCGGCGTCGAGCAGCAGCAGCCACTCGTGTCGGATCGGCGCATGCGCCAGCGCCCACGCCTTCTTCTTTGGCCCGCTGCCCCGATAGTCGAACTGCAGCACCTCCGCGCCGGCGGCACGCGCGATCGACGCCGTGCCGTCGACGCTGTGCGAATCGACGACGATCACCTGGTCGGCCCAGGCGACGCTTGCGAGAGCCGCCGGCAGGTTCTGTGCTTCGTTCAACACGGGCAGCAGCACCGTGATAGGGGGCCGGGATTCTTCCCGCGCGATGGCCGCCGTCTCACCGATCTTCACGCACATGCTCGTCCCTCCGGCGCTTCTGCCCGCGGCGCGCCCGACGCGATGCCCTCGTACAGGTCGGCTAGCTGCGGCGCCACGGCGTCCCAGTCGTAGCGGCGGGCGAACTCGCGACCCGCCTGTCCGTAGCGGGCGCGGCCCGCATCGTCCCTCAGCAGCGCGACGGTCGACGCGGCGAACGCTTCGGCCGTGAGCTCGCACACGACGCCGGCCGACGCCGCGGCGATCTCCGGCGCGATGTTGACGCCCGGTGACATCACGACCGCTCGCCCGGCGGCGAGCGCCTCCGCCACGGCGATGCCGAAGTTCTCGCTGTGCGACGGCAGCGCCCACACGTTGGCGGCGGCCAGCGCCGCCAGCTTGTCACGCCCGCGCACCATGCCGGTGAACGTCACCGCGTCCGCAACGCCCTCCCGCACGGCCAGCGCCGCCAGCTCTGGTGTGAGACCTTCGTCATCCGGCCCCACGATGGCGAGCCGCGCGTCCGGCACCTCGCGCCGCACGGCCGCAAACGCGCGCACGAGGACGTCGAGCCCCTTCTTGTGCGACAGCCGCCCCAGGTACATCACCACGGGGCCGTCATGGCCGTCCAGGAACCGCGTGCGGAACTCCTGTCCGGGCGGCAGCGCCTGGTAGTCCGCCCAACGGATGCCGTTCGGAATGACGGCACGCGGCACGCCCGGCGCGACGTCGCGCAGCAGCCGCGCTTCCTCGTCCGATGTCAGGTGCAGCGCCGCCGCGTCCGCCAGCATCGCGCGCTGCCAGAGGGCGTCGTTGATCGCCTTCAGATGACGGTTGCGCCGTCGCAGGTACGGATCGAGCGCGCCCCGCGCCGATACGACGTACGGCACGCCGGCCGCGCGGGCGGCGCGATACGCCGCGAACTGAGGGAACAGGAACAGCGAGTGGATGTGTACGACGTCATGGCGGGGCGCCTGCTCGTGGACGGCGCGCCACAGCGCCGGCGAGAACACGAGCCTCTGCGGCCAGCGTGCCGGGAACAGCCGCACGTCGAGTGACTCAGCACCCTGCGGCAGGTCGCCGGGCGTCACGCGCGCGTGCGATGGCGCCGACGCCGCCTCCGCCAGGTCCGTGGCAAAGATCGTCGTCTCGACGCCGCACCGCGCGAGCGCCAGCGACGACTCGACGACGGCCACCGGCGGGCCGCCGGTACGCGCGGCGAGGTTCGGGATTACCTGCAGCACCTTCATGCGGCGTCGTGCATCGGCTGATGCCCCGCTGGCGACGGGCCGATGATCACGCCCGCTATGCCGCACATGCGTCCGCTCCCTCTGCTCCTGTCCGCGGGGCCAACACGCCGCGCAGGATCTCGAGCAGCCGCGGCGCTGCTTCGTCGAGGCTGTAATGCTCCTCCACGAAGCACCGGCCGGCCGCGCCCATGCGCCGGCGCAGGTCGCGGTCGCGCGCCAGCAGCGCCAGCTTCTCGGCCCATTCCTGCTCCGTGCGGGCGAAGAAGCCGTTGACCCCGTTCTGCACGAGCTCCACGTTCTTGCCGACCGGCGACGCCACCACCGGAATGCCGACGGCCATGTACTGCTTGAGCTTGAAGCCCTCCTTCGCCCGGTTGTACGCCGTGTCTCCCAACGGCATCACGCCGATGTCAAACGAGCGCAGGTTCTCGACCTCGCGCTCCAGCGACCATCGCCGGTGCTCGATGCGCGGCCCCCACACGCCTCGCGCGCCCTCCGGCCCCACGATGCGGAACCGCACGTCGAGATCGCGCGGCATCCGCGCCATCACCGCCGGCATATCCGCGACGTTGGCAGGGTCCGTCCCCGCCCAACCGATCATCACAGCATCGCCGTCGCGACGCTCGGCTGGCACGTAGTACGCCAGGTCGAGTGCGCCCTCGAACGTCGTGACGTTCGCGTTCCAGCGGCGGGCGTACGCGGCCAGCTCCGGGTTGCCGGTGAGCACCAGGTCAGCCATGGCGATGCGGCGCTGGAAATGCCGGGCGTCGGTGTGCAGGTAGAGCGCGTCGTCGATGTGATACACAATGCGTGCGCCGTGGAGCCTGCGCGCGAGAAAACAGAGCAGCGATTCGAGCAGGGGCCGCGCGTCATAGCGGAAGATCCCGCGCTGGATGAAGATCACGTCGCAGCGCCACGCCCGCGCGATCTGCCACAGCCGTACCGGCAGCACGATCCCGTACCAGTACAACGCCTTCCGCGGGCCCGCGAGCAACCGTGCCTCACACAACAGCTCGAAGATCCGGACCGGCGACGGCGGGTAGACGGCCGTCGGCACGCCGGCCGCGCGGAGCCGTGGCGCGAACTGGTAGCCGAACACGCGGCTGGCCGCGTTCTTCTCCGTCAGCAGCGTGAACATCGCTACGCGCATCTCGACTCCGCGGCCGGCGCTTCGCCGTCCTCCGCTGCCTCCCAACGCGTTCCCTGCGGCACCAACTTCCACTCCTGGTACCCGAACTTCTGCATCTGCTCGACGTTCTGCGTCTTCGTCCATAGTCCCAGGTCGTACCCGAACGCGCGCACCATCCGCACGACCATCTTTTTCAGCCGGCTCTCCGTCAGGTAGTCCGTATCGGTGATCACATACGGCCGCGCGACGATCTCCGCGTTCTCCTCACCCCAGTCCGGCTTCGAGCTGTCGCGCCGCGCCTGCCAAAGCAGGTTCGCCGGCAGCCTTGGGTTCCCCTCGATAACGAAGCACTCCAGCCGCAGCGAGCGGAACAGCTCGGCGATGCCGTCCGGGCAAAACCGCCAGTAGTCTTTGTCGTGGCGGTGGATCCCCCACCGCAGCGGCGTCGCCCCGACGAGCACGCCGTCCTCCCGCAGCACGCGCCGCATCGCCTGCACCGCTTCCCACGGCGCGTGACAGTGCTCCAGCACGTTGAAGCACAGCACCGTGCCGACAGAGCCGTCCGCCACCGGCGCCAGGTCGCAGACGTCGCAGACGAAGTCCGGAGGCTCCGTCCCCTCGTACGCCTGCATGTCCTGCGTCAGAAACTGCGTGTAACCGCGCTCTCTGAACGGCTTCCAGTGGAAGTCCATGTCCCAGCCGACCCCTGCCTCCAGCACGGGCTCCGGCAGCGGCTGCCGGTCGAGCAGGAATCCCAGGAAGTGTTGCTCCGTGAATCTCATGTAATCGCTCCTGGATCGCTCTCCTGCAATCCCGCCGTCACGCCGCCTCCCGACCGTGAGCAGTTGCAGCCGCCACAGGCTTGATCGCCGTCACTTCAATGGTGCCCGCGTTGCCGAGCGCGTAGCTCAAGGACGCGATCGGCGCAGTCAAGTAGTACGTTGTCCAGTGATCGGGCCGGCGCCAGCGCCGCCCGGTAAGATCCTCAATCAGGTAGTCGATGCTGTCCGAGATCGAACTCGGGAACCAGGCGGGGACGACTCGACTGCTGGCGAAGCCTGCGCATCGCAGGTACCGCGAGAGCGTCTCCGGCGTGAAGTGATACAGGTGCCGCGGCAGGTCCAGCGCCCCCCAGCGCCGCCCGAACAGGCGAGCCTCGACGCTCCCAGCATTAGGCACACCCAGGCGCAGCACGCCACCGGGACGCAACGCTGTGTACGCACCACGAAGCACGTACATCGGGCCGGGGACGTGCTCTAGCACATGCCACATCGTGACGCAGTCGTACTGATCCGGCTCCAGGCGGATGTCTTCAGCCGTGCCGATCGTGATTCGCGAGGCCTCGCCGACAGCCTCGCGCGCTACCGCAGCCGCTGCGGGATCAGGCTCGATCCCGTACACGTCCCAGCCAGCCCTCGCCGCCTGGGCCAGGTAGCCGCCGGCACCGCAGCCGAGGTCGAGCATCGCGGCGCGACCTGCGGGCGGCGGCGGCACCGCAGGCACATCGCCGAATCGCAGACGGTACGGCAGCTTCGATGCAGCACGTAGCGCCGCCTTCACGCGGCCGCCACGACAGGGGAACGCCCCGGGATTGTGCGGCATGTATTCGTCCGGATAGAAGCGCTCGATCATCTGCGCGTCCGGCCGCGGGTTCACGTACTGCAGCCCGCAGACCCGGCAGCGCACCAACGTGAACCGCCCCGAGCCGGTCACACGATCGCGCAGGTCCCTGTACACCGCTTCCGCATCATCGGCGCCGCACAGGTCGCATGGCACCCATTCGTAGCCGGGAAGCAACTCTCGTGGCCTGGCTTCAGTCATCAAGCACCTCGCGGTAGATCTCGTAGCGTCGATCTGTCGGCGCGGCGTGGCCGTAGGGCTCGGCGACGGCCGCATGGCCCCGGCGCACCAGCTCAGCCGAATGCTGCGCTGCCGCAGCCGCGTGCACATCGGGACGGCTCACGTCATGTTGAGCCAGACTCACCGCGCGTCTCCTCCCGCGATTCGGCCGTCGCACCCGCCGCCCGATACAGTCCCGCGAGCATCCCCGCGAGGAGCCAGAAGTACACGTTCAGCGGATCCAGGTCGATGTACGGCCCCTTGAACAGCGACACCACGGTCAGCACGAGCAGCGCGCACACCGGCGCCGCGAGCTGCCGCGTGGCTGCGTCGACGTCACGCAGCGGGCGCAAGGTGTGGAACACCAACGCCGCCAGGGCAACGGTGATGCTCGCGAGGCCGACCGCGCCCAACTCCAGCGACGCCTTCGCAAACCAGTTTTCGATGTAGCGCCACTGATCTGTGTCGCCGTAGCGCAGCGCCGCATTCGTGTCCCACCCGGTGCCGTGCCCGAACGCCGTCAGGCCGCCCCCCTGCATCTCGCGCCAGGCATACCCCAATTCCACCTGCGCGTGCCCCGGCAGCAGCCTGGCGACGAGCAGCGGGTCCGCGCCGCCAGCCGCGAGCGCGATGACCATCGCTCCCAGGACGATGGCGACCGCTGCCAGCCGCGACAGCCGGAATCCTGACAGCAACAGCGCCGCGACCGTGATCATCGGCACCATCACGTACGCAGCCCGCGCGCCCGACGCCGCCGCGCCCGCCGCCAGCGCCATCGTGCACACCGTCCAGCCGCGGCCGCCGTGGCGCAGCACCTGCGCCAGCGCCGCGCTGAACGCGACGATGCTGAACCCGTAGTAGCTCTGTGCGCTTGTGAACGTGCTTGGGATCCGCGTGATCAGCACGAAGTGATCGCTGCTGCCGAACACAAAGCTCCTTGGCAGGGCGCCTGACGCGGCATACAGGTGGCTGAATGGCCCGAAGCTACCACCCGTCCGCGCCGCCGCGAGCCAGTCCGCCACCAGCGCCGCCGGCACGACGCCCGACGACCCATACAGGTGGCTGAATGCCCCGAAGCTACCGCCCGCCCGCGCTGCCGCGACCCATTCCGCCACCGCCAGCGCCGCCGGAACCAGGCCGAGCCGCGCCGTCAGCGCCAGTACACGGTCGAAATCCTCACTCCTGCGGATGAAGTGATAGCCGATGACGAGCAGCGGCACGTACGCCAGCCACACTCGCGTTCCCAGCACGCCGACGCTCACCGACGGCGCGCGAGGCACGCCGAGCACGACGATCAGCGCGAAGACGGCCAACGCCGGCAGCGCGATGCCGAGCGGCGGCATCCGGATCGCTTCACCGTCACGCGCGAACGCGGCCGCGAACCCCACGTACAGCGGCAGCACGACGGCAGCGTCTCGCACCGCCAGGCCGGGAGTGCCGCCGATGAACACCGGCACACCCGCAAACGGCATCAGCACCAGCAGCGCCCACACGCCCCTCCGCCACTCGACGCAGATCATCGCGAAGACGGCCGCTATCGCGATCAACGGCGCCGCCTCGGGCCGGAACGCCGCCGTCGCGCCGGTCAGGAGGCACACGCCTGCTGCGAGCGTGACGCGCAGCCTGCGCGCTCTGTCGGGCCCCGACGGCACCAGCCTCCACCGCGGATCGCCCCGCACGACGTACGCACCGCTCTCTGCCGACATGTCTCCTTCGTTTCGGGCGATCATTCGCCGGCCTCCAGCGGCCGCGGCCGCCAGTACGCTCGCGCCAGGCGCCGCAGCTCCGGTCCGTCCGGCAACAGCACGCTGGCCAGTGACATGTCGAGCGCCCTCGTCGTCCGGCGCAGCATCCACACCGTGCTGACCGCATACGCGAGCAGCGAGGCGACCGCGGCGCCCATAATGCCGAGCATCGGCAGCAACAGGGCCAGCGCCACGACCGTCACGCCCAGCGCGAGGAACTCCCCGAACCCCGCGTCGAGCGGGCGGTCGAGCGCCTTGACGCACGCGGCCAGGGCGCGGTTCATGCTGAGGGCCACCGCTGCCACCAGCAGCACACGCGTGACATTGGCTGCACCGAGGTATGCCTCCTTGAAGAAGAAGGCGATCATGGGCGACGTCAGGATGATCATCGGGACGACGACGACCACGGAACCCGCGATGGTGAGTCTCAGAAACCGGCGCACGGCGTCGCGGCGCGCGTCGGCCGACTCGAGATGAGCAACGATCGGGAACGCCGCCAATGCCACCGACGATCCGATCAGGACTGCCGGAGCCGTCAGCGTCACCGCCATCGCGTAGAGACCGAGCTGAATCGGCGACAGGAACACGGCAATGACGAGCTGGTCAAGCCGCTCGTTCATCATCGAGGTCACGATGCCGCTGTGGCTCTTCAGACCGAACGCCAGGAGTTGTCGCGAGAATGCCAGGCTGAGGCCGGGCCGCCGGAGGTCGGCGCGCGGCAGCATCGCCGCCGCCACCAGCGCAGTCGCGAGCGTCACGCCGAGGTACACGAGCACCGCATGCAGCACCGTCAGGTTGTCGATCAACCGTAGACTCACGATCGCTGCCGCCGTACTGACACCGGTCATCATCCGCAGGGCGTGGTACTGGGCGAACCGGTGCAGTCCGTTGAGGATCGACATCATCACCAACAGCGAGATGTTCAGCGGGACGAACGCCAGGAAGAGATAGGCGGCGCGCAAGGTGCCCGCGTCGTACCGCGCAAAGGCCAGCGGCACGATGGCGAGTCCGGCTGCTACGCAAACGGCCGACTCGGCCGCCACGATCACCATGCTGCTGCCGAGCAGCGTGCCCAGCGCGACCGTCTTGCGCGCCACGTGAAACGTCACTGCGTCGTGCAGGCCCAGCACGCCGACGACGGCGATCATCGTCGGCCACAGCAGGACCGCGGCCAGCTCGCCCCGGCTGTGCGGCCCCAAGGTCCGCGCGAGCAGCAGCCCCGTGACCATGTTGCACCCCTGAATGACAAGCGACGCGCCGAAGCTCAACGTCAACGGGCTGCCCGCTCGCGGCAGCCACTTCGGGCGAGGGGCGACGCGAATCACCTCAATGCTCACGCGGCCGTCTCCAGCAGCTCCGCCTCCGCATGGAACCACGCGACGGTACGCCGCAGCCCGTCGGCCAGCGACACCCGCGGCTCCCATCCGTAGCGCTCGTGCAGCTTGGTCAGGTCCGGCCGCCGGCGTGACGGATCGTCGGCCGCCTCCGGCCCGTAGGCCAGCCGCGCGTCGCGGCCCGCCTCCCGCGCGATCAGCTCAGCCAGCTCGACCATGCTGACCTCTTGCGGGTTACCCAAGTTGAACACCTCGCCGTCGGCGTCACGGTCCAGCGCCACGAGCAGCAGGGCGTCCACGAGATCGCTCACGTAGCAGAACGAACGCGTCTGCCGCCCGGTGCCGGCGATCGGCAGCGGCAGCCCGGCGAGCGCCGCCACGGCGAATGCCGGCACGACACGGCCGTCGTTCTGATTCATGCGCGGCCCGTACGTGTTGAAGATGCGGACGATGGACGCGTTCACGCCGTGCTTGCGCCGGTACTCGAACGTCAGCGCTTCGCCGAACCGCTTCGACTCGTCGTAGCAGGCGCGCGGGCCGTTGGGATTGACGTTGCCCCAGTAGGTCTCGCGCTGCGGGTGCTCCAGCGGGTCCCCGTACACTTCTGACGTCGAAGCGAACACCAGACGGGCGCCGGTGTCGGCGGCGATCCCCAGCAGCCGGTGCGTGCCCGCCGAATTCGCCAGCATCGTCTCGATGGCGAAGCGCTGGTAGTGCACGGGGCTTGCCGGCGAGGCAAGGTGCAGGATCAGGTCAGCCTCGAGCATCGGCGCGCGCGTCACGTCCTCGCGCAGGAAGCTGAAGCGCGCGTGCGCCTCGATCTCCGCGACGTTGCCGATGTCTCCGGTGATCAGATTGTCCAGGCACACGACCTCGTGTCCGCGGAGCAACAGCTCCTCGCAGACGTGGCTGCCGATAAAGCCTGCACCTCCGGCTACCAGCACGCGCATCGGGCTTCTCCTCTGTGCTCATACGACCCAGCCGGACGCGGGCTTCCGCCTCTGTGACGAGCGCCGCGTCCTGCGACGCGGCGCCTGACGCCCCTTGACGCGCCCCTGGTCAGGCGCGCACTTCGGCCCGCGAGCTGCGCTCTTCGCCGATCCGGAAGCCGGCGAAGCCGCCGCCGGGCACGTTTGCATCGCCATTGAGCACGACGCCGAGCATGCGCTTCGCCGCGGGACGCAGCATCTCGACC